>Ga0070738_10000244_pt1 | contig 169093 bp, 177 predicted proteins | sample Coa_R2_2_FD_66446 | JGI IMG/M metagenome (GOLD analysis project Ga0070738, IMG submission 66446) | Surface soil microbial communities from Centralia Pennsylvania, which are recovering from an underground coalmine fire - Coalmine... | ecosystem: Environmental > Terrestrial > Soil >... | reverse complement strand
CCCGAGTCGATGAACAGCAGTGATGTGGCAGGCAGGGGATATGCCGGATTGATGACGATACCCGAGTCGATGAACAGCAGTGATGTGGCAAAGGGCTACCATGAGACCATAACTACTGTAACAGAGTCGATGAACAGCAGTGATGTGGCACGCGGTGGGTATTCAGGGCTGATGACGATACCCGAGTCGATGAACAGCAGTGATGTGGCACGCGGTGGGTATTCAGGGCTGATGACGATACCCGAGTCGATGAACAGCAGTGATTCCAGCACTGTCTCGCATCTTATGGCAGTAAAGGTCACGGAATTGCTAGGAGTGTCGGAATCGCAAACAGCCGCATCTAATCTACGTCCGGATCAGCAACTTGTGGATAACGCTCAAACTAAGATCACAGTTACGGCGCCCAAGCCAAATCTTGTTATAGTCAGCAATACTGCCTCACTTTCAACCATATCTATACCGTCAACCGTGCCCGTCTCCACGGTGGATTATTCGCGAATAACATCTTCAGGTACCACCTCGATTGCTACATCACTTAACATCACCAAAGACATCAATGGGGATGGCAAACCTGAGATCATTGTTACCATACCGGCAACCACATTATCTGGTCCGTCATGGGATGGCATCATAAAACTTCCGGCACTAAACAATACAATAGCACTTGCACTGCCTGCGCCTTCAGGACAAGTGGCAAAGCCAAACATCATCATGGAGATAGGCTCGCCAGTCGGCGTTACATTCAACAAGGCAGTCAGAATCCAGTATGTCGGCCAAGCAGGATACCATGTAGGATTCTTCCACTCACCGCCCGAGGTAACAGAGATTACATCAACCTGTAATGCCGATGACCAGACTACAAACGATGCCCTGCCAGCTGATGGTAGTTGTAAGATTAACGTGGGTTCTGACTTGGTTGTGTGGACGAAACACTTCACAGGATTTGCGACTTGGAAACTCGGTGTGGCTCCTGCTCCTCCTGCGCCGCCAGTAGTGGCGCCCGGCGGGGGATATGCCACAGGAGTTACGATATCAGGGGCCGTGGGAGCAGCAGGACTTGGTGGAACGATAACTCCAAACCTCACCTTATACCAGGTAAGTTACGACGTATGCAACCAATACAAGACAGAACTGGTCGTCGGTAGCAAGTCACAGGCATTGCCAGATGTCTTACTCCGAACGCCCATAGGCATAGTTGATGCAAGCGTTTCCCCCTTACAGCCTTATGCCACCCTGCAAAACCTGACCCAGCAATTCATCACAGTATATGATGCGCCTCTAAGGCCAGACTTCAAATCGTTCAATTTGCTTATCAGGGATGCAAATGGAACAGACTACATAACATCTAGAGTTGACATTACAAAATGTGAGGATACCATAAGCTATGCCGAGATTCCAGAAGTTGGCAAGTATTCACCCATGGCGCCAAAAGTATTTGATGTAAGATTCCAAGTAGGAAACCAGTCAGAGGCGCCTGCGGCTAATGCCACTACACAGTACGTATCAAACGAGACAATTTCCCTGTCAGGCATAATTTACAGCCCTACGCCTGTTGACCGCTCTGAAATCAGGTTCGTCCAAGCTGGGCAGAACGAGACAGGATACGCAGCCGCAAGAATGAATGTAAGTGCCACCAACATGTCAAACATTTACGTCGTTTCGGCATCCATTCCAAGGAGCCAGATGCCAGAACCCGGGATGACATACTGGATCTGGGCACGAAACACCGACCAGATCACTGCAGAGTCTGACAGATATTCGATTGGAGTGATGCCAACATTTGCGATAAATGGAACAGTAGGGTTCGAGATGAACCAAAATGTTGCAGAAGGCAGCGTCCAAAGCCCGACCATATACGTCCAGAATAATGCAAACGGCACCATGTTTGGCACGGTGTCACTGGTAGTAAATGGCACCGTAGTATCGTCCTATGCAAACCAGTTGTTTGACAGGGGGACATCAGCATTGCAGCTTGATTGGACCGTGCCAAGGACATTGGCCGCCATGTCTTATCCTGTCCAAGTGCAGGCCCAGTTCTACAACACCACAATTACGTCAGGAATCTCAAACATAGATACATATCCTATCACCATGTCAGTTCCACTGTCAAGCCTCACATCAATACAGGATGTCATAGGAACAGATGGAAGTCACACTGCAAGCCCGCATATGATGTACTCGTCATTTTACAATACCGGCAACCTCACCTTCACTGTGATGGCGCCAGATGGCACGTGCCTGATTGGACCTACAGGCTGTCTTGTATCAAACTCAACCTACAGCCAGTCTGCAAGATTTGTTACGGTGAACGCAGGGAACCAGTCTTACGACATCCAGTATCCAGGCACCCAGTCCCCCATACAGAGGTTCACGGTTACCTCTTCAGACCCCCTAGTTGGGCCGTGGAAGATAACCATACAAAAGGATGGGATCGAGCAGGCAAGCTTGGAAGGAACTACCATGTTGAAGGTGAAATTCCTAAGGGAGCCAGCGCCGCTAGTCTCAGTCCTCCCACCATAGAAGCCACCTAGATGCCATGTCATGGCTGATCATTAGGCCTGAAAACCTACTTTGTCCTTCACATGTTTTCTGCCAAATTTCAACATATCTGGGCATGTCGAGAGTAGTGAAGGGTAAAACACCACCTTAGTGGCAGTATTAATCTTGGTGTTTACCACCATTGTACTGTATTCGGCAGAGGGCTGGGATCCAAAAGCAGGCCGTTTCCACAACAGATCAATGGTCTAAGCGCAATCCCGGACCCATCTTCGGTTTTTCAGGCAGTTTCAGGTAAAAATGCGGCCAATGGCTACGCCGGGCTTGATATCAGTCTTCAAATCACAAACAGCCCAAGATGGGCGGCGGCGCAAGTAGCAATTCTTTTCAGATAAATGGGGATACGGTAGCAGATTATGTCTGGAGCAAATTTGTGGTAGCAACAGGTACCGCAGGATTATCTCAAACATCATGCCTTATGGAAACAACTGCTAGTGCACTAGATTAGTTGCAATGAGGGAGTCCAGCTCGCCTAATAATGTTGATCAAGGGATAAAATGGTCGGGTCAAACCAATGCCGCCACCGTAGCAACTGCTCCCCTCATGTTACAAGGAGTGTGCGATTGGTCGGCACATTCACAAATCACGAGTCTCAAGGTTTTCACCACCAATACAGCAAGGACCTTCAACGCTGGCAGTTACATCTATGTCTACGGCTCATAAGCCAGCAGTCGGCATTTCCTGACGAACGGCACGAAATAAACGGTCGGTAAATTTTTGAATCGCATTAGCGAATAAAGAGCCGGTGACGTTTTTCTAGGGCAAGGGACGAATTTAATGACAAGTCACAATTGATGAAATCCTATTTAATGGTGATATTTTCTAGGTGATTAAATTACCACCCTCGAGACAAACGTACAATCGAATAAATAGTCCAAAATTATGCCAAATCTTGTCGTGCTAAAGTTCCAGAACAAAATTGTAGTAGTAACAGGGAGCGGTACTGGGATAGGAAAGGCCATAGCGATCAAATTTGCAGAAAACGGCGCAAACATTGTCATTTTGGGAAGGAGGAAGGAACCGCTGGAGGAAGCCGCGAAGGAATTGCAACAAGTAATTGACAAGGCAGGAAGCGGTGCCTTTGTCAAGATTTTTCCGGGTGTTGATGTAAGCGACGAGGATGGAGTTTCAAGGATGTTCGAGGACCTGAAAAAGTCCCATGGAACCGTAGACATTGTAGTCAATAATGCCGGCGTTTCAGGGCCAGTCACGTGCTTCCCAAACTCACCAATAGGCGACTTCAAGAGCACAGTAGCCATACACCTCACAGGCACCTTCTGGACATCGGCCCAGGCAGTGAAAGCCATGAAACAGGGGAGCAAGATTGTTACAATTTCCACATTCTTTACCGAGGAGAGGCCTTTTGAACAGAGGCCATACAGGTTCAGGAGCCCCTACACTGCCTCGCAGGGGGCAAAGAACCGACTGGCAGAAGCCATGTCTTGGGAGCTTACAGACAAGGGGATCATATCAATTGCCACAAACCCGGGCCCTGTTCACTCCGATAGGATATACAAGACGGTCTACCCAAAGGCCGCGGCGGAATTTATGCGGGTAAGCGGTTTTGAAAGCCTCTCATCCGAAGAGGTCGAAGAGGTAAACAACGACATACTCCCTCTGCTCGGAGAGGACGACAAGACAGTCAAGGACGGGATATCGCAGGCGGCTACAAAAATTGCAAAGACAAAATCAATAACATCAGATACCGAGATCCAAAAATTGACAACAACAATTGCCGGCCTCCTGTCAAAAATACAGCAGATTGCAGAGAAGGTCCAGAACAATACAAGCAAGATGATTGCAGACGAGCAGTTCCTTTCCCAGCAACAGGTAGCAGAAACTGTTCTGATGCTCTGTGATGATAACATCTCAAAAATTCTAAACGGCAAGGTGATTCCAGGCGACAGGGTTTTTTATCCTGTAAAGCCACACATCGCATGTTCCATACCTGAGACGAAGTCCGATTACAATTCCAAGGTCGTCCTGTTCGTGGTGGATGCCACAGAAGAATCCGACGTAGCAAGAGTGGAACACATTGCACAGAGCATAGAAAACAGCGGTGGAAAGACAGTCATCCTCATCTCAAAGACCAGCATAAAACAGGCTGAGGAAAGATTGTCCAAGTTCCACTCCCATGTAATGGACATTACAAGCCAGGAAAACATGAAAAGAATGCTAAACACCGCAACCCAAAAGATAGGGCCGATAAACGCAGTAATCTATGTCACAGGCAAGATCCCGCAGATGTCGAAACTTGTCGAACTTTCAAGACAGCAGTGGGACGGGCTTGTTGACAAATTCATAAACACTCCCGCGTCCGTTTTGCAAGAGGTCCTGGGAAGATACGTGCCAGGCGGTGCAAAGAATCCCCCGCTTTTCAAGGATAAGGAGGGTACCATCATAGTCATAGGGCCTGACATGCCGTCCGGAGGCAAGGTTACCGGAAGGGACAGGGCAAAGGTCGAGGTATTCCGAGGCGCCCTCAGGCCTTTTGCCACCACAGTAAACCAAGAGCTCAGCGACGTCCTCAAATCAAGGATAAGGATACACCTAATACTACCAGGAAGCGTCGACGGCACAGAATCCAGCAATGCTAGGATCCTAAACGCCGTAAACTTTTTCAGTTCCGGCAGGGCGACTCAAAATTCCGAGGTAATATACTACCCCGACGAAACGCGATCCTGATGAAAAAGTTTTCACAAATAAGCGTCGGGGACGAGTTTTTTTCAGAGTGCACTTTCAGCCCGCAAGATCTAGACTCACATCTTTCATTTTCCGGGATTAAAAACGTCGTCTACGAGAAAGGCTCCGATGATGGGCAGGGTAAAATGGTTTCAGGAAGGGCAATACTAGCAAGGATGGAAGGCGAATTTACAAGGCTTGATGAGATGTACGGAAACCTCCTAATATTTTACGGCGTCGATGGAGACCCCGCCTGGAATGGGAGACAGACGAGGTTTCTCAAGCCGGTTCTAACAGGTGAACGGGTCAGGATAAAATTCACCGTGTCGGACAAGAGGGACTTGAATAACGATTTCGGTCTGATTTCCATCGATTTTGAGGGATTGGACGACGGAGGAAGGACGGTCCTAATCTCGAAGCGGAATCTCTACCAGATGAAAAAAGAACCGCCGGCGGGGTAAGGTGGATCTGTCAATGAGTCTTAGCAGGAGTGTTGAAAGCGTCCATGAAGAGCTTTGCAGAGGTTATCGCAAGGATTGCGGTCACAAGGATACGCAGCTTTGACTCGCTAACCCGTAGCGAAATCCTGCTCCCTACAATCCCTCCTGCAAACGCTCCTGCCGACAGCAACCCTGCCTCCATATAGTTGGGGTGGCCAAGCATCGAGTGCACAACCATTCCAGATGCCGCTGCAAACATGAGTATGAACTGCGACGTCGGGGCTGCAAGTTTCATGGCCAGGCCCATTGCCACAACCATGAGCGGGACAAAAACGGTTCCGCCCCCTATCCCAAAAAGGCTCGATATGATCCCCGCAAAAAAACTCGCCCCCACCGCAAGCACCATCATTTGCTTCGATAGGTTGTACTCCCTTGGTTCCATCTTCCTTCTCGAGTAGATGTAAACGCTTGATGCAACAAGCACCATCCCAAAGAGCAGCTTGAAAGTCGATGCCGCGATTTCGTCTGAGATGTATGCCCCCAGGACAGTGCCCGGGATTGAGAGTAGTGCAAGCTTGATTCCCAGCGAGTAGACTATTCTTCGTTGCCTAGCATATGAGAACGTGGATGCAACTGCATTGCAAAAGGCGGCAAAAAGGCTGTCGCTTGCTGCAAGCGTCGGCGAAAATCCTACAAACGTCAGCGAAGGCACGATTACAAACCCTCCTCCGAGCCCAATCATCGATCCAAGAACCCCAGCAACGAACCCAAGAGGCACTAGCCAGAGACTATCAAGCAATCCAGGTACCAAATCCGCACGACCTTGTGTTATGTGATTCCGTCAACCCTAATCAACCAACCGCATGGGCATTATTTTGCCACAAGGAGCTTCCAGAGGTAACCCTGGGCGTTGGTGGTAAGTTCAATCTCAAAGTGCTTTCCTCCCAATGGCACAGCATGTGTGGTGCTGTTCGGTTGCTTTCCCTTGAGTTGGAATGCGCGAAGGGCATCCATCATGTCTGAAAGCGTGGCATATCCACCAGGCTTCTCCTTTGCCCAGCACTGACAAACGGTCTCATTCATGACGTCGCCAAAGAGAGTCTTGATATCCTTATAGTTCTCAAAATTAGGGTCAGAGAGAGCTGTGGCAATAACGAGCACTGGTGCGATTGGTGATCCTATCATGTTCAAGTTTCCAAGAAAATTCCCATGCTCGTCCCTGATTTCAGTGGAAGTGCAGTATTCAATCATAGCCTGTTTGGTTTGGTTTGCAAGGAAGTTACAATGGGATGTGATATCACCAGGGGTGCTAAGCTTGATTGGCTTTGACATGTTTATCCCCTGCGTTATCAACTGGCCCTTGAGGTCAGAATTTATTGTTTCATATGGAAAGTCAAGCGTATATGCTGCAAGCGGATCATTAGGGACTGTAACCGTGGGTCCGGCATTGAACTGGAAAAATACAAGTATTGCGGCAACGGCGACAGCTGCGGCACCCGCTCCAGCATAAACATATTTCTTGGATTTCACGGTATCCAAAGTTTTTCATGCTTTAATAAAGGAATCTGGCAACTCATGAATCTTAATTAATACCAGTATGCGTTTGGTGGATGTTGCGCATAATATTATGTGGTTTTGGTGTGGTCGGCCAAAGTTTTGCAAAACTTTTGTTGTCAAGGTCAGAAGACCTTTACGCAAAGCACGGCCTCAAGCCACGAGTGGTTGGAGTTTTTGACAGTGTGGGTTCTGCGACCTCTTCTGCCGGAATAGATCTTGAAAGGCTGCTTGAAACCAAAAAAAAATACGGAAACATCCGCAAGTATCACAACAAGGAAAGGCAGGCAAACGGTCTTGACATGATAAAGGGCATGGAAGCAGAAGTCCTGATAGAAACCACTCCCAGCAATTACAAGGATGCCGAGCCCGGGATGTCACACATAGTCACTGCCATGAAGAAGGGGATGCATGTCATTACTGTAAACAAGGGCCCTCTTGCCTTGGCATTCCCTTCGCTTATGGAGCTTGCAATATACAACCAGGTACAATTGAAATTCAGCGGAACCGTGGGCGGCGGTACGCCTATCCTAGACTATGCAAAAAACAGCCTCCGTGGAGAGAGAATAGTATCCTTTCAGGGAATACTCAACGGCACCACGAACTATATTCTTACCAACATGGCAGCGGGCATGACATTTGGGGAGGCATTGGACGATGCGAGGAAGAAGGGGTATGTCGAGGCAGACGAGTCCTTGGATATTGACGGGTTTGACGCTGCCGCCAAGCTTGTCATTCTTGCAAACTGGATAATGGACATGAAGGTCACCATAAAGGACATCAAGAGAACCGGGATAAGGAACGTTACAGTCTCAGACATCAAGAGAGCATCCTCCAACCACTGCGCGGTAAAGCTAATTGCCTCATGCAACAGGGATCTCGAGGTATCACCAAGGGAAGTCCCAAAGGATGATCCACTTTGCGTCAACGGTACGCTGAATGCGATTACCTTCAATTCGGAACATTCTGGACAGCAGACAATAATAGGCCGGGGTGCCGGCGGCATGGAGACTGCCAGCTCCATTTTGCGCGACTTGCTTGATATAAAGCAGGAGATGGGAAGGGTTTGAAGTCCCATCCCCTTTCCAAGAGCGATAGCAGCGAGGTGCTTGAAAAGATCGTGGCCCAGTGGAGGGTTGACCTGCCGAAGGTAAAGACCCTTGTAAGCCACGAGATTGATGAGGAGTCATCCATTATCACAGGCGAGGGCTTCATGGCACTCAAGATTGGCGAAACATACCTTCCCTTCCTATCTGAAATCGGGCTTTTGGAAAAATTTCCAAAAATTACTGTGGACGCAGGAGCAGTCAAGTTCGTCTGCAATGGTGCAAACGTCATGCGTCCTGGCATCAAGAGCCATACAAACTTTATAAAAGATGGCGTTGTATGCGTGGCGGAGATCACCCACAACAAGTTTCTTGCAGTAGGAAAGGCGCTTGTTTCAAGCGATGAGATGTCTGGCATGCAGAAGGGCGAGGTGGTCCACAACCTACATTACATATCAGACAAGTATTGGGAAGCTGCAAAGGAAATAAAAAAGTAAATCCTATTTCTCAGTCGTCTCGCGTATGCCGCTTTTGTCTACGATCAACACGTCAATTCCGTCACCGCTTGCGGCATCCCGCATTATGGCAGACTTGATTGATTTGACTGCAAGCGTTACCGCGTCCTTTTCCTTCATTCCCTTTTTGAATTCTTGGTCAAGCACGCCGAGTGCCATCTCCGCACCAGTTCCCACCGCCGCATAATCGTCTGGTAGGACCGAGCCCAGAGGGTCGAGTGTGTAAATGGCAGCCTCGCCGTCTACGCCTCCCACAATAACCTGGGTCAGCAGTGGATAGAACCTTCTCTCATACATCAGTGATGACATCATTTTGGCGACTGAGTTTGGTGGGATCTCCCTCTTCAGTTCCAGTTTTCTAACCTTGGTTAGAGCCCTCATCTGCATTGCCAAAACTTGCATGTCTGCGACCATTCCCGCACAGCACGCCCCCACAAAATCCGTAATCTTGAATGTCTTTTTGGTACTCTTGCTTACTACGAAATTTCCGTAAGAAATCCTACGCTCGCTTGCCAAAACGATTCCTCCGTCGTACGCAATCCCGACGGCGGTGGCACCTGGCATATACATATAGGCCATATTTCAACTGCCAAATGAGCACAATAAAGGCCTTTCTCTGGATCTGGGTAAACTTTTTCCCCCAAGACGCGGCCTCAAACGGTATCTCCTGCGCCAAAGTTCTCAATAATCAGACACATGCATTTTGTAGTCTTTTTTAGCAGATCAATTCTAGCAAATTCATTGGGGGAGTGGATTCGTGCATAGATGTAGGTGCTGCCAACAGATATGCATGGGGCTCCAAGCACCTTCGAAAAAGAGTGCATAGGTCCAGTTCCTGCAGAAGACACGCTGACGACAGATCTCCCAAAGGATTCGTTGGCTGCCTTTTTTACCACCCCGACAAACGGATCCGAGATATGCGTTCTTGACGCCGCCTCCCCATGGATCATCCTTACCTGCACATCCCCAAAGCCGTTATCCTTCAAATGTTTCCTTAGCCTTGAGAGTTGCTTAATTGGATCCATTCTTGGAACCAGCCTAAAATCGATTTTTACCAGCGCCCTCGATGGCAGGACGGTTTTGGCCCCAGGGCCCTCCCACCCCGATGAGAATCCCGCAATGTTGCATGTGGGACTCCCCACGATTGCTTTTTTAATCTCCAGCCCTTTTTTGCCCCCTACAAACCGGTTTATGCCGTATTCTTTTTTGAATGATTTCTCGTCAAACGGTTCACTGGCGATTACACCAATTTCCTCACGGGTAAACCTGTCCGCCTCCTTATACCAGTCCTTGACGAGAATTCTGCCCTTGTCATCGCGAAGTGTCTTCAAGGCTTCCACCATGCGCCAGGCAGGGTTTTCAATGAGGACCGCAAGGCTGGAATGGGCATCCCGGACGGATTCCTTCATGGATAGCTCAACGTACAAAAGTCCCTTCATTCCAAGACTGATGACTGGCCTGTCGTTTTCGTCCACATATCCAAACTCCCAGATTACGCCATCGCACGAGAATTTCCTTCTGTATTTCTTGAGATATCTTTCGATGTGCATGCTGCCCACCTCCTCCTCTCCCTCCACAAGGAATTTTATGTTGCATGGCACGTCCCCCGTGGTCCGTAGGATTGCCTCCACCGCCTTGATTCTCGTCATGAGCTCCCCTTTGTCGTCTGCGGATCCTCGTCCATAGATCTTGTTTCCTCTCATTCTTCCGCTAAATGGCGGGTCTTGCCAAAGGTCAACCGGGTCTTCCGGTTGGACATCATAATGATTGTAAAAAAGGAGCGTTTTTTCAGGATTTTTCTTTGACCTGACCTCGCCGAATACCACGGGGGGGATTTTCTCCCCCAGATGAAGAATCTCAGCTTTGATGCCAGCATTTTTCATAATCTTTGCTACCAAACCTGCACACTCCTTCAAACCCAGGTTTTTTGCAGAAACGCTTGGCTGCCGTATTAGTTTCTGCAGGTCAGATATGAGTCCCCCCATGTTTTTGTCTACATATTTACCGTGGTCTGCCATCCTCATCTAATCCTGTCAAAAGATTTTATCGCACCTGGAAGGAAATCTATCAGGTCTGTTGCCAGTACGTGAAGACCGTTTTTCTTTTGTGCCATGGCCCCCGCCTTGCCGTTCACAAAGGCTGCGGCGGATGCAGCTTCCACAGGGTTTCGGTTCTTTGACAGCATTGCGGCAACCACGCCTGACAACACGTCTCCGGTACCTCCGACGGTCATGGATGCAAGATTTTTTGGGTTGAGGAAGGTCTTTGATCCGTCCGAGACAATGTCGGTTGGGCCCTTGAGCAATATCGTCACTCCGTTTTCTTTCGCATGTCTTTCAACCATTCTTGTCCTTTGTTTGACATTTTCTGGCGGCAATTCCCCAAAGAGCCTTTTGAATTCACCAGAATGAGGCGTGACCGTCACCTTCTTGTCCCTTATTTCAGGAAGAACTTCAGGCACAAGCGCACTTGCATCAAGGGAGATCATCATTGCCCTGTCAAGAAGGTCCTTTACCAGCATTTTCAGCGCCTCCCTGTCTTGGATTCCAAGCCCCATCCCAATCGTAGCAGAATCCAGCTCCTTTGGTATCACGCCTACAAGCTTCCTTGCGGCCCCCCGTGTGAGCTTGGCATCAACCATGGGTACTACTATCAGGTTAGGGGAGAAAGACCTCGTGGCGGTGACGTTGATCTTTGGCACACAAGTATAAACAAGGTCAGATCCCGCACGAAGGGCTGCAAGGGATGAAAGGATGGGCGCGCCATGATAGAGATAGCTCCCTCCCAGGACCAGAACCTTTCCGTTTTCACCCTTTCTTGAAGACGACTTTCGAGGCGGTATAAAATTTTTTACGGTTGAAGGCAGCAGGGTTCTTACCAACGTTTCCTCTTATTTTCCCTCTTCGGATAAACCTTCGTCTTCCGACGCGTCACCTGCAGACTCTGCTTCCGGCAACCGTCTCCGTAGGTCGGTCGGGGTTGTGACCTTGCGGGCAAAGGCCACATATGTGGTGTGGCCAATTCCTCGGAAGGAGTGCCTCGTCTTTCCTTCCCTTGCCTCTATTGTCCTTACTATCTGCTCGGTAAACTCCATGTCAAAAAAATCATTGTCCCACATGGATGCGGCAAGTTTTTCAAGCTGGTTCATCGTTGGGCAAATTGCAACAATGAACCCACTTCCCTTTAGCATCTTCCGTGCCTGAGGCACAACGGTCCAAGGATCCCCCAAGTCTATTACCACCATGTCAACATCAGCATGCGGCACCTTTTTCGAGTTTTTTATGTCAAGTTTTTCCATTGTCACGTACTTTGATACGCCCGCCCTCTCGATGTTTTTCCGAGCTATGGCCATAAAGTTCTCGTCGACGTCATAAGTGTAGACATGCCCCCTTGGCTTGACCAGGCTTGCAAGAAAAGTAGTCAGCGAGCCGCTACCGGTTCCAATCTCAACTACCTTCTGCCCGCTTTGCAAGCCAGTCCTTGCGGCGATGTATCCAAGATCCTTAGGATAGACAATCTGCGTACTTCTCTGGCTCTTCATTACATAATCGTAGATAGTGGGCTCTAGGAGATAGATCACCTTCCCTTTGTTGGTCTTTATTGCGCTCCCGTACTCCTTGCCCAGTGCCATTTTATGATCAATTATGCCAACATGAGTATGAAATTGCTGTTTTTTTGAAACCTTCATGAGCCATTTTTTCGAGTCACTATAAAAGAAAAGTACGTTGCTGTTCTGTTTTATTTTCTTCACAACTATGCCTAATGGTATGCTGATAATAGCATTTCTAAACCTCTCACATCCTTTCAGGGGCGTCAATACCCAAGAGGAAAAGCGCCTTGCCAAGCGTCTCCCTGAATGAACGTACAAGACAGAGCCTTGCGGTTACCAAGGCTTCAGATTCTGCCCCAAGGACCTTGACGTGCTCATAGAACGAGTTGAAAGATACGCTCAACTCATAGCAGTACCGAGCTATTATTTTTGGCGACAGGTTTTTTGCCGAATCCTCCACCTGCATATCAAACTTTCCTATCGCCTTAGCCAGATTTTTCTCATATGGTGTAGAAAGCATTTCAAAACCATGGTCGCAGTCCGGCATCACTCCTGCTTTTTCAAGGATCCTTACTGCGCGCGCATACGCATATTGTATGTATGGTCCTGTGTCACCCTCCAAGCTGAGTGACTCTGACATGTCAAACATGATTATCTTGTCAAGGTCCTGTTTTATCATCGCATACCTTAGGGCTCCCACCGCAACTTGTTCGGCAATTTTTACAAGTGCGGGCTCATCAAGTTCAGGGTTTCTCTTTTTTGCCTCCTCATAGGTCCTGACGCCAAGAATGTCGAGTACATAGTCTGCGTTGACATAGATACCTTTTCTGCCAGACATCTGAGCCGATTTTCCCCCGGTGTCCAGATTGAGGGTTTTGGCCGTTCCCGGACTAAGCGTTACTGACTCGTATCCCAGATGCACGTATGACTTGCCTGGTGACTGGAAACCAGAAATGATTTTCGTTATGATTTTTTGCAGCCTTGCCTGCCTCGAATCGATAACTGTTATGACCCTATCCCCGGTAAAGTCAAGTTTCGTGCCCGTCTTTTCAAGGGTCGTCTCCCACAGCACCCGCTTGTCTCTCTGGACATAGTATTGCCTGTACTGAAATGGGTCGTCAAGCATCCCCAGCTTCCAACAGGCATATGGAATATCCTTCGCGATATAGGTGGCAATTCCGTTGCTTCTGACAAGAATCTTGTCTTCCTCATCCTCTGAATCGGATTTTACCACCCAGCAGCCCGCATTCTTGCCTTCCTTTTCAAGATATGCAATTCCCATAGACTTCATCCTTTCAAACACAAGTTTCCATAGCCCCGACCTTACAATTTGAGACTCGAAGTTCAGGCAGTCATATGTGGCCCCAAGCCGCCAGCAGGTTTTGAGCTGCTCCTCCAATACTCTTCTTGTTATTTCATCTCCGAACTTTGCCGTCTCTGACTTTCCCTCCTCCAGTTCTTTTAGGACGATGCTCCGTTTCTCCGCAAGTTGGGGCTCTTGCTCATACCTTGCAGTAATGCTGACGTACACCATATCGCCGCAATAATGATCGAATTTCTGCCCCTTTGGAGGCTCCTTTGCAAAACCCCCGTACAGAAGCCCAACAATTATGTCGGCAACCTGAAGGCCCGAATCATCCACATAGTTCAAAACTCTTACGTCGTAGTTTGCCTTTCTTAGTATGCGCCCTATGGTATCCCCTATGATGATGTTTCTCACATGCCCTATGTGAAGGGCCTTGTTTGGATTTACGCTAGTGTGTTCTAGTACGGTAGGAGAGTTTTTTCCAAGATCAAAACTTCCATAATTAGGGTCCTGGGAGGATGTCATGATCGATTTCAAAAGGTTGGAATAATTTGCTACGAAGTTCAGATATCCAGATGGGTGGACGTTTACCTCAGACACCATCATTCCCATGTCATCCTTGTACCTTTCTGCAATGGATTGGGCTATGTCTGATGGTCTTTTCTTGAGGTGTTTTGAGAGAAGGAACCCGATGTTGCAGCTGGCATCCCCAAAGTCTTGCTTGGATGTTTCTGTGACTTCAAAACTTACAGCTGGATAACCAAGGTCGGCGGAGATCTCCCGGACCTTTGACTTTACCCCCTCAAGAAACAATCTCATCGTCATGCTATTGCCTCGCTTGCAGTTTTAATTCAATTTTTTCAAGCGCCTCTATTACGCCATCTCCTTCCCTTCCTTGTACTGCCATCGTGGCTTGGGATTTTACTTCCTCAGGCGCATTACCCATCGCGACGCTTATTCCTGCCAGTTTAAAGAGCGGAATGTCAGTCTCGCTGTCTCCAATCGCTATCACGTCCTGGCTACTAGCCGAGAACATCTTCATCACCTCAAGGAAACCATTGGCCTTGTTGACACCTTTTGAATTTATGTGGTATGCATACATGCTGTCGGATAATTGTACGTCAAGGCTTTTTTCTGAAAGGATTTTTTTCCCGACCGCAATGTCAAAATTCCTTTCTAGAACCACCTCGGTGATCCTAGGAAAGACGGGCTTTTCCACAGCTTGGGGAATCCCAGCTTTGACGATTTCAAAAGCTTTCAGGCATTCCCCCCTATTTCCAATCAACCTGTGCTCGTTTGGCCCCGAGGTGATGATTCCGCCATTTTCACCAACTGCGATTCTAGTAGTGCCCCCGAACACCGATAACACGTATGCCTCTATAGAGGATCTCCCGGTGACATAGATTACCTTGTGCCCAAGTTTCACAAGGAATCGAAGTGCTGCTAGCGCGTCAAGATCTACACGGCCCCCCTTGCTGTCAGTTATTGTGCCGTCAATGTCCACTGCAAAGATCTTGGGCTTCATTAAAGCCGAATACCGAGGTAGCCGGTAATAACTGATACCAAACAGAGATTATCAAAATGCAATATCCCCCCGTCATTGGTTTCTTGCCTTTAACTGGAAAAAGACTTCCTTTCGTGTTCCTTCCTGGTCCCATGAGGCCACCTTGTAACGACCAGAAACCGCCCAATTTTTAGTGTCAAACTTCAAGACCATTGAACAGCCTCCCTTCAGGGAGCCTAGGTACTGGTCCGCGCTAAATGACTCCCTCTCGGATGGATCGTAGACTATCACATGCAGGATCTGTTTCTGGCTTTGCGAATCATAATCGAGCTTCAGCTTCACAAACTCCCCTTCCGAATAGATCGGTTTGTCAAGGCTGAGACCCAATTTTGACACCATCTCTCCCTGTTAATTTCATGATTATAAAATACCTAACTCTTATGGACTTGGTGCGAAGATATCTAAAATATTTAGGTGCCGTATGAGACTCATGACACGTAAAGGGGCCCTCGCGGAAATTTTCAGCCGGGCATTACACCACGACAACCCCGGGCTTTATCTCGTAGGTTACCTCGATCTTGGTGCCGTCAGAGAGGTGACAATTCCAGAGTTCCTCAGAATTTCAGAGGATTTCCAGGTGGTACCGGCCTCCCGGATCATATACGTCAAAAAGGAGGGGAATCTGCTTTATTCAAGGGGGAAAAGCGACAGAGGCGGGCAAACGCCCTAAGTATGCTGCTTGTTGAATTAAATAGTCACGGCATTTCATACCTTCACAGTGTTCATTGATTTTCTAAAGACCATTCTCCAGAATCCATTCTTTGTGCAATACGGACTGGAGGGACTCTTTCTTAACTGCGTTTTTGCTTCGATAATACCATTTCCCATTGTGCTCACCTCCACGGCGTTGCTTTTGGACGGAGAAAACCCGCTCTTGGTTTTTTTGGTGATGTCAACGGGGTCTGTGGTTGGCGGAATCGTCACATATTTCATAGGACAGGATGGGAAAAAGATGTACAGGCTGCTAAGGAAGGCGCATAATGAGGGACATTACAGCAAGAATTCTGAGAGGCTCAGTAGACATGGATGGATAATCATATTTGCCCTGAGCCTAGTACCGATACTAACCGAGATTGTAACAATAATCGCCGGAGTCCAGAGATACAATTTCAAGAAATTCGCAATTTCCATGGCGGTTGCAAGGACTGCAAGCGCTTTTGCCTCAGTCTACTTTGGCAACCTGTTCGTCCAATATTTTAACACCCTCAAACTGTAGGCATGTAGAACTTAGTAAGATTTTATTCGGCATTCGATCAACAGATACCATGGGAATTCCCGAGAAGATCCAAGCCATAAAGGACGAGATGGCCAAGACCCAGATCAACAAGGCTACGGAGCACCACATTGGTCTTCTAAAGGCAAAGCTAGCCAAGCTGAGAAGGGAGCAAGATGAGGTAAAGTCCAGGGGTTCGGGAAGCTCCGTCGGTTTTGATGTCAAGCGGAGCGGGGATGCTACAGTAGTTTTCATAGGCCTTCCAAGCGTAGGCAAATCCACACTGTTGAACAGACTCACGGGGGCAAAATCTGCGGTGGGAGCTTTTCAATTCACGACCACGACCGTGGTCCCAGGGATGATGGAGCATCGCGGTGCAAAGATCCAAGTCCTCGACCTCCCAGGAATTATCAAGGGGGCATCCACTGGCAAGGGATTGGGCAAGAGAGTCCTTGCAGTTGCAAAGAGTGCAGACCTGGTATTGATAGTTCTTGATGTTTTTCAGCCGTATCACGAGGATGTCATAAGGACAGAACTTGGGAATATCGGGATTAGGCTTGACCAGAGGCCCCCCAACATCGTCATAGAGAAAACTGGCGATGGCGGCATTGCAGTTAGCCAGCAGATACCAATCACAAAAATGTCAATAAGCCTGCTAAAGGACATCCTCAGAGTTTACGGCATCAATAATGCACGTGTCTTGATACGAGAAGACATAGATTCGGAACAATTAATCGATTATGTATCTGGAAACAAGTTTTATGTGGATTCACTTACCGTCATGAACAAAATTGATCTGGTAAACCAAGGATTCCTAAATGAACTCCAGGAAAAAGTCAAATCAAAGATAATACCGATATCGGCCGATGCAGATGTCAACGTCAACGCCCTAAAGGACAAGATATACGAAAAACTCGACTTTATCCGCATCTACATGAGGCCAAAAGGGGGAGAGACGGATTACGTCGAGCCCTTAATAGTTCGACGAAACTCTACCGTTCTCGACGTTTGCAACAAGCTTCACCGTGACCTGAAAAAAGATTTCCGATATGCCCTAGTATGGGGAAAGAGCGTCAAGTTTGGCGGTCAGAGGGTCGGCCTCAACCACACCATGGAGGACGAAGACGTACTTACCATCGTAAAAAGCAAGTAGCAATCAAATTTTCATCTGTGACAGTATAAGATTATGGAAAAGGAAACTGAGGAAAAATGGTGCAAAAGATGTCTTTCAATGACAAGGCATGAGATAATTTTCATGCCAGAGATAGTCACCTACAAGAGAAGGCGGAAGTATCGATGCGTTCAATGCGGTCAGACATCTTGGCTGCAGGGCAGAAGGCCCTCTGCAGAATCAGTTTACTAAAAACCGATCAAGTTTTTCAAAATTTGTAAAGAAATTGTTGATACAATATCATCATTTAGTGTAATTTTCTTAAGCGTAACGATAGAAAAACAAGTGAAATGTAAATGGTCACAATGGCAACCAAAAGACGCGCTAAAAAAGCTGCTAGACGATCCGCTCCAAAGAGAAAAGCTCCAAAGAGAAGATCTGCAGCAAAGAGAAAAGCCGTAAAAAAATCTAAAAAAAGATCTTCAGCAAAGCGCAGAAGATAAAACCAAGAGATTATCGCTTGGCATCAGGCGATAATTTCAATATTTTAAGGGACACCGGCCTGTCTTTGCGCCTCTTGGCAATTGACAGACTCGGGGAAAAAAATTCTTTATTTTGATTCAAAAATTTCTGCGACGCTTGGATTTTCAAAAATATTTTCCAGTCGAGAGCACGCTAGTACAGGAAGCTTAGCAGTTTTATTTGCTGTTCAGTGGTTATGAGATTCTTTGATGCCAAGATTTCTAGAAGCTGAGTAATGAGCTGTTTTTGTTGTTCTGAGAACCCTGGCTGTCCCGGAGGTCCCGGTGGTCCCGGAGGTCCTCTAGGACCTTGGTCACCCATTGGACCCTGAGGCCCAGATGGCCCCTTGTCACCGGCAGGTCCAGGAGGTCCCGTGACACCCTTATCCCCTTGAGGACCCTGAACTCCTTGAGGACCTTTGTCTCCTGATTGTCCCTGAGGACCTAGCGGTCCCTTATCTCCCTGCGGACCCTGTATGCCTTGAGGACCTGGAGGACCTTGCGGGCCCGGCGGGCCCCGGGAACCTTGCTCTCCAGGAGGACCTGGCAAGCCCCTAGGTCCTTTTTCCCCCTGCGGTCCCGGTATCCCTGTGAGTCCCTTTTCTCCCGGAGGTCCTTGAGGGCCTTGAGGACCTTTGTCTCCCGGAGGTCCCTGAGGGCCTGTAAGTCCCTTGTCTCCCTGAGGGCCTTGAGGACCCAGTGGTCCCTTGTCTCCTATAATGCCGGATGGGCCCTTTGGGCCTTTTTCCCCTGGCGGGCCCAGAATTCCTTTATCACCTGGCGGGCCTTGCTGTCCCGTCGGGCCTTTGTCTCCGGACGGGCCTATCTCGCCAGTTATCCCTTTCTCGCCCTTGTCTCCCTTGTCTCCCTTGTCTCCCTTGTCGCCGGTCTCGCCTTTATCACCCCTAGGACCTTTGTCTCCTGAAGGGCCTTTATCACCCGTAATCCCCTTGTCTCCCGTTGGTCCCTTGTCTCCCCTGTCCCCTTTATCCCCAGGCGGGCCTGGAGGTCCCTTGTCTCCCTGCGGTCCCTGCGGGCCAGGGACACCCTTGTCTCCCTGAGGGCCGGGCATACCCATAGGACCGGAAGGACCTTGCGGGCCCGGCTGGCCTGGAGGTCCCTGAACACCTGCTGGCCCCACTGGGCCCCTAGGACCTGGCGTCCCGGGCTGCGGATAATGGTGTTCGGCAGTTAAAGTTTTTTGCGGCCGTTCTGGCTGCTCTCTTTCAGGTGTTGGGGGCGGTATCTCCCCCTCAGTTTTTGGCATTTCAAATTGGAATGCGCCGTTAATTGAGGAGAACTGGTCTAGTATCACAATCCATACGGAGTCCCTAGTAAAAACAAAATCAGGGATGGGGTTTCTAGAAGAGCCGAGAACCTGAACGAATTTCCTGTCCTTTACCCTCAGATGAAAGTTATCTTTCCATATCGCCGGAAAGTTCCTGCGTTTTATGTCCTCCTGGGTAGGAGGATAGTCGCAGATAGAAATCTGAACCTCGAATACTCCAGATGTTAGTTTGAATGGCGAATCCCCAGTAATCTCTATAGTCCTATCTCTGGCTGACATATCCTAGGTGTAATACCTGAGTATTTTTGTATTTATCAGGCGTTATAAAGGCCGTTTGCCAATAAAATTTGCTTTTTAGACTACCGGAATAGTATTTATCTACGGAAAATCCATATTTTACCAATCGTGAAAAAATTATTCAAGGGTAGCACTCAGCCTTCGAAGGGAGACGACGTTCCAGATACTTCGCCGGAGGTATCCGAGTCCAAACTGGCAAATCCAAATTACACCAGAGACAAGATGTTCAAAAAGGGAATCTCCATGATGGCTGACGAAAAGATGGAAGAAGCCGCTGCAGCCTTTGAGGCTGCAATACAGATTGATCCGGGTCATGTCGATTCAATACTGAAACTTGGGTATGCAAGGTTTCACATGGGCGATTTTGCAGGCGCTATGGAATCCTACAACAAGGTACATGAGATAGATGTCACCAACTCCGAAGCCTGGAACCTCAAGGGGCTCATTTACTACAGACAGAAAAACTATGAAAAAGCCCTAGAATGCGTCGAAAAATCAATTGAGATAAACCCTACTGACGGCATGTCATGGTACAACAAGGCATGCTATCATTCCCTCCTGAACAGCATACCAGAATCCATCGAGGCCTTGAAACGCTCCATAGAGATCGATGTCAAGAATGCGAAAAAGGCAGTAAGGGACAGGGATTTTGAAAATGCCAAAGCAGATGAGGGATACAGGAGAATAGTGGAAGTCGTGGTTTTAGAATCAGTAAGGCAAGGATATCACAAGGTTGGGCAGATAGTATGGACAACGATGCTAGGAAAGGCCGAAGTGGAAGACGCGGCAAAAAAACTATTGGAAAAGGGACTCCTTGTCAAGGTCGACAAAAACATAGGTCTTGGGAAGGTTGAGGAATACGAGATTGCCCCCGAACTTGCTGCCAAAATAGGCGTCGAGAAAAAGGGTCTTTTTGGCACTACCAAGAAAATCAATCCGTTGTTGGTCCAACACCTCAAAGAGATTAGCGAGGCAGTCCAGGCAGTCAAAACTGCGATTGAAAAAGGCGACGTCGACGATGTCCTAGCAAAGATGGATGTATTCATCGACCCAGGTAAGAAAGGCGCCCAGATGATAGAGCACTTTTTCGAGGAACATCGTGACATCAGGTTTTTCAGAATAAGGCTGGCAGACAAGGGATATGAATATCTGCAGGCAAACAAGAAGAAGATTCTAGAACTTTTCGATCACATAGAAAGCCAGACCACAAAAAAACTCAGAAGTGAGACAGCCCAGAATACCTGAGGGCATTATTCTGCAGAAAGATCCCAGTAGTTGGCATCTCCTTGTTTTTCTATCGGCCTTTCAAGGGATTTCCACTCTTTGAAGGATCTGACGTAAAGTTTTACGTTAGGAATCCCTATTGATTTTAATGCATAATATCCAAGGCCCGAAAGGGTTCCAACGCTGCCGCAGTAAGTGATAATCTCAGAATCTGCCGACAGGCTTCTGTTTTGCATGAGTCGTTTTAGTTCCTCCTTTGGTCGCAAGATGTGCTGAGGCGAGGCAAGCATCCGGTACGGGATGTTGATAGCTCCCGGGATGTGGTTTTCAAGGAAGTTCAGTCTTTCACGGTTATCGACCAACGTGGCACCCCGCTCTTTTGCAGGCATGAGATAGTCAGCAGTGGCAAGAATCTGAGGTTGGAGCTTCAGCGAATGGCTCTTTTTGCTAGTGCCGGGTGAATCGTTCGAGGTTTCAAGTCCCATCTTTTTCCATGAGCCATACGTGACGTCAAGAAGAGAAACATCCTCGTGTCCTATATACTGCAGGGTCCAAGCTACCCGCGAGGCCAAGGCTCCAAAGGTGTCGTCGTACACCACTACGGAGGTCTCATCCCCTATCCCAAATGATTCCGTGTGTTTTAGGATTGTCTCAGGCGAATCATCTGCAAGGAGGGAAGATAGTGGAAAGTTTATGGCCCCCGGAATATGCCCTCTCTGGTAGTCGTCCTCTTTTCTAATGTCAAGCACTGTGACGCTTTTGTCCCTAATCTCCGATCTGAGCGTATCAACATCGATTGTTATTCTGGTCGTTTTTTCCTGGCTCAAGCCGCACACTCGCCCCTTCCAGTCCTGGCATGATAGCTTCCATCATTTCCGTAGTCCACGTAAAAGTCACTATCCTGTTCGATTGTGGGGGGCGCCACAACAGGCTTTAGCAGTTCTTTTACATCATTAACCGTCCTGACCTTCTGACTTCCACCCCCCTCCACAAGCCTGTCCATCCAAGAGTTCAGGGTTTCGCCCGGTCTTTTTTCAGATTTGTATACCTCGATTATTTTCAAGATGGCTGGAATGACCCGTTTGGCTGGCACCTTTAACGTTGATATTCCCAGTGTTGATTTTTCATCTGCCCTCCCGCCGAGTAACATTGTGTACAACGGGTACATGTCTTTGCCAAGCCTTCCCCCTCCGCCGTAAAATCCGATTGTTGCAATCTCATGCTGCCCGCAAGAGTTTGGGCATCCGCTTATCTTTATCGTGGAGTCCCTCAAGTCATCATCTTCATCAAGCTTCATCTCCAGAAACTTCCTTTGGACCTCCTTTGCCAGTCTGTGCGAGTTGGTAAGAGCAAGGTTGCAAGACGTGGTTCCCGAACACCCCACGACTGAGGCCATGGTCAAAGCTCCCGGGTTGGCAAGTCCTACCTCTAACAGTTTTTCATAAAGCCTTGGCAAATCCTCGTCTTTCACCCACCTAAAAACAATGTCTTGTGCAAAACCGTTTCTAATACGCCCCTCCGCTGAAAATTCCCTAGACATATCAGCAACTGCCCTGAGCTGGCTCGCGGTAATATCTCCGGATTCCAGAGTGATGAAGGCTGCACTGTACCCATTTTGTTTTTGTTTCAGTGTATTTGACTTGAGCCATCTTGAGAACCCCTGCGGTGAAGAAGGCGTCTCGGATCTTACCGATACCTTTCGTAGTACTTCCGGCGTCTTGTCAAGGTCTAGTTTGACCATTACAGACTGGGTAAGCTTTACCATTGCTCTTTCTTTTAGCACGACGTTTTGGAATTTTTGCCACCCCAATTCATTCACCAAGTATCTCATCCTGTTTCTTGCCATATTCTCCCGGTTCCCCATCCTGTCGTACACTCGTATTACTGCAATTATGGTGTAAAGCAAGTCTTCTTCCGGAGTAAAGTCCTCAAGCTGATGCCCTACAAATGACTGAGCTCCAAGCCCACCACCAAGAAAGACTTTGAATCCATTTTGCTGTTTGCCGTTCATTTCAGTCTTTTTTGGTATAAGGCCGACATCCACGATCCTTGCCATCCCATGTTTTTCACAGCATGTGTAGTTTATCTTGAATTTCCTTGGAAGCGATTGATTCATAGAGTTTCGCAGGAGAAATTTTGCGGTAGATAGTGCGTAAGGGGTAGGATCAAACACTTCGTCAGGGCAGACGCCTGCCAGCGGACTGCACATGACATTTCTTACCGAATTGCCACATGCCTCTCTAGATGTAAGCCCTACCTCGGCAAGGCCACGCATTACCTCGGAGACATCCTCCAATGCAACCCAGTGAAGTTGGAAGTTCTGCCTAGTGGATACATGTGCATTACCAATGGAAAATGCTTCACTTAGCTCCGCCACCTTTTCCATTTGTTCCGGATAAACCTCGCCAGCGGGGATTTTTACGCGGATCATACTGTAATCGTCAGTCATCCTGCTCCCATAGGCCCCATGTTGTAGTCGGAACCTCCTAAGGTCGTCACGGTTAATTTTACCTTGTCTGAAAAGCTTTACCATTTCTGCAAACTTTTCAGCCTCCTCTAGGCGGCCCCATTGTATCTTCGGTTTTGGCAGGTTGTCTGGTTTAGATTGAGAAAGGCTGATCTTGCTCAATTAGGTAGCTACCCTTCGGAGTGCATATAAATTTTAAAATAGACGCCAGATACGCAATCCTCTAAAGACATAACGGCAAGATTTTCCACCATTTGTTCATGCGACTTGGCGTAGACGAATTAGGAAAAGCTAATGATATGACACCAGAAAAGAGTTAAATGAAGACCGGAAAGAAAAATTTGCGTGACAGACAAGATAAGGGTGGCGCTGGCAGGCATTGGTAACGTTGCCACAACACTCGTGAAGGGGCTGGAATTTTACCAGAACTCCACGGAGGGACTATGGCATGCAAATGTTTCAGGGATGACATTGGGGAGTTTCGAGATAGTCGCCGCTTTTGACATTGATTCAAAAAAGGTAGGAAAAAAAATTGGACAGGTTGCGAATTCCAGGATGCCGTTTTCAGAGGTTACAATCAGCCCGGGGCTCATGTCAGATCCCATACCGCCACACATAAGCCGAGATGGACAGGTGAGGACATCAAGTTACGACGAAATAGTCGCAGCACTCAGGGAATCCAAGCCTGATTTCTTGTTAAACGTGATATCTTCCGGCCTAGATAAGACACCTGAAAAATATGCCCAGGCCTCCCTCGATGCAGGATGTTCATTTTTCAATGCAACGTCCGCCAAGACGGTTAATGAAGGAACACGGAAATCCTTCGAGTCAAAGGGTTTAGTGATTCTTGGAGACGACCTCATGAGCCAATTTGGCGGTACTGCTTTTCATCGCGGAATGATTGATTTCATGACAAGCCGAGGGATTCGAATCCACAAGGCATACCAGCTAGACGTTGGTGGAAACCAAGATACGATGAACACCATGGCTGAAGAAACGAGAGAGAAGAAACGCAATATCAAGACCGAATCGATTGCGATAGAATCACCTTATCCCTTCAAGTCTACTGCCGGAACTACCGAGTATGCCGAGCAGCTCGGAGACTCGAGAGTCAGCTACTACTGGATGGAGGCAAGGGGGTTTCTCGGGTCCACCATCGAGATGGACCTATCGCTTAGGACTAGCGACAGTACAAATGGATGCAATGTCATAGTTGATTCCCTGCGAGCGGCAAAGTCCCTCGTGGTAAAAAAAGACCTAGGAAAGGCGAACATAATTTCTGCCTATGCCTTCAAAAGCCCTGAAAAAAAGGCGCACATAAGGGAATCAATAAAAGCCTTCGAAGATGCCTTTGTCAGATAGGTTATTTCCGTCCTCCAATTCATTGTGAATTTCACGGGTCCTTGATCTTTTGGAATCTTTTCGTTTTCCCAAGGACCACGTTACGCATCATGGAAGTCATAGTCCTGCTCTCAAGGGCATAATCAAAGCAAACTATTAATGTACTTGTGAGAGGATATTTTTCATGCAGAAAAGTATTGAATCCGGGGTACCCAAAATTTTTGCAGATGTTGATGAAAAAGAGATAACAAGAGCAATTGCTGACGAATTTCATTCCGTACTAATAGACAGAGCCGATTCAGACGTCATAATAATTGGTGCCGGCCCCGCCGGCCTGACTGCAAGTAGAGAGCTTGCCTCAATGGGGTTTAAGACCCTAGTAATAGAGCAGAACAACTACCTGGGAGGAGGCTACTGGCTCGGAGGCTACATGATGAATCCCGTAACAGTTAGGGCTCCAGCCCAGAAAATATGGGACGAGTTGGGTATCCCATACAAGAAAGTAAGAGACGGCCTATACCTAACCCCTGGCCCCCATGCTGTTTCCAAATTGATTGCGGCCGCATGCGATGCCGGAGTAAAATTCCTGAATCTTACAAAATTCGACGATCTGGTCCTGAAGAATGGACGTGTTTCCGGAATCGTAGTAAACTGGATGCCCGTATCCGCATTGCCCCGGAACATAACCTGCGTCGACCCTGTTGCGCTGGAATCCAAGATTGTAATTGACGCCTCAGGCCATGACTCGGTAGCGGTGAAACGACTTGTCGATAGAAAACTCGTTGATTGGAAGGGCATGGATCCCATGTGGGTAGACGACGGCGAAAATAAGGTGGTCTACCACACAGGGGAGGTTTTTCCAGGCCTAGTAGTCGCTGGCATGTCTGTAACTGAGACGTATGGTATTGCAAGGATGGGACCCACCTATGGATCCATGTTGCTTTCAGGCAAGAAGGCCGCTGAGATAACCGCGGTGAAGATAAAAGAGCTAAGAAGATAAGCAGCGTTGTTTGAGTATTTTCCCGTTGAAAATATCAAAAATATTTTTGTATGACGAACCGGCTGTCCCACAGATCGAAATAAACGACCTAGCCAAGTTTCTAGGCAGAGAATTTCAGGTAGACGTGGAGGTTAGAAGAAGCCTCTTCCAGCATTTTGAAACAAAGGATGAGGTATTTGAAGATCTTGCCTCATGCAGAATATTCAACATCCGCATTCCATTTGAAAAACATAAACCGACTAGAGAAGAGACAGGGTCCGAAGAACAGGGCCAAAGCGGAAGCATTGTCCTTTATGATGGCTTCGAGTTGCAGAACATATACAGGGATCTCATTCCCGCGTCGGAATTTTCACACAATGAATTTCATCTAGCATTTACAACAAGGCTTACTTGCAGTTATGACAGTAATGACTACCGATATCACGGCAGGGCCGTCATATGTTCCAACCCTGCCATCATCTCCACTACTGGAATTATAGAAGCCCCTGCAAAGCCCCGAGAATATTATCTTAAAATTTATGAGAAGATCGGGCAGGGTCTTAACCTGGACCGCCTCAAGGAAGAATTCAGGGAGAGGTTTCTCGATTACAACGATCTACGCCTATGCAAGGCGGCAAGAACATATGCAATGCAGGCCATTTTCTATCACATTACAGGAATGCCCTTCTGCGAATCCAAGGAATGCATGCTGTACAATGCGCATTGGCAGGAGGAACTAATTAGAATGCTAGAGGCAGGTAGGTTATGCAGTGGCCATCAGGCAGCCCTTGACAATTACAGAAAGTGTTCTGCATAATTTAAATATGAACCTGAGATGAATTTTATTCGTGCAGGCTGAAATCAGGGCAGAAAACAAAAAGCCCGAGGCGAAGAAGAAATTCGACGTGGTAATCATAGGTGCCGGACCTGCAGGATACACCGCGGCTATTTACACTTCAAGGGCAAAACGCGAAACTCTTGTGATATCAGGAATCCTTCCCGGAGGGCAGCTAATGCTTACAACAGAGGTCGAAAATTATCCAGGATTTCCGGAAGGAGTCATGGGGCCTGACCTTATGACAAACATGAGGAAACAGACCGAGCGGATGGGCGCAGTTATAATTGATGATGAGGTAGTCAATGTAGATTTTAGACGAAGGCCGTTCAAGATACTGACCAATTCCGAGGAATACGAGGCAGAGGCCGTGATTATCGCCACCGGTGCAAGCCCAAGGAAACTTGGTGCAAAAGGAGAACAGGAATTCAGCGCAAGGGGCGTTTCCTACTGTGCGACGTGCGATGGTCCATTCTTTAAGAACCAAGAGATTATTGTCGCAGGAGGCGGAGATTCGGCCATGGAAGAGGCAATCTTTCTTACCAAGTTTGCAAAAAATGTCCATGTCATACACAGGAAGGACAAATTAAGAGCAAGCAAGATTATGCAGGACAGGGCGTTTGAGAATAGTAAGATAAAGTTTCACTGGAATTCGGTGATTGAAGAGATAAGGGGTAGCGAAAAGGTAAACGAGGTCATGATCAAGAACGTTTCAACTAACAAGGAGGAAACCATGAACGTCGGCGGCCTTTTCATTGCCATTGGCCATGAGCCAAATACCAAGATATTCAAGGGTCAGATAGAGCTCGACGACCAGGGATACATAGCACTCAAAAATCACACCCATACAAATGTAGATGGCGTTTTTGCAGCAGGCGACGTCCACGATCACAGATACAGGCAGGCAATCACGGCGGCAGGATTCGGGTGCATGGCGGCGATAGACGTGGACAAATATCTTTCAGAAAACAAGAAGAATTCCTAATAGAATGAATCATGGGAAAGGTGTTTAGCCTCCCCTATGGCTCGGTCAAATTCCTCCTCGGTGAATATTTTCTGTTGCGAGTAGAGACTTTTGAATTTTTTCCCATCATCGGCAAATATGCCTACGGCGCATCCTTTTTGGATCCCGTATTTTTTCATGGCCACATACACGGCGGCCGAGGACGGGCTTACCAACAGGGAATCCTTGATAAAAATTTCTTTTACTGCTGCAAACGCTTCGTCATTTGTTATGGTCAGCCAGTCATCTACAACTTGCTCCCTCTTTAGAAACAGGTCTGGCTTGGCGGACTCCTCAAAATTCCTGAGTCCCTGTATCAGATGGTTCTGCTGAGGCTGAACAGCTATTATCTTTATGTCAGGATTTTTCTCCTTGAGGAAGGCGCCAATTCCTGTTATCGTTCCCCCGGTGCCGACTCCCGAAAAAAAATGGGTTACCTTCCCGTTAGTTTGCTGCCAGATTTCTGGCCCGGTTCCCTTGTAATGGCCCATGAAGTTTGCTTCGTTGGAATACTGGTTGGGGGAGTAGTATTTGTCAGGCCTAGCAGAAGCTATAGATTTTGCAAGAGCTATGCTTTGATCCGTCCCGGCCCCCACCTTAGGACACAGATCGTCGCTAGTTTGGTAAAGGGTAGCCCCCAGAGATTCGATTATTTTTTTTGTTTCATCACTTGCCTTCTCTGGTATCACAATCTCAACTTTATATCCCAAGAGCTTTGCTATTCCCGCAAGCGCGATACCCGTGTTTCCAGATGTGGGCTCAATGATTACGCTATGGCCTCTTTTTATCAGGCCGTTTTCTTCAGCGAGTTTTACCATCCAGAATGCGGCTCTGTCTTTCACGGACCCAAACGGGTTAAAGGATTCCAGTTTTGCATAAAATTCAGCGTCGTTATTGGAAAGCGAATCTAGTTTTACCATCGGGGTATTGCCAATTTTTTTTAAAATTGACTCGGATCCCTCCAATGCTTCTATCGTCAAGGGACCTATTTCACCTTCTTGATGGTAAATTCAATATCTTTCCCGGACTTGTTAATGCCCAGTAATTGGTGTCCGTTTCGATTGACCCATCTTGATATATCCTCCTCCGACGCCGGGTCATCCGCAATTATTTTGAGGATGTTACCCACGGATAATCGTTCCATTTCTATCTTCGTCCTAAAAACCGGTTCCGGGCAGAACATTCCTCTTACGTCTACTGTCTTGGTTGGAGATAATTCTGAAATGCCTATTCACCAGTATACGAAAAGCTAGTAAAGTAATATTAAAAGCTATTCATATGTGCAGAAAATTTTGGTCAGGTCAATATCATTGGCAATATAGCTCGGAGGTTCCTTTCGTACAGGATGTTATAATCCTGATTTTTGAAATTGATTTTGTTGGACAGTCTCGTAGTAAGATGCACTGCCACCTTGTAAACAGCTGTCCAGACAATGCTGTCCGGATTTGATTCAAACGCGTTGATCAAGAACCGGCAGATTCCCGTCAGATGGGGGTGGTTTTCTTTGAAATACATAATTATGTCCTCCTTTGAATTTTTTATCTTGTACCTTGCATGCTCTATCATTTCGCTGCTGGTTATGTAACCTGTTCGTCCAATTGTTATCCTGCCCTTCTTCATCGCCCGCAATACGCCGTCAAGGTTATTCTCTGCCTCTATCACATTTACACAGCGCCCAAGGGTAGACACCACGTGAGAGTCACTCCCTGCAACCCCCTTCATTCCTGTCGACTGGGCAAAATTATAGGCACGCATATTGGAGTATCTATCCACGTTGTTGCTATTGAAGACCTCAATTAGATCACAGAGTGCCGCACCCTCCCTTAGTCCATTGTTTAGCGCAAAGGGATGTGGGGCACAGGAGATTGCATCTTGGGAACGGATATTGTCCAATATGACCTCGACACTCTGCCCGGCCTTTATTGTGGACGTCAGGCCATAGGCAAGAATATGTATTCCTTGGTCAGTCGTTATTTCCTCTCCCGGATAGATTTGGATTTTTCTAAACTTTTCATGGTTTTCCTTGTATTGAACCAGTTGGGTATAGCCGTCAAGTGTGTTATGATTTGTGATGAATAACGCGTCGAGTCCTTGGATGTACGCTTGCTCAAGCTGTTCTTCAACGGTGACACCACAGTCATACGGAGTTTCTTTAAGGCCCAGATGAAAGTTTGAAAACTCGTTGTGGCAGTGCAGTTCTGCACTAAGTTTATCCAATGTTTATCGCTTGTCCCAACTTGTGAATATAATCTTTGTTTTCAAATTTCAATCATCTGAATAAATCCATAGATCGGGGCCTATTGATTTCCCCCATGGAGCCAGAAAACGAATCATGTGTGTAGTTTCTTATAATGGCAATAGGAATGTGAAGTGATTTTCCCATCACGAGTTCCGCAGCAGAACAAATTTCGTCTGCAATTGCAATTGCCGTTATCCTAAGGGTTCTCCCGAAATCGTCTTTCTTTCCTGCATAATCTAGGATCCCCCTCATACCCGCCATGCCTATGGCTACGTTTGTTTGCCCCTGCCTGAAGGGACGGCCAAACGTGTCAGATATCAAAACCGCGATCTCCTTTCCCGTTGTTTCCTTAATTTTCCTCCGTAGCTCCTCCGCTGACCTGTCGGCATTGTCTGGCAACAACGTTGCGTACCCCCCCATGACGTTGCTCTCGTCAACCCCCGCGTTGGCACAAATAAAACCATGGATAGTCTCGGAGATGATTATCCCGCCATGCATGCGAACTATCCGTTTTGATTGGTCAAGAATGAGCTGTACTATCCTAGGATCCTTCCCGTATTCACTTGCAATTCCCGTAGCGAGCAAGCTTGGATGAACTTTGGCAAGGTCGATGGTTTGGCCCTCCTGTTTTGAGATAATTTTCTGCGTGAAAACCACAATGTCTCCGTCTCTGAGGTCATTGCATGCCAAGACAAGATACCCCGCAAGGTTATCCCCCTTTTTTACATCATCGTGTAACTTGACAGGGATTACTTCCATAACCATTTGGGAAATTATGTTTCAACTTCTTAAAATTGTATTCCGATCAGGCAATAGTTTGCGGGCGAATATTTAACCCATAGTGTTTGTTTATTATGCCTATTAATTTCGAAAGGTCCTTTTCCTCGAGTGTGACGGTGGCAAGATCCTTTACTATGTCTTGAGCCCTGAAGGCAACCCCAAGTCCACAGATGTCAAAAAGCTTGACGTCGTTCGCACCATCCACAACCACTACGATGTCATCCTTCCTTTCCTTCCACTCGCGTATTTTTATGATGGCGGATTTGGCCTTGTCAGAATCCACATGGATTATCACGTCATCAAGTTTGTCATTTTTGAAGACAAGTTCGTTTGAAAAGACATAATCCAGACCCAGTTCATCCTTAAGTCTGTCAGTCATAATTGTAAATCCGCCGGAGACTGCCATTATCTTCCATCCAGCGGCCTTTAGGGCATAGCATGCCTCCCTTGCGCCAGTCATCACCCTGAGCGAGTCTGCAACTTGTTTGCACGTTTCAAAGTCTATGCCTCGAAGTAGCTGGATTCTCTTCCTAAGACCATCCTCCCAATTTATTGCGCCTTTGATTCCTTGGCGAGTTATCTCCCATATCTCATCCTGTTTGTTGATTGTTTCCGCCAAGATGGGAAGGAACTCAGCATCTAGTAAAACTCCTTCCACATCAAAAATTGCTAACATCAGTTTCTGCTTTGTGGAATGATGCAGAATATATTAATCTTAAGCGATCTGGTTGGCACCATACCACTAGCAATATATTCAAGATAACAAGATGAAAGTTATGGCCGAGCTTCCCCACAAATACGAGGTTCCAATAAAGGGCGCCACAACATCAAACCGATTATCGGATGAGACAAAGGAGGAACTCAAGGCCTCAGGAATGATGGATGACAAGGGGAAGTTGAAACTCAAAGGAGTCAGCCCCAAAATGTTAAAGAAAATGAAGGAGGAAGCCGTAGACTGTCCCATCCTGAAGAAAGAGGTTCCCTTTATCCAGTGTTTTGTATGCTCAAATTTTCAAAGCAGGATAACTGGAAAAGTTCTTTGCAAAGGCGACCCGCTCTAGAGCACAAGGCTCATTAGTACATTACCGGAAACGATGTCGATTGAGCAAAGAAATTGGGATTACCGCCAAAAAAAACGAGGATTTTAGCGAATGGTATACTCAAGTTGTGATAAAAGCACAGTTGACAGATTATGCTCCAGTCAAGGGCCTGATTGTTCTTAGACCTTACGGGTATTCCATCTGGGAATACCTAAAGGGATCAATCGATAAAAAACTGAAGGCTACGGGTCATGAGAACGGTTTCCTACCAGTTCTTATTCCGGAATCTCTTTTGAGCAAGGAATCAACCCATTTCGCTGGTTTTACCCCGGAGGTGTTTTGGGTGACTCATTCAGGAGAAAGCGAGATAGGGGATAGGCTTGCCTTGAGGCCCACATCAGAAACCCTGGCCTACTCCATGTATTCAAAATGGATCAAAAGCTGGAGGGACCTTCCCCTGAAAATAAACTTCTGGAATTCAGCCCTACGAGCAGAGATCAAATCCACAAAACCTTTCCTGAGGACCTCAGAATTCCTGTGGCAGGAGGGCCACACTGTCCATGCAACAAAGGAGGAGGCAGAAGTTGAGGTAATGACAATACTCGACATTTACAGAAAAACGGTGGAGGAAGAGCTTGCAATTCCTGTAATAATAGGAAAAAAGAGCGAGAAGGAGAAATTCGTGGGGGCAGTTTATACCACTACCATGGAATCCATAATGCCTGACGGGAAGGCCTTGCAGATGGGCACCTCCCATTTTCTAGGGCAGAATTTTGCAAAACCATTTGACGTTAAGTTCCTTGACACGCAGAATGTGGAGACGTTTGCATGGCAGACCTCGTGGGGCGTGTCGTGGAGGCTCATAGGCGCCCTGATCATGGTGCATGGGGATGACAGGGGACTCGTACTCCCACCCAGGGTTGCCCCCATCCAAGCAGTAATAATTCCCATCTATTCATCCCAGAATGACAAAGACCAAGTCCTAAAGAAGGCAAACGAGATAAGAGAGACGCTTTCAAAAAAAGACTTGAGGATACATGTCGATGCCAGGGATGAATTTACTCCTGGCTACAAGTTCAACGATTGGGAGATGAAGGGAGTCCCACTCAGAATTGAGTTAGGCCCAAAAGACCTAGCAAAGAACAAGGTAGTTCTTGCTCGCCGTGATAATAGAAACAAGTCTGACCTCTCCTTTGACGACCTCCAAAATGGCATAGTCGAAGCGCTGGATGTAATCCAAAAAGACCTTTTTGAAAGGGCTAAGCGGTTGCTAAATGAAAAGACAAAGACCGTGTCAGACCTTGGACAGTTCAAAAAAGAGATAGAGATTGGAATGTTCATACGCTCTCCATGGTGTGGAAACCAAAAGTGTGAGGAAACAATAAAGGAAGACACAGGGGCGGACATCAGGGTCATACCGTTTGACGCAAAGAATCCCGACATGCCATGCATAGTTTGCGGAACACCTGGCAAGACAGAGGCAATGTTTGCAAGAGGTTATTAGAGATCCCAAAGGAACAACCAGAGATTATATTTAGTGGCCATTCTTGAGACGACAAATGTCTGGTTCAAGTTCCTACAGGGACAGAATCTATATCATAAAGGACATAATCCTCATGCTTGTTCAATACGGTGAGCTCAATCAGACATCTTTGGTAAGCTTTTGTGGTTTGAATCTCAAGAAACACAAGCCCATTCTGGACGAGTTGGAATCAAATGGTCTTATTTTACGAGAGGAGAGACAGTTGGGAAAGAGGCTGATAACCATTTACAAACCAAGTCAGAAAGGGTTGGAATTCTGCAAGACGATTTTGGAACCTTATGAGAGGTTGTTTCCACGCAAAAAGGTTCAAAGTGACTCGGTTGAAAACGGCAGCTAATCCTCTTCCAAGCCGTAATCTGAAGCTATTCTCCTATCGATTTCGTCCTTTTGTTTTTGGTATTCCTTGTACTTTTGGTCCCATGACTTTAGTGTGACATATTGTTTTACGCCAGTAGCTATCCACACGACGGAAACTGAGATTATCACGCCGAGTAGAATGCCAAGGATGGTTCCAAACTCATGCTCGTTTTGCAGCATTGCATAGAACCTAGGGTGTGTCAGTAGGAAGATAGAGAGGCCTGTCGCAAGCGGTGCTAGGACAAGTGCAGATACCGAGATGCTAAGCAGTATTCTCCTCAATTCAAATATTCTTTCTATGAAGTTGTCAAGTGTGCTCAGTATGTCTATTCTGGAAAGTCCTTCCTTATCGTCCATCATGTTCCAGATTCCCCGCACGTTTCATCTTGTATGGGTTGTTCTTCAGCGCCATCACGGGTCCACCGTTATGGTACCCTTCATCTCAGGGTGTAGGTTCGAATAATATGTGTATGTGCCTTCCTTGTCGGCTACGAAGTTGATTGTCTGGGCCTGGAAATAGCCGAGCTTGTTGGTATGCACCTTGAATGCATCGATGTTAAGGTCCATGGGAGCCTGAGTGTCTTTGTCCTCATTTATGAAATGGAGCGATACCAAGGTTCCTTTGGGTATGTGTATTGAAGCATCAGGCACGCCGCTTGATAGAGATTTCTGGGCCTGTCTTGTAGACTCTTGTTCATAGAGATATCCCTGCGTCGGGTCATGAAGACCTATTATGTATAGATTAGTAGGCGCAGCAAATACAGGATGATCCACGTTAACTGGCGTGGACGTAGTCATGAGATAGTAAACTCCAGCGCCGGCAGCCGCCACTACTACGGCTATGAAAATAACAGTGCCCTTCGGAAACGAGGCGGTTTTTGCCTTATTCTTTTGTTTCTTTGCCAACACGTGTTAAGACCTTAGTGCGTATATTTATGTTGAGATTAACAAAGATTCGTAAAGGATATTATTCTGCTTTGCACTATTTCACAAACGTTACCACATGAAAAAGACAGAGGCGGCATTAATCGGGGTAATAATCGTGTTATCGGTAGCACTTGTTGTACAATTCGCCAATGGTAGAACATCGGGTGATATTTCCCAAGCTGCTGTCCAAAACCCTTCAGCCGCACAGGTATCACCGGGGTCGCACGGGGCAACTGACCAGACAAGCCCCGCCGATCCGCAGTCCGATTCTACCTTGACAGATCTCTTTAAGAAGACGGAGAACTCGGTGGTCCAGATAACCAGCAAGGTTGCCACCACAGACCAGACCATAATCATAAATGGTCAGCCTCTTTCAGGGCAGTCAACACGGCTGGGATCAGGATTTGTATACGACACCCAAGGCCGCATCATAACCAACAATCATGTTGTAGACGGCTCGAGCACCGTCAATGTTACTTTCATTGATGGAAACACGTACACCGCCAAAGTGGTTGGAACAGACCCCGATAACGATATCGCAGTAATTCAGATAATCGATGATTTTTCGGATGAAAAATTGGTACCCCTCCCCCTTGGGAACTCCTCTTATCTTCAGCCTGGCCAGCAGGTCGTTGCGATAGGCAACCCCTTCGGCCTCAGTGATTCCATGACGACAGGAATTGTTAGCGCCTTGGCAAGGCTCCTTCCAAACGAGAACACAAAATATTCCATCCCGGATGTAATTCAGGTTGATGCCGCCATCAACCCCGGAAACTCTGGAGGGCCCCTGTTAAACCTACAAGGTGAAGTCATTGGGATGAACACCGCCATCAAGACAAACACAGGAGACTTTTCAGGTATAGGGTTTGCAATCCCGTCTAACACCATCAAGAAAATCGTCCCAGTATTAATTAAGACCGGAAAATATGAGCACCCCTACCTCGGCATAGCAGGAAGGACCCTTGACCCCGATGTGGCCTTGGCAAATGGACTTGCCCGCAACTTCAAGGGAGTAATCGTAGAGAACGTCGTAAATGGAAGCCCGGCATCAAAAGCAGGCATAATAGCTGCAACGCTTGATGACAACAACATTCCCCATGGGGGAGACATAATAACAGCCATAGACGGGCACCCCATAAAGTCCATAGACGAGGTCATAGCCTATCTGGATGATCAAAAGTCCGTAGGTGACAAGGTTGTTCTTACCGTGGACAGACAAGGTAAGACTCTGGAGATTCCGGTAACGTTGGCAGCAAGGCCCGCCTCCTAGTCGCCACCACCCTTGAGAAATTCTTTCTTTATTCTGAAATTCCAGAGGTTTTCAGTTGCGATGCTGATCCCAATCCGTGGCCTTGCCTCAATCATATGTTCGGGTATTGGAATCCCTTCTGCAATATAGAGTCCCGAAATTTTCGTCAGATTTTCGCCACATTGTTTTTTTGTAATCTCAAGTGCTTGGGTAATCTTCGCAGGCCCGCTGGTAAGATTGGAAAGAACGGACGTCCTGCGCCGCCTCATCATGAACTCAAGCCCCGACCTTGGAACAAGTGATCTGATTAGAACCGCTCCTGCTTCCTCTGCTCGATCCCTAGCCACTGCATTTACACAATAATGCATCCCATATGTAAAATAGACATAGGCTTTGCCGACCTCTTCAAACATTGGCCTGTTCCTTTCAGTCTGGCCGCGAAAGGCGTGGCTGGCAGGGTCTTTTTTGTGCCGATATGCCTCCGTTTCGCATATTAGCCCCCCCATAAGATTGCGTCCTATTTTCCTCACTAGTGTCTTGCCAAGCAAGTCCCTTGCAACATCCACGGTGTCTCTTTGATAGAATAAACGTGGGATGGGTTTCATTCATCAACAGGTACAGGGATTCCCATTTTTATCTTGCCAATCAAACTGTGAAGTTTTTTCAGGTCATCCTTTAGAACCCCTGCAAGTTGCGGGTTGTATATTACTGCCGCAGGATGAAACGTGACGAAGTATAGTTTTCCATCCCTTTTCATGAGTTTACCTCGATTTTTCGTTATTTCTCCCCCGCCAAGCAAGGAACCAAAAGCGGTGTTCCCCAAAACACAGATAATTTTTGGCTTGATGACCTCGAGCTCCCTTTGCAGGTGGACAGAACATGATTTTATTTCCTGAACCGCAGGCCTTCGGTTGTTAGGCGGCCTGCACTTTACCACATTTGTTATGTAAACATGGCTTCTCGAAAATCCAGCATGTTCCAAGGCATCTGAGAGAATTCTCCCCGCCGCGCCCACAAATGGCGCTCCTTGGAGATCCTCATTCCTACCCGGCGCCTCGCCTATGAAGATCACGTCCGTATCTGGACCGCCCGATCCTGGAACGGCGTGCGTCCTACTCTTTGAAAGGTCACACAATATGCATGATGTTACGGATTTCCTGACGTCCTCAAGGCTCTCCGCCATTTCAGATCCCCACACTTTTCACAGTTGCTGTGCCCCTTATGTGTGGCCCGCCGTTCCCCATCCTCATAATCTGCATAGGATCCCCTTTGCCACAGTTTGTAATTGGCCTAACAGTGAAATCCTTTCCCACGGCATTAATTGATTTGAAAAATTCGGGTGAATTCCCCATTACGATGACGTCCCTGACCAGCTCCTTGCATTCACCGTTTTCAATTCTTCTCGCATACTGGCAAGAGATGCTCCAATTGTACCTCATCATATCTATGGATGGTACTTTCATGTCACAAATAAGATATCCTGATTTTACTTCTTTGATCATTTCTTCCGCCTCCCAGTCCCCCGACCCAATGCAGGTGCAAGCCATTCGTATTAACGGCATGAACGAAAATCCCGCTGAACGCATCGAGGAATTAGGCTCGGTCCCAAATAGATATGCCGTCTCCCTGCTCTGCATGTGATTCACAAGTATGCCATTTTCCACAAGCGACTTTCTGGAGGAGGGCACTCCCTCATCGTCATACTTGAAACAGCCCAGACTGGACGTGATCGTAGGGTCGTCAATTACGCTAAGGTGTTCAGATCCCACCCTGCTACCAATCTTTCCTGCCCACCATGCTCCTCCCGCCCATGCCATTTCCTTTCCTAGGACCCTATCCGCCTCTGAAGGATGACCTAGGATTTCATGGGTGAGCAAGGCAACAAAGTCTGGATTCATGACAACCGTAGTCTTTTCCTCCTTTGCAGGATTCGAGCACACCAGATGATGGGCCTTTTCGGATATCATTTCAGCGCGCTTTGTAAGGTCATTTTCACCTTCAAATACTTCCATGCCACCCCTCCCGCCCTCCGTTGTGCTTACAGTCTCCGAAAGCCCCGATTCACTTGCCGTTGCCGAAAGTGATGCAAAGGTATCGGTGTGGCTTTGAAATATTTTTGCCCCCTCGCTGTTAACAAAATATTTCTGAAATTCATCAGTTTGAACCAAGACGGAGGACTTGTGAATCCTTTTCTGCCCCCTAATTCTCCTATCGCAGTCCGCAGCAATCTCGACCATGTCCTCCATACGTGGCACCTTGGCTGCTTTTTGAATAACAGTGTCCACGTGCGCCTTACAATCTGAAAGAATTACTTTTTTCTTCTTTGCATGAGAATAGAAAAGAGCCCCCCTAATGGCACTCAGCACTCCATCCCTAACACTCTCCATTGACTTTGGAGAGGCCATGGAATAAAACCCCCATGCGCCGTTTGCCAGAACCCGAATTCCCAAACCCCTGTCCAGCCTAGATGAAGAATGTTCGACCTGTCCGTTTTCAAATAGGAACCCGCTGGAGGTAACCGACTCTGCCCTCACGTCACAGTACTGAGCCCCGTTTGCAAGAGCGTATTGCAGCGTCTTCTCAGCCAAGTCCTCCAACATACTAAAAGATCCAAGCCGGCAGGTATTTTACTTTATACGGGGGTTTTGGATGAGTTTCCCTTTTGAAGTGCAAATGAGAACATTGATCCTTTCGAGAGTTCGCTCGAAACCCATATTTTCCCACCGTGCGCGTCAATTATTCCCTTACATATCGAAAGGCCAAGTCCACTTCCGCCGGATTCTCGGGTTGTCGAGGTGTCTACCTGATAAAACTTTTTGAAGACTTTTTCGATAGAGTCTTGCGGTATTCCCTTTCCATTGTCCTTTACGGAAACGATTACCTCGTCAGCTCTTTCTTCCACAGAAATTTCTATCTTTCCAGTCTTTGGCGGCGTCGCCTTTAGGCTGTTTTTTATTAGGTTCGTGAGCACCTGGATTATCCTCTCTTCATCGTATTCCGCGTAGACATCCCTGTCGAGGGTATGAATTAGCGCGATCCTGTCTGCCATGGCCTGCGGCTGCATGACCATGATGGTGTTCTCTATAGTTTTCCGTATATTATGAGTGGATTTTTTTATCCTGAGTTGACCGAGTTCGAGCTTCTGGGCGTCGAGAAGGTCGGATATAAGCTGTAAGAGCGACGCCGCGCTTGATCTGATAACTTCGATTCTGTCCTTTTGATTCTTGTTAAGCGGGCCCAAGTGTTCCCCAAGCAGTATGTCGGAATATCCCTGGATTGGCACAAGCGGCGTCTTAAGCTCGTGAGTGATCATGGCAAGAAACTCGTCCTTCGAAATTTCCACTTTCTTAGCCTCCTCCTCTTTCCTCTGGATTGTACTAGAAAGTGAGTTTATGGTGGTGGCAAGTTCTCCTATTTCATCGTCTGAAACATAATCTATAGGCTCTCCAAAAATCCCCTCTCTCACCCTCACGATCTGGTTGGTGAGCATCTTCAGGGGCCCGAGGGATTTTTTAATCGATATCAAGACCGCCGCGAAGACCCCGCTGTCAGCAATGAGCAGTCCCTGGACAATTACAACATTTTGGCGCAAGTTAGAGTCTACAAATTTGTTCCATTCATCGACAAATTGCGAGGTAATTTTGAGCAGGTCCGTCCCGTGGTCGTCAAGGGACTCCAGTGCTGAGCCAAATTCCTTTGAAATTAAGGTATTATTTTCAACAAATTCCAGTTTTGCTTTTTCAGCAGCCCAAAGCGGATCAATGGACCTCAAGGAACCCGAGTTTGACCTTGGAATCAGAGGCAAATTTTGCTGCGTTATACCGTATTGGGCATACGAAGGGTCGTCAAGGGGCATCCCTTCAAGGGTTTTCAGATCAGCATCATAGGTAATCCTATCCTTACGAATTGCCTCAGTAGCATTCTTTCCCTCTCCGATGGATATTAGCAATGTGTTCTGCCCGATATCCTTTGCAACATTTACCATTTCTGCTGCGATCATCTTCTGTTTGTTATAGTTCCTGTCAAGCGTGGCTAGATCGTTTACCACCCCATTTGTAAGGGAAATTAAATCACCGTTTTTGCCCAAGATATAGGTGAGTGCATTCTTCACTTTAGGATCAAAAACGGATTCCTGCCGGATCTTCTCCGTGTCTTGTTTGTATACCTGCCACGAATTTCCCACCGCCTCATACACTGGATGCAGTTGTGAGGGAACTCCAACAACTGTGGTATCCTGATAGGTGCCACCAGTCCCTAAGACTGCATATGTACTATCAAAATCGGCAATTTCGTTCACCAGTGTCTGTCTGTCGGTCTCATTACCGCCTGCTATCGAATTTGCAGTGCCTTCGATTCTCTCTACAATCACCTTGAGGTCGTCGGCATCACTTATCGAGTGCAACACATCTAGGTTTTGCTGCGAAATGGAAAGCAAGAGGAAAAGATTTACTGCTGAAACTCCGATTATTATCCCGAGTAACAAGTATGTTTTTTGAGTTAGCTTCAATTCGATAGGGAGACTGCGCGCAAGCCTATAAAAGCTTGTATGAAATAGGTATAGTAATTAGTTAAAATGTCCGACGAGTTTCTCCAGGTTGCAAGACAGGAAATCCAGTCCGAATTGGCTGCTCTTGAAAAAGCAGTCATTCGTTGCAAGGACGATTCAGGCATATTCGAGAATTCCAAGGAGATAAAGGGGCATCTTCATAAGCTCAAGGGACTCGCCCCCATGATAGGCGAAGACGATGTGGGAGAAATGGCAAAAGCGACGGAGGTTGTAATTGTTCACGTAATATGCAAGGGTAAGACCCGCGGATCCTTTCACGTTATTGTCGGCGCCGTAAGCGATATGAAGAAAAATTTTTCCGGTCTACATGGGTCCAGCTTGTCTGATTTTAAAAAAAACATACGAGACATACTGCCACAGGTGTCAGGTCTTTGATCCCTTCTGAACTTAAATAGTCAGCCGGCAAACTGTAAGGTGTGGCAAGGATAATGATAGCAGACGACTCCGATGCCATCAGAATGGTTCTCAGAGACATCATAGCAATAGGCAAGCACGAATGCATCGCTGAAGCCGCAAACGGACTTGAGGCCCTAGAGCAGTTCAAAAAGTCGGATCCCGACCTTGTTCTCCTAGACATGGCGATGCCGAAAAAAGATGGTCTTGCGGTTTTAAAGGAAATAATTACAATCAGGCCAAAAGCAAAGGTCATCATGATCACGGCAAGCGACGACCAGGGAGTGATCAGGGAATGCATTACAGAGGGAGCCGCAGCCTACATACTCAAGCCCTTTAACTTTGAGGACGTCCTTGGCAAGATAATGCAAGTTCTCCAGTTTAACAGTTAGCAATCAGCCCAGCGCATCAAACCCGGCCATGATTACAGTTATGGTTAAAATGTGCGTCCTTGGCTGGGTAGGTGATGGAGAAGATAGTAGTAGACACCAGCATCATAATAGACGGCGAGATCACCAAGATGGTAGAGTCGGGAAGTCTCTCAGGCTGCGAGATAATCATACCCGTAGCTGTTTTGGACGAGTTACAATCCCAGGCCTCGCAGAACAAGGACTATGGCTTTGTAGGCCTTGAGGAAATAAGGAAGATCCGCGACCTTGCCCAGAAAAACAACATCACGCTCAGGTTCGAGGGCGAACGGCCCACCATGGACGATATCAAACTGGCAAGGCATGGAAGAATCGACGCAATCATAAAAGACATTGCGAAGAAGAATTCAGCCACGTTTTACACGGCAGATTATGTTCAGGCTCTCGTGGCGCAAGCTGAGGGCATCAAGACCAGTTATTCAAAACCGCAGGTAAAAGTAAAAGATCTCGAGTTTGAGAAGTATTTCGACGACCAGACAATGAGCATCCACCTGAAGGAGGGCACGAAACCCATGGCGAAACGGGGTAAGCCTGGCGCGTTTTCCTTGGTCGAACTTGGAGACAAGGCACTTGACAAGGAATATCTCGAAGGCATCACAACTGAGCTATTGGAATCCGCCAGAGTGAACCAAAGTGGCGTCATCGAGATTTCAAAGTCTGGTGCATTGGTTGTCCAGTTCCGAGACTTCAGGGTTGTGGTCACACACAGGCCATTTTCCGGCAGCTATGAAATCACGATTACCCACCCCCTCGTCAAACTTTCCCTTGAGCAGTATAGCATTTCGGAAAAACTGATGAAAAGGCTTTCAGACAGCTCCGAAGGCATACTTGTTGCAGGTGCTCCGGGGTCTGGCAAGAGCACCTTTGCATCGAGTCTTGCAGACTTTTACTCGGGAAAAGGCAAAATTGTGAAAACGTTCGAGTCGCCAAGGGATTTGCAAGTTAACGAGAAGGTTACCCAATACACTCTTCTAGACGGTAGCTTTGAAAACGCGGCCGACATACTTCTACTTGTAAGGCCAGACTACACAATATTTGACGAGGTTAGACGATTCCACGACTTTAGGGTATTCTCCGATCTGAGGCTCGCAGGGGTTGGAATGGTCGGAGTGGTACATGCCAATGCACCCCTTGATGCCATACAGAGGTTCATAGGGAAGGTCGAACTTGGAATGATTCCCCACATCTTGGACACGGTTGTCTTTATCAAGGCAGGCCAAATATCCAAAGTGTATGAGTTGGAATTCAAGGTCAAGGTGCCAACCGGAATGACCGAACAAGACTTGGCAAGACCAGTCATAGAGGTCAGGAATTTTGAAAACCATTCATTAGAATATGAAATTTACACCTATGGTGAGGAAAACATAGTCATACCCATTTCCAAGGAGGCAAGGTCAGGCGGCATAGAGAGGCTGGCGGAGTCGAAAATAAAGGACACGTTGAGGAGGTATGATCCCGATGCAGAAATTGAAATACTCTCAAACAACAGAGTTCGGGTCAGGGTTGACAAGGATTCCATCCCTTCATTAATAGGCCGTGGGGGCTCGACTATCAACGAGCTTGAAAAAAGCCTTGGCGTTCACATTGATGTAGAGCCAAGGGAGCGCTCCAATGGCAGCGGGGAGTGGTTTGAAATGTCCGAGTCAGGCAACAACATGGTTCTAGAAGTCAGTCCGGAAAATTCTGGAAGGAATGCCGATGTCTACATCAGGGGAAAACACCTCATTTCCACGCGAGTAGGCAAGCGGGGCAGGATAATCATAGCCAAGAGGTCAAACCACGGAAAGAAGCTGGTCAACGCCGTCATGTCAAAAGACGACATAAGGGTGGCCATACAAGACTAGTCAAAGGCTGGTTGATCGGAAATCTTCACCTTGTTGTAATTGATCTTTTGCATGGAATCTTATCTAGAAATCCCAGAAATTGAGTAGGACATGGATGAGGGAATTAGGAAGAGTATTCATAAAATTAAAAAAATGCGGGAATCTGTAAAGAGAAGAGCAGAGATATATTCAAGCCTAGGAAGCCTTGACGATCGAGGAACTGCAAGGGCCCTTGGTGCGCTTCAGCGAGCCCCTGCGCCGGGAAAGAAGATCCAGAAGATAGGCTTCATTTTTCTTCTTTCGCCTGAGCCGTTTACTACCGTTGCTGGTGTCCCGATGATAATAGCCGGCAGGTATCTAGACAAGGTCTACAACGGTGCCACCATCTCGGACATAGGCCACGAGACCAGAAACTTTGCAGCCCACATCTCCGACTTTAAGGAAAAGATAAAGTAACTGCAAGTAAGGTTTTGTCCATTGGTTTTTAACTAGACTCGGCACAAGGTCTTTGTGGCAACAAGGGGACAGGTATTAATTCCAATAGCCATCACCGCTGCTATAATCGGGTTAGTAGGAGTCCTGACAATACCTTCCGAATCAAAGCTTGCAGAAGTAAAGTTTCCGCGTGGGACCGTGAAGATAGGTAACGTAACCTTGGACGTTCAGATAGCAGAAACCGATGCCCAAAGGACTAGGGGACTGATGTTTCAGAATCAGATGCCATATGACAATGGAATGATCTTTGTCATGAACAATGAGCAGGTGATACCAATCTGGATGCTGAATATGCAATTTCCTCTTGACATAATATGGTTTGACAGCCAAGGAAACATTGTTCACATGGCCAAATATGTCCAGCCGTGCAAATCTGCCCTTGAAACCGTAACCTGTACCGTCGACAACGGCGGAGGAAAACCCGCAAAGTACGTACTAGAGGTGACTGCGGGCTTCATAAACAAATTCAACATAACTTCAACCTCAAAGCTTGATATAATTTCTATCTAACCCCGTCCCCATGGACTGCCTTATCCAGCTCAGCGAAGGCAGACCGCACCTCGTCGACAGCCCCCTCATCTTCAAGAGTGCTCACGTCCCCTATCTTGTCGTTGTTTGCAACGGATTTCAGCAGCCTCCTCATTATCTTGCCGCTCCGCGTTTTTGGAAGTTTTGAGACGATGTAAAGTTTATCCGGAGTGGCAATTGGTCCCACGACCTTCCTTATGTGCAGGATAAGTTCTTCCCTTAATTTTTTGTCGGGCATCACGCCCTCCTTTAACACCAAAAAAGCTATTATGGCCTCGCCCTTTACCTCGTGCGGTATTCCGCAGACGGCTGCCTCGGCAACGGATTTGTGCAAGACAAATCCACTTTCAATTTCTGCAGTTCCAAGCCTGTGTCCTGCCACCTTGAGGACATCGTCTGCCCTCCCAAGCATCCAGAAATAACCATCCTTGTCCCGGATTGCATAATCTCCCGGATAGTACATGTTCTTGTATTTTGACCAGTATACCGTTCTGTATTTGTCATCATCTCCCCACAGCGTAAGAAGCATTCCAGGCCAGGGAGTTTTTACAACAAGGTAGCCCTTTGTTTCTGGGGGCACGTCATTTCCATTTTCATCGACCACCGCTACATGTATTCCAGGCAGCTGCCTTGCCGCAGAACCTGGCTTTAGCGGGATTGTCTCTACACCTGGCACGGGCGAGATCATCGTGCCCCCGGTCTCGGTCTGCCACCACGTATCCACGATCGGGCACCGCCCCTTCCCTATCACATTAAAATACCAACGCCAGACCTCGGGATTGATTGGCTCTCCCACGGTACCAAGGAGCCTAAGACTCGATAAATTGTGAGAGTTGGGAATCAAGTCCCCATATTTCATGAACATGCGCAAGGCAGTAGGAGTAGTATAAAGGATAGTCACTCCGTATTTTTCCACCAGATCCCATAACCTTCCAGGGGTCGGGAAGACTAGCGCCCCCTCATACAAAACCTGTGTTGCGCCATGCATCAGCGGTCCGTACACCACATAGCTGTGCCCCGTCACCCATCCTATATCGGCAGTACAGAAATAAATGTCGTCATCCCTGATATCAAAGATCCACTTGAAGGTGCTGTAAAGGTGTACCAAATACCCTCCAGTTCCATGCAGTACTCCTTTTGGCTTCCCTGTTGTTCCAGAGGTGTACAATATGTAGAGCGGGTGGGTACTCTCCATTTCCTCCGCGGGACAGTGTTCGGGGGCTTTTTCAAGAAGGTCTTCCCACAGCCTGTCCTTTTTGCCAAAGTTCACCTCCAAGTTGGCGTGCCTGTACACTAGGACGTGTTCTACAAACTCAAGCCCAAAAATTGCTTCGTCAACTGCCTTCTTCAAAGGAACCACCTCGCCCCTTCGGAACCCCCCGTCTGCTGTTATTATGACCTTGGACTCCGAATCGACCACCCTATCGCGTATGGACTGCGAGCTAAAGCCTGAGAAAATTACCGTGTGAATTGCACCGATTCTCGAGCAGGCAAGAAGAGTCACCACAAGTTCTGGGATCATGGGCAGGTATACCGTTACCCTGTCACCCTTTGCCACCCCAAGTAACTTGAGAGCGTTTGCAACCTTGCAGACATAAACAAGCATCTCGCCATAGGTGAGCGACCTAGTTTGCCCGTTTTCATTTTCCCACAAGATGGCAGTCTTGCCTGGGTTTTTTTGAGCTATTACATCAATGGCATTGTAGGAAGCATTCAGTTTGCCGTTAACAAACCACCTTGCGAAGGGCGGGTTCCATTCTAGTGGACTGTCCCACTTTGCAAACCACTGGAGGTTTTGTGCCTGCTCCTCCCAAAATTTGACGTAATCGTCGGAGGCGCGCTTCCGCAGGAGGCGGTCATCATTTCCCAAGCCTATCTCATACGAGGTATCCAACAAACAGTGTTGATACCATCTTTAAAAAAAAGGTTCGCTCGAAAGGAGGTGGAGTGGAGTCCCATCCCTACGAACCGCTAAGACGATGAAATTCTCTTAAGCCAGTCCGAATCTTGAGGATCTTCTTCACCATCGGCTCCAATGGCAACCGGTTTAGGAGTTGATGGTTGGGAATTGCTTTCACCAACTGCTGCGCCGGCCGACACTGGCATCTTTGGAGGAGAAGGTACTGTTTCCACCGTACCAAGGTAGGAAACGGCGGCTGAATGAATATCCTGTTTTGGACTTTCCGTTTTCTCCACGCTGTCCACTGAAAGGTCGTTGATCCTACGCTGAATGTTTACTATCTCTGCCTTTTCGTGTTCGATGTGCTCTATGATTTCGACCGTGTGGGTTTTGACTGACTCATACTTGGCATCAGAAATTTCATTGCTTTTGTTTTGCAATTTGGCATCAAATCTTAGCATCCTGATTGATTTTAGCTGATTGTCAAGGTCTGCCAGTCTTTGCTCCAGTCTTCCCTTGATATGCCGCTCGGTCTCATCCAGAGTAAGCAGTTTCGTCTTATACTTCTCGTGGATCAATTCAGCGTCCTCCTTCATGTCGTCATTTTCAGATACGATGTCTATCAGCGCACGGATTCGGCGCAATGTAAGGCCCTTTTCCCTCAGCAGCCTCTGGGCATCCAATCTCCACCTAGGAATGAAAATCACATATTGCCCCTGAACTACGAGCTGCTCAAAAGGAACTTGTTTCAGCCCTTCGGAACCACAGTCAACTCCGACGGTTTGTACACTTCCGTCTATGTCGGTTATAGTGCCTATGACTTTTCCAATGTATGTGCCATACATGTCCTTAACTTGCTTGCCAATAAACTCGACATCTTCTTTGCTCATTAGGCACATGTCAATTTTTTAATATAACCAGCAAAGTGTTAACAAGGTTTAAAATTTTTGTAAGATCATTTTAGCTAAGTTTTTCCCTTTTTTATACCACATTAGGTAATTTTAAAATGACTTGTATCGTAATGGTTCAACGATGATCACAAAAGAAGAGTTAGATGAAGTTCTGCACTTTGTAGCAAAGAGGTGGATTGACATGAGCCGGGACCAAAACCACAAGGCCTTTGAAAACATGCCGACAGATTTCTGGATGAACTCCATGGGCGGAACAGCCGGGGAAGGAAGGTGGGTGACCACGCTCATGTATACCGAAGATGTATCAGAGGCAGAATCTTTCAAAGAAGTGTTGCTCAGGTGGCAGTCAAGACACAATGCCCCAAAAGAGGGAGCTCCAGACCTCATCCAGATTAGAAAAACGACCGACCGCTAAACATGGTCGCATTTGCGCGTGGTGTTGTCTGACTAGGCAGAACAATTATTATAATTGTGGGGGTTCCAGAACTTGTTGTCGGAGTTTTCAGATCACGAAAAAAAAGTCCTCATGGATCACTTTTCGAACACTGACGATTCAGTTTTTGCGATCATCACCACGCGACAGGTGGATCGTGGCGCGCTCATGTCAAGGTATAGCCGCACCGACAAGAGCATGCGAAAGGTTTTCCTCGACGAATTTCTCCACAACGAAAGCCGCGGTCAAGAGTTTTACGACAAGGTCTTGCTTGAATACGGTGATGACTCCGTTGCCGAGCTCGGCGAGGCCCAGATCGCAATTGAGGGCGTGTCAAATATCGCTGTAAAGAAAATCGAGGATCGCAGACTGGGCTTGTCATACCTTGAGAAATCCTCACGGTACGTTGCCTGGGATAAGAAGGTTGCAGGGAGGTACAAATTTTTTCTTGAACCTGACATAATGGATTCAAGGCATGCAGACAGGTATGTGGACTCTTGCAATCTCGACTTTGACATGTATTCCAAAAACATCCAGCCGATGATTTCCTTCATACAAGAAAGAGAACCCATCGATCGCCAGAAATTCAAAACCTCTGATGGTAAAGATGCCCTTTTTTCTGACCTTAGAGAGGAATCAGACATCAAGTCAGCGACCCGCATATACAATGCGACAATCAGAGCAAAGGCGCTCGACGTCCTCAGAGGATTGCTTCCTGCCTCCACACTTACAAATGTTGGAATAACTGGCAATGGCAGAGCTTTTGAATATCTTCTTACCATACTTTATTCCTCCGGACTAAAGGAGGAGAGGGACCTTGCCTTCAAGATGCACCGAGAGCTTTCCACGGTCATCAGCTCCTTTGTAAAGAGGTCAGATGACCCGCATGGGAAGGAAATGCAAAAATATCTTCGCCAGATACGGAAGGAGTCCAAGGATTTTTCCGCCCGTTACCTCAAACCAAGTAAATCAAGCGATTACCTTGTAAGACTTGTAGATGCAGGAGGACAGAAAAAGGCAGAAGACATGGTGATAACGGCGCTGCTGTACGATCAGTCGCCGGGACTTTCCTACCGCGATGTCCTTTCCCAGGTAAGGAAGATGCCCCCCAACGCAAGGAAAGTGATCATCAAAAGGTTTTCCGAGATGAGGGCCAACAGGAGGCAGAGGCCGCCGAGGGGGTTCGAGATGGCCGAGTATACATTCGACCTGCGGACTAACTATGGCATGTTCCGCGATCTTCACAGGCACCGTGTGCTGACCCTTGAGAGGCAGCTATTGACAGCAGACCACGGCTTTTCCCTGCCTGAAGAAATCATCGCTCTTGGAATAAAGAAGGATTTCGAGGACTGCATGTATAGGTCAAAAGAGGTGTTCGCCCTTTTGAAAGGCCAAATGCCCGAACAGGCACAGTATGTGGTACCCTTTGCTTACAATTACAATTATTTTATCAAGTTAAACCTTAGAGAGGCCACCCATCTCTTGGAGCTTAGGACTGTACCACAGGGACATGCAGATTATCGCAAAGTGGCCCAGTCGATGTACCGTTGCATTAAAAAATCCCACCCCAACCTAAGCCAGATAATAAAATTCGTAGACCTGAAAGCATACGGGCTTGAAAGATTCGAAGCGGAAAAACGGATAGAGGAAAAACGAAAGCGCCTACGTTGAAGCATTTAATTTGCTGCCAAAAATAACATATCTTCACAATTCCTTGACGGCGATTTCCTAGTAGGCCCCTCTATAAACCCCGCATTTGGGATTTATGGTATTTTTTTATATAAGATTCATCAGAATTATGTTCATTGGAAATAGAGGAGGAAAAGGCAAAGCGCATTGCTACAGGATTCTTCGCGCAATACCACTCTGTAATCGAGGCCAAGGCAATCAAAGAAGGCAAGGTGTGGTTCGTACACGTGACCGTCCTTGGAGGAGAGAATAAAGTGGCCGCCATCGATTCTGATTCTGGCAGAATTCTGGGCTGGAATACATTTGGATCTCCACAAGGATGATCCATTGCCTGTCTGATTCCGCCTTTTGTTTTTCCAATCAAAGGGGCGAGTCGCAGAAAGTAATCCATACCTTCCAGGCAGGAATTATTTGAAGAGCTTCTCTATCTGCTTGTATGCTCGGATGTATTTTTGCCCAAGGCCTGTTGTGATGTAAAGGGGTCGTTTTGCGTATGGCTCCCGCTTGTCCATCTCGATAAGCCTTTGATTTTCCAAAAAATTGAGGTAATGATCCATCTGTTTTGAATTTAGGTTGCATTTGTACATGATGTGGGTTTTCAAGGCACCTTTTTCACAGATTTCCAATATCATATCTATAATCTCGACCCATCCTCGGTTTCCCCAGCCTATCACGTTTTGTTCAGTAAAACCATCGATCACTGCTAATATCACACCAAAAGTCCGAAGACAGGGGCTCGTCGAGGGAAACTCCTGAAAATACTTCCAACACTAAAATTTGGCACGGCTGAGTATTTTAGAATTTAGCATCTATTTTTTGTATCAAAAAACAATAGAAATGGTCTAGTTTTTCAGTACAGAAAACCCTAGTTTTTTACCTCCGAATCCTGCATTCCACGACATTTCCACATGACTTTCTCCCCACAGACTGTTCCAGTGATTCCAAAATATGGATTCATTTTTTATAATTATCTTCTTGAAAAAAATACAAAAGAGCTTTGAAACCTATCAATTCACATTGACTCTGGTAATCCTTGTCCCACTGGCCAGCAAGACCGGACAAAATGAATCCGCCTTTTTTATTTACATCAAGCCCTAATCAAGTGGGCGAATAATTCATAGTGAAATTTCTTCTATCACGACATTTCAGATTATCCCGATTAATTTTATACCATAAGAAACATAGCCAGTTGTTAAATAATCGTGGTAAGAAAGGACTTCGATGCAGACCCCCAGCAGCGGTCACGTCACACATCAAAGATTGTCTCCCTGGCCAGTACAATGCGTTGACCCCTTCCCCAACCAAGATTCCGGCACTAGAACTCAAGCAAAGGAATCACAATGCGATTGAAATTCCACCAAACCTCCCACATGCCCAGCCTTTCTTTTGCAAAGAGGTGAAACTTCATGAAAATCTTAAAATTTCTCATCCGTAGGATAGCGCTAAACTTTCCGGCAAGGTTTCTGCTATGCGCCACATTTTTTTCCATCCTCGCACTTGAGTGGTTTTCGCAGATCCAGATGCTTGAAAACCAATCCCTGGCATACGCATTCCATTTTCTTCGCATACCTGCATATCTTACCACAAGCGGCCTCTATCTTGGTAACTTTTATTCGCCAATAGTGGTGTCGGCTCCTTTACACGTACAGTTGCTTTTTGGCGTGTTTTTTCTCTCCCTTGCCACCTCCACCTCCAGCAGTCTCAGCATGCGGTTGAGAATCCTGTCATATGCGGCCCTTTGTGCAATTTTTTTTCCAACATCCGAGGTTTTTCTCGTTTCTGCGCTTTATTGCATACACATCCCGTTTTCGGTCGACTATTTGTACGGGAGTTATATTGTCGCCTCCCTTGTCGGCGCCTTTCTTATAGAGGCTTGCTTGTTCAAGAACATCACTTGGCCCAGAGGGACTCCCGTCCGCCCCTTCGTCAGCCGCACCTATATCGACGAGTATCTTTTTTTTCTAGCGATGCTGGCATCATCAGTCATCATGATGTATGCCCTGGCTTCAGTTCTACAGATTAGTTCAGACTCGATCACGTTCAGCTACCTGGTACTTAACATCACGGTAATTTTTTCATTCAATAATTTCCTTGCCTATTTCTTGATGGAGGCAAGGCTGCCGGCATGGATAAAACGACGCCCGATAGGACGCCAGAAACCCAAAGTGATCTCCTTCCTGCTTCCGGCATATAACGAGGAGGGCACAATTCAGAGATGCATAGAGAGTATCGACAGGGCTGCGGCAAACTACCGCGGAGGGACTGAAATAATTGTTGTAAATGACGGTTCGACGGACCGGACTAGGGAATTGGCCTCATCGGCAATCATGGACCTGAAAAATTGCGACGGCGTAGTTTTCAACATACCAAACTCCGGCAAGGGGTCGGCACTCCGATACGGCCTAAAGAGAACCTCAGGCCAGATAATTTTCAGGATAGATACAGACTCGGTCATAGAGGCAGGGGCAATAAGTCCAATCGTCTCCCATTTTTCTGACCCATCCGTGGGTTCGGTTTCAGGAGTGATTGTGCCGATGGAGGAAAAATCCATTTGGCAAAAGATAATTTCACTTGATTTCATCTTCCTCTACCTTTTTTACAAGAGAGAGGAGGAACTTGTCGATTCCATCATGGTCCAGTCCGGAGCCTTCTCCGTTTTCAGTAAGGATGCGTTGATGCGCGTTGGAGGATGGGCAGAGGACAGGTACGGCGAGGACGGTGAAATTACGATACGGCTTGGGCGTTACGGTTACAAAAACGAGCTGGAACCACGTGCGGTGCTCAGGACAGACCAGCCCTCAGATTGGAAAAAACTCAGGGAGCAGAGAATACGCTGGAATATTGGCTATTACTATTCAAGGTCGGCAAATTTTAGCCTGATAAGGGAGTTCAGGGGCCCTCGAACCATGATGTATCTTTTTGGCATGTATGCTCACGGGGTAGACTTTGCCTATGCAGTATCCCTGCCTTTCTTCATACTGGGCCTCGCCTTTGAATATTATAGCTCTGCCGTTCCTGCGGCTGAAATTTTTGATGACATATCAAAGATAATAATAGTTGATTTGTTGTTGTTTGGATTACAACATTTGTTTCACCCATACTGCGCTTACAAGTTCAGGAGGCCAGACCTCATTGCATACATCCCACTCCTTAGAATTTACAACATAATTAACCAGGTCGTGTTCAGAACGGAGGCCGTGGAAATCCTCCTGGCATGGTCATCCCGCTGGAAGAAATACGACAAGAGATCCTTTCACGCCCTACGACGCGCGATGAGGTCCACCCTCAGTACCTAGGCATGCCCCCTTGCAGCATTAAACCTGATCATTTGAGACTTGTTTCAAGAAGGGCGCACGAAATCCCGCGATTGTGGCCATGCGGAATCATCATGGCCCTTTTAATCACTGGCGGGTTGTCAGAATACGCCTTTGCGGAATCTGCCCTGCCAGCCACGCCTTATCCGCCCCTTATTCAAATGAGGGGGGGCACGGTCGACTCACAAATAAGATGCCCCGCAAGCATGGATTTGGTGTTCAAGGCTGATGACCTTTCACCAGCCTGTGTACGTCCATCTACAGTTTTTATCCTTGCCGAAAGGGGCTGGGCATTGAAAGGCCATGATTCCCATGATCTTGTCACGGGCCCCCCTACGAGGGATTATGCCCTAGCATTCCTGGTAAATGCGGCATCGCCTGCATACAACAACACAGTTGGCATGATAGCAAGTCATCTCAAGAAAGGAGACTATCTAATTGTGGAAGGGATCAGCAGTTCCGACCCAACCGTCAAGGTGCAAGAGTTAAGCTCGCATGTAGCCCCCGGGGTGAAGGTGCGAGCAATCGCCATATACAACACCATAAGGTCATTGACAAGCAGGTTGCCCACCCTTCCCGGTGGTTTTGACTATATCGGATACGATTACGAAAAGGGATCTGCCTTCTCTCCCGAATTTACTACAAGCGAGCAATCGTCGATAGGGTTTTTCGATCAGGCAAGAAGATCCGTCGGGGAATACAACGTGAGGACCGGAAGCAGTGCCAAGCTCCTGATCATGCCTCCCTACGGTGAGCTGAGGAATGCGGGATGGGACTGGGGCGAGGCCGCGAAGCACGCGGACATGATAGACATCCAGCTACAGGCGTTTGTAAGGGATCCGCAGTTCTTCAATTATACTCTGGATGCGCTCGCCCAGATAAAGCAGGAGGCGCCATCTACAAAGGCGTTTGTCCAGATATCGCTTGTAGAAAAAAGGGGCACCGCAAGCGACAACCTAGATGCAATCAACGAGATCCGCGCCCTTCCGCTTGGAGGGTTTTTCATGTTTTTCCACCCCAACCAGACCTCTGAAGTAAGCCAATTCCTCAAAATCTTGCCTTCTTAAAACCTCGCGGGATCTCCCCTCACCTATTTTGGCGGCAAGAGAGCGGTTCCAGACGGAGTAATCGTGCCAAACTTTTCCGCAGCATTCCCAATTTTCCCATGCCTTGCGATATACTCCAGAGCTTCAGCCCCCAGCGTCTTCACCCTAGGGAGTGGCCCCTTACCCTTTGATTCTCGGTCAACGTTGAAAAGCCCGAAACGCGACTTTGGCATGTAGTCATAGTCCCACTCCCAGTTGTCAACGATAGACCAGTAGAGGTATCCCAGAACATCGACCCCGTCCTTTATGGCATGAAGAACTTCGCAGGCGTGGGATACAACATACGGGGCTCTCATGCCTATAGGGGCTTCAGATCCCCGGCTAGTGTCGGTTTTTTCTGCAAATCCATTTTCAGTGATTAATATCGGCAGCCCGAACCTGTCGTCTAGGTATTTGAGGAGGCGATAAAGCCCTGCAGGGTAAACCTCCCACCCTAGATCGTTTAGAAGGTTGTGTCTTGCCCCCGCCGAGCCCAAATCCTCATCGAATACCCCGCCTGCCCAAGGCACGACGAGGGAGATTAACTCATTTTGGTAGATGTAAACGGACCGGTAATAATTCAACCCCACAAAGTCAAGCCTTCCCTTCCAATGCTCAACGATCCTGCAGTCCTTGTTTTCAAGCATGAGAGTCGGGTTGAAAATTCCATCCGTTATCGCTTCCAAAAAGACCTTGTTAAAACAGTAATCGTACTGCGCTGTGGCCTTCCTGTTGACACCAAGTATATCATTTTCCGTCTTTACCTTTGGAAAAACCATCCCATGGGCCATCCCCACCATCGAGCCGGATCCGGCTACCTGTTTTATTGCGTCATATGCCCTAGCGTGGGCGTCAATGAGGTTGAAGATGACGGTCTTTGCGCGATCTTCCGCCCCCATAAACCCCGGGGACCAGATCCCTGCCAGATATCCAAAGGCAACCGAGGACATGGGCTCATTGATGGTAAGCCAGTATTTGATTCGGTTCTTGAACTCACCGGATATGCACTTGACATAATTAACAAAGGCGTCCACTGTACTTTTGCTGCACCATCCCCCAAGCGACTTTTTAAAATCAGCATCCTCGGCGTCTAGCAGCGTAGTTGGTGGGGTGAGAACCCATTTTGGGAGCGTGAAATGGCTCAGTGTTACAATCGGTTCAAGGCCCGCCTCGTCCAACAAATCCAGCATCCGAGAGTAGTGTGATATTGCGTCCATGTCAAATCCAGACCCGTCCGACCCTGGCTGGGACGGCCCGGCAGGTTGTATACGGCTCCATTCTATGGAGAGACGGTAAGCGTTCAATCCAAGCGACTTGGTCCTCCTTACATCATCTCCAAAGACTTTGAGATTCCAGTGGTCAACAGCCTTTCCCGGGTCTTCAAGGTTTATGGAGATCTTTGCCAGTTTTGCAATGGAATCCACCTTATCCCTCACAAAGCCCGAGCGAGAAAATACCGACCAGTCGTTTGACAGAATTTCCCCCTCCACTTGGTACGAAGATGTTGCCACCCCCCAGAGGAAACCAACCTTCCTGCCATCCTTGCCCTCATGGTCAAAGGAAACTCCGGAGACGTCTGGAAGGTCCTCACCTTCAGGATAAAGATCATCGCCATGTCTGGTATGCGCCATTCTTGAGATCCATGGTACAAAAATTGCTTAAAAAAATGACGCATCTTTCCGTCTTCCCAACAATGCGAGACTGGCTTGATAATACAAGGACCGCTTGGGGGGCTGGCTCATAAATTTGCATGCAGTGATGATAAATGACTGTCACGAGTCAAGTGCCGAACCATTGTTCCAAGGTATGGCTCTTTTTTTCTATTGCCTTCTTTAGCCTGTTAAGGGACGTGTCAACCCGCTCGCTTGAAAAACTGCGCTCCTTTGTCAGGTATTTTGCTATTCCGGCATGGTCTACCATGCCAAATTTTATGTCAGAAACCTGGGCAACCTTCGGGTGAAGGAATATTTCGCGAATCTGCCCATAGTCTACAGTATTGAGTTTGTCCCGGATTTGGGGTACGTCTTCCAGTACGCCATACTGTTTTATGGCCTTCAACGCGGTCTTGGGACCAATCCTTTCAAACCCGTCAGGATTAAAGTCGGTTCCTATCATTATCCCCACGTCTACCAACTGCTCCCTTGTTATTCCAAGTTCGCCGAGTGTCTTTTCCAAGTCAATAATTTCAGGCTCAACTTCTATCGTCGTATTCCTGTTAGGCAGTTTCCTCCTACCGCTGTTAGTAAAGTTTCTCACAAGTTTTCTTGCTCCGAAAAGGAGTGAGTCGAAATCTTGGCTTGCAGAGGCATGTGCAAGGCCCGTTATTGTAAGGTTTGCGGCAGTAGCTTCACCCTCGGATGGGGCTTGTATGTACGGGATACCAAAGAGGTCAAGGAGCCGCTTTGAGTCCTCTACCATTTCGTCTTTTAGGACAGACGTTTGCTGTGCATATTTTCTTGCGTCCTCATACTTTCCCTGACTGATTGCGATCTCGTATTTTATGGTGGCTTCCTTTTTGACCTGTTTTCTTCTCTCGATTTCCGCCGATTTCAGTGATGGCGGCTTGCCATCAAATACGTAGACTGGCTTTATTCCTATGGAGAGGAAGTTTATGTTCCTATAGAAGAGTCCTGAAATGTGGCTCGTGACTTTACCATTGAAATCGGTTAGCGGCATCCCGTCTGGACCGCGGATAATTGCAAGAAACTGGTAAATTGCATTGTAGGCATCAATGGCGACTACCTTCGATGCAAAGGATTCCAAGGTAGTTTTTTCCCGTACGCACAGCGGTTTTAGGTCTAGGCCCACAGAATCGGTTTAGGATGGGCTGGCTTTTGTGCTTTTCTTGTCAGGAATTCCCCGCTCACTTCTTTTTTGCATTTGACTTTGCCTCCCACCCTCTCTCGATTATCTCCTCGTAAATGTTTGAGAGTTTTGGGATCGCCTCACCCTTTTCTGCAGCGGATTTTACCTTTTCCCTGTAATAGTTCTCGATGGCCTTTGCAGTCTTGCCGTCAATCGTGATCGAGATTCGCGTCTTCGCCATGGTATTTTGCTAGTATAGCCATATCAATAATAAACTATCCATTATCAATTATTGCGCAAGAGAACAAATCCCCCGCCTTTGACTTCCAGGCGAACCGGCATGTCGGGGGCCAACCCCAGTTGGATGAGGAGGTCTTCAATTGTAGAGTCGTCAGGCAGGACATGTTTTCGCCCCTCGAATTCTATCATGATGGTTTTTTTTGTTACTGCCTCCATCGAACACCATTAAGATAAATAATCTACTTTATATCTTTTATTATGTATTTGATCATACGATCGGATGATCACTATTCTGAGTGTATTTATGTACCCAAATCCGAGTCCTTAATGCGGCCAGGTTAGCCAAGCGGTACGGCGACCGCCTCGAGATCACATACAAGGTAGCGGTTGTGCTTCTGCACTCAGGGGTTCGAATCCCTTACCTGGCGCTTCAAATCCCTCACCCTGCGCTATTATCTAAAATGAATACCCGCTATGAACAAAATTTTCAATTTCGATTTAAAATTGTAGAATCCCGCTAAAATTGGTGCCTAGGTATGTCAAGCCCGGTGATGAAGAAATAGCACTACGAAGCAGATGCTATGTGAGAGAACAATACTCAGATACGAATTCCCTTGAGGGGTTTTGTCTACTGAGTTTAGTTCCCCCACTTTAAAACCTGTTTCAGAGTGAATCCTGAAAACTAGTGCAATAATTAAAAACAATTTAACTTGAGTTTGTAACCACGAAATGTTGTATCTTGACATCACCCCATTCATCCCCACCCACTATTGTGTAAGTGCCAGCATCGAAAGGATGAAGTTTGCCGCGATTATCCAAGTAACCACTGATAGCAAAGTGAGTCTTCATATCAACTAAACCAAGACAAGAATACGGCAGATCACAGTTTTCCTTTACCTTGTCACTTAAAGGTTGGAAGACATAGCTTTTAACTAATGGAGGCTTGGGGCACGGGGGATTCGGATATAGTATCAACGAGCTTTCATTGGTCTCATTATGTTCAGTATAATATCCACGAATGACAGACATTCCAAGCGGTAAATTTGAACATGGCAATGTGTTTAGATCATTACGTATCCAATGTTTTTCTGCCATACTAGTCAGAACTTGTGATTGGTTATTTTCAAGCGATATGTCTATCCCTATAGTTCCTCCACGCTGTATTGTTGTAGAATTTACAGAAAGTAAAAGTGTCAGATTTGATTGGTTAGGGTCTTTTGTAACGAAGCTAATCGATATTCCCCAATTACGTTCCGCAAGCTTTAACGCCGTTTCAGGTTTTACACATGCCGGATACCCATCTTCTGATTTAATTACTAGTTGTAAACCCTCATTACATTTGACATCTTTTGCAGGGACTCCTGCTCTAAATTGTTCGAGTGGAGTATGATTTGTATAATGTTGCCCATATGTCATGCCAATTCCTCCCATAACACAAATTAACAAAAGGATAGGAATAAAACGAGTCATCATGTTGAAAAATGGTGAATTCTCAATAATAAATTAAATGTCACTTTCAACTGAATCAGTTTTATAGAATCATCAAAAGTTACATCATTACGTGTCAAAGATTGCTGTCAAGAACTCAGGAAAATCTTCTTAGAATTCGTTATTTAATAAATTAAAAAGAAAGGAGGCTGTCAATCTTGCCACTTCTTAGTTTTTTATACAGATTGAATCAGCTTTGGGTGTGCAATATTATGTCACTTGATGAAACAACCTGTGGGTTCATGTGACACCATATTCCAGCTATTTCAGTTTGCCAGTTTGGAGTTAGCCCTCCATTGTTTACAGTGAGCGAAGTAAACTCCGTATTACCTGGTAGATAGCTACACTGAAGCGGTAGATTGGCTGATTCTAGAGCTACATCTGTCTCATGATAGTCAACGGTGGTACTGCTTTGCATTGTAGCTGACTGACCTAGGTTTTGATCTGTCGCAGTGGTGGTCCAGATGTTGCCTGACTTGGTCATACTTCCTTGAATTGTATGACCTGCGGTAGTTTGTACCGTGTTCATGCTATGGGAACATGTTGTTCCTACACAGTTCCATGCTGAAAGTAACCAATATGATCCGCCTATAGATCCATCGAACCCATACTGCAAAACCGGCTGAACAATTTGGTTGGCTGGACGTGCATCTTGAATTGCTGGGAAGAGATACACTACTTGTTCTCCGCTATAACTTGCTGTGGGAGCACTTGGTACTGTCCAAAGTCCTGTAAAAGAGGTTACCGCTGTAGTAGAGTCCCAATAAGCGTCTTCGTTCCATGCCCCTATACCCGGTGGATTTGTAGAAGTATCGTAAATAGGAAGCAGTTTCTTACCCTCTTCTGCTATAATTGCATCATCATCTACCACAATACCGTTTGGTATTGCATGTACATCGGATGCATTCATTGGGCCGACAGGGGTCATAACTTGACCTGGCTTTAATGACGATAGACTATACACTACCATCTTGAGAGGTAGCGGTTTCATGTATTGTTGTTGGGCGCTTACGTTTGGCATTATCGCAGTAGGCGATAGCAATACCAGTCCAACTAGTAACGCACCTACAATGACTGTGGCAGTTCTTGTCTTGTATTTTTTGAAGTTGCTATTTGTCATTGCACCGTATCACACAAAAATTGCTATTAAGCCATCGGGACTACTGCGCACCCTCAGATCCTTTACTAAAAATGTTCTAACTTCGAAGCTTCAAACAATATTGGAACAAATATCAGAATCAATGACATTTATCAAACATATTTTGGACCACGCCAGATTACTTTCACGTTAAAGATTCTTTTTATCTTGTTGTGTTATACAAAATGATAGATGAAAGTATACGCATCTCTTAAATAGAATGCATCCGTTAGATGTGATCTTGTGTCCGGTTCAAGAATGAATGCATTGTCGCATAGAAATGAATCTTCTACAACAAGACAACTGAAAAGAATAACGTGGCACAGGGTGGAAAGCATTATTGTCTTTTTGTATTACAAAGGAGCAAATAACAAAAGTGTCATCAGGTCAGCTTGCAGTATGAACTACAAGTGCTGTGATCTCTATCTCAACTGGTGCATCCGTGAAAACTATGTCAAGATCTTATCAGATAGGGAGAGAAGAAAGTTGTTCGTATTAACAGAGAGAGGAATTGAGCTCTACCACAACGAGTTTGAGGGTGGAATATGCGACACAGGGTACGAAGAATCTGCATCGATCTTATAGAATAAACTGCGTAGAGGCTTGAATACTAGAAGAAACAGAGGTAGACAAATGAGAGCCGGCCTTAAGATTGCTACTTTATTGTTGGTAATGCTTGCTATCCTTGTAATGCCTGTTACTATACTTCCAGAAGCTCATGCCATAAAGCCTGCAACATGGGTACACAGCAATAACAACATGCAGGCACCAAAGATAGTATCATCGCTTGCATATTACAACAAGGTAAGTGCTGTCGACTGTACGCATTACGCCAGTACAACAGATCAATGCTCTGGTACCGACACTACATACGACACTTTTTCATATACGACTCCCAAGTCATATGGGATGCAAGGGTCATGCAACTATCCATGCGAGTCCCAAGACATCTATACCAACTATCCTTCCACGTTTACCTACAACGGTGTAATCTATTACTTTAGTAGTGCACAACAGGACCAATGTGCAACGTCGTTTGGCTGCTCGACTGAGACCTCTTGGACATCAGAAGGGCCTGTCGATGTGCCATACAGCGGCACGCCTGTTGACACTGCCATAACTGTTGACACCCAGGTCTTTTACTTGGATTCAAGCGGTTCAAACGAGGTTGAGATAGAGTTCACCTACAACCTTGATGACGGATACACTTACGGTTGACACATTCGTTTAGGATAATTCCATCACATCCGGACGATCTTAGCAAGCCATACATCAGAATCCCAAAAGAGGACATGAGAAGGCTTGGAGTATCAAGCGGCAATGTAGTCTGTGTGACTGGGACAAGAAGAACTGCGGCCATCTGTCTGCCGCTAGACGGCACGGTGTTACCATATGATCCCAAGTTCAATTTTGTTTACAATACAAAAAGTATAATGCCGCTTGTGCGACCAAGCGATGTCGTATTAAAGAATGTAGGAGAAGGCATTATGCCGGTAGTGGAACTTGAAAAGGCCAAGACAGTCATGTTGGCAGAAAACGTAACTCTGGCATCAAGCAGGCACATTTCATACAAAATGGAGCATCTTGACACAAAAGGACTTGGAGGCACACCGTTTACAAAAGGAGACCGCGTCAGAATTAAAAATTTGGAATCAGATACAAGATATCCTTTCATAGATTTCACAGTTATTGATGCGAGCCCTGTCTCATATGTGCATATAATTTCTGAAATGACCAAGTTTCACTTTGTCACATCCGACTCTAGAACATCCCATGTGCACCAGCCTTATAGTCCAAAGAAGATCATTCAGATTGGAAACAAGATATCAGACAGAAAGATCGAGATAATTCTTGAATCACTTGAGATGTACGACGATGGCTTTGGAATATTTCTTGGCATAGAATACACCTTTGATGAACCAAGAGAATGGGTTGAAAATAATGTACATGTTATGGCATCTGTACGTGACGATCTTGGATCTTTGTACAGGTTTACCAATCTTAGAAGAGGTGGGAGCCATCGGAGTGATGGAAATCCACATCACAGCAAGATTGGCGTCATGTTTGCGCCTCCATTGAATGAGGATGTAGGCAAGATTACTCTTGAGATAGGAGAGATATCGTGGACGATACGACAAAAAAAAGACTTGCAGATTCTAGAGGATGTAAATGATGTGATAAGATCCGAGCCTACGGTTGTGTCTGTCTGGCAGCCGCACAAATCTCATTACATGATTGCCACAGGTCCTTGGAGCTTTGTAGTCGATTTGAAATAAGACTAAAAATTCAAATTCTCAGATTCCAAATTATGTAAGCGGTAAGGAATGTAAACTCAGTGCGTTGGTTTGGCATAGCCAGCTATCCATCCTGGATGTCGATCTTTTGACATCTGCACCAAGTATGCATTGATATGTTCCAACTGTACATACAATCCTGTTGGAATAAAACTTGCGACTCTTTGATACAGATTCTTTTCTGCTTGCACAGATTGTTTCGTTTCTTTAGATGAAAATATCGAGGTTGTCGACACTGCAAACGTCAATAATAAAAGACATGTTATAAGTGGTATTGCAATCGCAGTCTTATTTTGTGAACCAATCTTTATTTCACATCTAATTTTTTGTTTGATGTAATTCCACATCGTTGATTCCTTGTTTATCTCACATTTCTTATAAGACATGTGTAATAATCTTCTATTTTGAAAAATCGTTTGATTTTATTAAATCATCTTACAATGACTTTCTCTATGCAAGAACTTTTTTGTCACCAGTAGGTCGTGGGCATCCTGTCCGACAACTGTGCGTATTGCAAAACACCCTCCATCCAAAGTGTGTAAAATCCACGATTTTTTCCACAACCTGTCATGTTTACAATCCTAATTCAAAACCCGCGAAGGGTCTTATTCAAGCGGTTTAGTACCCTCACGCAATTGTTTACAAATTACTCGAACATGTACTCATCTTACCGAAAGTTTATCAGTTAGAATTCCAAAATTGAAAAAGGAAATGAATCTGGCTCACCAAGACTCAGTTTTGGTCCGTGACTTTGAGTTTACACAGCAAAAGATTCAACAGCATTTTAGGCACAAAATTCAAGCAAAATTTGTTCATATCGTTCATGCGAAACGCCTATCTACTTACCTGGCGCCTTTCTGTCTTTTTCCGGTTAGATTGTAGAAATACAGCTGATTACTTGGATAATATCGTGCCTGCTTGGATTATCGAGTTTTTTTGGATGGACCTGCCCGGGAGTATTATTACCCCTGCCCCCAAGGCACAGCCGTGCCCTATTACAGCGCCAAAATGTTCAAGGCCTGTAGAGACTATGGTGGAGCCAAGTTTGTATTTTATAGTTTCATTGTTTAAAAGAAGATTCGTGGTCCCAACATATGCCCCCATCCAAGAGTTTTGTCCGATTATGCTATCCAATATGACATCATGGTGAGAAATCCGGTTCTTTCCAGCCAGAATGGACCTTGCTACCTCGCATCCAAATCCTACGGTAGTGTTGTCGCCAATGGAGGAATTTCGTATAAGATTTCCCGTTCCTATTTTAGAGTTTTTGCCAATGTATGTCGGCCCGACAATTTTGTTAAAATCATCTATGGAAACGCCGTCCTCGATAATGCAGGGCCCCTTCAGGACGGTTGTCTCCGCAATTGATGAGTTTTCAGATATCGAGGTTTCTCTGGCTTCAATTCCAACAATATGTAGGATGGCGCTTAGGATGTCCCAAGGGTAAACAATTGATTTTATGACGTGTCCCGGGTCCTTTTCCAATACAGCCGAGTTGAGTGGAAGCCTAATGGCTTCCGCGCTGCGGCCTTCCTCCAAGTCCCCATATTCGTCAACCTGCAGGGCTGAAAACCTGTTTTGGAGTAGGTCGGCAATATTTGAAAAACCCACCGGCAGGAGGATTTTTTCAATTGACGGATCCTTTTGAATTATTTTTTCAACGTTATACACCACCAGCGGCTTCCCTATGACTGAAATATCAGATGCCAGACATCCGTTGGTTGGCGTTAGAACATCTAGTGTCCAATCAGGGTTGTTCTCAAAAAGAATGACTTTCTTCCTGTCTTGATTTAGGAATTCCGTTGTAGCAGCCTGCATCAGAATTCACCCGCCATTGTCAGTCCACCGATCTCCGAATTATTGATTTCATTTTTTCTGAAATTTCCATCAGATGGGTGTTCGTTATTCCACATTCGCAGCTTGAACATATTGTGACACCAGGGACGAAGTGGATGAATATATGAACCCTATCCCTTGTAATGACCATGGACCGGGCCGGGCCCAGATCATCATTGTGAAACTTGAGTAGTTCTCGCAGCGTTCTTAATTCAGAGGATATCATTGTTACCTGGTCGCCGTTTTTGAAAAGAATGGCCTTTCCTTCTTTCATTTTACTGAGAATGCGCGTTCCTTTTTCGTCGATTATGATCACATAACGCATTGCATCACCTATAGCCAGAATTTCGTTGGCTATCCTCTCATAATCAGTCGAGGAATATTCGAGGATTTTTCCAGTATTTGCGTCAATTTTTACCTGCTTGTTTTGCTTGTTAATCAGGCCAAGGGAAACATTCACCATCCATATACCACCTTCAAGCACCGCCTCCTTCACAACTACATCGGAGTGGTATTGTTCAAAGAATTTGGTTGCAATCATGGATACCATTTTGGAATTCAAATATACCTGCACATGGATATACTAGCAAAACCGGATAAAAGATGATTGTAATAATCTACTAGTACATTATTTCAACGGCCATGTTTCACCTAATGTTAAAGGGTAACACGTGACATGGCTATTTTTTTCTAGACCCATGCCGTCTTTCTTTTCGAATCTCCTCCTTCTTTAGCAGGATATCCAGCAGGATTTCCTCAAGTATTCTTTGTTGAGTCGTGAGTTTTTCATAAACTGTCCCCTCCTCTTCCCGATTAACGAGCATCTACCGTAATCTGAATTCACGATTTTATCATGATTTGCGTAGAAAGCACTATAAGATATTCATAGAAGAGGCCATCGCTCTTGGACTGTAACCAATTCTATGACTTTGACCACAGTGAATCAAATAGCATTCTCATAGAGGAGGCAAGCAGTTTAGAATTGCTCCAAAAAGCCACCACGCGCAACGGGTTTTCAGTCTCATTCCTGATGTAAAAAAGGAGGTCATCCCCGCCTATCACAAAGCACAGGTTTTCATGTACATCGCTTGGCATCTTTTTAATGCGCAGTCTCTTTAGTTCTTTTATCATATCATTCATGAATGTCATGTTTGACACCAGAATCCTCATGGTCTTTCCATGTCCGTCCATACTTGAGAAGGAATCAGACTGGTAGAACCCAATGACGCTCTTTTCAGACCCCAGTATCTGTATTTCTTTTGACGCTCGAATTATTTCAGAAACCCGGGCGCGGATTTGGTTGGCGCCCTTTAAAATTTGGAACTTGTCATCCCTGTCTGGGACCTCCTCGTTCAGAAAATCCGGGATTCGCCTCCAAAGAGTTACCAAGTTTTCCCCGTTTTTCTCAAGACTATCTACTCTTAGTTTCTCCGCCGTAACCAAATCCCATATTGCTTTTTCAAGCGGGATCGCAGCAAACCGCATAGGGTGTTGCATGGTAGAATATACTACCCCTTTGTTCATCAATAACTTTAAAAGATTATATGTTTCGGTTCGCGGGATTTTCAATGCTTTTACAATGTCAAATGCGGTCTTTGGCCCATATTTTCCAAGGTAGATATACACCTTTGAGAGATTCAGGGTAAATCCAAACTGCCGGAGCTGTTTTTGGAGGTTTTCCAGATGACCTTTGAAATATTCAGTATTTGACGAGTCGTAGTTAAACAGGGTTTGTTGGACGATCTCGTCCTTCATACCGGAATCCCCCGCGGTTTTTCGAATACAGGGAGAAGGGAATAGATCCTTTCAAACCTTTTTGGACTATCTAGTCTCCGATTACGCCTTCTGTCCATCCACTCACTCAGCTATTGCTACATCGGGATATTTTAGTGTCAGGTGAGTTCAATCCATAATAATGATACTAAGTTTTAATACATAGTCAAACTCGATTTTTTTTAAATTTCTTCAAAGACCCCAAACAAAACTTACCGTGAGACAGTCTTTTCCAAGCATAAGATTCAAAATTGGAAATTTATGGAAAAATTTTCTAGTATAAACTAGGCCTACTTTTTTAATTTTTCACCTCAATGGATAGCAGTATGTCAAAAACTCACCCATTTCACACGACTTCCTCTAGCCATCCTACATCGGACGGGGAGATGGATGAATGGGGTATTGAAGAAGAAGACGAGTGGGCACTAGACGCAGAACCAACACACCCCATGTGAGCGTCAAATTTTTATAATATTTGTCAGTGATAAAAATATAGAAGATTTTTAGGAGATAGATAAATAAAATACGGTACAAGTCAACTTGTGAAAATACTAGCCATAGGAGCTCATCCAGATGACATAGAGTTGGGTTGCGGCGGGATGCTGATAAAGGCTGCAAGGGAGGGCCACGAGGTATACATGTATACCCTAACCCGAGGAAGCGCTTCGGGCGATCCAAAGGCAAGAAGCGAGGAATTGAGGCGATCTGCCCAATTTATCGGGGCAAGACACCTTTGGATAGACAATTTTGAGGACTCGAAGCTTGGGGTTACTAGCGACCTGATTAATCATATAGAGCATTTCATAAATCAATCAAACCCCGATCTCATTCTCACTCATTCGCAGGGAGACATACATCATGACCACAGGGCTATCGCGGCGGCAACAATAGAAGCTGCCAGGTTCAACTCCAACGTACTTTCCTACGAAATCCCCCTTACAAGGCATTTTGACCCTAAAATATTTTATGACATATCCGATGTCGTTTATGAAAAGGTTGAATTGATAGAAATTTTTTGGTCTCAGCAAAACAAACTTTACCTCAAGGCCAATGCGATTAAGGGGTTGGCAGAATATCGAGCCTTGCAAAGCAGGCTCAACACCGGAGTAAAATACGCCGAAGCATTCGAGGTTCTAAAGATATGTTTTGACAAGAATTTCAAGTTGTTGACCATTCCCTACGAGAAGATCAAGAACACTGAACAGATAAGCAATCTCAATGAAGTCTTGGAATTCGTGTGAAAGAGGCCATTTTTTTATTTTTTACTAGCATATGCCTCATACAGACATTTATTCGGAACAAAGCGTAATGGGCTGGGGAAACCGCGGATGGGTAGAGATAGTAGAGATCATACTCGAAGTTTGCGAAAAGGGTGCCTTGAAAACCCACATCATGTACAAATGCAATCTCAATTCAAAACAAATAGCCCAATATCTGCAGTTTCTGCAGGCTCACAGGCTAATTGAAAGTTTTAAAGACAATCCCGCATCCAAGCGGCCGATTTTTAGGACAACCCAAATGGGTGAAAGATACATGAGTGCTTACAGGCAGTTGGAAAACATATTTAAAAAAGGGTAGTTCGGATTGCTTCCATCCGCTCTCCTGCAATAATCTTCCCGCTCTCTGGACCCGCATTAAAGAGAAGGTCAAGCACTGAGAGATCAGGTATGAAGGATTTCGAAAGTCTTTGCCTGTAGGGGCTTGGCACATAGTTTTGATATTCAAGCTTCAGGCCATTTTTTTCAAATAATTTTTCCTCCAAATAATTTTTCCCCCCTCCTCCGGAGACATAAGTGTCGGCATTCACCGCTTTACAAGCGCTAATTAATCTGTCAGTAGAGGTTCCTTTGACATCCAATTCCGATTCCCGGACAATCTCGATTTGGATGCCAAGCCAATCTATAACCTTCTTTATTGTCTCAAAATCAAGGTCAAACAGCAAATTCCATTCTTTAGAGTACAATGATTCCAGATATGGTGAATACAAATCGAAATAACGTGCATTCGCATAGGCTTGATGGATCTTTTTCCAGTGCTCGGCACCCCATGACAACTCGTTGTTTATTTCCACTTTTCCATTAGGGAGGAATTTCTGTTCTTTTTTTATAGGGACTGTTATCCATATCCATCCATTGGTTGAAATTATTTTATTCCTGTTTGTGAATCTTTTATCATATTGTGTTTCGTCCATAACGACGTAAATATCGGCAAGGGTAAGTTTATGAAAAAATCCAGGATACGGGAAATATTGAGGCTGGTGAACTACTGCTTTCAACAAATAAAATTAAGCCAATATGATTATAATGTGATTGATGTATTGTTCTCTATAAAACTCAGCTATCAAACTTATAGAACAATCTGATTCATCCCCCTCCCGTAGTTTTCGGTCTCGTTGATGCCCGGCTATTGGCCTTACTGACAGGATAAAAAAAGAGGACAGAGGATTCACGCCACTTCGCTTAGCAGTGATTTAGATTCATCCCCATTCCTTTGAAGCATGCCCCTCCTACCGACGGCGGGCGGATTAAATGGGGTTGAGAGCGGATTCACATCGATTGGTCCCAAATGATAGAGGCAGACATTGTGGATCCTTTCCTCAGTATGAAGGCCGCATTCCAAACATACTCTTTTTATCGGCTTTCGACATTCGGAACAAAGCGACCAGTTCGTCAGCATCCCACCACATTTTCGACACAGTTCGTCGTGCATTTCAGATTACTTTCTTTTTATAATTAATAACTGACTCTCACCACCCAAGAAAGTGAAATTTTTATTTAACAATCCTCTATGTGATGAATCCTTTTTCCATAAAAGTTCTCTATGTTAAACTTCTTGCTGTAAAGCGCCCTGCCTTTCTCGGTTAGGATCAATTCCTCAAAACCGTCGTCATTGATCTCCTTTCTTATGAGCTCCATCATCTCCAGCCAATCAATATAGAGACGACATTTATCATAACCCATACTGCATGCGGTGGCAAGGAGTGTCTTCTTCATGCGGGCATTGTGGTATAGTGTGCTGATAACCCGTTTTACGGTATTCCAGTCAATCCTTTTTAGTTCCCTCTTGCTCTTTTTTATCTGCTTCAGCCTCAATTCCTTTCTCTTAGTCACTATCTAACCTCGATACGCAGAAAAGGCGGTGACCGGAATAAAGTTTTGCGCATATTTTCTACTATAAAACAATTCATAAGGATCAGGAAGGTTGTTGACAAAAGTTTTCGGTACAGAATATTGTTCTGTAGTAGGCAACCAAACTACTTTTATAACATCATCACACTATTTACATGACTTGAAGTATAGAAGCAGGACTGAGATAGTGGCAATGATACTTCAAGCATCCAGGACCGGCGCAACAAAAACAAAGATAATGTACAAGGCATACTTGTCCTACACGCAGGTAAAGGAATACCTCAAATTCCTCCATGACAACAACCTGATAAGATACGAGGAGGGAAGTCAGATTTACCGCGTGACTGAGAAGGGCAGACATTTCATGCAGGCCTATGACGAGATTAGCGACCTGGTATCTTCGAAGACAAACAGCAGGACAATCAACGTCTAAAAAACACTCTTGGAAAAGTCGGATCAAAGACAAATCTAGAGAAAAAAGAGATAGGAAAATTCTTCTAACTAATTTTTAGCTTTGAAAATTACTTAGCTATCCTGCAAAGAGCTTTAAAACTAGAAAGAGTTCCTGCTTACATGGCACACGAGACCAACGCCTCGGAGATAGAAGAGGACTTTTGTCCCGCCTGCAAGGGGAAACTTGTTTCAGATATAGAACGGGGTGAGAGAATTTGCAGCCGGTGCGGCATGGTCCGCGGATCACCATATGATCTTTCACACTCCAATACGGGGTCTTTCAGCACCATGGAAGGAGAGAGCCTCAAAAGTCCCACGTCCCTCATGATGTACGATATCGGACTGCCTACCTTCATCGACAAAAAAAACATAGATGCCAATGGGAATGCAATCCAAGGCAATGCCGATATTGAAAAATTAAGGAGGTTGAATAAATTTGCCATTTCAAACGATTCCAAGACAAGGAATCTGAAAAAGGCGGTAAAAGAGATCCTGCGCATAACAGAAATCCTCGGCATGAGTCCCTCAATAGCAGAAAGGGCAAGCTACATCTATCGAAAGGCCCTGAACCAGAAACTCATAAGGGGCAGGTCAATTACTGGGATCGTCGCAGCTACCATATACATAGCGTGCAAAGATGCAGGAATCCATTTCCCCATGGAACAGATGGAAGTACTGGTGGAAAATTGTAGCAGGAGAAACGTTACACATTATTACAAGCTTTTGCTGCGCTGTATGAAGATGAATGTCACGGCTCCAGAACCGACGAGATACCTGTCAAGGATAGCGGCAAGGGCAAAACTAAGCGGCAAGACTGAGAGAAGAGCCTTTGAAATCCTTTCACAGGTAGAAGGAGAGCCAACACTTTCAGGAAAAAAGCCAATATCACTTGCCGCGTCAGCCCTCTACCTTGCTGCCCTGCAGGTAGGAGAACACACCACCCAGCTGAGGGTCGCAATAGCCGCGGAGTTGACGACCATTACCATCCGTAAGAGGTGCCTTGAAATCAACAAATTGTTGAGAGAAAGGTCTACGGAGGGACAGGCGACCCTCGATCATACTAAGGAATCAAGAATCCCTAGCGAAAAGGGCAAGGAAGTCCAAGTTGTGCAAGTGAACCCATGAGGGAAATGACTTCTGGCCTACCTTACCTCCAAACCAACTGGATGGAGTTTCAAAACTCGATAATCAATGCAGGAAGGACTATCGAACACGAGAGGATGAATGGAGAGATAGCAGGCGGGAGGATAAAAAACGGGCTGACAAGGTTAGAAATTCCAGAAAACCTACTAGTTGTAGGCGATCTTCACGGCGATATGGGAGCATTGGATTCGGTTCTGTGCGATATGAGGAATGAGGAATTTCTTTCAAATCCAAGGAACAAAATAATTTTTTTGGGGGATTACGTGGACCGCGGGACAGGATCCATAGAGGTTCTTCAGAAGGTATGCGATTTGAAATCCAGGTATCCCGATGTCGTAATCCTCATGCGTGGCAATCATGAGGCTCCCGAGGATTTTCCCTTTCAATCCCACGGCCTTCCTTCAGAAATTACCGGGAGGTTTGGCGAACATGGAACTCCAGCCTACAATAAAGTCCTGGATTTATTTCGACTCCTTACGCTAGTTACAATAGTAGGCGACAAGCTCTTCCTAGTCCATGGCGGTCCTCCCACGGAGACCAGATACATGCAGGATCACCACCTCTCAAATGCAGCCGAGCTACAGGCAAGGAAAGATGTCCTAGAAGAAATATTATGGAGCGATCCCAGGAGCATGGGGGATGTACCGTTTGAGAAATCAAGGAGACTTTTCGGAAAACATTTCGGTGAGACGGTTTCGAGGAGTTGCCTTGATAGTTTTGGCACCAAGGTCATTGTTAGGAGTCACGAGCCGTGCCAAAGATACAAGATAGACCACGGTGGGATGGTACTGACCATTTTTTCCTGTGGGGAAGCATACCCCAAATTCGAACCATCATACATGTTCATAACAGGAGAGCAGCTAAAATGGGTCTCGGGCGCAACGGACCTGGTGCCCCATATAAAAAAAATAAAAAAAGGATTGTAGGAAGGCTTTTAGGAATCCGCCCTAATTTCTAGTGCGACGTCATCCCACTGGTCACCGTTGCTTGCGGTCCATCCGCATTTTACGGTTCCAGGTGAAGATACTATCAACGAACTAGATGCCCCTGTTATTGCGCCTGATATGTTGTGGTTCCATTCCTGCACACATGTGTTAGAACCAAGCGTCACCCCTCCCCAGATCGATGGCAAATCAATCACCATGTCATTTGGATATTTCGTGGTAATTGACACAGTTGGACTGCTAAGAGTCGTGTTGTGTCTTGCCACATGGGTCGGCAACGGATTGGTTTGATTCACACCAGCAAATGAATATGCTCCAACTACTATCTTGGTGGCCCCCGCGGTGGTGACCACTATGTTCGCAGTTCCACTTGGGTTTTTCAGGTACCAGAATTCTGCATCGTTGTTGTAAAACGAAGAGACTGCTTTTGTCAGCGGAACCCCGCCGAATGTGACCGATGCCACATTGTTGTTGTTGGCGCCAATGCCCACTACAAGAAGCCCGTCGCTTCCTCCAGATGCGTTGAAATTTGCAAGGGTGATCTGGTTTGACGAGGTGGCCCCCCATGTTGATTTCACATTATTTATGGAAAGTCCGTTAGACGGAGGGGGATTCGTTCCAGAACCGCTCTGGGTAGTTGCAGATGACATTGCAGATGGCGTGCCAGTTCCGACTGAGTTGATGGCAGATACGCGGTAGGCATACTGCGTTCCTGCAGACAACCCGTTGTCGGCATATGCCGTACTGGTAGAACCGGAGTTTGGTACAACTGTCGACCAAGTAGAGCCCCCGTCCGAAGACCTGTCAACCTCGTAGCCAGTTATTGCAGTCCCCCCGTTGTTTGAGGGTGCATTCCAGCTCAGATTGATTTCGGAGGTGGAAACTGCCGTGGCTGAAAGTCCTGTTGGTGACGAAGGTGCGGAGGTCGATGAAGAGCCTGTGTCGAGTTCTGCTGCCAGGCTGCCAAGGTAAGACGGCAGTGTGTCATACGGGTTCGGCAGGTTATCGTTTGTCGCATAGATGTATCCCACGTATTTTGAGGCGCTGGTAACATAGCTCTGGCTCGGCAGTCCTACTCCTATCGCTATCATGCAGAAATCGGATTTAGGATAGCTGGTGTGCCACCCTCCCAACGTTGAGAGAGAAGGAAGCCCCACGTCCTCGTAAATGCATAGGTTGCTCTCTGTTCCCATATAACTTGCAATCGTATCGGTTCCGGGATTGCCTATTGTGAATCCCATACCGTGAGACGCCGCATAGCTTGAAAGGTTTGAGTAGTATGACTCGTAACCTGCAGTATTTGCCATCTCGTCAAAGAAAATTCCAGTGACGTGATACCAGTTATGCCATTCGTTCATCTCCGTTTCCAAGGTGGTGGTACTTCTGGACCCGTAAAGCGTGTGCACATATCCCACGACCACTATCCCCGCCGATTGGAGCTGCGCAATCCCGTTCACGTAGTTTGAATCAATGGATGATCCAGGACCGTTGTTAGGATTTGCGATTGCTACGATTGGAACGGACGGATGAGCGTTCTTCACTTGGATTAACTGTGTCCAATAGCTACCAGGATCCATGTACAACGGTACTATGATCCCCGTGGAAGAAGTAGCAAGTGCTTGGTGTGGCATGGTGCCCAGCAATGGTGTCGAAAGAAGTATCAGAGCTGCTGCAATTGCTGTGATTGTTCTTGTTGATTTTTCTAACATGTTCTTATAGAACAATTTACTATAACAAAATAAAACTGAGAGCTCATCCAAAAAAAGACAAACATCTTTCGGATCACGTATCTTTGAAAAATTACAAATCTGAAAAATCGCGTCGTATTTTCCACAAGCGCGGAAATTTTACCCGATCTACTAATGACAAATATGTACCAGAGTTCCAGTTTTCATCAAAATATAGAACAATATTACATAGAATGATTACAGTTTATTTCTAAAAAAACAGATAAACCAAGGAACCAAATAACATATTGTGGACTCGCAAAATGTCCTTGTAACATCTGCAGGAAGCATTGTTGCCCAAGGAATAATGAAATGCCTCAACCTTGCAAACCAGCAGGCAGGTACAGATGGAAGATACAAAATTGTCGCAGCGGACATGAGCCCACGGGCTCCAGGGCTTTATCGTGCAGACTTTGGGGCCCTCGTACCTCCAGTTACATCTCCCGATTACCTTGATTTCATCATAAAATTATGCCTAGAGAAAAAGATAAGGGCCGTTTTTGTAGGATCTGACGAGGAAACTTTTCCTCTTGCCCTTGCAAAAGACGATATTGAAAACAAATCTGGTGCAGTGGTGATAACAAACCCTCCCGATGTAATATCCATCGCCACCGACAAGTGGGAGACATTCAGGTTCCTGAAACAAAGGAAACTGCCATGTGCCGAATCCGCCCTTCCGAAGGACCGGGTAAAATTTGTCAGGAGGACAGGATTTCCAGTGGTCGTCAAGCCCCGGGAGGGGCACGGATCGTTGCATTTCTACGTGGCCCACGATGAGGACGAATTGGAGGCATCCATTTCCATTATTTCAAAAGCTGGATGGAGGCCCTTCCTACAAGAATATCTGGATGGCGAGGATTCTGAATTTACCTCTGGTGTAACAATTAGCACCTCTGGGAAAATAATGTCATCAATTTCCATGCGTAAATTCCTCAAGGGCGGCCAGACCTACAAGGCGTTTATAGACGATTACGCGGAAGTCCGCAAGGTTGCAGAAGAAACGGCACTGCAGATTGGCGCCCGCGGACCCATCAACATACAGGGGAAAATGAGCGGAGGTACCATTAAGACCTTTGAGATAAATCCCAGATTTTCCGCGACATCCCCCCTAAGGGCAGTGGCCGGAATCAATGAGGCAGACATTATTTTCCGAAACGTCGTATTTAGGGAGGAGCCAAGGAAAAACAAGTATGAGAGGCTTGTCTGCATGAGGTATTTGAATGAGGTATACATACCATATTCCACCTACGAGGACACCGAGCGCAACAGGTCCGTCCAGGTGTCAAACTCTTTCATCCCAAATTATTTCTGAGCCAATTTCCCATCAGACGATCTTTGAGAAGACTATGCTGGATGCTCGGGTTATCGTCTTTGCGGTATAAATTTGGGAAATGATCCCTGCAAACGCGGCTCCAACAAGGTATCCGATGGTTAGATTTTCAATTCCTCCATGCACTAGCATGATGCCAGTTGATATCACCAAGAAGGCAGAGGCGATAACCAAAACTCCAAGATGTCGAATCTTGTTCATCCACATCAAAAATACGCTGTTCACTGTGAACAGCGACATGAGGACGTTGGATACCGACGCAATCCTCAGGATCTGCACACTGGTCATGGCAAGCCCGGCATGCAGCATCAGCGGCGGTGCAACAACGTTAAGAAGAACAGCCGTAATGACAGATGCGGAAATTGAGATTATCAGAACCTTCCTGTAGGTGGCAGAGATGAATGCGTCAAGATCCTTGGATTCTGAAATCTTTATTTTGATGCTGATGTTGTTCATTTGGATATAGATGGGCGACATCATGATATACTGGATAAGCGAGCCTGGCAAAAGAACAATCCATGCCATATCGGCGCCGCTGTGATATACGGCGTTGAATGCCATTGGCAATACGTATCCCCCATGCCCGATTACTGGGTTGTATATCCAAGAAAGTACCCTGTCACCAAACATTGTCACCACATAGAAAACACCATACAAGGAATAGGGTACGGCCTCCCAGAGCTGCACACGGAATTTCGATTTGAGGGTTTTGTCAGTCCTGCTCATAGGATTGTAAAAGTGCGGCTTGTCCCCCACCAAGGTCTCCTTTATGGTCTTTGTCAGCTTGATGTGTTCATAGACTGAGAATGCTGAAAGCGAAACAAACGCAAGCAATAGCCCGGTGAAGTACCGAGTTACCTCGGCATGAACAAGAGGTTGTCCGAAATAGTATGTAGTCAGGAGTATTGCAAAAGCCAATGAATACGAGGTTATCAGAGTGGCTGCTTTTTTCAGAGTATAGATAATCATGTAACTTGCCCTGTGCAACGAGACAGTTACTGCACTTATCATAGTTAGTTCGATTAGGTGCAGAGGAATTTTTTCATACTGCCCGATTGCAAATACAATCCCCATGACGACAAGGAGGACCAGCCCGATGAGGGAGTATGTCCGCCTTATGAGTCGCTTTACCTCACCTATATTCCCAGGCTCGTGATAAAACATGAAGAGTCGATTGAATACCTGGAGGGTTCCCTCGGTCACAACTACCCCGAGGAAAACCCCCGAGACGAATGCCGTGGTAATCGAGGCAGGAAAGCCCATTGCCATCCACAGGGACACCCCGGTAAGGAAAAGGAGGGCAAGCGATCCTAGCCATGGAAAAACTAACCCTACTCCTTCAGATACGCGTTTTGAGATGTTCGGCATTTCAATGGTAAAAGATTTTACGAAAAGATCGTTGCTCTGTTCCCGAGTTTCATATACGGCAATGAATTCGTACAGGTGTCTTGCCAAGGCGTAAAAGTCTTCAAAGCCATGTTGGCGCAGGGTTTCAACTCTGTAACCCAGACATTCAAGCAAAACCACTATGTCTGCGGTGTTGTTGATGTTTGGTTGCACCTCGATTATAGATCGTGCCACTTTCTGGGCAAATATTCGCGATTCTCTGGTGGTTGTCAAGGACTGCGTTGTCATTTTTCACCTCATACTTCCTTTACGACATTTATGGGAAGGTTTGATTTTATGTATTCAACCAATCCGGCAAGCCCATTTGAAATATCGACACGTGGAGCAAATCCGAGAACCTTCTTTATTTTCTCAACAGACGCGGTCCCAAACTTGACATCCCCGGAGCGTATTGGTCCAAACCTGTGGGGCAGTTCATCATTCTTGGTTACCGATTTTAGGACGAGGAGAAGATCCAGAATCGAGATAGGTTTTCCAGTTGCCACGTTGAATACGTCGCCCTTGGCTTTCTCAGACTCCATGCAAAGCATATTTGCCTGGACAATGTCATTTACATGTACAAAGTCTCTGGTCTGAAGACCATCACCGAAAATTGTCGGGGTTTCCTTTTTTAGGAGTTGGTTTATGAAGATGGTAATAACACCGCTGTAGTCATTAAGAACCTGCCTTGGGCCAAACACGTTGAAATATCTCAAGGCCGCAGTTTCCAAACCATATGTATGGTAGTAGGCGCTGAGGTAATGCTCTACGGCGATTTTCGAGGCACCATATGGGGAATAAGGCTTGCATGGATGATCTTCTGAGGCGGGGCCGTCTTTTATCACCCCATAGACGGCGGCCGAAGACGCAAAGACTAGCCTCCTTATCTTCTTTTTTACGCAGAAATTCATGACTTCAAGCGACATGTTGACGTTGGCATCGTGGACAACCATCGGCTCGGAAACCGAGCGAGGAACGCTTGCAATTGCAGCCTCGTGGAATACGACATCAATCGCTTCCAGGCCCGTCAGTAATTTTTCAATATTTCTTGCGTCACCGCGAACAAAATGCAACAGGTCATTTCCCGCATGCTGCCTGAGATTGTCAAGGGAGCCTGTGCTAAGATCATCGATGACATAGGTCTCGATTCCCCTTCGAACAAGCTCATCTGCTATATGGCTCCCTATGAATCCGGCACCTCCTGTCACCACCGCGACAGAGCCATTTTTCATTGCGGGATTGCCTCCTTGGGTTCACCTACCATCCCCTCTGCGTATGACGAGATGAGAGTATCATACTCCTTTTTGTAGTTCTCTATGCATTTCTCAAGTGTAAATTCCCTGTGTACCCTTTCAATGGACGCCTTCTCAAACTTTCTACGCAGCGCATCATCCCGGAGTAAATTCACCATGGCCTGCCCCAGTTCCCTTGGCCTCCTGCTGCGAACAAGGATCCCGCATCCCTCCAGTGCCTCCCTCACCCCTCCCACGTCCGAGGCCGCGATTGCCTTTCCGCAGGCCATGGCTTCGATAATCGTAAATGGGAACCCCTCGGTAATGCTGCTTATTACTACCGCGTCTGCTGCATTGTATGCCTTCTCCGGCTCCTTTGTACCTCCCATAAACTTGACGGCATCCTCCAGTTGAAGATCCTTTACTGCCCGTATACACCTCAGGGAATAATCGAGGTTTGTGGAGGTGCCATATATCAGGCACTGGAGGTCCGGTACCTGCTCCCTGGCATACTTTACTGCCTGTACCAGGCAGACTATGTCTTTGAACGCGTCTACCCGAGCGACTGTAACTACGGTAGGCCGTCTGTCCTCTCTTGCAACATCCATGGGCTTGAATTTTTCTATATTGACGCCGTTGTAAATCACCTTGATCTTTGAGGGATCCGCGCCAAGCTTTTCTTCCCAGTTTTTATTTGCCTTGCATACCGGGGTAATCACGTCGGCGGCCGAATAAACAACCCTTACAATATTATGTGAGACAACCTTCCAGAAAAGTTTCGACGGTTCGTCAAACATAAAGGCATTATAAAACAAAAGCAATTCTCGATATGCGACACCGTGCTCCGTCACAATAAGGGGGCACTTGTTTGCCTTCTTGGTATAAACTGCCACAAGCGATGGGAACCATGCAAGGGAGCAATGGATGATGTCCACATCGGGCACCTCAATTGAGAAGAGTTGTATGCTTCGTTGAAGGAGTTGATATGTTGTCAATGCCTCCTTAAAAGCTATATTTCGATAAAGAGGCTCACGGTTAAGAGCCTCCATGTAAATGTCCCAAGTCATCGGGTGTTGGAGGAATCTTTTTGCGTCGTAGTTTGTCATGAGATCATGCAGTGCAATTATGGTGTTCGCCAGTTTGTCAGTATCGCAGTGGTCTGAAAATACCGATTCGAGAAAGTCCCTGTAAAGCGGCATGAATTTATTTTTAATGACTTTCTCCGTGGTTCGGAAGATTTTGGAGGCCAGGTTGTACTTGTATGGGCAGTATTCTTCAAATCTGGTCGCCCCAAAAATTGGAACTTCCATGACCTTTACGTTCTTGGGAACCGAATAATGCGAGTTGCTGTTAGAGTTTGAAAGGACATTTAGCACCACGAATTCATATTTGGGCATAGACTCGATGAGTGTCTTCTCCCAGGTGTAGATCCCGCCCGTCGGGAAGTTTGGGTATCCATCCCAGTTAACAATTAATACTTTTTTCATCCTGTTTTCGCTCTAAGTTGCCAAATATGCGCTTAAGAATAGGAGCCGCATGTGGCTCTTGCCTTGGTTCCATTTCCTTGAGGAAGTTAACTATGGCATTGTCTATTTCCGAAGAAACTTGCATGTTGGGCGTGTACGTTAAATTGTTCGACTCTAGCTCGAGTGTTCTCAGCCGGAGAGAGTCCATCGCCTCCTTTTCACCTGAAAAGGGATTCGTCTTCCTTGCAAGCGAGACGCATATATCGAAGACCTTTTGGGCCCTGTCCCTTTCGTAAGCCAGGATATAGTATTCATATGCCTCCTGATATGACCAGAGCGCTTCTCGGACGGAATTCCCTATCACATAGTGACCATTTTTTTCATAAATTGTCGCCGCCTGATGGTACAGCTGGCGGGCCGCTGGAAGCGCCCCCGTCTTTACTAGGCAGTCTGCGGCACAAGAACAACTCAGAGCTGCCCTAACAAAGGAATTTTGCTTCATGTGTCCCTCTGCGTCCCTGAGGTAAAAGGAAAAGGCTTCCAGATAGTTGCCTTCATCCTCCATTTTAACGGCATTTAGCCAGAGGTTGGATTCATTGGTTATCCTATCCATCCATGTCTCAATTTTTTTCATTCCGTATGAAACTAATAGCCATATTTTTTAAGGTGAGAGTAATTTTTTACGTGTAAAGTCTTCCTGATGATTATTCTAGTAAACAATAGCAAGAAAGAGTTCAACAATGGATTTATAATTTAAAGATGAAGTTAGCAGGAAATGTGTTCCATTATTGGCTACCTAGGCAACACGGCTGCATCTCATCTTCTGGTGAAGGGCTTGAAGCGCATGGAGTACAGAGGTTATGATAGCGTCGGAATTGCAATTAGCAATAACGATAAGATCGAGGTAAGAAAAGGCGTTGGAAAGGTTGCCGAGGTCGAGGCAACACAAAGCCTGCAGGCCCTTGACGGCCATGTAGGCATAGGCCACACAAGATGGGCAACACATGGCGAGGTCACCAGCAAGAATGCACACCCTCACAAATCAAGCACGGGTCAAGTCGCCATTGTGCACAATGGCATAATTGATAATTACGTTGAATTGAGGCAGAAACTTCAAAGCGTCGGATATACATTCATGAGCGAGACCGACAGTGAGGCCATATCCAACATGTTGCAGCTTGTATACGACAGAACCAAGGATGTGAAAGTTTCAATGATGGAGACAGTTGCTGCCCTAAAAGGAGAGTATTCATTTGTGGCAATATTTGAGGACGGCACCCTTGCAGCGGCAAGGTTCCACGAGCCCCTAGTAATCGGGCTGGGAAAGACGGGTTATTTTGTATCAAGCGATGTGCTGGGATTTGCAGAGCATACCGACGAAGTCATATATCCTGACAATGGCGAAATCATAGTAATAGGGTCAAACGGGCTGCAATTTTTTGATTTTTCGGGAAATCCCATGAGACACCATATAACCAAGGTTTCAAAGGAATTTGCGGATGCTTACAAGGGAGATTATGCCCATTTCACCTTGAAGGAGATAAATGACCAGCCAGAATCCATGGTAAAGGCTGGGGAGAACCACCTAAACGAGATGGATAAAATCGTGGGCCTTTTGAGAACTTCCAAAACAGCGTACCTGACAGGAAGCGGGACCAGCTACCATGCCGCCCTTGTTGCCAAGCACATTTTCTTAAAATACGGGAAGCTGAGGATAGAACCAATAATTTCTAGCGAATCGAGGTTTTATCCCGATTATTTTGACGAACAGTCAGTCGTCATAGCCCTGTCTCAAAGCGGGGAGAGCGCAGACGTAATGGAGACCGTCAGAATTGCAAGATCGAGGGGCTCAAAAGTCGCATCCATAGTCAACATAATGACATCATCGCTTGTTCAAGAGTCCCTGCATTCAGTCGGACTCAATTGTGGTCCCGAGATAGGCGTGGCCGCCACCAAAAGTTTCACCTCCCAACTATCAATATTGTACAAAATGTGTGCCCGGCTCTCGACAGATTTCAATTTGCCGGATTTTGCAGAGATTTCGGGCCACATGGTAGAAACAATCGCCTCCCAGAGGCAGATCCAAGAAATTGCAAGGGAACTTAAAAACGCCTCAGATATTTACGTCCTAGGCCGCGGCATTCATTATCCCATAGCCCTTGAGGCAGCCCTAAAGATTAAGGAACTTGCCTACATCCATGCGGAAGGGCTACCAGGCGGGGAATTGAAACATGGTCCTCTTGCCTTGGTAGACTCGAACGTGTACGTAATTGTCCTAAATCCTAGCGATTCCACCCATCTTGATACACTATCAAGTGCTCACGAAATCAAGGCAAGAAAAGCCAAGGTTATCGGCATTTCAGACAAGCAAAGCGACATATACGATCATTGGATAAGAATCCCTCACGTGGCGGAGCCGCTCTCCCCATTTCTTGAAATTGTGCCAATCCAGCTCCTGGCCTATTTTGCGGCGATAGAAAAAGATGCGGATCCCGACTATCCAAGAAACTTGGCAAAATCCGTAACAGTAAAATAGTTTTTGCCCTCCTAGGACGGTTTTTTCAGACCAGTCGGAGTCATCTTCTAGTAATTTGTATGCATATGCAGATAATATTAGATGGATATCTTATTGTAATGGTTGTACATGATTCCCCAGCACGTTTCAAGGGTGGCACGGAGAGCAAGGCGATAACCGTTGACGACGAGGATCACTATAAAAGAAACATTCCTAAGGACGGCGTGAAAAAAATCGGATTTTTTTTGCCTACGTGCTCTGCCTGCCGGTACGAGGTAAAATTTTCTGAAGGGGACGTCATATATGGCGACAAGTGGTACCACAGAGCCTGCTGGAAAGAAATACAGACACTTGCGGAATTGGTTTCTTAGCCCCCGGTCCGACATGATATGGACCACATCACCCTAAACGAATAATCTAACGGAGCAGAAACCATATTTTCTTATATTGAACAGGTACTTTGAGTCAATGATGGGCAATATAGAAAACGGCCATCCGTTATACAGCGAGGTCAGGATACCAGATGAACTTTCGCAGTTTCTGCGCCAGGAAACCTTCTCCTTGTTGATTAAGGGCAATACAGGTACTGGAAAAACAACCCTTGCTCTGAGCATCCTTAAGGATTTGGATGTGAACAAAAATTGCCTGTATATCTCTACACGCGTCTCGCCAGACCAGCTTTTCCAGTACTACCCATGGATCGAGAGCTTCTTCCCAAAGTCAAGGCATGTCGAGATTGCCGAATCCTCGGAGCATAATAAAGAACAACACGTATTTGTAGATGCAAGACTTGATGAGCCTGGATCTCTCTTCGAACGCATTACGAACGAGCTTATGGATACCAAGGCTCCGACCATCGTGATTGACACCTGGGATGCGATTGGGTTTCTCATGGATAAGGAGGCACTGATGAACAATGCGAAGGTCCTGCAGACTTGGAGGGAGCGTGCCAGAGCAAAGATTATTTTCGTGACGGAGTCCCCAGAAGATGACACTTTTGATTTTCTGGTCGATGGAATCATCGAACTCAGACAACGGCACCATAATGAGCGGCTAGTGAGAGAAGTCTACTTGTCAAAACTAAGAGGCGTGCGAATCAACAGACCGCTTTATACCTTCTCTCTCAACTACGGTTTTTTCCATAGCTATGAGCATTATCATCCCTCAGATTTCTTTAATCTTGAATATTTCTTCAACCCAAAGCACGTAGACAAGAACTTTCTCAGGGACAATCACTTTTCGACTGGTTATCATGAATTGGATGAAATTTTTGGGGGCGGGTTCCCCCTCGGTTCCATAGTCAGCATCGAGCTTGACTCCCACGTAAACGCAAAGATCGCCCTTGCCTTTCTCAGCAAGCTGATGGTCAATTTCATCGCAGGGAACAACCCCATGGTGTTTCAACCCATAGAAAAAAGCAGCCTTGATGCCCTAAAAAAATACCAGAAATCAGCCGGTTTGCAAGACGATTTGATAAATGTCCTCCCGAATCTTGAAGGACATGTTGAATCCCACTTGGAGGGAGAAGTTTCGAGCCAGATGGCGCAAATACAGGAGGAGATTGAAAAAATTAGAACACGTAATAAAAATAAGAAGGTGCTCACGGTATTGAGCGCTGAAACCTTAAGGTCTTCCTCAAAAGAAGGCACAGGCAAGAGTGCAAATAGTGCCCTGGCGAAGGTAAAATCCAACTCGGATCTGTCCATCTTTATTTCAAGGAGATCGCCGGACAGCAGACACACGATTGTATCACAAGTTGCCGACATACGGCTGAGCGTCCTTGAACTGGATGGAACCATGTTTCTCCAGTCTGAAACCCCATGGTCGCACCTTTACGCCATTGTCGTCCAACCAGAAAGGGAACATGGAATAAAGCTAGAGCCCATGGTTTAGGATGCCATCTCGTCCGCCTGAGCTTGATACTCGATAAATTCACTGGGAGAGAGGTCTAGAATATTCTTCCATAGTCATTATATTCATGTATGGAGGACAAGACATGTTTGAAATTTATTACGCGAGACGGGTTGAGAATCAACCCAAACTTTGATCGGAATGGCCATTTTACATCAATCACATCTGGCAAAACCCCGCATTTTCCTAAAAATGTCGTGGTTGATGCAAGAATGTGGCCCGCCTACAAAACCATCAAGATTTTAGCCGTCAAGCCACGTTCATATCACACATCATATAAACTGCCTCAGGCTAATTTCGACCCCAAAGCAGACAAGATGCAAATACGGTAAATTTTTAAACAAAATGGAGCAAAAAACCACGATGAAGAAAATACTGGTAGTTGATGACGAGCCGGACATTACCTCGTCAATTAAAACGGGCTTGGAAAAGAAGGGGTTCGAGGTACACACATACAACGAGCCTTTGAAGGCACTCTCAGAATTCAAGCCCAATGCTTATGATTTGTTGTTGATAGATATTAGAATGCCAAAAATGAACGGATTTGAGCTTTACCGGGAGATTAAAAAGAAAAGCAGCGATGTGAAAATCTGCTTCTTTACAGCTTTTGAGGTCTACTATGAGGAGTTCAGGAAGATGTTTCCAAACTTGGAGGTAAAGTGTTTCATACGAAAGCCGATAACTATCAACGACTTGGTTGCGCACATAAACTCCGAGATTGAAAAAAATTAGCACATATCATCGGCAGGAGGATCATTTTCCGTCCCTAACGAATGTTCCGGCCGCCTCCTCCACCTCGCTTGAAAAAAATTTCGGCAACCTACCATAAGAATCCCCGTAAAGATACGATATTCCTATCCCCTTTGACGCAAGTTCCGAAAGCCCCGACCGCAACTCCTCGGGATTTGTAACATTTCCTAAAATCACGCTCGTTTTCCATGGGGAAAAGGCCTTGTTTTCCGATATTTTGTGCGAGTCTCCATACCCAAGCTCGTACATGTTTGCAACGTCCGACTCCCCGGACAGCAGATAGTTTGAGACGTAGCTGTAATTGTATCCCGGGTTTATGTACACGATGCCACCAAGATGGTGCACATATGCCGCATATTGCTGGAAACTGCCCACATCATTCTCGCTCCCTTCATTGTCAAAAAATATCCCATCCGTATGGACTCCGGTCCCTTTCATGTAGTAGTCGATATTACCAAGGCTCTCGTTTGTGTTATAGACATACCCGAGCGTATTGATCCCCCTCTCCCTTAGTGAGGAAATGACTTGCGCCCAATCTGAAGAAAGCGCCGCCCCGCAGGGACCGCTGCATGGGTTTATGACGACATACTTGATTGTTCCAGGATACTCTTGCGCCTCATCGTAAATCGCCTGCCACTGCGAGTCGGTAGGGGAAAAATATGGGATCACAACAAGTTCCATCGTTCCGTTTAACCGCGGATGAACGGCCATTCCGAAGGTACCATCTTTGAAAAGAAGCAATGCAGATACTGATAGGACTAGCACAATAATGGCAAAAGCCAGGATCGTTTTTTTGTTCAATATTGCTCCATTGGAACTAGTTCTTTAAATAATGAAACTTAACTGCATTCAGACGATTCTTACTAATATAGAATAGAGGATTGTTCTAGAACAATTCATCATAGAACTTTATAACTAACAATTTGCTAGGTGACTAGTCTAGAAAATGTCACAACAACAAATGTACCGACCAATGTTGAACATTTACGATCTTGTCGACAGAGTGTTAGACAAGGGTCTCGTGGTCGACGCTAACCTATCAGTGTCACTTGTGGGCATCGAAATTCTTGTAATAAGAGCAAGAATTGTAGTATCCGGAATAGACACCTTCCTAAGATACGCATCAGCGCTAGGACTAGCAGCCCCTCCGGGACTTCCGCCAAAGTAAGAGAAGAGAACTGATCACTTTGGCAGTTTGTCTAGTTTGCGGCAAATTCACTGATGTCGGTCTTAAAAAAGCCATGAGTGCAGGTTGGGTATTTACGAGATGCCCCGAGTGTCAGCGCGGGACTCCGCTTGACATTGTAATGTCGCACCTTGCAAAGACCGTCGGGGAGGAATACCTCGAGGGATTTTGCGAGAGACATTGGTTCAAAGACAGCGGCGTGTGCGGATATTGTAAAATGAAACGAGAGGGACCAACAGAGAGTGTCATCTAGGCAGCTTACCCAGCAACAACTTACAATAGTAGATCTCGTTGATAGGATACTAGACAAGGGAGTTGTGATTACAGGGGACATCACGGTTTCAATAGTGGGCGTAGATTTGCTCTCCCTTAAAATCAACCTAGTAATCGCATCCTTGGAGACTGCCAAGCGCTATGGCATAAAACTCCCTTGGGAAAAGATGGAGAAAATCCAACCCAAGAAGGTAGAAATGAAAGTCACAAAGAGTGCGAGGAGGTAATCTCGCGTGCTTTCCGAGATAAAAACCGCAAAAAAGGCGCAGGTACAACAGGTCAATCTTGAAGGAGAGAAAATTCAAAAGGGTCTGGCAAAGCTGGTCCTCGTCATAGTAGAACTTCTAAGGCAAGTCCTTGAACGCCAGGCTCGCAGGAGGATGCAATCCGGCACCCTTACCACCGAGGAGGTGGAGAGTCTCGGGGTTGCTTTCATGCAGATTAAGGAGAAGATGTCCCACATATCGGAGGAATTTGGACTGGAGAGAAACGAGGTCGACGGGGTTTTAAAGGGGATTCTGAGGAGCCCGGACTTTCAACTAGGCCGAACATCGCTTGTTGATGTGATCGACAGTCTTCTGTCAAAGGGGGTGGTGATTGGTGGCAGGATTACCATTTCGGTTGCGGAGATCGAACTTGTCGCACTAGACCTGCTTGCAACTCTTTCTGCCGTCCCGGGCAATACAAAGACAAAGAGGGTGAAAAAACGTGCCTAATGGAAAGTACCTGTATTGCATAATGGAGGGATCTCAGGACGTTACCTTCAGGGAGGCAGGCCTGTTTCAAAAGGATGCATTCACAGTGGCATACAAGGACATAAGCGCCATAGTCAGCAACGTGCCATTAAAAGAAATGCAGCCCGATGCAGAGTCCATAACACACCACCAACGGGTGGTGGAACAGTCTCGAACCCAAGGCACAATCCTTCCTGCCAGATTCGGAATCATGTTCAAGTCGGAAGACGGGGTGAAGCAGATGCTTGCAAAATCATACAAGGATCTCAAGGGAAAAATGGCCAAGATTAGGGGCAAGGACGAGTTTGGTCTGAAGGTTCTAATCGAGGAATCAAATTTGAAAAAATTTTCTACCGTCTCACACAACAATGCCGAGATAAAAAAAATAAAGAAGGAAATTGCCGCCTCAGGGGAAGGAACATCCTACTTTCTGAAAATGAAGATGGATGAGGCGATTAGAAATGACACCTACAGGAGAATAGAGGCCTTGTCCCAAGAGATACATTCCGACCTAGGAAAGACAGTTTCCGAGAGCTGCCTGCTACGATCAGATTTCGACCAGATAATCCTCAATGCGGCATATCTGATTGACAGGGCCGGCGCCACAAGGTTCCACAAGAGGCTAGAATCCATAAAGACAAAGTATGCCAAGGAGGGGTTCACTTTCCATCTGAGCGGACCTTGGGCTCCCTATTCATTCTGTTGAGGGAAGGAAGATGCTCATCACCTACCTAATCTTGAAGCTCACCCTCCAATCAGTCCTCAACGAATGCAACAGACTCGCCGGGGAACAGCAGTCCAAGGAGCAGATACTCTGGCTCAAGTCCAGACTGCTCAAGCTGAGGCTGGATTATGAGAGGGGGAGGATCACCGAAGAGGATTTCAATGTCATGCAGTCAGAAATCCTAAAAAGTCTTGGAGGTGGGGCATGACACACATAACCGAAGAAACAGACAGGGCCGTTCTGCATGCCATACAGGTTAAAAAGATTCAGAATTACATCAGGGAGCAGGTTGAGAAGATAAAAAAGGATGCCTTTGTTGCAAGGGAGGAGATGATCCGCCAAAGGGCTGAAAAGATAGAGCAGGTGAGGGATAAGCTAAACCAGACTACTGTAGACATCCAACTGAAACATTCATTGATAAAGGAGAGGTTGAACCAAGAGGCCGTTTTTAGGGAGGCAAACATCAGGGTAAGCAGAGGCCTCGAGGCGCTTGAAAATTTCATCCAGGTATTGAGGGACACCCAGATGGAAGACGAGATGATCAAAAAGGCCATAAGGGATCCGATAATTTCGAGCTCACTCAAATCCGAATCCATGAAAATAATCACTTCGGAATTTTTCAAATCAGTCCAGAAGCAGCTGATAATGCAGACAGAATTCATCAACATAGCCGCACATGAGCTCAGGACTCCAATCATGCCAATATTGCTGAATGTCGAACTTCTGGAAGAAGAGGTGGGCAAGTCCAACCCGCAGATAAAAATCATAATAAGAAATGCTAAAAGGCTTCAGAGGCTGACCGAAAACATACTTAGCGTGACAAGGCTGGAAAGCAAGTCGCTAACACTGAAGAAGGAAATTTTTGACCTCAACCAGACGATTCTAACAATAGTCAAGGACGAGTCGGTCCACACGGAGAACAAGAAGGTGAGGATAAGTCACCAGTCGGATAGCAAAAAGATAATGGTTAATGCAGACAGAGACCGTCTTGCACAGGTCATTTCCAACCTGCTGAACAATGCCATCAAGTTTACGGATGAGGGAGAAATCATAGTGTTTTCCAAGATAACGTCGGATGGGATAAGGGTGAGCGTGAAAGACCAGGGCAGGGGAATAGACGCCCAGATGATTCCCATTTTATTCTCAAAGTTTGCCACAAAATCCGACAAGGGTACGGGACTTGGCCTTTACATATGCAAAGGCATAGTGGAGGCCCATGGAGGCACCATAGATGCGGAAAACAACCCACAAATCGAGAAGGGCGCCTCCTTTTCCTTCACGCTTCCCGCGGTGGAGGACCAAGGCGATGAGAACACTCCTACCAAAAAGATTGGGAACGCAGGTATTCTTAGAAACTAGTTTGCCAGAAGCGACGCGGTTTGATTTTCGGGGACCTGCCTTGCTTCATAGAGATCAAATACAGTCTTGGTGCCATCAAGTGTAATCTGGGATTGGCCCCACAAGGATCCGTTGGATTCATCAACTGCCCGTATCACATAGTCTCCCACCCTCAGGTTTGCAAAATCAGCCTCCCCTCTTGGGTTGACCGCCGATTCGGCAATTTTGTTATTGTTACTGTCATAGACTCCCACCATGAGTGAGCCGTCCTTTGGAGTATACAATTGTGACTCTGAATCGTAAATTTTTACCGCAATTGCACTGTCTACTGTGGGCGGCCATGGCGTAACGATGTTAATTTCTTGCCCCCGTCCAGCATACAGAAACACCGGGCTCGAAAAATAGGAGAGATGGCGCCCTATCTGTACTTCGATTATAAAGTAGTTATTCTTCATTGTTGTCGGCTCTAGCCAAAACCGAAGAGTCTCCCCGTATTGGTCGGTGGTGCTAGTCGCCCATGTCTTGTTGTCCTGAGATTTTACAGTCACTACTGAATTCGAGATGGGGGTGTATCCATCGTTGTAAAAAATGTGCAGCCTCATGCCCCCTGGGAATGGCAGGTACAGGCCCATTTGTGCCGTGGGTTTTTCTAGGTCTGCATATTCCACGTCCGAAACCATCCCGTTTGCCATGACCTCCACCTTGTACCGGTGCCCCAGCGGAAGATTATCGATGTAGAAGGGATTGCTTGACACGGAACCTATCTCCTCATAAGGTGTCTGCGAGGTGTCCTGAAATACCTTGAAAGACAAAAGCGAATAGTCTGCCCTGTCTCCCCCGGTATACATCACGGTTGCTTGTATACGTCCGAGATTTTCAGGGCTGCCTGCCAACGATGCTTGGGATGTGGTATTGGCCTTTTGCGCGGGTTGGGACTGATTTCCGCTGGAAATCGCCGCGGATTGGTTGGATGGGATTGACAAAAGCGTTTGGTTCTGGTTGGTTTCATAATACGCCGTAAGGGTCACGTTCTGCGAGGGCCGGATGATTCTGGTGCTATTTTTTGAACCATCGTCCCAATGGTCAAACGTGTAGTTTCCATAATTTGAAACACTCACCGCATACAGGTCTCCCGCCGTTGCGTTAAAGACAAATGGCGTAAATCCGGTGGTGGTGTTTGAGCTTGATTTTACAATAGTCCAGAATCCACCCAGGGATTTGTTGCTTTCAGAATAGGCATTTACCGATACGGACGCTGTACCGCCTTGGACTTCGAGCATGCCCATAAGCTTGTCAAAGTAGCTAGGAAGGGCACCAAATGGATTTGGGAGGTTCAAGTCAGTCACATAAAGGTACTGGACATGCCGCGCTAAATCGGCTACATCTGTTTGGTTTATGCTGTCCACGCCATACGATATCGAAGAAAAGTTCGACTTTGTGAAATTCTCGTGCCAGCCACCAAGCATCAGAACTGATGGAAACCCGCTGTTGTCATGGATTACAATGTTGTCAACTGTGCCAATATAGCTTGGAAGTGTGTCAGCACCAGGGTTTCCCACGGTAACATTCATCCCCATGTATTTTACATAGGACGTCAGTTGCTTGTAGAAGGTTTCATTCCCCGGGGTGTTTGACATGGCGTCAAAGAAGATTCCATTTACTCCATACCAATTTTTATACTCGTTGATATCGTTTCTGATTTCGGTCACATCCACATGCTGGGTATAGACATATCCCAAAACCGTTATTCCCGAGGTCTCAAGTTTTTGAATACCTGCGATATAGTTGCCGTCCTTTGTCCCCGGTCCGCTATCAGGATTGACAATAGCAATTATGGGCACCTCGGGATGGGCAATTTTTTCCTCGACGAGTTTGTCCCACATTGTTCCCGGATAGCTGTATAGCGGAACAATTACACCCGGTTCTCCCTCAGCCATCACGGCTGGCATGTGCAATATTAGCACCACTGACAATGTGGATAACAAAGTTGCCATGACGTATCTTCCTGTCCTGTATCTGCAACTCGATGAGACAGGCCCACGTGTTTTGTTTAACTCAAGATCAGACAAGAACTGCGTCACAGTCCCCATTACAAGCAACGATAATTCACTACATGGAAATCCCGGTTCCTAATTATTTCTATATTGGTAGAAAATACTAGAACAATAATACGATGCCTGAATCACAACAAATACCGAATGATGCATACTAAAACTAGAAAATTCTTCTATAATACTTCTGCAAGCTGTTTTTATAATATTACCCTGACGGATGATGTATGAAATACAGAAGCAGGGCTGAAATTGTTTCCATGATTTTGGATTCGGTAAGCTCTGGTGCAACGAAGACAAAGATCATGTACAAGGCGTATCTGTCCTACACGCAGCTCAAGGAATATCTTGCATACATGGAGGCCAACGAACTCATAAGTTACGAAGAGGGCGTCCAGATATACAGGATTACCGAGAAAGGTAGGAAGTTGATGCACCTGTATGAAGAAATAGGCGACATGGTATCGCAGACTAGCGATGACCGACTCGTCAAGATGGTCATTTAACTCCTTTTTTCTTTAACTTTTTAAAATGTCCTAGAGTTCAGATTTTTTGCTTTGCCACGGCCCTCGCCGAGTTGACCAGTATGACGAGTTCGTCAAAATACGACGGGAGTTTACCCCAAGGATTATCAAGGCTCCCGTCAGTCACAAAGAAATACCCAACCTTTGCCATGAGCGTTTTTAGGGATCTATGGTGTACCGCGTTTACATCATACGAGACAAAAGAAAATTTCTTGGTGTCAAATTTCAAATGCCAGCCCCCAAACAACGATTCTGGAGGAAGATCCGGATTGTCATACAAAATTAGATTGTCTACCGTGTCGGCATAGCTGACAAGGGTATCCGTACCAGGATTCCCCACTGTCATGGACATACCCCTTGCCTTTACATACATGGTGAGGCCTGAGTAGTAGGATTCCTGCCCCCGCGCATTTGCCATCTCGTCAAACAGGATTCCGTCCACATCATACCAGTCTGCATATAAATCGACCTCGTTCTTAACCACCGTTGCGTTTCGCGCCCCATACTTTGTATGCACATACCCCAGTACGACAATTCCGCTCGACTGGAGCAGGCGGACGCCCATTGCATATCCCAAGTCGATGTCCATACCCGGTCCATTTGCTGGGTTGATTACTGCGACGATTGGTATCTCAGGATGCTTGCAACTTTCTTCGACAAGTTTGGTCCATGCTCCATTTGGGCCGAAATAAAGTGGCACTATGAGCCCCGCTGGAACGTGGGTTTTGCCCTCATCTGGTTTTCGAAATTCCATGGTCATCGAGATCATCGTAGCCCTTCAGTTGCCTGCATTCCAGATGCCTGTCCGCCTACGGGGTCACTGTCCAATGGAAAGGAAGCACGCGTCGTTTCCCCATACAAGCCTGCAGGTCTTGGCGTTTTGTCGGGCTTCGAGGACATACAAACAACCAAGTTCATTTTATGCTCATTAGAATTTTTAGAAGTTTATCAGAATATTGGTAGATGCTACGCTAGAATTTCTACGTAATAATATTCAGAAGGCCGGATGCTGAGTTTGATGATGACAGAGTCATTTTACTTAATAATTTTACATATTGAACTCACTCAATGGTTAAATTCTCCAGATCAACAGTAAAGACAAGATGCGACAGGTTTGGGGGGATGAAGAATTGTCACAAAACAGGTCAGACATTAACGAAAGTAGGGCAATTGCCATTGCAAGAAAGTTCTTGGAACAATATCATTCGCCCGTAATATTCAGGTCTCTTTCAGCTGAGGGAACCATGTGCTGCGTATCAATGGAGGTAGGCTTGCTCAAGGAAGAGATTATTGACGTCTTGATAGATACTACCACTGGCAAGATACTCAAATATTCTCACCAGTAAAGAATTATTCTCATCTTGGCAGGAATTCGTCCATGATATAGGGTTACGGTGCGTTATCTGGCAGCATAGACATCCCCGCCGTAAACCTGCTGCGTCCCCGCCGTTGTGGCAACCGTGTCGTTTGACGAGTCATATGCCCTTATCCCGGCTGCGATTGGAAAGTCAAACTGGCCCACGTCCATGGTTGCGGCACCAGACAGGGCAGGCGCCGTGGCAAGCACGTTTCCGTTTGAATCCACAAGGTCCACCCGCGCGGCGCTGGCAGGCAGGCCCCTTACCGTGACGTTCTCGCCGGTCGTGGCGTAATAGTCCGCATACGTGCCGTTGAGGAGGGCCCCAGCGTAAGACGACTGGGGCTCGAGGTACGAGTTGAAGGGCTCGGGCATCTGGAGGTTCAGCTTGTTGCTCTCGTATACCATGTTGCCGTCAAGGTACACCTTCAGGTAGTTGGTCCCGTTGGTGATTATGGTGCAGTCGCGCGTGGTGGGCTGGCTTGTGCTGTTGTCCACCCAGAGGGCCGTCTCGTTTATGACCTGGCTGTCATTTCCCAAGGCAGAAGCCACCACCCATTCAGTTCCCCACGCGCCAGTGACCGAAAAGCATGACACGTAATTTACCGGCATTGATGCCCTTTGCACGTATAGGCCGTTTTCATACCATTGTGGATCTTTTGGGGTGGAGGTAACATTAAGCGGGGTTGTTACTATTGCGTGGAAAAGGAGCCCAGTGGTATTTTGGCTCTCCGCATAGTATCCTGCCCACATTCCATCGGTCGCCGCCTTGACTCCCAAGTGCAAGCCTAGCAGATCTTTGAAAAAGTCGTATTGGGCACCTTCGGCCGGGGCATCGCCGCCATATGACCAATATCCCGGATTTTGTTCTATTTGTTTCTGAGTCTCAGTCTCATTGTTTAGCCGGTCGCCCACAATCAAGCCCGGATTTTCAAGCTGAATCTGCCAGATTTTCTGTTCAGTCGTACCAATGGCTTGGCTGGATGGCGGGCTTGTTCCTTTTGCATTTATCGCGTAAACTCGATATTCATATGTGGTACTTGGTGAAAGACCCAGGTCTCGATAACTTATAGTGTTGTTTTGGCCACCTGAGAGGATGACAAACCAGGCAGCCCCAAGGTTACTTGATCTTTCTACTTTGTATCCTGTAATTTTGGATCCGCCGTCGTCGTAGGGGGGAGTCCAGGAAAGATCTATTTCTGTTGATGAGACCGGCCTTGCAACAAGGCCCGTTGGGGCCTCCGGCGGAGTGCTGTATGTTGTTGCCGACGCAGGGTCGGATGGCGGGCTCATGATTGCCTGCGTCAGGGCGTAAATTCTATATGTATACGTAGTACCTGCAGCGAGTCCGTGATCAGAATATGCGGTGTTGGGGCTCCCTGTGTTGTATACGATAGGTTGCCATGTAGATCCCCCATCGTAGGACCGGTCGATCCGATATCCGGTGACGGTCATCGCCCCCAGGTTTGAGGGTGCAGTCCATCGTATATCGATCTCAGAGCTAGAGACTGCCCCTGCTTTGAGGTTCGACGGGGAGTTTATCACGAATGGAAAGACTGCGTCTGCCCTGTTGACAGTGTACCCTAGGATCAGAAAAATGCAAAGCAACGTCCACCGGAGAAGATTGGCCGCATTCAATCACAATCCTATTCTCTCCCAGCATTAACTCATTATGCATAAAAATTACTGGAACATCAGTATGGATTGTTGGTAAAGAAGAGTATGGAGGCGGAATTTTTTTCTTCCAGTTTTTCCTTCACGGTTCAGCGATTTGAAGGTCCCCTCAGGGCCATTGTTTAATTTTGGTGCGGTCAAGTCGGTTTTGCACCGCTTCCTTTAGGCTGGAAACCTAACGTGCAATTACATACACCATAACCGCACCTGTAAAGGTATCCCATATTTGATAAGACTTGGCTAAAAATCATATGTAAAAATTTTCCAACATGGCCCTACTCTGCGCGTCCTTGATTTTTTTTACGAATCAAGAGTAAATGAAAAATAAATCTGTAATTTTATATCAGATGTTTTTTATATTATAAGGGCACATAACAATAATATGAAATATCGAAGTAGAACGGAAATCCTAGCAAGCATTTTGAAAGTAGCAAGCCATGGGGCTACCAAGACAAAGATAATGTATGATGCCTATTTGTCATACACCCAGTTGACCGAATACCTGAGGTTTCTTACGGAGAACAAAATGATAAAGCGAAGCGAGGGAACAGAAGTGTACCGCCTTACCGAGAAGGGGCAGAAATATTACCAAAAGTGCAAGGAGATCGACGATATGATAGGTTCAAAACAAACCCATACGTCAACTTTCGAGATATAGCCACATCGCAGTTGTGTTGTGCCCTAGAACGAGGATTTCTAGGTGCAGGTTTGAAAAAATGGTGGGAGAGTATTCTTTGCGAATACTGCTTTACAGTCCCCCGATCCCTAGGCCGAGAGGGCTAGAAACCGAGTATTCATCCCCGCCGAATATGTTAACAGGGTTTGATGTCGATGCAAGTTCCGTCCCAAGTGCGCCGTATACCTTGATGTATGCGCCAAGGGGCATGTCGAACTGGCCCACCTCAATGGTTGCGGTTCCAGATGAATCCACAGGAGCTGTTGCCACGACCGTGCCGCTTCCCGATGAGGAAGGAACCACTAGGTCGACGTAGGACGCGCCTACTGGGTTGTTGGTAACTTTGACGGTCTCGTCAGTTGTTGCATAATAGTCCTTGTAGGTGCCGTTGAGCAGTTGTCCGGAATATGACGACTGGGGCTCGAGGTACGAGTTCAAGGGTTCCGGCATCTGGAGGTTGAGCGTGCTATTCTGGTATACCGCATTCCCGTCCAGGTATACCTTCAGATAGTTCTGTCCGTTGGTGATGATGGTGCAGTCCCTTGTCAGGGGTTGGTTGGCACTGGTGTCTGTCCAGAGCACATGCTCTTGGGTTGCCTGGTTGGCATTGCCAGTTACGGAAGCTACAGCCCATTGGGTCCCCCATGCGCCTGTAAGTGAGAAACAGGTCACATAGTTGATAAACGGCTGCGATGTCTGCACGTAGAGTCCGTTCTCATACCAGGTAGGGTTGGTCGTATTTGATACAACGCTTAGGGGAGTCGTTATGATTGCATGGAAAACCTTCCCTTGGGTGTTTTGACTTTCCGCGTAGTATCCAGCCCATGTGTTGTCAGACGGGGCTTGGACTCCGATGTGCAAGCCCTGAGCATCCTTGAAATATGCATAAGGTGCTCCTTCGGCCGGCGCATCTCCCCCATATGTCCAATATCCTTGATTTGCCTGTAGCTGCTGTTGTGTCTGGGTTTCGTTGTTGAGCGGGTCGGACACGATTAGACCCGACTTGAGTTGGTTTATGGAAAAGATCTGCACAGGAAGTGCCAACGAAACAGAACCCAGGTTTGGAATGATTGGGTTGATAGTGGTGGTTGTACCGGGTATGATTGAGGGTACAAGACTGGGCAGGACTGGCAGCGGCCCTAGTTGCGTGGCTGCTAGCACCGGGTGCCCTACTGCCGGCATCAGCAGAATGGACATCACTGCGAGGGTGCAAAAAACCAGTTGGTTCTTGGTCATTGCCAAGACATGCGGATTAATACTTATATCATAATGGACATAATCCTCTAGTAAATTTTTCCACTAGTGCATACCACAATTCCTGAGGTCCTTGTTTTCAGGTCTGATCAATAGAAATGTTATAGTAATATCTATGCAAAACGAGATAAAATTCGAGTCCCCCGTTACAGCATGAGCAAACCCATGCAAAGCGCCAACGGCATATGGTTGGTGCAAAAAAGGAACGGGGACGTCATGGTAAAATTCGTCAAGCCCATCAGGCTTGCAGAGGGATTGCCTCACGATGAGCAATTCCATGGCTTACCATGACGACCTTTAATTTTTCATGGTTAGCCAATAGGAATGCCCCCTTCATCGGACAAAAGTTCTGTAAAATAGTTGCCTATCGCTAATAATTCAGCAAAGCAAGGATGGAGGTATTGTCGTACGATTCAGCCGCAAGAATGGCCTTGGTTTTGATAATCGTTCAACCTCTTGTACCTTTCCTGCCATCCCACCCAGCCACCGCCTATTACAGTGAAAAAATTAACGGTATGTCCTGGCCGGTGGCAAGATCCCTTGGCGAAGCGGTTCATGTTAACAGCCTCCAGGTGCGCGGTCATCACAGCATGCCCATTTACAGGATCCAAAACTTCTCGGAGCATCACCGCGGGTTTACTATTGCGCGCATCGTTCCGACACGCCATGATTTTGAAATGCTCGGGGAATTCCAGGGATTAGGCTATGACAATGTGACCCCGCCCGATGTCCAAGTCGCCGCAGGGCCGTCAAACATACTTGAGATGGTCAATCTCGAAGGGCAGGTCTGGTCAAAGGACGGGATCCGGGAAGGGCCCCCGTTTAGCCTTTCTGATTTTTTTGGCACAGGCTCTGGGTTCATCTCCGACCCCAAGGTGATCTATGATGGTCCTAGCGGTAGGTGGGTGGCCTCCCTTACGGACATATCCTCAAGCAATGTGTTGGTAGCCGCGTCTACTACAGGTGATGCCGCGGGAAGGTTTTGTATTTACAACTTTACAAGTTCTGGGTTTCTCATCCCCGACCAGCCAATTCTCGGCATAAGCAGTGACAAGGTTTCGGTGGCCGTAAATGACTTTGACCCTTATTCAGGCCAGTTTGTGTATTCCCAGTTTTGGATAATCAACAAGTCTCAAATGCTGGATTGCTCCCCGGTTAGTTTCATATCCAAAACGACGCCGGATTACTTTTCCATCCACCCGGTCCAGAATGTTTCGTTGGAGCCGACGCAGTACATGGTAAGCACCTCGCAAAACTCCACAAGGCCTGAAATCGACGTCTTTTCAGTCAGGGGTGTTCCCCCGGGTCCAGTGTCGGTCTCGGTTGCACGTGAGAAAATATCATCAGACATGGAACCCCCGGGCGCTGTCCAGAAGGGGACCAACTTGGACATAGACACTGGCGATACACGCGTTCAGGACGCGAAATGGCAAGACGGAAGACTCTGGGTGGCCTTCAATGACGGCTGCATTCCCGATGGAGACAGCACCCTCAGGTCGTGCGTTCACCTTGTCAGTCTTGACACCCACAGGTTTCACGTGATGAGCGATTTTGATTTTGGGATTGCTGGCAAATACCTCTTCTATCCCGCGATTACCGAAATGCCCGAAAACAGGAATCTCCTTGTTGTTTTTGGTTACTCCTCACACTATGATTATCCCGGCATAGATGCAACGGTCGGGGAATTTCATGGAAGGGAGGCCCGCCTCGAATCCCCGGAGACGGTAAAGGCAGGCATGGGACCGGTGGATCTCATCTACGGCTGTTCCCTGGGCCATCTTTGCAGGTACGGGGACTATTTTGGTGCGTCCCTTGATCCCCTCAACCACAACCTAGTGTGGGCCGCTGGAGAGTTTGGATCCGGGGTAGAAGACCCAGAAGGGTTTGGCATGGGGTGGTCAACTGAGATTGCAAATTTCACGGCGGGCCAGGAGCATCGCCTGCCATAGCCATCACTGTAAGATTCACCTATGCAGCATCCTAAACAGTTCCAAGAGGTCCTGCCGCTGGTTATTTTTGTAGAATATGAGAAACGCGTTGATTCCGCGCACATCCTGCAACTTCGCTAGTGCCCCTATGTTTTCTTGGATCGTGGCCCTCGTTGGAATTATTGAGAGCTGGACAAATACAAGCTTGTCACCTGTCGACTTTCTAATCTGCCCCACTATATTTTTCGCATAGTCTTGGATTCCGGGATCCGTGGCAAAGGCTTGCAGTTGTATGTCTATGGCATCCATGTTCGAGGCAGCCAGCGTCCAATTCCAACCCGACTTGTGCAACTCGCCATAGGGCGGGCTTACAAGCAGGCTTGCACTGCTCCCAGAATTTTTGTCATATTTGCCTACGGCGTCCCTTGCCTCTGCAAAGTATTCCACGGAGGCCGCCTCATCAGGGGTGAATTCTGGCGAATACCCACTTCCTCCCTCATAATCATACATCACATAATCAAACCCCCTTGGAAGTCCTGGAACGGTATCCATGATCTCGGAAATATCGCGGAAGACGACCACCGAAACGACATGGATTCCAGGACTGGTACTTGTCCGTATCTCATCCGTTTTTTTAATGATGTCTGAAGCCCGCTGGGCAGGACCTGACACAAGCAAATAATCCCCCCGCTTGAGGTTACTTTCAAAGAGTGCAAGGTTTGATTTGTAGTATGGGTTGTTGCAGTTTAAGAAGAACGCCAAGGAATAATTTTTTGGCGAACCCGAGTCGTTAAGACTTGAGAAATTCCCCTGGCTTGGGACATATTTGGCAGGGTTTGCCCCATGCAGTCCCGCAAGCGAGGCATCCAATAGGAATGCCGCTCCTGCCACCGCCGCAAGTCCCAGAATAAGTCGGACTTGGGGCATCTTCATATCCCGTGCTTTAGCGCCTTGCGCAGATCCAGTGTCAGATCTCTAGAATGATCCTTCCACCTTGATGATATGTTAAGGAGTATCTCAAGCGCCTCGGGCTCAAAAAACATGGTCTGAATGAAATGATACAGGCGCTGCAGCGGAAGGTATTTGCAAAGGTGAAGCCTCTTGAGCTTGAATAAAAAGTAGGCTATGAGTATCGCCTGAAGGCCGTTTGTAAGGAGATCTATCACAGAAAGCCCCAGAAGCATGGTCAGAAAATTCCCAACCGGGTTTGTTACACCCGGCTCAACAAGGATGAAGACCAGGAAAAACGGGAGGAAGAGCGAGCTGGCGTTGATGGACCCGTGCTGGAGGATCCTCAGCGAGAACATCAACGAGAGCGGGCTTTTGATTTCTTTTATCAGATCCATGTTTGCTGCAAAGGCTTGGTAGAACGAGGCGGACCACCTTACTCTCTGATGGCGCAGTTCCTTCAGGTTTGCTGGAATGTCTGAGCGGACTATCGCATGCTGTTCATATTCATGCCTGTACCCGCATCTTCCAAGCCTCACGGTTATCTCGCAGTCCTCCCCTGTCATGTCATCAGCCCACCCACCCGCATCTACAAGCGGGGCCTTCTTGAATACACAAAAGGCTCCGGGTTGAACTATTACCGAGTCTGTAAGCTCCCACTCCCGCTTTGCAAAGGTGAGCAGGCAGTATCGTATGATCCACAGGTTCTGCCACCAGCTGACCTCCTCCAGAGGAAGAATCAGGCCCGAGACGGAGGCCACCTGCGGATCCCTGAAATGCTTCATGATATGACCTATGGCAAACTCGTCGATCATGGAATCGGCATCGGTCCGGAAAACGATCTCGCCCCTGGCCCTCTGAAGTCCGTACTGGAGGGCAAACCCCAGACCCAAATGCGGGATGTTGTACACTGTTCCGCTTGCATGCCTTAGGTTTTGCACCGCATCAGAGGCAATTTTTCTGGTGCCGTCAGTGGACCCATCGTTAACAATTACGATCTCAGTCCTTCCGGGATAGTATTTTGCCGCCCTGTCTATGCTTTCTATGCACCTTGCGATGTGCTTTTCCTCGTTGAAGCCCGCCAGGAGAAACGATATTGTCATTTCCTCAAGCGATGGGCACCTATGGGTTTCCTCCTCCCTTGCCCACAATGGGACCTTGAGTTCGTAGATAAAAAAAGCCATGTAGTATTTTAGCGAAAGCAGTTCCGAGAGGCTGACGCTCAAGTAAGCAGTGATTGGAGAATCACTGGACAGCTGGAAAAGCGGTCCGAGTGAGTAAACTACAAGGGCCCCGCTTCCGAAAATCAAAACCAGATACAGGTACTGGCCAGCATAGCTCCTTTTCAGCCTCATTTTGACTTTTTTGCTCTCCGGCGTAGTTATCGAGGAAAACAGGGCAAGTTCGATGAATGTGCTGGCGACTACGCTTGTGAAAAAGAGGCTTGTCTGCAGAAACGCCACGTGTGAGGTCACGTTCAGTAAGATCATGGCAGACGTGACCAGAAATTGCGTCAATACAAGGCTAAAAAAGCACATCATGCCAAACAACATTATCTTGACGCGCTTTTCCATAGCCGCGCCCGTGGCTGCCGCCAGGGATGGAAAAAAAATAAGGAAAAGCGTCTGGGTTTTGGCAGGGGGTGAGAAATCAGCCGGCATAAAGGAACTCCCTCCAAAGACAGCCTGGTTGTCTACATAGGCAGGAAGTTTTACAAAGTGTAGCATCCAGACCAAGATTTGGTTCTCCGTGTTCTGCAGGAATGAAGTGCTCAGTAAGGCATAGGCAAAGATAAACCCGCAAACCAGAAAGCGGGTCGGGAAATAGAGGAATGCCCTCTTAAGGATGCTACCGGGGGCTAGATTCATCTTCCGTCGCCATCGTCTGCATTTCGGTATGGATCGCGACTGGCAAACTTTATCTTGCTCCCCCGGTCATTTTTCTTTTCAGCACTAATGTCTTCGAAAATTTCCTCCTCTGTTGGAATGAGGTTGGCATCAGAGCGCGTTATTTCCTGAAGGGACGCCCGCTCAATCATTTTCATTCTCTTGCTCCGCCGTTTGGCAAAGACTGTCAAGCCTACGATGGTGGCGGCCGCCAGGGCGGCATATGTCACTGGGATGCCGCCATAATAGAACAGGTATCCAGGCCCGTCTGCCACATGGTATGGCACGACGACCGTCTGAAGAAACTGGTTGGATGTGCCAGTAGAATTCTGAGACCAGTTTATCTGGATTGTGGAGGACTGGTCTCCCGATGCAAAGTCAGGTTCCAGATCCACAAGGAATGTTGTCACAAAGGTCTGTCCCGGCAGGACAGTTCCAATGTTTTCCACATTTCCAACGCTCGTGATGGTATCGCTTTTCACCCCCGGTACCGAGTTTCCTGATAGCAGTGTAGTGGTTATTGTCTGGGCTTCTATCGAGCCCATGTTTTTCAAAGTTACCCTAAAAGGCACGTTCGTGGCCCCGGGATAAAGTTGAGAGTCATCCTCCGAGACAAGTTGGAATTCCGCCTTTGGTGAAACAATGTAGTTGACATTTAGGTCAGACTGCTGTCCTCCCGACGACAATGACAGTGACATCGGGAAGGTCCCAGAACGGGCCATGTTGTCTATGTTAACATAGAAGGTCGCAGTTATGGTTTGGAAGGTGGCAATGTGTCCGAAATATGCCGATGTCGAGTTACCCCAGGCAGGGGACATTCCGGTTGGCAGGTGAAGGTTTGCGTAGACGTCGTTTGCCTCAAGTCCATAGTTGAATATGTGCACGTCTATCCGGTCTCCTATGTCACCCGGATAGGAGAGCGTGGGCACATCTGTTACATTTTGGATCTTAAAGACTGGCTGGTTTCCCAGAGGGAGTTCGGTTTGATATGTCTCGTTAAATTGGTTCTCGTTCGAGTCGTATTTTACGGAGACTGGGATTTGCAGAGACATGCCCCCGTTCTGGGTGTAAATCCGGAGTGGGACTGTCCGGGTAGAGTGGACCGCTAGGTCCCCTATCCAGATGGGGGTATCGGTAGAGGTATACCCTCCTCCCGATGCAGAAACTACCTGCAGGTTCTGTATCGGATGGGTTCCAATGTTCGTTATATCAAAAAGGATGGGCGTGATGGAATCCGGTTGGAGTGTGGCGGGATGGGCCGTAATTGACAAGAGTCCTCCGGTAGGCTGGAGGGTGCTTCCCACGTTTATGCCGCCGGGTATTGACGATGGTCCTGCATTTGACGAGGTGTAATTGAAGCGAACAACATACGAGCCCGCATTTTCTGCCCTTAGGTTCCACCTAAATTCCACCTGCTGGTGGGGTCCCACAGTATTGCTATACCTTGTCACGTTGTCAAGCAGCTGCAGCCCTGCTGGGACGAAAATCTGGGCAATTATGTTGCTGTCTGAAACGCTGGCGGCGTTTTGTAGCCTGAGCCCTATGGTAAAATTATCATTTGGAAACAATCCCCCTGGGATGTTCAGGCCCGTTACCACCAAGCTGTGCGGCGTTCCCACGTTTACTGTTACGGAATATGTTTCCGTATCATAGGGAAAGTTAGAATGCGCTGTTATGACTAGTGGGTATGACCCCCCTGAGCCTGCCATCACCACCCATGTGGCCCTCATCGTATTGCCCTCGTTCGTAAAGGCGAGATTTGCAATGATCGGACTCATGATGCTCACCCCATCCGGCGCAGACAGTTGGACTATAAGGGATTCCCAGTTTACGCTCTGGGACTGGATATCTGCGTAAATTTTAAAGGGTTTGTTTGGAAGGGGGTTGGGATCCACGTAAACATTGGTGAATAGGAGGTTGGGTTGCTGTTGTAGTTGGGTTGGCGGCAGAACGGCATATGCTGCCAGGCCCTGAGATACGCAGGAAAACAACAGGAGTAGGATTGGTAACGACGCGAGGTAAATGGAGCGCATAACCTAGGTTTTGTAAGAAACCGCAGGACTTGCCATGCTTTGTTTCAAACCATCGTTCCATCTCACGATTTTTATGATTGAATCTTTCTTGGCCTGAATCCTTTCCTTGAATACCGCCAAGTCATCTAGCATTATGTTGATTTCATCGTCGATGTGGCGCGTGGGCTTGAAACCAAGTTTTTTCAGGTGTTCATGATCTGCCTTGTAATAGTGCTCTTCCTTTTCAAGACGCGGGTTTTCGACACGTTTTATCTCCACGCCAAGTCCTTTCTTGTCCCCAATCCTCTTCACGCGATCCGCAAGTTCGGATACCCTGTATTGTTCATCAAACTGGTTCACGACCCGATATTCTCCCGGGTCTGGCGGATTGTTGATGAGAATTGTAATACACTGGATGGAATCCTCCAATGCGAGAAAGCCCCTAGTCTGCCCGCCTTGCCCGTATACCGTAAGCGGGTGCCCAATCACTGCCTGCGAGCAGTACCTGTTAATCACGGTTCCAAAAACCTCGTCAAAGTCGAACCTGGTCATCTTCGGTTCATCCTCCATTTCCCGAATCCTCGTCCCATAGACAATGCCTTGCATGATATCAGTCGAGGTAAGGTTCCACAGCTTGCAAGCAAACATGATGTTATTGCTATCATGCACCTTGCTCCAGTGGTACCAGCTTCCAGCCATTCGGGGGTATGGGATTACCGTCTTTTTTCCCCTGAATTCTATTTCCATAAACCCTTCAGTGATATCGATGTCATTCCCGTAGCCGTATTCTCCCATGGTGCCAAGCTTTATCAGATGGGCTCGTGGGACGTGATTTTTTTGTGAGTAAAGGACGTTGAGTGTGCCGACAACATTGTTGCTTTGTGTGTAAACAGCATGATTTTGATCTATCATGCTATATGGGGCAGAGGGCTGTTCTGCCAGATGGACTATGGTATCAGGTTTGAAGGTTTTGATGACGTCGTCTGTAAATTTCTGATCCACAAGGTCTCCCTCATGGAAACTTACCTTTCCGCCATGTTCTTTTTTAAGGATTTCAAGTCGTTTTTGCATCGGCAGTATTGGCACCGCAGACCAAGAACCCATTTCCTCAACGGCTTTTCTTCGTGAAAAGTTGTCCACCCCGCACACTTCATTTCCAAGTCGCAGTTGGCGAAGGGCAAGGGACCACCCAATATATCCATCCATTCCCAAAATCAATATCTTCATGTTAGTTTCTCCGGTTCGGGACAAGAAGATGCGTTTCAAGGGCTGCCCTAAAATCTGTGTAAAAGCATGATTCCATGTACATTACTCCACCTTGGATTAAACTATATAGCGTTTGACTAAATTTTTTACAGAATTTAATTACGACAGCCTAATTCATAATATTATACAGTAGCAATGACACGGCAATTTTTTAAATTGAAAAATACTCATAATCACAAGTGGCTTCCATATTCTGCACCATGAAGAGTTCCAAGTCATACCACCTGACGATTGCAATCACAACTATAACACTACTATCGGTTCTGCCCCCCTCCACCGCCCATGGTCAGGACATGAATCTTAGCGGCACCCTCAATGTTAACGATTATCAGTCTACCACGACATCCAATCTTCTTTTATCCATGCTTGTCACATTGGCAGAATCCATAATTCCCATAGTGGTAGGCGCGGTCGTAGGGCACAAGTCAATAACCCACTGGCAGGAAAAGAAGGACAGGATAGCAAGGAAAAACCGCATACTTGACAACTATTCCCAATCAGTGAAAATGCACGGTATCCTGCTAGGGAACTTTGTTCAGAAGGTTTTCAAATCATACATAATCTTCCGCAATCCAGAAACCGACCAATCTGCCGCCGTTGCTGAATTCACAAGTACTAAAGACAATGTTGGTGGGTTCCTAGAGTTTCCTTCAAACCCATCAGAACTACCATGCAAGAAGTTTGCTTCAGATTATGAGGATCTCCTATCACGGATAGACGGCCTTTCGCAGAGCCTAGACCGCCTATACATTGACCTCGGAGCTCTCCAAAGCAGAGGAAAGGAATCGATAGGACGCCTGCAAACAATCAGGGATCTACAGAAACGTTCCGAGCTAGTTGCGGCCAAATTCCTCCAATCAGCCACACGCGACGAATTCATACTTGTCCACAAACAATTCCGCTCATTGTGCGACTCCATTAAAGAGGAAACGGACGCGTTTGAAACCGAACTTTGTAGGTTAAGGGCAGGATAGGAAAGGACTCACCCGTTTTTTGGCCCCAGCATCTCATCATTCTTTACGTTTTGGTCCCACTTTCCCCTTATTCCCCTGAAAATGACATATGAGCCGCCGCCCATGAGGCCAAGAGCCAGAGCAAGGTAGAGCAGGGCATCGTGTTCAGCCTGGTTACAGTTTACCTGTACAGCGGCGCCCGTGGAATAATCGTAACAGTTGTAAAATTCTCTAGCCTGCATTGAGATCTCCGAATATTCTGAACCGCCAATGCCTGCAACATAAAAACTGGCAAATATTATCACCGAGCCCGCCATAATCAGCCTTATGTCGCTCACGTGTTTGGATTATCATGCATAATATTTAACGTTGTTAGAATCTAACGTTAGTATCAACATGGTCTTTGGTTTCGGGAAGAAAAAACCTGCGGAGGAACCTGTGAAACAGGTCGAGTCCGAAATAGCTGTTACCCTGCACGACATACCTTCAATCATAAGGGACTTGGAAGTCCCACGTGTAGAAAGAACGGTAATGGGAGCAAAGGGGTTAAAGGAGGATATTCGAAAAGCCCTGAAAAACATACACAGTATTGCTAGCCAGCTAGAAAAGGACGACCTGAAGCTTGACGATATCGACAAGAACCTCAAGACAATCGGAAAAAGGGGCAAGGATGCCGTGGTTTCCACAATAAATAAGGAAACATCGGTCGAACTGCCTGACATAGCATCCTATGAGGATGTAATGGAGATTTACAGCGAGGTAAACCAGATTCTCAAGAGGATCGGCGACATCCTGGGGCTTCATACCAGGGTCATGCACGTCTTTGCAAGAAAGTATGCTGACAAGCTAAAGGAGGAGATAGGCGGGCTTTCTCAGAGTAGAAACTTGTTGCAAGGGTTGATATCAGAACAGGAAAAATTCACGTCCGATTCCAGGACGGTGCTTGAGATGGTGGACAAGATTCATTCCCTCAATGATAAGCTCGCAAAACAAACCCATCGAATAGAGGAAATCGCCACGGAAAAGGCGGGCCTTTTTGGAATGATTAGCGCTCTCGAACGTGATATATCTGGGACAAAGTCACGCGAGGAATACCGCCAGTTCTTGGAGATTAAAGGAAAGATAGAGGCATGCGACATGGAGGAGCATTCGGTCAGGGACAGGATAAACGCGCAGTTTTCCAAGATATCCAGGCCTCTTAACAAATACACCTATGTTTCCTCTTTTGACAAGCCTATGAAAAAAATAATGGAGGACTTGATTGCCGATCCCTACCGGGTGGTTCTTCCGGAAAACAGGGGCCACATCATAGAAATTTTGCAAGCAGCCGCCAAGTCAGTCATGGCTGGAAATGTATCAGTGAAGGACTCGGAAAGATCCGTGGAACTGATAGAAGAGACGATTGAACACTTGGATGAGTTTTTCCTCCTAAAGGCAGGTCAGGCCAAAAAGAAATCCGAGTTGGAGTCAAGACTTGGGACCTTTGATGCCGCGGCACTTGAAAGGAAGGAGAAAGACCTTCAGAAGGCAAAGGTGGGTCTGTCGGACCTAGAGGCCATCACCAAGAAACTCGAGGTGGAAATCTCCCAGGATCGTGCCTCCCTTGCCTCGGAAAAGACAGGGTTGGAAAGTTCCCTAAGTCGTTTGAACAACACGAGAACCGTGGTCAGATTCCAGGGATAGAAGTTCGAAGGTTAATTAGTTTCCAAGGCGGGATTTATTCCGTGATATTCAAAAAGCCCCAGAACGTTAGGCGGACCATAACCATAACGGAACAGACCCGGGATGGCATACTTAGCTATTGCAAGATGAACCACCCCAATGAAGGGATCCTCATTTTGCGCGGGAAATACAAGAAGGGCAACGTATTTGTTGACGGTCTTGTGATCCCGCCCTTTTCACATACTGGTCCCACGTTTGCAGGATTCCCCCACACGTTTCTGCCGCTTGATCCTAGCTATGTCGGCACAGTTCATTCGCATCCAAGCGGTGTAGCAAGGCCCTCAGTCACCGACCTGCACAATTTTTTTGGTTTTGTTTCCATAATTGTTCAATCCCCCTACGAAGACAATGACCTCTTTGCCTACGACCGTGACGGGAACGTGCTAGAATTGACAGTAGTTTTGGACGAAATCTGACAAAAATTTATAAGCTTTTTGCCCCAACACGTTATGTTGATAAATTACAAGACTTACCTTATCTTTCTATTTGGGTCACTTGCTGTGAGCATCGGGCTTCAAATGCTTCTCCCGTGGCCTTACGGGCTAATCGCAGCGCTGGCGATTTTCATAGTGTTCCCCCTATTCCTGCGAAACCGCGCCCTAAAGAGAATGGGTGGAATGGGCACAGACACAGGCACTGGTGGAGGCGGCTTCTTCGGACAAGGGCAGGGAGTCAGATACATCTGTCTTGCATGCAACAACCGGTTCAAGGGCGGGATTTGCCCTAGATGCGGTTCTAAGATGAAAAGGGCAGACTTTTAGGCCCCGAAATGACCCTCGAAGAACTGAGAAAGAAGGCACTATTCCAAAATACCATAGACACATGGATAATGCTATGTGAAGAGAACAATGCGGAATGGTACTCTCCAGAAAACTACAAAAAATTCATGGCACACCTTTTCCAGAACGGCCTAAAACTTCAAAAATTCCCCTTGTGCATCAAGGAATCTGGCGGAATGTACCAGCGAGGCAGGGACAAGACCCAGTTTGCCGAGTCCCTTGCCCAGTCTACAGATCCCAATGCAGCGGCATATACCATAAGGCTTAGTGATGAAACAATTAAGATCATACGACAGTTCAATCCTAGCGTCGTAGCTTAGGGTTCACTATAGTATCCACGGCGTGACCTATGAAGACAAAGGCAAGGCCTGTCACTGCGATCATTATGCCTGGCGGCAGAATCCACCACCACATTCCCTGCTCCGCCGCCCCAAAGACGCTGGCATCGTGAAGTATTTGCCCCCATGTTGGAAAGGTGGGATCCCCAAGCCCTAGGAAGCTAAGACCCGCCTCTGTGGTGATGGCCGCCGGTACAGATATGGCGATGCTTGCAAATGCGTATGGCAGTAGTTGTGGAAGGACGTGTTTGAAAATTATCCTGATGTCTTTTTGCCCCATGAGTTTTGAGGCCTCGATGTATTGGAGGGTCTTTATCTGCATGGCCATGCTTCTTGAAACCTTGGCTATACCTACCCATCCAAATACTACAAGGAATCCCACAATGAGGAAAATGCTATTGCCTACCGTTACAGCCAGGATTATCAGCAGGGGTAGAGCAGGCATCGCATAAATTATGTCGTTAAAACGCATCATCGCCTCGTCTGTGGTACGACCCTTAAACCCTGCATATACCCCGTATACAAGTCCGACCGCCACCGAGCCGATTGAGACCGTTATTCCTATGAACAGCGCCAACGGCGTTCCCCAGAGAATTCCAACCGCCAAGTCCCTCCTCAGTTCATCCGTACCCATGAGGCCGTAAACTTTGCCGCCAATGATGAGATGGGACTTTTCAATCGAGATTTTGCCCTGGCTCCCATAGGTCGTTGCCCTGAAGACGTAAACTCCCTTTAGCACCTTGTTTTTGCCAATCTCTGAGAAGACCAAGTCTTGTGAGGGAAGATTCTCAGTATGGAACCTGAAACCCATTCCTCCTTGGATGTTCTTTTTCACGGAACTGTCAGTGGAGAAGATCATCCCCTCAAATGTCTCCGTCCCGGTCGATTTGGGCAGCGGTATTGAAAGCAAGACCGAACTTAGCCCGTCAGGCCTGGTTACTGAAAGCTGGACAAGTGGCGATCCTTGGTATTTTGTCTCGTACTGATACATGAAATCGCTTGGGAATGAGTCGTATTCATAGTCCGTGGCAAACACGTCAGTGACAACCGAGTTTGACGAGGTGTTTTGCTCGTATTGCTTTGGCTGGAGAATGAGGTGTTCTGGAATTTTTTCAGGTAGGAAAAAGTTTACCCATGAAGGCATTGCAGACTTGGGGTATTCCAGCCAGCTTGCCGGGTCATTCCATTCCCTAAAGGTTGCAACTGGGATGGCCACAAACGCGGCAATGGACATAACTACGAGGGCAACTATGATGCCTATGCCCACAAGGGCAATACCGTTTCTTACAAATTCTTTCCAGACCTCCCTTGGTGAAAGGCTCATTGTCTTCTCACCCTAGGATCAAAGTATCCGTACAGCACGTCTGCGACAAATATGCTGACAAGGAAGAACGCGGTAAGGACGTACGTAGCGCCTATTATCACCGGTAGATCAAGGACGCTAATGGCATCATAGTACAGCCTCCCCATGCCAGGCCAGTCAAACACAGCTTCAGTTATTATCGCCCCGCCAAGCGACCCGGAAAGGCTCAGAGCAAGGACGGTGATTATAGGCGGAGCTGCGTTTTTTAGCGCGTGCCGGTATAGGATTTTTTTCTTGCCAATTCCAATAGCTCTTTTTGCAAGGACAAAGTCCTCCTGAAGTACACCTACCAGAAAGTTGCGCACAAGGTATGCCCACGAACCGAACCCTATCAAGACAAGCGTGATGAGTGGCAGCGTCATGTGATACAAAAGCGAGGTGATGTATGAAGGGTCCGCTGGGGAAACCTCTGGCGTTGCCCTAGCTGGGAATATCGGATAAAGGAATGCAAACAAGAAGATCATTATGATCCCAACCCACCAGACGGGAAAGCTGCTGCTCAGAATGGCAAAACCCGAAGTAATCCTGTCTATTTTGGAATTCACCTTGCTTGCAGAAATAGATCCCAGGAAGATTCCAACGAAAGAGACGATGGCGGTGGCCGTTGTGAAAAGAAGGATTGTTCTTGGCAGCTTTTCAAGAATGATGTCCTTTACATCAGAAGATCCGGTGTCGCTTGTAAGGAACTTGGCATGGCCAAAATCCAATGTGAGAATCCTATACATGGAAAGCCCGAGCCTGTAGGGTGTATACCAGGGCTGGTCAAGTCCTAGCGAGATCTCCCTCTGGTTTATCTGGTTATTGACATACGCGTCAAGTTGTTCGGGGTTCTTGAAGCTTGAGACCAGGTTTTTGTTGTTGGTTATCTGCTGCCTTAATTCCAGTGATACACTCTGCTTCAGTATGGTGTCCATGTTGGAGCCAACAAGTGCTATGGTTATCAGAAGCGTGGCCATCAGGACGCCAAACATCGTAATTGCCCTCTTTGCCAGATATTTTTTAAAGCCCATTTTTTCATCTTACCTTTTTTGTCGGTTTCTCCTTGCCCGGCCATAAAACACCGCAAGGGCCATGCCCGCCGCAGCTAGTGGCAGCAGGATTACGTATCCCGGGCCGTTCTGATATTCATTTCCTAGAGGATATGCTTCTTGAGGAAATTGCCCCTGTCCAGATATTGTGGCAAGAAAACCCGTGCTGAAGGTATCAGGCCTGTAGGCTGCGTTTGATACTGCGAAAATTTTGAGTGAGTTTGCCCCATCCGTAAAGTTCAGGGTTTTTGCTGCAGGAACGACTATCGCAAAAGTGCCGTTTCCTGTGGTTTGCATGCCATCATATGCTACCTTGCCGTCAGAATTTATGAAATAATAGTAGACCTCCGAGTCAGGCGTCGCCTCGGCAGGAATCTCGAATCCCTTGCCAATAGTGATGACCGTTGGGACGTGGATTGATTCTATGCTTGGAAGCTGGACATGTTCGAAGTCCTTCCAATAGCCAGTGGGAAACGGATACGCGGGATCATCGAATGCCTTCAGCGTGATAGTCCTTGCCTCCGGCAAATAGCTGTCCAGAAAAAATGGGCCGTTGCTTATCATGGCATTGCCATGTTCTCCAATCCATGAGGATGATGCATTGTACCTGGAATCGCAGTATGTGGAGTTCGCAAGACCTGCAAGCGGCGTCGGTATGCTGTTATCTTTTTCGAATCCCTCCAAGTACGACTGCATTATTTGTGCGTCTTTTGGCACAACTAGTGAAAGCCATTCGATGTCTTTGCTTGTTGCCTCAGATCTTGAAAACGCCAGCTTTCCGTCTACGACGGACCTTTCCATCGCATACATCATCTCCCAAGGCATGGTTGGCCAGACCTCCGCGGAATCCGCAATTTCATTCTGGTCGAAGTGCCAATAATTCTGGTAGACCTCAATCGTGTCCCCGTCAATTACCCGCACCCCTACCAGTGTATCTGCCGCTTGGTTTGCCTTTGGCGAGTACTCCGGGTCGTATGTGGCAGTCTGTGCCGCTCCATCCCAACCCCATTGATAAAGGAAATAAATGTCGTAAAGTACGTCGTTCATGTCCATTGGTCGCCCGTTGTGCCAGTTTCCAAATTTCATGTGGAATGTCACCTCGCTTGTCGCCTTGATGCCCTGACCTACTTGAATCCACTTTTGCTGCGAGGGGTCCCACCGTATCGCGTCATTTGGAACATCCAGCTTTCCCGTTGGACCGGCAGTCTTTACCTCCCATGTTGTCCTCACTGGGATTGTAAATCCGGTATAGGGGTTCTTAAAGTCGCCAGGATCCATTACGGACGACGACATCTCCTGGCTATAGGAATCGGTGAATCCGGCTACGGGATTCCATGCTCCTTGGTATATTTTTGCCACCCCAATCCTCATCATGTCAGATCCGTCTCTGGAATTTATCGGTGTGAACCTGCTTGTTATTCCCGCTCCAAAGTCATTGATTATACCTTTTACTCTTTTGTTGGCTACATAATGATCTATCTGGGCTGCAAGAAAGATTCTGACGGATTCCTGCACCCCTTCCTTTACCCCCTCGTTCAGCAGTGTGGCACGTGTTTGAGACGAGGTAAAGTTGCCTACAAAGATTTCCTTGGAGATACTATCCAACGAGGAATTTTCATAATTCCAATATTCAGGGTTGTTGAATCCCGGCATGTTTGAGAACCATGGTGAGTACATCTGAGACAAGGTTACAGAGTCGTACCTAAAGAATCCCCCGATTGTGTAGGCCTCCGTGTATATGTTCCACTGCATGTCTTCTGGGTTGGAGCCATAGACTACTGTAAAGGCCTTTGTAAGGTCGCCGTATTCCGTCCTAACCTCAAACCCCATTTTTTTTAATTGCGAGGCCAGAATCTCCCCTATTGCTTGGCGAACTTGGTCGTCGTTTCGGATAAAAATTGTTACCTCGATTGGTTTTGAGTTGAAATACCACTTTCCATGAATTTCTTGTGCCCCGGCCTTGGTGAGGCCTTCTCTGGTCATTTGTTCCGCAAGAGAAGGATCATATTGAAAATTAAAAGATTGTAGCGTTCCCAGCACATGGAGATAGTCTGGGTCATAAGGTTTGTACGCAGATATCATGGGCGACCCATAACCATTCAAAATTTCATCCACTATCATGTTCCTGTCAACAAGATAGTTCAGTGCGTAGCGCACCTCCCGGACCGCAAAGGGGTTGAAGGTTTTGGACGGGGCGGGGTTTATCAGGAGACTGTACTCTGTCCCCGTGGATTGGAAAATGTTGACATCTTGTCTCAACTGAGGATCTATCCTGCTTGACGGTATGGGGGAATAGTAAATGTCCAGGTTTCCATTTTTCACCTCTTCAACGGCAGTATTTGGATCGGAGTACTGGATGAATTCCACCTTGTCTAGGTATGTCCCTTTCTCTCCAAAAACAGCCTTGGAGCCAAAGATGACGAGTGCTAGTAAGACCACTAGCAATAGTTTCATGAACTGTCTTGATTTGAAGTGTATTTAACCATGGTCCGTCGTTCCTTCAAATGAATAATCAGGTACTTCTTCATTTTCCCGAATCATGTCATCCGTTATGGCTAGTTTTTATTTGCAGCTCAACAATACACCCTATTGAACTTGCAGACCTTGGTAAGGGGGATACAGGGAATCATACCGGGGGGGATTTCAGTCACGGATTTCTCAATGGCTACCCAGACAAGTAGGGAATTGTCCGTCGAGATCCTTGACAACCTGATGAAGAACGGGATTGGCACCTATGAGGATGATTTGGTTAAGTTTGGAGAAGCCGATCGTCTAAAGACCAGCATTCTTGCAATAAGCATGGGCGCACCTGTTGAGGAGGTCTCAAAATGTTTGAATTGGCAGGATTTCGAGTCACTCACTGCCGAGATACTCCTGAGCAGGGATTTTGAAACCTCACGTAATGTTATTCTTACAAAACCAAGGATGCAGATAGATGTGGTCGGCATAAAGTCAGGCATAGCGGTTTTGATAGATTGCAAGCATTGGAGTAGGATGAGCCAGTCCACCCTTGAAACGGCGGTAAGGAAACAGGTAGAAAGGACCAAGCACTATGTATCAAGGGAGAAAGTGCAGGCCGCAGTTCCTGCCATAGTAACTCTGTACCAGTACGAGGCAAGATTCATTGACAGGGTGCCCATCATCCCCATATTCCAGCTGGATGCCTTCTGCGAGGAGTTTTACGGCAATTTAGAGGGACTTCATGCTTGATACATTGTATAGAAGAAAAATGCCGTGGTAACCACTAGGAATCCCTGAGTCATCCGCATGGCCCTGTCCAGTGCCTTGGAATAGTCATCAAATTGCTTTGCACCCATAACTTTCACGCTAGTTTCCTGTGCAAGCAGTTCAAAGGATGCCGCAGACACGTTTTGGTCGGCCCTCTTTGCAAGGTTTAGAAACCAAGACTTTGCATCATCTGCTTTTGCCAGGCTGCCGAATTCGAAATATCCGTGCTTGTTTCTGGCATTTCTCGACTTGTAATGGGTATCGGAGGTGCAGATTTCAAGCAGGTTGTAACCATTCTTTGAGAAGTGGTTTGTGATCTCCTCTCTGAGGCCGTTCATCATATTGTTGGCGTCTGCCCAGCCAAGGAAAAATTTTTCATCCCCTATTTTCATGCACATGATTGCTATCTTTCCGGGCCCCAAGTCGTCTGTCTCAATATCAAAGTCGTCAGAATTCGCAAATCCTATCTCCAGGGGCATCGGCGTTTTAGTAACCAGCGTATCCAAGTTTGATTTGGCCGCCTTGAGAAGGTCATCCGCATCAAGTTTGGAAATTTCCTCACCCATTGCGTTGTGGCTATCGACTACAAGGACCTTTTCAAATCCCCGGTTTTTGCCGTACTGCTCAAGCTCGGTCTTTATCGATGTCGGGACGTCCTCCATCCCGTGTGGGGAGAGCGACAGTATCAGGACCGCAACCTTGCCAAACAACAAGCCCACCGTACGCGCCTTGTTTACCTGCACAGTTACTGGCTTTGTGCAATTGTATCCCATTTGCACGGTAGAACTTTGTTGGAGGCTTGCCAGATACTGCTCCACCTGAGAGCGGGAAGGAAGGTTCAGTGAATGGTCAGATACACTATGCATGACCATGGCAGACGAGTTGAGGTTTTTGTAAATCAGGTATGTAATATTGCTGCCCCCAATTGGGTGAAATGGCCCCGGATGAACGTCTGGTAAAACAAGCCTGCAGTCTTTGTTTTTTGTCTTGAACAATATCTGAAAAGTTGAAACGGTGGAGGGCTGGGAACGGGCCTCCATCATTGTTTCCATTTCGACGGGATCGTTCCTTGTAAGGGCAGCCACATACGCCTGCAAAAACGTATGAGTGCGAGAAAGTTTCCCCGTCGCCCTGTCCGTGAGTATCGTCCACGCGGTGCCAAGGAAGATGAAAACAAGTCCAAATCCGATTGACCTTGGATCCGAAAGTATCGGATACCACTGGCCGAGCGGCACAAAGGTCAGAAACATGGCAAGAGGTTGCACAAGGCACATTGCCAATGCCGTCTTTACTTTTGTACCAATTACCGAGGTGTATATTCCCACCCGAAAGCTAGCAAAGAGTAGCATGCCTTCAGCAATGTATATGTCTGAGAGGTGCGATTTTGAGAAGACGACCTCTGAGAGCAGGCCCCCAATTATTGTAACGAGCCACAGCAAGTTGCCAAATGCCGAGATATGCAGGGCCTTAGAATAATCAGTCTTGAGCAGTTTGAAATCCGCAAACTGTGCCACGACTAGGACCGCCACGGTCGAAGGGATGGCCACTTCCAGATTTTCAACCGACTTGAAGTAATAGAGCGACGACATCGCTACTATGACAGATGCAATTACAACTGAGATCGCAAGCGAGGCGTATAGCGATGAAGGGGTAAATGTTGTCAGAGTATACCGCTTGTGTATTCGGGATACACTATCCGTACTTTCAGTCATGGTGAGAAAAATATTTTCAAGATCCAAGAAATGCCGATAAGCGCGCTAGGGATGGCGACCACCACTTCTGGCTTTAGTTTGTATCCCTTAGTCTCATCTTCAAAGAACCTCAGTAGACCTGCACTTGACGCTGGCAACGGTGCCGATTTCTTGCTGCTCACGATGCGTGTTTGACCCTCTTTAAATAAATACCTTTGTGATTAAAGACCCTTGAGTTTTTCCTTAATTGTGATGATTTCCTCAATGGATCTCAGGATCATCTGCTGTTTTGAGTGATCCTTTTCGTGCCGGAGCTCCTCTGTCAGTTCTCGGATTTTTTGATCAAGTTGTTCGGTTGCCGTAGTTTCCTTTGCCTCAGGTACACTCTCCTCGGATTTTACGATCTTCTCTTCTTCGGATCCCCTGCCGCAATTGGCACAGAATGCATTGCCATCTTTCATTATCCTGACGCCCTTGCAATAAGGACAGGGCTCGCTAACTAGTGTAGCCCCCTTGAGCAGCATTTCCACAGCTTTTTTTGTAAAGTCCGGCACGAAGTATGATATCCTCTTCTACATAAAAAACGATGCACTTGAACAAGGCTTAATAGTAGGATCCCAGCTTTTTATCTCGAATGGCGGTAATCTGCAATACTTGCGGACTTCCCAACGATTTATGTGCCTGCGGCGAACTTGAGAAAGATCAAACTCAAATCGTAGTTCGAATTGAGGAGCGACGTTTTAAGAAAAAGGGTACCATGATCGAGGGGGTCAATCCAAAAATGAATGACCTAGGTAAGGTTGTAAGAGAGCTGAAAGCAAGATATGCTTGCGGCGGGACAGTTAAAGACGGGTACATTTTCCTGCAGGGAGACCACAGAGACACTATCAAGGGGACGCTTGTAAAGCTTGGATTCCCAGAATCAAGCATCGAAGTGCATTGATTTCGGATTGTTGCGACTAGACAAGACGATTAGGGTTCTCGCAGTACCGTTTTCGGCATTCGTGTCGGTAATTTTCGGCATAATGGTAATTTCATTCCCCATAGGTGCCTACCTGGTTTTCAATTCAGACATTGGTAACAACATAAATTTTCAATATCCCTTGAACCATCTCGGCCTTTTTGTGGCCGGAATTGGCTACAACGTGCCAGTTTCATTCCAGATAGGTGATGCATTCATTCTGGCCTGGTCGGCATATGTCGTCTTGTTCTCAGTTGCGTTTGTCGGCCCCGTCGGCAGCCTGACAAGGACCCTTACTGGCATGATGTCAGATGGCTGGCGAGGCCTGAGGGAGAACGGGCTCGTATCGATGATCACTTGGTTTTCCATTTTGATATTTTCCTCGGTTGCCATTGATTTCCTGCAGGGAAGCTTTGGGATAAAGATACAGCCTCCCCCCATTCAAAACGGTCTGGTCCAGTTTTTCCAGATGGCTGTTTCCCCCCTGACTGAGGAAATTGGTTTCAGGGTGCTCCTCATCGGGGTCCCGCTTTTCCTAATTTACGCCCACCGGGCCTCTTGGACTCTGTTCATAAAGTCCCTCTGGAGGCCTGCGGTCCACCTCCACATGACAGACAACCGCAAGGCAATGGCAATTATTATTACAGTTGGAATTTTCTTCGGGGCAGCCCACATAGTTTCAGGAACGCCCTGGAGTCCCGGCAAGGTCACCCAGGCCTCCCTTGCAGGGGTGATAATAGGGTGGGTTTATGTGAGATACGGGTTTGGGCCTGCTGTACTTGTCCACTGGGGAACGAATTATTTTCTATATTCCTACCTGTATTTCATTTCTGCCGTAGGCGAGGTGCCGCTATCGTCCGAAATTTTGAACCCTTTCTCCAACATGCTTGAACAACTGCTAATGGTTACTGGAGGATTTGCCATTGCAATAATGTTGCTTATGAGGATGAGGGAAAGACGGGAACGGATGGAATCCCAGACAAGCCTCTGAAACTCAAGAACTAGACAAGAGCGTCCCTTATTGATTTGGAAACCTGGAGATCGTATCCTTTTATTATGTTCAGGTCGGCCTCGTCATCGACGTCCAGCATTACTCTCTGGATTAGTATGAGGGCGGAATGGGCGCCTTTCCTCTCCGCATTTTCCAAGTGTATCTTGTAGCTATCTTCATCATAATGTGTTTCCATCACGTCGACTGGCCTTCGGACAAGTGCGTTTGTCCCGTCAAATTTTCTCGAGGGTACCACAAGGACAAACCTGCCCGGCATCCTGAAACTCAGTAGTGATTGTATGTCAGACCCTTGGATCAGCGGTATATCTTGCGGAAACACAATCGTCAGGTCGAATCCCTCCCCTTTCAGGTGGTCGTCGGCAAGCCTTACTGCGTGGTTAACCCCGAGTTCTTCCCCGTCATAAATCCCCGTTGCCCCAAACCTCTTTCCCATGCCAAGGGCTGCCTCATCCTTGCTTACAATAACAGTTTTTTCAATCACTTCCGACCGCGTAACCGTTCCTAGTACAGATTCCAGCATTATCCTGCAGATTGTCTCCTTTTTTTCCGGCGGAAGGGTGAGGCGACTTTTTGCCCTTGAAAAAGTTTTTACCGGAATTATTGCACCTACGCGTAAGTTAGACATGCATTTGTTTTAGGATGAACGATGCCAGCGTCTCCTCATCCTTCTTTTCTCTCATCTTTATCTTGGTCTCGTAGACCTTCATATCCAAATTCTCAATCTTCCTCGTATAGAGCTTGTCGGCAGAATCAATAACCATGTGGGATGCAACCTCGGAATACATCTTGGCAAGCCCGTAAACTGATACCTCGATGCCGGCCGCCTCCAGGTACTTTGCTGCGGGACCGCTTATGGCAGCGTTGCCAACCAACGGGCTCACCACTACCACCTTTTTCTTGGATTTGGCCAGTTCTTTTCTTATCCCTTTAATGGAGAGGATTGGCCCTATGCTTGTGAGTGGATTTCCGGGCGCTATTACTACCAGTTTTGAGTCATGTATGGCGTTTACCGCGGCTGGATTTGCCCTTGCCTTGTCGGCGCCGATATACTTGATTCCCTCCACCTTGTCCTGACCCTTGTACTTTACCCAGAACTCTTGGAGGTGAAGGTCCCCCTTGTTGGTCACAATCCTAGTCTCCACGCTGTTGTCAGTCACAGGTATAATCTTGGTGTCAATGGCAAACTTTTGGCACATCCATTCCGTAATGTCGGAAAGGTTCTTCCCGTTCTTGAGCATGTTGGTTCTCATCAAGTGGATTGCTGCATCACGGTCACCTATCTTGAACCAAGTCTCTTCACCTAGCATTTCCATCTGCCGCAAGAATCCGAATGTGTCCTTCTTTATGCCCCAGCCCTTTTCGGTGTCCAGAATATCGGCAAGGCCGTAAAGCATCGTGTCAATGTCTGGACAAATATAAAGACCGTATAGCCAGTAATTATCTCCAACGTTTGAGACTACGGAGAGATCTCGCGTCTGTGATGCAATGCCCCTTACAAGTTTTACAGAACCTGTGCCACCTGCAAGAACTGTTATCATTTGTTAGATCCCCAAAAAGTAACCGGATGGCAAACATATTACTCTTGCCAATAAAATTTCGGGGTGTTGGAATTCCAAAAAATAATGCTAAGATTTATTAGCGACTCTGCGACTAACTCGGACATTGACTAGGAGGCTGTTTTTTGGTACAGTGGTAACAGGGTTGCTTCTAGCAGGAATGATAAGTCCAAGTTTTGCAACAGTCAATTTCAGTGCAACATTGCCAATGGCTGGAAATCCCATCAACCCGACCTATGATTTTGAAAAGAGCTTCTATCTGGACTACCCACAGGGAAGCAAACTCCAGACAATGCTCCAGGGCAAGAACATGTCAGTCATATTTACCGACAGCAGCGACAACGATACCGCTTTGAAGACTTTCATGCAACAAATTAACACCGACATCGTTACAAATGAACACAGCACGGCTGTCCTTACCAGCCTTACCTTGAACTACCAGTTGCTCATCAACGGTTATTCCGACCACGCGTCTTTTGATTACAAAATACTTCTCACCCCCACCGTCACAGGATATGTCATAAACAAGGAAAGCGGCGACATACCGCAGACCTTTGATGCCTCATGGATGGCCTTCAACGCCAATGCGCCGGTAACAATAAACACGAAACAGTACGGGCCAATCGAGGTGAACTACCCGATTGATGCGATACAGAGCCAGATTCCCGACCTCTTTAACGCTTTGAAGGGCACCGATGCCTACAACGTCTTTGCACAGCCCAACCTTATGGATGCCACAGGCCTTTTCAGCCAACAGCCGTTGAACAAGTGGGACAGCCTCTTTGACCCGGCATATACCCTTACCGAGACGGCAGGATACGGATACCAAGGCCAGAAAATAGCAGTAACAACATACTCGTCCGGACTCAGCAATGCCTTCTCAGGCACTCTGAAGGTAAACAACATTGACCAAGACTTTACCGGATCCGACGGTGTCAAGTATCACATTTCCACCAAGGAGCAGGCCAATGCAGGAACGGTCAACGTCGAAGGTCACGGCAATGCAAACCAGATACAGGGAGGATGGACGTTTGTAAGCTCCGCCCAAGCCGCAGCCGGCACCGGTACTGCCACAGCTGGCGGGACCTCGACAATGATGGTTTACGGAATGGCAGGCTTTGCAGCAGTCATTGCAGCCGGAATATTCATCTGGAGCAACAAGAAGATGAAAGAGGTTGTCACTCAGGTAGAAACTGGCCCCATCCAGTACGAAACGAGAACCCACTGGGCGGACAAGTTTGACGGGGAACCAAGTGCTCCAGCAAGCTCTGAAGCAGAGCCTTCCAGTCCCGACGACAAGCCGCGAAGGTCTGCCATATAGAAATAAAGTGCGCGCCGGCCGTAACCCTCCTTCTGTTTTACGAGATTTCGCTTTGCGGCCTACCTAAACAAAGTGCAGCGCTTATTGTTTGATTTGGCCTTTCTCCATGTGGTGCAGACTTTTCATTCCGTGCTGGGATCCTCAGGCATTGCCATCACCGTGTGCCAGGTTGGATTGGTTTCTGTTCTGCTCGCAGCCATCTCTGGCTACCCGTCGCCGGGTCACATTTGCTGCATGGAGGGAGGAGTTTCCTCTGCCGTGGCAGCGCCTCATTCACCGGCTCGCACTAGACCTAGTCGGAGAGCCTGCCATTTTAGCATTTGGCACCCTACATCTCTGGCTCGAAATAATCTTCGTGCGGCATTGCTTCCTTCCTCGACTTGACAAGGCCGTACAACATGCGGTATACCCTGTAAACAAGCCGGTTCTCCCTCAGCCTAGGCGCTATAACGCTCCAGAAATACCGCGCCCTTATGCTGGAAAACCTAGAGTCCCGCACGACAAAGACACTGTAGTTTGACTTTTCAACAATCTCCATTGTCTTTGGGCTGAATGCCTGCTCAGGCTGGTTTCCCGCCCCCACTATGACCACCTCAGGATCCTGGTTTAGGTTCTGGAGCAAGTCCTTTGTGACGTCAACACTGGTAGGGTATATCCTCTCCACCGGTACCTTCTTGAGGTCAAGGTCGAACATCTTTTCGTTTATCCTGCTAAGTATGTCTCTCTCCTCTTCAGGCGATTCCACGACTCCCCTCACTATTCTTATCTTGCTGTCCATCGAGTTTGAAAAGGAATGGGCGATTTCAAGCCCCAGGTCAGAGTGCCTGCCCTTGTCATACGCCACCACTATTTTTGAAATTTCCTTCTCAAATTCCTTTTTTATGTTGACGCCGATTATGTCGCAGGTTGTAAGGGAAAGCAGCTTCCTGTTATTTTTGAGATCATAGAAATCCATCACTAGAAGATTAATGCCCTGCTCCTCCGCGGTTGCAAGAATTGCCTCAGTGGTATCGTGCGAAAGCCTTACCAGGTACCTATAGTCGGAAAACCCGGGCTTTACTTTTAGGTCCTCGAATGATTTCATCACTGGCTCGGCAAACCGGTGTGCCATGGAAAGAGGTATCTGGATTGGAATCGTGGCAACATTGAGGAGGGAAACCTCGCCATCCTTGGACTTTGCAATCGAGGAGGCAATGGTAACGAGTTTTTCTATTGTTTTCTTGTTGAATACCACCATTATCCTGTAATCCTTCCGGTGGTGCGGCCCTATATTGGCAACAAGCGGGGCATAGTGTTCGATTTCCTTTTTGGCGATATACAGCTTGTATATTGAGAATCCGATTAGGATCCAGACAACGGCGATGAGCCAGCTGAGGGGGTTGTATATCAGAAGAAATATCGCAAGACCAGCCTTGGCAAAGATGCCTATAAGGGGCATGAGCGGAAAGACGGGGATCTTGAACCCATAGTCAAGCTTGTGCCCGTAAAGCCTCCTAATGTTTATTCCCGCCCAGTTAACCTGTGTGAAGAGAAATAGGAACATGACTCCCGCAACCAGCGCTATCTGTTCCAGAGGCAACCACGACGCCATCACTAGCATGATGAACCCTGACGCAATTATTGCAAAATGAGGGGTATGGAACTTAGGGTGGACGGAGCTGAAGATGTATGGAAGGTTATACTGTCTCCCCATGGCAAACGATACCCTGCTTGACGAAAATGTTGTGGCGCTTAGCGCCGCGATGCTTGAAACCATGCCTCCAACAAAGACTAGGACCGAACCATATGGTATGAAATACTGCGCCGCTTTTCCTATTCCCAGATCCTGATATCCGCCAATGTACTTCCAAACCTCCTCCCCCAATGTCGATGGGTTGAGTCCTGCGATGAAAACAAACGTGAACAGGATGTAAAGCGCGGTCACCACGCCAAGTGCTATGAAAATCGCCTTTGGGATGTTCTTCTTTGGGTTTTTCACCTCCTCGCCTGCCTGTACAATTATTTCATATCCTTCAAAGGCGATGTAGGTTATCCCCATTGCGATTACAAAGCCGGTGAATCCCTTTGGTACGAAGTTATGAAAGTTTTCTGCCCAGTTGTGGTTTACAAACGCAAGCGCAAACAATCCAGAGGAAATAAGCACCACTATTATCGCAAGCTGTGCAAGTGTAAGGCCGTTGCCAACCCTTCCGGTGAGCGATACTCCCCGGTAGTTGACGTATGTGAAAATGATAATTGAGATTATTGCGATTATCTTCCCAAGCGGTATCCCTCCATATTCAGGCGCCATTCCAAGGCTTGTCAGAAGGCTCCCCACAAAGTCCCCTATAGAAACCGCATAAAGGCTACCGGCAATCATGTGGGCAAACCACGCAATCCATCCGCTGATAAACGCGTTTGGCCTTGGGAGGCCTTCTTTGACCCACCTGTACCCGCCTCCTGCCTCGGGGAACGCCGAGCCTAGTTCTGCATAGGTAAGGGCCGTAAAGAGACTCACGATGCCGCTTATGGCAAAAACTATGACAAGGGAAGGCCCAGACTCATTCATCGCCGGGCCCACAAGGTTGAAAATCGCGCCTCCTATCATTGCCGCAATGCCTATCATTGTTATGTCAAGAAGGGAAAGACTTCGGACCAAGCCCGGTTGTTCAGATGCCATGTTAACCTATCCGTGTGGAAAAAAAGCTTGCATAAATCTCTACCCGTACATAGGCCATTCCTTCATCCAGTGCAGATACCGGCCCTTCCAAGTCCAGGATGCATCATGAGGATTCCTAGGCTCACCCAAGAGCTGCAGGTGCCAGGCCATACTGGCTTGTTATCTCCCGTACCTCTTTCTCGCTATGCGCCCTGGAATAGTCGTCCAAAAGATCGCGGTTCAGATCAAAGAAGGTATGCCCCCATTTGAACTTGTCAAGGACAGCATGACCCATATCGTCAAAGCCCATGATGTAAAGGGCTGCCGCAATCGATTCCGCTGTCGTAAGTTTGCCTATCTTGGCGAAGTTCACGGGGTTCCCAGCAAGCAGCGGAGGCAGCTTCCTTGGGTGCCCTGAAAATTTCTTTTTGAATTCGCCCCTTGCAAGCTCCCACGAGCAGTCTATTGCCGTGATTGAATCGGCCGAATCACGGTCATCCTTGAGTATGGTGTCATTAGCAAATGGGTCAAGAACTAGGGTTGACGGCGAAGTTTTCCTGACCTGCTTCGCCAGGCCGAATTTTACCAGTTTTGCCGCCGTGCATTTTGCAGGGTCGTCCTGCCGGAGCATATAGACCTCAATTTCCACCCTCCCTCTCGGCGGGTTCCCGAATAAATTACATGCTATTTTACCAGCAGACAGGACCTATTTTGAAACTGATGCCACCTGATAATAGAACCGAGAGACCTGGCTGCCCTTGATTATTTGGACGTGCCATTGGCCGGAGGCAAGGGAATCGCCAGCGTTGGCCGGAAGTATGCTAAACTGCTGGACCCGTTGTCCTGCGCCAGAATAGCCTACCAGCATTGTTTGGTTTCCCACGTTGATGTCCTGGTAGAGCGAGTTGCCGTTTGAGGTAGGTGACGTGACCTTGCAGTCTGGCGCCGAGCCTATAACGCATGTTCCATCAGGCATGATCACCTTCATACCCACGGAATTTTCATCTCCAGGATTTACTCGCAAAAGCCCGTCCAATTCCCTTGGGAAGAAAGTCTGGTTTCCAACTGGCTTTTGGGTCAGGTCAATCGCGATTGCGGAATCAGGAATCATCCCTTCCTTTGATACAATCATGTTGGATGCCTGACTCCTTTGGATGGGGCCTATGCTTGTTGGAACAGTGCTGGGTTCTTGGACAGCATGGGTTGCGTTTGTAGGCGGTGACACCGCTTGCGTCTCGTTGGTTGCCTGGGTAGCATTAATCATACTGGGCGATGTCAGTGGTGGAAGATGGCTAACCACAAGGTAATAGGCGTTGAAGTTTCCAAATGGCACCTGTGCAACTACGGTATAGTTACCTGGTGCGGCAGTCTGCGGAATCTTGTAGTCATAGCTAAATGAGCCGAAGGAATCAAACTTTGCAGTCGCGTGCTGCAAAGTGTTGCCTTTCTGTGATACGACTTGGCCCTCGCTGACTATCGTATCGTTTGCAAGCCCGAACGAAAGATATGCGTTATCCACTGCAATGATATAGCTTGTCCTGCCTGTAACCATTACCGTCTGGCCAGGAAGGTACTTTTCACGGTCTGTGGTCATGAAGAGATGGAGCGGGCCTGAGCTTATGGCATACGGATTTGTCACTTGGAACGTCGTGGTAGTGCCGTATGTTAGATACTGGGCATATACCTTGTACGTCCCTGCCCCCCAGACTCCGGGCTGCAATGGGACTGTAACATGGAACTGCCCCCCCTGATTCAGGGTTGCACCATAACGGTACGCCTCCTGGCCCGTTTGGGTATAAATCGAGATCTGGACTTGGTTGTTAGAGTACTGGGCTGCGAGGTTTGATTGCGGCATTACTTGGCCTGATATGGTCACCACGTCGCTATTTTTGTAGGTGGGCTGGTCAGTCTCTACTGTAAAGGGCGAAATCGCTGTCTGGTTCTTCGGGTTTTGTGAAACCTGGAAAAACAGCTGGGTGTTCCCGTAATCGGAATTTATCGTAATGGTGTAAATGCCATAAAGGTTTGTCTGCGAGGTGGCGTTGAAGGACGAAGACAGGTTGGTGGTAAAGGTGGAGGCGGTGTTAAAGGTGGCCGCGCTTGGCACTGTCCAGTCCCATGAGAAGAGCCCCTTGTTAACCGAGAGCGGGGTCGTTATTATCCCGCCGTCCGGCTTGAGTAGTGTCAGGACATAGGAAGTGGTGCCGGCAGAACTGGAAAGTTTCCCAGTCAAATGAACGGTGTCCCCGACTCCGTATACCTGCTTGTCGAGGGATGCCACTACGTTCCCTTGCCCGCCCGTGTTGAGGGGGTTGTACACGGAAAAGGTGGTAGACGCCCCCAAGTCACCATATGATGCTCTGAGCGTGTATGTACCTTCGGTGAAAAGTCCCGGGGTCAGGGACTGCTTGATTACATAGTTCCCACTGCTGTCGGGGAATGCGCCAAACGAAAGCGGAGTCGACTTGCTGATTGCAGCGCCGCTGACAAACGATGTCTGGGAATACAGCTGTCCTCCCGTAGAATTAAAGACAGAGATTTGAACTTGTACTCCTGTAATTATCATATTTGCCTGAACCTGCCCCGAGATAACTATGGGGTCTCCAAAAGCATAACGGGTTTTGTCCGTTGTCAATGTGAAGGGTCCTGTCTGGTTAGATGGCTGATAGGAACTTGGGTTTTGAACTACCACAAAGTCTGCCTCGGCCTTGTCAGATGCGGTGGACACGATTGCCCTATAGTTGCCAAGCCTGAGCGGATCGCTGGGTATTGTAAAGTCATAGGAGAACGCGTTTGAAGAGTCCACGTTTACAAAAGTCTTGATGTCCAGTGTTTGCGGGACAGTTCCACGAGATGCCCCAGCTGCAGACGACTGGATGATTTCCAAGGTTGGGGAGAGGCCCGAGTTCTGCAAACCGGCCAAGCTCGTGGTTCCCCGTATGTGGACGGTATCCCCAAGGCCATATGCAGGTTTGTCCGCGGTTACAACTAGCGGTTCCGTCTGCGCCTGTTGTGCTACCAAGGTAAATGAGGTGGATGCCTTTGTCGTCCCATATGTGGCAGCAATGACAAATTTGCCATAGGTCGGGTTTATGCTGTCTATCATAATCCCGGACGCGCTGGAGTGCGACTGGTAGGGGTTGTATGTAGTAAAGTGGCCTGACGAGTCAGGAAACAGGTTGCCTTGGTAAACCATGTTCCCGGTTGGGTCGTATACCTTGTATACTACGGGTGTGAGCGGAATCACCTGGGATACATTGCCAAGCAGCGTTATGGGCTGGGAAATTGCGTAGGTGGCTTGGTCGGTGGAGATTGAAAGTGTTACTGGAGCCGCGGCAGTCGGAGGGACAAAGGGTGTGGAGCCCAGCATGAAACTTGCGGTGGATGTGAGGTTCCCGTATGATGCTGTTACTGTGTAATTCCCCTCGGGAAATCCTGTTACTTGGCTTGTCTTCATCGTGGTACCGTACTGAAGGTTGACGTCAGGATAGACGGTGAACACTTTTTGGAATCCGCCAGGCCCCGATACAGCAAGCGAGATTGGAAGTTGGGTTCCAAGCGACGTACTGGTCATGGACTGCGAAACCTTCCCGCTTATCGTCACGGTATCCCCGAAAATATAGCTGGTCTTGTCGGTGGCAACGGTCAATTCGGATACGGAGGAGGCAGCAGTGGACGGGGGCTGGCCGTTGGATGAACCCGGTGTTCCGATCTTAAAGACCCAGTCGCTGGCAGAGCCCGTTGAGTACCCGTCATAAATCCTCTGCCAAGAGTTGGCATCTCCCTGAAAATCTGACAGGGGCGGGGTCTGGTCAATTACATTCCCGCTGCCGTCCTTTAGCTGTATTACGGCTCCCGCGTGGGGGAACCACATCGGTCCGTATGTAATTACAAGGAACTGCTTGCTTTGGAGAACGGTATTGGCTGGGATTGTATAGATCTGCTTAATGCCAGTCGTAGCCCCCACTGTCCACCCTCCTATGTTGACGGAGGAGCTGGTTGGATTGTATAGTTCCACCCAGTCAATAGGGTAGATGGAGTCGTCTCCTGCAGGGTTGATTTCCGCCTCGTTTATTACAACATGGTTTGCCACCGGATATGTCTGGCCGTTTGCGGCGAGAGTGTGTCCAATTAAAACTAGAATTATTGAGAAGACAATAATGTAGGGTCGCAAATATCTCATCTGTGCTACCATTTCATCGCTTGGATAACAAATTTAGGTGTTGATTGTGGAAAAGTTGAGCTAGTTGTTAATGCCCAATATGCCGCCTTTTGCATGACAAGATTTTGCCAAGATTCGTTATAAGCAGTGCGCATGATTCGTCAGGCGCCCTTTTCTGGCTCTGGTTTGTCGCATAGAGGACATTGCTTTTGTGATATTTTGGAGCCGCAAACTGCGCATACCCCTTCCCCAATATCCTTCTGAATTTGCTGCTTTCTTTTCTTTACAAACAACCTCATTCCAAGGTATACCGCGGCCGCAACCAACATTGCATAGACCGGTGCCACAAACGGGATCATGCCGACCATCAAGAAAATTACTCCCACAATCAGCAAGACTTCGCGCTTTTCAAATCCCATGACCCTCTATGGTCGAAAAATTTCAATAAATAGGTATGCCAGTACTCAGAGTCACTGAATTAACAATCATCCTTTGATCATGTCTCTAACTCTTCTTCATCGCCTGGCTTATCAGCATTCATCAAAGTAAGATAATAACCAATGGAAATAGGAATTTGCTTGCTTAAGCATAAAGGATGGGATCGGCCGGATTTGAACCGACGACCTCAGGTACCCAAAACCCGAATCATGCCAAGCTAGACCACGATCCCGATGTTCAATGCACCAAAAAGTCCCCAATTTAAGCTTGTCATATTATGATGATTTTAAATAACAAACATAATCAAGCATAAGGAATGCAGATTCAGGACTACATCAACGCAGGCAAAATCGCATCGGAGGTGCGAGAGCTTGCCAGAAAAAAATATCATGTTGGTTCTACGCTTCTAGAAATCTGCGAATCCATTGAGAAGGAAATAGAAAGGAGGGGCGGAAAGTGCGCCTTCCCGGTAAATACAAGCCTCAATGAAATTGCCGCCCATTACACCGCGGAGCCAAATGATGCAACCGTAGTAAAGGAAACGGATCTTTTGAAGATAGATTTAGGGGTGCAGATAAACGGCTACATTGCAGACACTGCTGTTACCGTTTGCTACGACCCAAGTTACGATTATCTTGTGCAGGCTGCAGAATCTGCCTTGAGGGAAGCAATTTCCATCATGCATGCAGGCACAAAATCAAGCGACGTCGGAAAAACTATCGAGAATACCGTAAAACAGATGGGTGGCATACCCATAGCAAACCTCAGCGGCCATTCTCTTGAGCAGTATACGATTCATGCTGGAAAATCCGTTCCAAACATCTGGTCCATAGGATCGTTTTCCTTCCAACCTACGGAAGCCTATGCATGCGAGCCGTTTGTCACGACCCCAGAGGGGTCAGGATTTGTCAGGGAGGGAAGGACGAGGAATATTTTTTCCCTTGCCACCCGAAAGCGGGCAAAAGACGAGGAATCTAACAGGATGATTGATTTCATCTGGAAGAGGTTCAACATGTTACCATTTGCATCAAGGTGGCTAATACCAGAGTGGGATGAGAAGACTGCAAGAAACCTCTTAAACGGTCTGGTCCAGAATAAGATTGTAAGGTCATACCCAATTCTTGTGGAAGCAAACGAACAAAGGGTTGCTCAGGCGGAACATACCTTCATACCCCAAGAGAACGGGGTCATCGTAACCACTATTTGACTACGCCGTAGATTTTTGTAATCATCATTTGACCTTGGTTGCACGAGGTGCATTTTCCGGTAAGTTTGAAGACAAAGTCGCCCTGAATGAAATTTCGCCTCTTCGTGGTGTTGCACAAGCCGCACTGCTCAGTACTATATGGTTCCAGCAACTCCTCCTTTTTCCTTGAGAAAATCATTGCGACACGCCTATCGTATTACCCACTCCGATTACCAGTGCAGATTGGCCCTCTCTAGTGTTTTCCTTTATCAGTTCGTAAATTTGCTGCATCGTTTTTTCCGCAGCCTCAGAAATTTCTCTTTTCATGAGGGTGATGGCCTCCTTAATCGATTGTTTTACCACTATGGCATAAATTGGGATGTTGTGTTTGGTCGCAATTTCCTCTATCTGGAACCGTTCTGTACCGATACCTCCGATTGCCGCTCCAAATCCATGTGCTATTGAGCCAGTTTCTTCCCCTTCAAGCTTTAGTGCCGCATCCACCATTATGATAAGGTCGGGTTTTTTTGTTGACAAAATGTTTTCCACCGCCTCACCAGGCCTACCGACGGTCCCTGCGGGGCCTTTAGCCTTGAGTAGCAGCAGCCTTCGCCCTTCAAAGTCCTTCTCGCCCCACACCGTTTCTTCTGCGGCCTCCCTTTTTTCCGTATCAAGCATCATCTTCCCCACTACCATTGGGCCGATTCCATCTCCTATAGGCTGCCCCAACTTGAAGGCATTTACCGCAGTCTTTAGGGCCTCCGCTTCCTCCATTATGAAGGGAATCATCATCTGTAGCGGCAGGATAAGAGGGAAATTGTTTTGCTTTTTAGCAGTAAGAAACAGGTGTCTCACGCTTTTGTATAGCAGGTGTATCGTAGTCGCAACTTCCAAGATGTTTACAATCTTGCTTGTTTCCATAGGGGTAAGGTCGGGGCCAAATGATTTTACCTGCGCCTTTGTGAATTCTTCCCTGCTCCTCATTATGTGCCTTATTTTTGGTACGATCCCGTTAGGATCCATGTCCACTGGCATTATGGTGAAATACTCAAAGTATCTTTCGAGTCGTGATGGGACGTCCCAACCCGGCTTCATTGTCGTCTTGATGTAATCCGTCAGCTCCCTCTTGGCATAGTCGCGATAGGTCTTCAGTTTTTCAAGAGATTTGTTAATTTCGGAAGATGTCACCTGCAGCTGTATTTTCTGCCCGTATAGCATGAAGACAAAAATTGGCACTATCCAAACAAGCCACATGAGTGGATTAGAATTATCATTAGAGTTGAGAAGCTTGTCCAGATTCATACCGAGAAAATCCAACGTTGAAAAAGCATCCCCAAACCAAATTAAATCTTTGTAGGAAAATAAATTGTTTTTAACCCTGTGCTACAAAAATCAGTGTGCACCCGCGGGAAATAGGGCCAAGGCTTGCCAAGATTACCTCCTGTAGCGTTGCCTGGGATAAGAATACGAGGGATTTCTACTCACGCGATGCGAGTCAATACACCCTAAGACCTGCGGCCATCACGTTCCCAAAAAGTGAGAAAGAAATTATCAAAATACTGAGATTTGCGTCCAGACACAAGATACCTGTAACTCCTAGAGGGGGCGGTACTGGCCTGGTAGGAGGGGCCTTGGGGAGGGGAATTATTTTGGACATGAGGAATTTCAACAAGATTAGGATTGGCCGGAATTTTATCGAGGCGGGAGCAGGCGTCTTCAAGGGAGAGGCCGACAAGGAACTAACAAGGCATGGAAGGTTTCTCGCACCAAACCCTTCCATTGGGCCCCATTGTACGATAGGTGGCATGGTAGGGACCAATGCCAGCGGCAGCAGATCTCTAAAGTATGGCAGTACGATTGACAGTTTAATTTCAGTGAGGATTATAACTTCAAGCGGAAAGGCGGTAAACTTGCCATGTAATGTAAGCGTTGCAAAAAAACTTTTCAGGGTGCTAGATCCGCGCGTACTAGGGAAATTTCCCAAGGTCTCTAAAAATTCCTGCGGATACAGGATAGACCGAGTCCCAACTACATCACAAGTCCAGAAGATAATTGCAGGTTCCGAAGGGACCCTTGGAGTTGTTGTTTCTGCCAAGTTGAAAACAATTCCAATTCCTAGGAAAATGGCATTGGTTGTGGCATCATACAGGACCCTTCGGGAGGCCCTGGGGGAAGTTCCAAGGATACTCAAGGTGGGGCCTTCTGCACTGGAGGTAATTGATGACAATATTGTTGCCCACATGGGCAAAGAATGGCCAAAGGGCAAGGTTCTGCTCTACATAGAGTTAGACGACGACATTTCAAAAAAGAGATCGAAGGTTCGCAGAATCACAGGTACCAGAAATGCCAGGTTTACAACAAATGCAGGCAAGATAAGACAGTGGTGGTCCTACAGAAACACCGCTTTATCGTACAGCCTTCGGAGCATTTCAAAAGACGAAGTCATATTACCATCAATTGAGGATGCGGCGGTTCCAGTCCATAGGCTCCCACTACTACTTGACCTGGTTGAACACTTGAAGTCCAGATACCGGATGCGGGTGATCATTTACGGACATGCGGGGAACGGAAACCTCCACATACGGCCAATCTTGAAGAAAGGCCAGAGTGCCATCATGCGGCAAATCGCGGCGGAGTTTTTCCACGGCGTCATCAGCATGGGCGGCACCATCACGGGCGAGCATGGCGACGGTCTTTCAAGGACTGGATTTGTGAAACTACAGTACGGTGGCGACACCTATTCTGTTTTCAAACATGTAAAGGAGTTATTCGATCCTGCCTACGCCCTCAACCCAGATAAGATAATCACGAGGATCCGTTAAAGGCGAAGTTTGTCTCACTTTATTTTTGTTCCAAGAGGAACATCCTCGTTCACAGTAAGCCAGAAGGGCTTGTCATTGAGGTCTGCAGCAAGAAGCATGGCGTTGGATTCAACACCGGCAATTTTTCTCGGCTCAAGGTTAGTCAGCACTATCACCTTTCTGTTGACAAGTTCCTCAGGCTGGTAATAATCTGCCCCGCCTATTATCACCTGCCTTTTTTCGTCACCCAGGTCAATCAATCCCTTTATTACCTTGGTCTTACCCGGGATCCTTTCAACCTCAATTATTTTTGCCACCCGTATTTCGAGTTTAGCAAAGTCGTCATAAGTTATGATTGCCACAGGAAACCTTTTCTCGTCTCATTAAAATTGATTTCGAACACTTTTTGACCCATGACACATGCACCTTTACCGGTTCTCCTACCAGCCCACAAAATAAATAGGATTGAAAGTTCCTTAAATCATGGCCCTCATTCAGGCTTCGGTAGAGATCAACGCCCCCTTGGACAAGGTGTGGAACATCGTCTCAGACATTGATTCAGAGCCAAAATTTTGGAAGGGAACCAAAGCGGTGCGAAATATTTCAAAGGAAGGTAATACCATACAGCGCGAGGTAACCATTGCCTTTAAGGATTCAAAGTGCATGCAGACAGTCACCGTCTACCCAAAGGAAAAGGTACATGCGCAGTTTACCAAAGGTGTCATCGATGGCACAAAAACAGTAACAATAACGCCTGTTGGAGAGAAAACCAAGGTCGAGGCGGAATGGGATATCAAGCTGACAGGCATGATGGGCATGTTTACCGGCATGATAAAGAAACACATCCAAAGCGGTACCGAGCAGGCCCTTCAAGCCATCAAGGAAGAAGCCGAGAGATAGGAAAAATGAGCATTTCATTGGACGTGTTAAATTATTTCTTAGCTGCAATCCTGGCCGGGGTGTCCCTCACCTGGATTCTCCTTATCCGTTCCATGTGGATTACCTTTCGCGATTCCCCCTTCCTGGACCGGTTTGAGGACAAGCCCCATGGCAAACCCATGGTTTCTGTCATCCTCCCCGCAAGAAACGAGGAGGGTTTTATTGAAAAGTGCCTTTCGTCATTGATTGACCAAGATTATGAAAATTACGAGATTATCGCAATTGATGACAGATCGGATGACAGGACTGGCGAGATAATAAAAAAGATGGCAAGCCAGAATCCCAAGGTCAAATACGTACTAGCCGGGCCAAAGCCTGAAAAATGGATGGGGAAAAACTGGGCCTGTGTCGAGGGATTTCGAAAGGCAGGCGGGGATTTGCTCCTATTCACGGACGCCGACACGGTCCACTCTAGGAACACCATTTCGCTCTCGGTTTCCCACCTTTTAAGTGAAGAATTGGATGCCCTGACGGTCATCCCCAAGATGCTCTGTCTTGATGCCTGGACAAAAATAACCCTCCCGGTACTTTCCACGTTTTTACACACGCGGTTTTCTGCGCTCCGGGTTAACGACGCATCTAAAAAAACCGGATATTTTTTTGGGAGTTTCTTCATCATCAGGCGGAAAGTTTATTCCAGTATCGGCACTCACGAGGGCGTTAAATCTGAGCTTGTTGAAGACGGTGCCCTTGGAAAGAAGGTGAAGGAAGCTGGATTCAAACTGAAAATGGTCAGGGGTGAACACCTCGTGGAGGCTGTATGGGCAAGGGATTTGGGGACCCTATGGCATGCATTGAAGCGCCTGATGACGCCGCTTTATCTCCAATCTGGCAAGGCGGCATCAGGCGTGTTTGTAGCGGTTTTGTTTTTGTTATTCATGCCATTTCCAGTAGTAGCCTATGCTGGATTTTTTTATGGGGTTTCATTTTCATTCTCATTTCTTTTTGCCTCCTCCCTGCTTGCCTCGGGACTAATTTATCTTGCCACCCTCCTAGATGCAGTGAAAGGCCTAGGGCTAGGGGCAAGATACGTTCCATTGGCTCCGATAGGTAGCGCGATAATTATCGGTGGGTTTGCAAGCGGCATATTGAAAGCAAAAAGCAGCAATGCAGTAACATGGCGGGGAAGGACATACTCTGTCGCTGATACCGTTCAGGATTCCATAAGCTTGTGAAGCAATAATTGCAAGCCACATAACGTTCCCCAATCCTCAATATTAGAAAGAGGTTTAGATGGCATCCATGGGAGAAAATCATCTTGGTCAAATTGGACAGTAGATCAGCTAGGATAGGATATGCATCAGCCACCCTTTGTGCAGTTTTAGTCGGATCAATATCTACTGCCTCGAAGCCTGTCCTTGTTAACACCAACCCCTTGATGTATGGGGCTCTGGTCTACCTGCTTGCCGCCCTATCATCAGTGCCGCTTTCGTACAAAGTCCGAGGCCTCCAAGTCAGGCGGGGGGATTGGCCGCTAGTACTGGCAATCACGGTTTCAGGTTCGATTCTTGCACCTAGTCTTTTTTTCACAGGGCTTGAGAAAACAACCGCGTCGGACACGGCCATATTGTCAAATTCCGAAACCATTTTCACTGTCCTATTTGCGCTGCTTTTCTTCAAAGAAAAATTAAGGGCTAGGGGATATCTTGCCACTCTGCTGGTCCTGACAGGCGTAGTCATAGTCACGACCAACCTGCAGTTTTCGGGTTTCCTTTTCGACATCAAAAAGGAGGGCAACGTATTGATTATCTTGTCCATGGCACTATGGGCTCTTGACAACAACATAAGCAAAATCGCTTCTCAGAGGATTGACATTTCAAGGTTGGTGCAGCTCAAGGGCCTCATAGGGGGTGCTACGCTCCTAATTTTTGCACTCATCCTCAAGATCCCAATAGGGATTACGCCAATCGAGATTCCCAACCTGTTGTTGGTTGGGCTAGTGGGTTTTGGCATAGCCCTCTACCTGTTTTTGCACAGTCTGAGCAGGATCGGAACGGTACGAACAATGCTGATTTATTCTACAGGCACCGTTTTTGGACTCCTGTTTGCCTTCATGTTCCTTCATGAAAAGCCGGGATGGTACCAGGTTGCCGCGATCGCCCTCATGTTGACGGGAATTTATCTTGTGACCAGGGAGGGCCACGCCATGGAGAAAATCCCATGATAGTGCCATGCTCAATACAGGCATGCGACCGAACGATCTACTGATTTATGCGCAAGATTAATCTACATTCCGGCTTTGTCTTAATTATGAATGTGTTCCATTCGGGAGACATGGTCCGAATAGCAGAAGGAGAGAAGGATTTTGGCAAGATATACATGATTAAGGAAATAAAAAAAATCAGGAAGGGGGGAAACCTCTACCTGTTGAAATCTCTCGAGGACGACTCCTTACGCCTGTATTATGAACATGAGGAATCAGTCCTTGAGAAAATCGCATAGCAATGGTTTCACGCCATACCCGTCCAAACAAAATATTATATGACTAACATCTATAACATTCATCCTTGGATAAGACCAGTGTTGCATTAGGCGCGATTTACTGTGCCGTAGTAATTGTTTTGGTCTCGGTTTTTTTCTTTGCATCGGGAAAACTCGACCCTCCATACCAGATATCACAGGCAAATCCGTTTGACCAGACTTTCTTGAAGGGCACCCAGCTTAGTTTTGCAGACCTTTTTGCAAAGTCTGACGACGGAGTAGTACAAATAGTAGTGAGCAAGGCGAACGATTCCTCTATTGATAAAGTGATTGGCTCAGGGATAGTATATGACGCTTCGGGTCACATCATAACAAACAATCACGTGGTGCAAGACGGAGATAAAATACGCGTTGTATTTCATGACGGCGAATCATTTCCCGCCCAAGTTGTCGGCACGGACCCTTATGCTGACCTTGCAGTTGTCAAAATCCAGCCAGATTCCTACCTGTTGCACCCGTTGACACTTGGAGATTCCTCCGCTCTCAGGATAGGAGACCAGGTTGCGGCAATTGGCAATCCCTTCGGACTCTCAGGCTCAATCACATCAGGCATAGTTAGCCAGCTCGGAAGATTGCTTGACCCTCCCAACAGCTCATTCTCTATTCCAGATGTCATACAGACCGACACCCCCATAAATCCCGGCAACTCTGGCGGACCTTTGTTAGACATGCAAGGCAACGTGGTGGGCATAAACACGGCCATCCAATCCGAGACAGGGGAGTTTTCAGGGGTAGGATTTGCCATACCATCAAACACCATGAAGCGAATCATCCCTGTCCTCATAGAGACAGGCCATTACAACCATCCGTGGCTTGGCATTACTGGCATAAGTATTGATCAGGATTTGTCTAGTACCCTAAACTTACCAGTTCCCTTTGGCTTTATGATAGAAACGGTGGTTCCAAAAAGCTCTGCCGCAGAAGCTGGGCTGCAGGGCTACAAGGAAACCAAGACGATCAATGGAACGCAGTACAAGGTAGGAGGAGACATCATAATCGCTGCAGACGGCCATCCGATAAACAAAATTAGCGACCTGTTAAACTACCTTCAAGACAAAAAATCCGTGGGCGACAACATGGTTCTAACAATTATTCGAGATGGCAAGACCATCAAGGTGCCGCTTACACTCCAACAGAGGCCCAGCCAGTTCTAGTACAAGCATAAATACAACTGCTTGAGCTACAAAAATAGTTGAATGAAATAATCCTAAAATCCGAATTATTAAACAAAGCTTTTGATAGGAAGGACATTTCACGCAATGACGCCAACCGGATTTATGAAGAGGCGGAAAAAAACCCTGATGAGCTTTACCGAGCAGCCCAGGCAATGCGGAACCAGAACAAGGGCAAAATTGTAACCTATTCAAGAAAAGTGTTTTTCAACATGATAAACCTGTGTAGGGATACCTGCTCCTATTGCACGTACAAGGCGGAGCCTGGAGATTCTGGAGTCTCCATGATGTCAAGGGAAGACATCACATCACTTGCAAAGATTGGAAGGGTCCATGGATGTACGGAGGCCCTCTTTGTGACCGGCGAACGGCCTGAGCAAAAATATCCAGAGGCAAGACAATGGCTAGCGGCCAACGGGTTTGGAAGCACCGTGGAGTACCTAGCCCACGCTGGCGAGATAGCCCTTGAAAGCGGGCTGTTCCCTCACACCAATGCCGGAAACCTCACAAAGTCGGAGATGAACCAGCTGAAAAAGACCAACGTGAGTCTTGGCCTCATGTTAGAAAATGCAAGCGAGCGAATGTCAGAAAGCAAAATGCCGCATGAAAATGCGCCAAGCAAAAACCCCCGGGCAAGAATACGGGTCTTAGAGAATGCTGGGGATTTGTCCATACCCGTCACTACGGGGCTCCTAGTAGGAATAGGTGAGACCCCTACCGAGATGATAGATTCCATATTCACGATAAAATCCCTTCACATGAAGTATGGCAACATACAAGAGGTCATACTACAAAACTTCCAACCCAAGCCCCGTACGAGGATGCAAGACATGCCTAGGCCGGAAGAAAGATATTTCATGAATCTAGTGTCTTTGACGAGATTGATCATGCCTGAAATGAACATCCAGATTCCCCCAAACCTTTCCCCCGAATCCTATCCATCCTTCCTACAGACCGGAATCAATGACTGGGGCGGGATTTCCCCAATAACGCCGGACTACGTAAACCCGGAATTCTCCTGGCCATCCATCGAAACAGTCAGGCAAAGGTGCCGCGATTCCGGCTTTGTTCTAAGGGCGCGTTTTCCAGTTTATCCTGAGTATTTCCACATGGTTGATCCTGCGCTGAGGAGCAGAATCAAGGAAAGGGCAGACAGCCTAGGTCTGGTCGATTTGGAGCGGTCACCATGAAGGCAGGCGCCCCATTTATCGACGCGTGTCTGAAAAATGCAGACCCGCTTGTTTCAGAAACGCTTGACAGGGCCCTATCTGAGAAGGAGATTACGGTAGAGGAGGGAACTCGCCTGTTTTCCGCCAAAGGACTTGATTTTCACCTTGTTGCCATGGTGGCGGACGAACTCCGTAGAAGGCGTGTGGGCGACATTGTTACATATGTTGTTAATCGAAACATCAATTTCACGAATGTTTGCATAAAACAATGTGGCTTTTGCGCATTTAGCAGAGATTTCCGCGAAGATGAAGGATATTTCCTTCCAACCGAAGAGATCGTGAGGAGGGCAAAGGAGGCCCGTGCCCTTGGTGCGACCGAGGTTTGTGTACAGGCAGGTCTGCCGCCTGACATGGATGGAAACACCTACGAGAACATATGCAGGGCTATCAAAAAAGAGGCAGGTGAAATTCACATTCACGGGTTCTCGCCTGAGGAGGTACTGTACGGGGCAACCAGATCGGACCTTTCCATAGCCGAATACCTTGCTAGGCTGAAGGATGCTGGTGTCGACACGCTCCCCGGAACGGCGGCCGAGATTCTAGACCAGCCTCTACGGGATAAGATATCCCCCGGCAGGATCACCGTAAAAAAGTGGGTCGAGGTCATAAAGACGGCACACAGACTAGGGATTCCTTCCACTTCCACCATGATGTTTGGCCACCTAGAAACCTCCGAGGACAGGGCAAGGCACCTCAGCCTTCTGCGAGAAATCCAAAAGGAAACCAGGGGGTTTACTGAATTTGTGCCGCTCAATTTCATCCCTTCGGAGGCCCCCATGTTCAAGGAGAAGATGCATGACGGACTAAAGGGTGGAGCAGACGGCAGGGATGCCGTCCTGACACATGCCGTTTCACGAATCATGCTGAACAACTACATAGACAACATACAGACTTCTTGGGTAAAGGAAGGGACGAGCATGTCGCAGTTGTTGCTTGCTTGTGGCGCGAATGATTTCGGTGGCACACTTATCAATGAAAGCATCTCGACTGCGGCAGGAGCTACGCACGGCCAGATCATCAAGCCAAGCAGGATCAGAGCCCTTGCCAGGGAGATAGGCAGGATTCCAGCCCAGAGGACTACCAAATACGAAATAATCAAGACCTACGAATCAGAGGGCGGTCTGGATAGGTTAGACATGCTCGATGACACCGCTTCGTTTGGTTCTTACCAAGAACTCATAAAGATGGACAGATACAGGTTCAAGAACTCCAGGTGAAACAAAGTGGCTCACTGCGAAACCGTTCTTCGCAAGGCGGCAGGGTTGCACGTGGACGAGTGCGAGGCCATTCATGTTAGAAGGCGCATAATCACGGCAAGGATAACAGACTCCGAAATCGCAGAGTTAAAACAGAATTTTGAAGATATGCTTGGGATAAGGTTAATTCAGGAGAAAAAGATTCTCTCGGCAGTTTCCACCGATCCGGACGACCTTGGAATTGTCGAGCGAGCCCTGCAATGCAGGACAATCCTTCAACCTCGGGAATTTTGGAGGTCGCTACCATCTGCAAAAATCAGCCCAAAGGTTGAGAAAACATATGACAAAAAATTGGGCTCGATCTCTTCGGAGGGGGTAGCAGATTTGGCAAGGGCCATGATCGATTCCGCATCCCACCACAGGATATCAAGGATTTCAGGCTCCTTGAATCTTGTAACTGAGGATTTTGAAATCAAGAACAGTTCTGGGCTTGAGCGTTCCGACAGGGCAACGTACATCTCAGGAACCATCAACACGGAATCCGAGTTTGGTACCAACCCCGTAAGCGGCTTCGGAACAATGGCTTGCAGGACCTCCGACTCGTTTTCGCCTTCCAGAATTGGGAGGGATGCCAAGGAGATGTGCCTTGATTCCATAAATCCCGAAAGGTGCGAGCCTGGGACGTATTCCGTAATTTTCGAGCCCTATGCGATGGGTGAGATGCTAGCCTTTGTATTCTCCAGTAATTTCAGCCTCAAAACATACAGCGAGAGGAGAAGCTGCTTTTCAGATAGGCTTGGCATGAAAATTGCCGCAGATGATTTTTCTCTCGTTGACGACCCCCATTACCCTGACGGCGTTGGAAGCAAGTCTTTTGATGACGAGGGCGTCCCCACCAGCAAGTTAAACCTGATAGATTCCGGTATTTTTTCCAGTACCTATTCGGACTCGTTTCATGCCTTTAGGGAGGGACAGGAACCAACAGGGAATGCCTCTAGGATGGGAAACCCCATGGGCAGGACTGCAGACCCAATCCCAGTACCCGCCCCCCACAACCTAGTGATAAAAAACGGCCAGGCCTCCTTGGAGGAGATGGTGGGCGAGACAAAAAGAGGGTTGTTGGTTGGAAGACTCTGGTACACATACTCTGTCAACCCCGAGCGGGGTGATTTTTCATGCACTGCCAGGAGCGGCATAAGGATGATAGAAAATGGAAAAATAACAAGCCCCGGGAGGCCGGTTAGGATTGTGCATAACCTCCCCCTCCTTCTTCAGAACATAGACTGTGTAGGTAAAGATTCCAGAAACATCCTTCCCTGGAGCGCGCTGCCATCTATCACCCCCTCGGTAAAGGTAAACGGAATCAGGGCCTTGCCAATTTAGTGTCCCGGAATAACAAATTGGACTCCTATTCCAACAGCATAAAGGCATAGTAGAAAGATTCCCGATTTCAGGTCAAGCTTGTTCCTAAACATCGGGATCAGGGCAATTATTGTTATGGCTGTTACAAGGATCATTTGGTTTTCCAACAGTGGCGTATTTGAAATGACGGTCCCAAACCCCTTGTATGCCATAGCCGTAAAAATCGCAACAGCAAGCAACATGGTGTTGTTGACTATCTTAGAACCCAGCACGTTGGCTACTGCTATGGAGGATCCTTGGCTGCCCTTTCTCGCAAGAAGTATCATTGATATTTTCTCAGGCATTTCTCCCGCGATTGGACTCACTATTATCGCAAGCATCACCACCGACACCCCGAGGTCGGTCGCTACTCCTTGTAACGACTCTACAAAAGGCTCCGCCCCAAGAAAAATACCCGTGGCACCCACCACAAAGAAGATAACTGAGCGGGCCCAGTGCTTCCTTCCTGCCCTCACTCCTCCGACATGTAATTGGGACTCGAGGCGTTCTTGCTTTTTCTCCTTTTTCATCTCCCGGTATGCCAGATACAGATATGTGCCGAAAAGTCCGGAAAATATCAAGCCTTCCATAAAACCATATCCATTTAGGAAGGTAATGGCGCTGACAACCGCGGTCACCACGAGAAGAACCTTGTCAAGACCAAAGTCTTTCACATCAATGAATTTCTGTGGAGACTTGGACAGGCGCGTAGTGGAAATGATAAGCATCACGGAAAGTCCCAGAGTCATCATAAACAGGTTGCTGCCAAGGGCGGAACCCAATGCTGCCCCGTAGTCACCTCCCTTTGCAGCCGCGACCACGATTCCTATCTCTGGAAGAGTTGTTGCCACGCTAAGCATGGTACGTCCGACAAACCTACCTCCCCACCGCTCGGAAAGGTGTTCCGCACCCTCAGAAAGGAGCCAGCTTGCAACAAGCAGCTCGGCTAGCCATCCCAAGAGCGGCAAAATCCCATTGGTCAACTTAACAACATCTGGTTTTAGCTTTTATTAAACGGTGGAAATTTTTTGTTCAATCTTTTACGATTATCATTGTCAGCGTGGATTTTATGCCGTCCAATTTCCTGATTTTAGAGGTTATTGTTTCGCGCAGGGACTCCATCGAGTCAGATTCTATCACCATCAAGACATCATAAACACCATAAACCGGATAGACTTCCTTCACGGTGGCAATTTTTTTAATCTCGCCTACAATCTGGTTTTCCTTTCCCAGTTCTGCATTCATCAGGACAAATGCGCTGTGCATGTGAGGTTTCTTCACATCTTGGATAAAAACAAATTGAATTTGTCAAAAACCGACTCCCGGCGCCCTTGAGCGCGAAGGGCTCGGTTGTTCAATAAATCTATTTAAGAGCTCAAAAAATTAACCAGCTAGATTAATAAGGTATATTACCGTACGAATACCGTAAATTGAAGACTCGAATGACCTACCTCCCAGTGGAAATTGCCGATCAGTTCTCGGATTTCATCATAAAAAGGGACGAGCAGGTGCTGGATTCTGTAAAGACAAGGGCTAGGGATTTTAGCACGATCTCCATCCTAAAGTTGCTTTACCAGTTGAGATACGGGCCCATGACATTCTCTGATCTCTACCTGAAATCCAACATACGCATGAAACGCTCATTTCTGAACTACCTTGATCTTTGCATGACCTACAATTTCATAAGAAAGGAGCCACTGGGTGCAAACATGATGTATTTCATTACGGATAAGGGAAGGACCATGTTGGATTTGTTCACTCAAAAAACATAGTACTCTCCAACGTGTTTAACGCACAAGTCTTTTATCCCAAGCATAAGGAGCAGACTCATTGGTAGTAAAATACAGGGACGCGGGAATTGACATTGCCAAGATAAAGCGCAGCCAAGCCAGCATCGGAAGGCTCATTTCGTCCACCCATAGCCTACGAAAGGGAATAAAGACCATGTCTGGTTTTGGACATTACGCTGGGATAGTGGAAATGCCTGGAGGTAAATTGCTGGCCACTCATACCGACGGCGTTGGCACCAAGGTAATCATAGCACAGATGATGAAAAAATACGATACCGTAGGCATTGACTGTATCGCGATGAATGTAAACGACATAATATGCACTGGTGCTACCCCAATTTCCTTTGTAGATTACATTGCGGCAAACAGGAATGACGAGAAGATATTCAATGCAATAGTAAAAGGTCTGGTAAGGGGGGCAAAAATAGCAAGAGTCGCAATCGTCGGGGGTGAGACCGCCATACTTCCCGATCTCATCTCTGGAAAGAACTTTGCGTTTGACTTGGCAGGAATGGTTACAGGCATCCTGAACAAGCAGGACATGATACTTGGGGACGCCATAAAATCGGGTGACATAATCATAGGCGTAAGGAGCAGCGGGTTGCACTCCAATGGCTATTCGCTTGCAAGAAAGGTCTTACTTTCAAGATATTCACTACACGACAGAATCCGGGGAGTCGGCACTTTGGGGGATGCTCTTTTGTCCCCCACTGAAATTTACGTCCAGCCTGTCCTTGAAACGATTGCAGAGTGCGATGTTCACGGGCTTGCTCACATCACCGGCGGCTCGTTTACCAAGTTATTACGCCTCAAAAAAACCGGTTATTTGCTAGACAGTTTGCCTGAGCCCCCCGAAATATTCCAGATCATAGAAAACCGTGGAGTTGAGAGAGAGGAGATGTACAAGACATTCAACATGGGGATAGGATTTTGCATTATCGTTCCGGAAGAGGAGAAGGAACGCGTGGGTAAAGTTTTCAGGAAGCACGGTTTCCGCAGCAGCCAGATAGGACGCGTAGTGGAAAGAAATGGAGTCTTTGTAGACTCGTTGCGGATCGCGTGACTCACAAAACAAGCAGCGTCATTGTTGTCTGCACATGGGGAATTTTCCGTATCTGCAATACGGCTTTTTCTAGATCCTTCGTGGTGGTAGCCTCAATCTTGCACACAATGTCATAGAGCCCCATTACGATGCTGGCCTCCTTTACGTTTGGTGTTGCAAGAATCTTCTCGTATGTTTGTACCTCCCGTCCTGTATCGCAATGGATGGCAACATAACCTAAAGACATTTGACCACGCCCAAGAGTTAGGAATGTATCATGGGCAAAAAGGGTTTTGTTTGCACCAGATTAGGATTTAATATCGAGGGCTATCCAACCAATCCGTGCAGCAAACAGGAATAAGCTTTGAGGACGCCTGCAGGGAAATCTCTTCCAGCCTCCTTTCCTTGCCCCATCCCACGTCCAGGGACGTAAAACGGGAGGTAAAACGAATCTGCGTCAAATACTCGCTTGACAGGATTCCAAGAAATTATGAGATATTATCCTCCGTGAGCGGCAAGGATTTTGACAGGCTCCAGAGCGCCCTCATACGCAAGCCTGTGAAGACTGCCTCGGGCGTTGCAGTTATTGCGCTAATGCCGAAACCATACGCATGTCCTCACGGCCGGTGCACCTACTGCCCGGGCGGGCTTGAGTTTAACACGCCCAACAGCTACACGGGCAGGGAGCCGTCGACACAAAATGCGATATCAAACAATTACGATCCAAAAAAACAAATCGCTGACAAGATTGAACACCTCATCGGATATGGTCACGACATTGCAAAGCTTGAATTGGTTATTGTGGGTGGGACCTTCCTTTTCATGCCTCGGCAGTATCAGGAATGGTTCATCAAATCCTGTTTTGATGCACTGAATGGGTTTGATTCGGAGGATTTGGAGTCAGCCAAGAGAAATAATGAGGGTGCAGGAGTCCGAAACGTCGGTTTTACCGTGGAAACAAAACCCGACTACTGCAAGGCCCAGCATGTGGATTGGATGTTAGAGTATGGCATTACGCGGGTGGAGATAGGGGTGCAGAGCCTTCATGAGAATGTATATAGAATTGTAAACAGGGGGCACACGTTCAATGATGTTGTAGAGTCATTTCAGATATCAAAGGATGCAGGATACAAGATAGTCGCACACATGATGCCCGGTCTTCCCACCATGACACCGGACGAGGACATTTTGGACTTCAAAAGGTTGTTTTCTGATCCTGCCTTCAAGCCGGATATGCTGAAGATTTACCCGACGCTGGTTCTCGAGGATACGCCCCTGTATCAGTCCTACATGAAGGACGGATTCACTCCATATTCTCAAGATGAGATGATACGAGTCCTTACAGAGATTAAAAAGTCCATACCCAGGTGGTCTAGGATAATGAGGGTTCAAAGAGAGATCTCCTCCGACCAGATCGTGGCAGGACCCAACCTAGGCAACCTTCGCCAAATGGTTCAGCAGAACCTGAAGAAGCAAAACCTTTCCTGCAGGTGCATAAGGTGCCGGGAAGCCGGCCTGTCCGAGGAGCCTGTAAGATTAGAGGACATCAAGTTGAACATGGAGACCTACGAATCGTCAGGAGGAGAGGAGGTCTTCATGTCCTACGATGATTCAAAGGACAGAATATTTGGGTTCGTGAGGCTCAGGAAGCCAAGCCAGAAGGCTCACAGGAGCGAGGTCAAGGAAAACACATGCATCGTGAGGGAACTTCATGTTTATGGCAAGTCCCTCAAGATAGGAGCCCGGGAGGCTGACAGCATCCAACACCTTGGGCTTGGCAAGGCATTGATGGGCGAGGCGGAGAGGGTATCACGGGAGGAATACGATGCAAGAAACCTCCTGGTCATAAGTGCCGCGGGCACAAGGCAGTACTATAGGAAACTTGGGTACCACCTAAATGGCCCGTACATGTCAAAGGACTTGGTATAATGGAAGAGGCAAAGATAATCGGAAGAGGCACTTGGATTGACAAACTAGCCGATGAGCTGCTCCAGAGAGAAAAATCCTTGGGAAGAGACACCGGCATTATCAGGGTAGAGAGCGGTCTTGGGGCATCAGGCATACCCCACATAGGGAGCCTAGGGGACGCAGTAAGGGCATACGGGGTAAAGATGGCTCTGGAAAACCTTGGCTTCAAGTCAGAACTTGTCGCATATTCTGATGACCTTGACGGCCTGAGAAAGATACCAGAGGGCCTGCCCGACTGGCTCAAAGAACACATTGCAAAACCCGTTTCATTCATCCCAGATCCATTTGGATGCCACGATTCCTACGGACTGCACATGAGCAGCCTGCTCCTTGAAGGCCTAGACAAGCTAGGAATCAGATACAAGTTCCAGCGTGGCGTGGATACATACAGGAACGGACTCTTGAAGGATCAGATTCACACCATACTCACCAATAGCAAAAGGATTGGCGAAAAGATTGCAGATCTTGTGGGTCAGGAGAAATACCAGGAGGCGCTGCCATATTTTCCAGTCTGTGCAAACTGCGGGAGATTGTACACCGCCGTTGCATATGAATACCTGCCGGATGAGAAAAAGGTCAAGTACAGGTGCGGTAGCGCCACAATAGGATCAAGGGTTCTCGAAGGATGCGGCCATGACGGCGTAGCTGACATTACGCGGGATTTGGGGAAGCTTGCATGGAAGGTAGAGTTTGCAGCAAGGTGGCAGGCGTTCGACATACGCTTTGAGGCCTACGGCAAGGACATCATGGACTCGGTCAAGGTCAACGACTGGGTAGCGGACGAGATACTTGGATTCCAGCACCCCACGCATGTGAAATACGAGATGTTCCTTGACAAGGGTGGCAAAAAAATATCCAAGTCGCTCGGCAATGTGGTGACTTCACAGGCCTGGCTGCGGTATGGCTCACCCAAATCCATTCTTTTGCTCCTTTACAAAAGGATCACAGGCACGCGGGAGGTGGGTTTTGACGACATACCGGCACTGATGGAGGAATACCATGAGATTGAGAACGTCTACTTTGGGAAAATAAAGATGGAGAATGAGGCAAAAACAACCAAGATGAGGGGGTTGTACGAATATGTGAACCTCCTCAACCCCCCAAAGACCCAGCCCCATTACGTGAACTACAGGCTCCTCATTCAGCTATGCAAAATTTTCAGGGAAGACAGGGTTGCAATGGTTACGAAAAAGCTCATAGAATATGGAACGATAAAGGAACCATCAAGCGATGTAGACGAGCTGATCTTGCTGGCGGGCAACTATGCCGACGACTTTGATCGGCCCTCCAAGATAGAATTGCAGGTAGAGGGCACGGCAAAGAAAGCTCTGTCTGACCTGGTCAAGCTTTTGTCACAGGAGGAGGAACCGGTTGACCTCCAAAACGAAATTTACCAGATAGCAAAGGCAAACGGAGTGCAGCCAAAGGACTTCTTTAGGATTTTGTATCAGATAATACTTGCTTCCGAGAGGGGCCCCAAACTAGGCCCGTTCATACTAGACATCGGTCGAAAAAAGGTAGCCGTTTCCGTATCAGAATACCTTTAGGCATGGCTCATAGCGAACACAACCGACCCAAGGGGACTGGCATGGTCATGATTGCCATAGGGATCCTGATCTTTGTTTTTGCGCCAGACTACTTCAAACACGACCTAGCTGGAGGCATGGCCATAATCATCTTTGGTTTTGCGATAGGCGGCCTCGGCTTTTACATTAGCTTCGTAAGAAAGAAGGACAAAAAGTGATTTCTTGCAATTTGAAAAAAGGAATCCTTTTCTTACCATCCAAGGCAGGGTCTACTAATGGGACTCTTTGGCCGCTCAAAAAAGGAACCGGGCAAGATAGAATCCGTAAAACAAGGATCTGAAGAAGCGCCCTCAGAGGCGGACCAGAGACTAGAGCGCCAGAGAGAACTTGATGACATCAAGAGTGAGATCCAGGAAAGTGCCCTCATGCTTGATTCCTATACAAGGGAACTTGGAGGAATCAAGTCCGAGATAGAGGCAGCCACCAAACAGGTGGAAGGTGCAAGGAATGAGTTTGCCTCCCTGACGGAGGAAATCAAAGCAATTAAGAAAGAGCGGGAATCCGCACTGGCGCAGATTCAATCCGCAAGGTCCGAGCTTGAAATGGTGAGATCCCATTACTCGAAGGGCGAAGCCGACGAAGCAATGCTGGCAATCCAGCGCACCAAGGACGAATTGTCCTCAATCGAGGCCAGAAGGGATGACAAACTAAGGGAGATCGAGGCCCTAGAAGCCGAGATGGCGGACCGCAGGAAGGAACTCGGCGAGATGGACGCCGCCGTCAAGAAGGCGCGGATGGAGTTGGAGTCCCTTACCTCACAGCAGGAGCTCAAGAAAAAAGAAATAACCATAGTCAAAAATGAACTTGAGTTCATAGAAAAAGAGCTTGCCTCCGTTGGGAAAAAGGACGACACCAAAAAAATAGTAGAGGCTGCTGGAGCAGTAACTGCTGCCCTCAACGCAAAGTATGAGGCGGTAAAAAAAGAACTCGAGATCGTAAAGGCCGCGCTTGCACGCACTAGGGAGGAGCATGAGGCTGCAAAAACCGAGATAATCAGGCTCCGGCAAGCCAGTGAAGATGGTCCTTCCGCCTGAAGACTCTAGTGTCAGCTAGTGTGAACGAGTGTCTTGGAAACGATCCGTCTCAGGAATACCGCAAGGCCCACCGACGCAATCGCAACGGCGGTTGCGCATAGGAAGATAAGGTTGTAAGAATCCGGCGTGGGAAAGGATCCCGGAATACCCGGAAGGGATGCCTTGTGTGTCTGCATGAACATTCCTGCCATGGCAGGGCCCACCGACGCTCCGATTATCCTTATGAGCGTGGACATGCCAAGGGACACCCCGACGTTTTTTCTAGGCGTTGCAATCATGATCACGTTCATTGATCCCACATTGATAAGAGAAAGACCAGTTGACAGCACGGCCAAGCTTGCCGAGATCATAAACTCCGTCGAGTGATACAGGAGCAGGGTGGCAAAACCCAGGGATCCTATGACGCTGCCGGCGATGATTGGCTTTGTCGACCCCATTTTTGAGATAATGAAGCCCGACGTAGGGCCGAAAATCAGCAGTACCAGTGCAAATGGCAGCTGGACGTTTGCGGTGGCCACGGGGTCTTCGCCAAATCCCAGGGGTTGCGGGCTTCGTATCAAGACTGGTATTGTCTGGAATACCATGAACATTGACATTCCCACTATCATTATCAAGATATTTGACGGCAGTATGGTCTTGTTAAGAAGTACCTTCAGGTCCACCAGCGGGGATTTCGACCGCCTTTCTATAATCACAAACAGGGTAAGGTAAACGGTTCCTATTGCAAGTAGGCCTCCCACCGTGAATTGGCCCACCTGGTCCCCCGATTCGACAAACGTAAGGGCCATCAGAAAGGCGGTGACGGATATTGCCAGGGTGATGGCACCCTGGAAGTCTATGTCGTATCTTAAACTGCCAGTACGAACTTCCTTGATCTGGTTCTCCTCATTGCGCGCCTCCTCTACATGGATGAATTTCCTGACAATCACGATAAGGGAAATAACAATAGGTATTATGGAGAAGAATGTTGCCTGCCACCCGAAGTTTTGGATTAGGTGACCGCCTGCAAGCAGGCCTATCACCGCCCCTGCTGCAAACATGGATGAGATCACGCCCTGACCTATCGCAAGCTTTCTTATCGGAAACTGCTCCCTAATTATGCCGAAGGCAATTGGAAACATGGACATGCCTATACCCTGCATGACCCTCACTGCCAGCATTTCAGAGATGTTCGTAACAAACCCACCCACGGACACGCCCACCGCATAGATCATTATGACTGAAAGGAGGACCCGTTTCTTTCCGTACATGTCGGAAAGCTTTCCAGTAATTGGCGTCATAATGGCTCCAGATAGGAGATATGTTGTCAGAATCCACGAGGAGACGCTATACGATATGTGAAAGTCCTTTATCAGATCCGGGATTGCCGGCACCAGCATCGTTTCCGCATACATGACCATAGTAGCAAGCAGGCTGAGTATTGCAAGGGTCTTCCAAGCCAACGGAGAAATCGCGTCGGATTTCATGCCTTTAGGATCTTTTGTCATTTTACCTTCTCATCCTGTTTTTTCCACCGATGCTACCGTTTCAGGTTCCAGATAGTCTGCAAGGTTTTTTGAAATCCGCTTCAAAGTTCTAATCGTTGTATCCAGGTCTTCATCCGGTATTCCCTTTGCCGAAACTTTTCTTATCTGCATGGCACACTGGAGCATCGAGTTCCACAAGGAATCTGCCTTGGGGGTTAGGTAGATTCTGTTTACCCTCCTGTCTTTGGAATCTTGCTTTCTCTTCAAAAGCCCCTCATTTTCCATTTTGTCTATCACAGGCACTAGTGTCGATCCCTCAACTCCAACCTTTTCTGCGATTTCAGTCTGCGTAAGGCCCGGATACTGGATGAGTGTTACCACCACGCGCCATTGGTATATCGTTACCCTAACCCGCCTGCGAAGTTCCGCGTCCAGCGCCTTCTGAAAACCCTTTGCGGTACTGTTAACGACAAATCCTACACTTGTTTCAAAGTCATATTTAGCCATTTACTTCGATTACAAATAATTAGGTCCCTAACCATTTTAACCCTTGCGCTTCTCAGATGGGACAGTGCAAAAGCCCGAACCAATCAAAGGAACATGCCCTAACAGAGTTGGAACGGAATGGTACCTTATCAGGTTCCATGACTGGATGAAAATTTGCAATCTTCTTCACGGATGCCCGCCATCTACTACACCATCCCCGTTTTAATGATCGGCTATTTTATGCAGTCAGGGCTTTTGGTCGCGGGCCTGCTTGAAATTGATTTCTTTTTTCAGGGCCGCACACCTGTTCCTAATAGTCACAGATGTGATGCCGGACGCCTTGGCTATCTCGGACTGGGTCTTTTTTTCACCATTTAGCACGCATGAGAGATACAGGGTGGCGGCGGCAAGTGCCATTGGATTTTTTCCAGCAGATGTTCCCTGTTCTGCAAGATTGGTCAGGATCTTCAAGGCGTCCCTCTGTGCTTTCTCGCTTATCTTCGCCTCGTGTGCAATCTTGGTCACAAATTCTGACGGGTTGCAGGGTTCAAGCGAAATTTCGAGTTTCTCGATCAGATTCCTGTAGGCCCGGCTAACCTCCTTTCTGCTTACACTTGCTGCGATTGATATGTCTACAAGTGAGCGCGGTATGTCCGTCTGCCTACATGCAAGGTAGACGGAGGCTGACATTATCCCTTTAGCACTTCGCCCTATCGTGATCTTTTTCTGCATCGCCTTTCGATAGAAGTAGGCGGCATTTTCAGCCACCGAATCTGGCAGGCCAAGCTTCGTCTTTAGAGAATAGAGGAGAAACAATGCAGCTCGCAGGGTACGGTTTGATGATGCCATCCTGCTCCTGCTGTTGAGCACTTTAAGCCTGCCAAAAGTGCTCTTCATGTCACTTGAAAGGGAACGGCCCATCGCGTCCTTGTCGGAGATTACCGTCATCATGCCCATATCATACATTGTAAGCGATTGCTCCGGGCCGTTTCTTGTTTTTGTAATGAATTCGGTGGCATCGGAGGCGTGTTCTGGACTTGGGTCGACCGACCTCTCCACCATTACGTAGCCACACGACCCACAGATTATCTCTCCCGAAGAAGAATCCGTAATTATGGGCGCTCCTTCGCAGCCGGCATTCGGACACTTTGGTGACGCCGAGTCAAAGGGATCCAATTTCTTGGATTTTGGATACTCCCCTTGTCCTCCGTACATCATTTGCTTGGTCTTGTTTGATTTGGCCATCAGTTCACCCATAGTTTCCTTTCCAGCTGCGAGTCGGAGTAGAATTCCTCAGCCTTCCTTTTTATGAGATCGGCTGCAAACTCCGCCTCGTTTTGGAAGAGCTTTGCAAGAAGTTTAGAGTCCGACTGCCCTAGGCCTGGAAATTCATAATTGATGTGTATCTCGAGCAGGGTGGACGCTCCAACCGATATTAGCAGTATTTCCCGTGTTCCTTCGATGACGCCCCCCACCCAGCGTGTCTGGATTTTTTCAGGGGGCCATACGGTCACCGCCTGGGTGCACGTGTTGTCATCCCCGAGAATGACCTCACGGATTAGGACGTTTCCATTCCTTGATAGGTTCCTGACCGAGGTGATCCCCCTCCAGAAATATGGATCGTTGTTTGAATCGCCCAAAAACTCCCATATTCTTTCCCTTGGCGCGTCTATCCTAATCCTTACCTTGATTTTGACCACGGCTAAATGTGGAGCTTTTAGCATAAATCTTGATAAGTATACACTGCAACACATCAACGGTTTTGGGCCAGGAATCGGTCCCGGCCTCATCACATACCAGCTCTTTGTTTCAGAAATTTGATTTTTGGTATCTATATGCACGAGGTGTGCAAAACCCATTGTTGTCGTCCGGAACACCGCCCGATCTTGCCGACATTATATTCGGCCAAAAGAGCCCTCCCCCTAGGACTCCCGCCAGGGCGGAGCACGCCATGGATAAGATGGATGAGCCCAAGCACAGGATTGCAAACCCCATGTTGTTTGCAAAGTCCAGAGAAGTTCTTGGCAATCTTATCTCGAAACGAATGAGGGCGTCCGGCGGCACCGACATTGACTGGCTCATCGAACACAACGGGGGTTTTATGATTTTTGAGCTCAAGATTTTCCATGATGACAGGATTCTTCTTTCCAGTGCACAGATGCTTGCCTATGAAAAGATATACGAAAACCTTCCCAAATGCCACATTCTTTTCATAGGACATGATGACATTGATTTTCGCAACCTCAACGATTTTGTTTGGATTTTTGAGATGACCGACTGGAAAAAAGGGTCCATCCCCCACGTAAAAGACAGGATCTTGGATCCATCCTACAGTGAAAACGAGGTTACGGGATACCGGGTGGAAAGGGAATTCATGGAAAGGAGAGACGTAAAGCAACTTAGAGACAGGATAGATTGCATCTGGGACGAGTTTGAAGGCCATAAGGGAGCCCAAGGTTCATAAGTTAATCCAGCTCCCGAATTTTCGTGTTTTTCATTTACACGCTTGAGGATACAGTAAGAATTCCCCCCAAAATGTTTGGAAAACCCCTTGCGAAATCTGTTTATTCCATACTCCAGGAGAGATACAACAGCAAGATCGACCCCCGGTTGGGCCATGTTGTGATGACATTTTCAATCAAGGTGGATGGCAGCGGCCTTGTCTCGTCAAACGGCACCACAGTCCATAAAGTACAATTCGACGCACTTGTATTCCATCCCAAGGCGCATGAAATTGTCAGGGGCGAGATCATAGAAATGGCGGATTTTGGAGCCTTTGTAAGGATAGGGTCCACAGATGCAGTTTTACACTTGTCCCAGATTTCCCATGGCGCCAGTGTCGATGTTAAGGCGGGGACTATCCGCATCGGTGGAGGCAAATCCACCCTCAGGATTGGCTCAAGGGTAAGGTCTCGCATAAGCGCGGTCTCAATGTCAAAAGACAGTTCGATAAAGATTGGCCTTACCTGCTCGGAGCCTACACTTGGCCCGGAAGACTGGAACCCCTAGGTTACGACTCGGGCCAGTCTGCGCCGCATTCGGGGCAGGTACCTCTGAGGCCTCGATATTTTGACACATAGTGCACCATTGCCCTTTGCGAACCGCAGCAGGTACATTCTATTCTCATGACATGCGTTCGTGTACCGTTCATATCACCTCTTTTCAACAACATAGCTTACAAATAAGAAACCCAGCTTAAGATGCCTTATGTGCGTTTCAAAGCCCAAGGCGCTGGGATCCCTCTTTTCGATGCGAATTGTATCGTATGTTAATATACTGTAAAGGATGAGGAGAAGACCGTTTGGATTTACAAAAGAAAAAGCGTGTAAACATGTTTGCCATCATGGTGGTGCTAATGATAGCAGTCCCCGAGATTATCGGCCATTTTTATTTTGATACGCAGAAACACCCCATTACCTCCTCGGTTGACACCGCACTCTCGCTTACCGACCGGCAGCATAGCATGTATGTGAACGGGGATGCGAGATGTCACCTTGTCCTGAAAAACGATACCTCGTCCAACGTGAGCCGGGCCGCTGGGATTCAGGGGCAATATGCGGTATATTCCTGCACCTAGGCTCATTCGACCTTCTCAGATCATGGAAGATCGGCCGATTCTGGGGCGCAGTGCTTGTGGACCCACTTTCCAGATGACGTTTTGATGATTTCGGCTCCGACGCTAATCTCTGCCCGGCATTCTGAACATGTTGTCTTGAACTTTGCTTTCATGACATATTTGTCATCCATAGGTAGATAAACATACAAAACCTGGAGGCTGTGACCTCCGCGCATAGATATTCCCACATAGCAATTTTGAATATGTGGCACAAATCATATCAGAGCCATGAGTCACCGCATGAAATCCGTAACATTTTGGGTCTTGCTAGTGGTTTCTGTCACCTCCTTTCCGTCCTCCCTTGCCCTCCAAAATGCCATTTCTGATCCTAACCTGTCGCTAACAATGGATTATCCCGATATCTTGAGCCAGGGAACAGAGTTCGTGATCTCATCCGTGGTAAAGGCCAATGTGGACCAGATATCAAACATTACAGTTACGGTTTCCTGCCCCGACCTACAGATACAACAGGGCGGTTTTCACATTGACAAGCTCGCAAAGGACTCGACGTTTGGAAACAATTTCAACGCGACCGTAAGAAACGGCGTACCTGATGGCACCTTTGTAGCCAACATAGATCTCGAATACTATGTCAAGGGGCTGTTCGATTCCCAGCCTGTAAGGCATTCGGTAATGCAAACTGCCCAGTTTGAGGTAGCCTCCAAGCCTTTGCTTGCTCTGGACTTGCAGGCCCCAAGCGACGTGTTTTCAGGCGAGCCATTTTCCATCAAGGGAACCATAGCCAACAAGGGTTCCGAAATGCATGATCTACTACTTTCTGCATACTCTTCCGAGGTACGGCTGTCAGGAATGAAGTCACTTTCCATCACCGATTTGGAGCCGGGCAAATCCACGGATTTCGAATTCCTAGTCTCTACCCAGAAGGACATAGGCGACCCCATCAGTGCAGTGGTTCATGTAAACGGGACATATTCTGGAGACGACGGCAAATCCTACTCCTTGGACAATTCCTTCAACGTCTTTGTGAGGCACAGGGGCCTTTTCGAAATCGGGGATGCCAACGGCATATGGGTGGGACAGTTTTTCATAGCACCCGTGGTGGGTGTTGGGACAATAGTTTCAAGTGTAATAGGCTTTCTAATATTTCTGTGGCATTACAAGAACAAGAAAAGGAAGCGCAGGGCAAGAAAGACATGACATCCCCCGTACAGTCGTTTAACTAAAAGAGCAAGTCATGGGCCGCCCACTCGATACTTTTTATTTTGGGTCCCTAGAGGTAAGGAATGAAAAAATGTTCCAAATGCAACGGCCAGCTTTTTGACATTGGAAAGAAGTTCGTGTGCACCAGATGCGGATACGAAAAGGCAGTCCGCAAATAGGCACTTCAGGTACAGCCCACTGTGGCAGCCAGGCGGACTGGCTATAGCCCTTCTGCAAACTGGTAGAACGATCTAATGTTGGGAGGCGTCTGTCCGTACACTATGGTTATCTCGTCATGGGCGTTGAGTTCCGTGCTCGAAAGGCTGGTGGAAACCTCCTGCCCGTTCACAAATATCGTCGGCTCTCCGCTTGGTGGCGCTCCGGTGCTGGTTGCCCTCCAGATATCCAGGAACTGACCGAGTGTGAAGTTCTTTTCCTCGGGTGCCTCGATGTGGATAACGCCGCTGTCATCATGGGTATGCAACCAGTAAAGGCATGAAACCTGTTGGCTTTGCGGGCCGCCCGTCATGATTCCTATGAATTGTGGCACAGTGAGCGGTTGCCCGTTTACAAAGACATCGAGGTGGGCGTGGATGTGAAAAACGCCATATTCCCTTGTTTCGCACGGGATTCCGTCTATTGCAGCAAATGTATTGTCCACGGTGCTGTCCGATTTGACCAGAAAGTATGCCGCTCCCGCCACTATTGCCGCAATAATTCCTATTGCTATGAGCCTGTTCTTTGTTTTCGAGGGCGTTTCTGAGGCAGCCTTTTTCTCTCCGTCCTTTATTTTCTTGGCCATCTGTACCTCTGGTCGCTATGCGCCGGTTCCTTATTTTAACCCACTTCCAAAGTAGGCAGCGCCACTGGACGGCGCGTCAACCCCCGAGTTTTCCGGTCAACGGTTGAAATTAAATAATTCCTAGCCGATCTCATGCTAGTGCAGAGACAGGCTTTGTCCCTAGTATTCTCGAAGGGCAGGTATGCAGCATTAGCAATTAGCATTTTTTGGGGGCTTTTCATCCTCCTTTCCTACATGTCCCAGTTCATCTTCTTCCAGCCACAGTTCACGTTCTATGTCCCCGATGAAGGTTACCTGAATTTCTCCCTCATAGTGGCCGTTTCAGTCCTATCGGGTGTCGTTACAAGCCTTAGTGTTTACAGGATATTGTGGTTTGGTGAAAGTATGAAAAAGTCAACTGGTGGCTTCTTGGGCACCATAATAGGTGCGGGCGCCGGCGCCTGCAGTTGCACCTCCATCGGGTTTGCAGCAGCGTCTGCAGCAGGATCCATAGGAGGCACCGCCACTGCCTTCCTAACCCAGTACGAGATTCCGTTGCGTCTTGTCTCTATCGCTGTTCTTGGGTATACCTATTTTGTGGCGGTACGGGGAATCGGCGGCCGCTGTAAAATAGGATAGTCGAACTTTTTTGTCCACTAGGTGATTTAAATAGGGAGACAGGAGGACACACCTTGGAATTTGGCAAGGAAAACAATTCTGGTTTTCTGTATTTTTAGCATCCTTTCGGTTTTGGCAATAAACGACATGCTGCCGTTTGCGTTTGCAGACGAGGTGTACTCTTTTGTGACAAGGTGGGGTACCCTTGGCAACTATGACGGCATGCTGAATGTTCCTGCCAGCATTGCAATTGACGGGTCAGGTAACTTGTATGTGACGGATACGAACAATAACCGCATCGAAAAGTTTTCGGGTGAGGGCAAGTTTCTTGCCAAGTGGGGAACCTATGGCAGGGGTAACGGCCAGTTCAACCTGCCCACAAGCATAGCTGTCGACAGCGGCGGTACTGTCTATGTAGCAGACCAGTCAAACAACAGGATAGAAGAATTCAACGAGTCGGGCGCATACATAAGGGAGTTTGACCTTGGGCAGTATTATCCTTCAAGGATTGCGCTGGATTCCACGGGTGACATATACTTCTCAGATCCCACAAAAAGCCTCGTGGTGAAGTTTTCGCCAACCGGGCAGTCCCTTGCAAAATGGGGCACCCTTGGGACCGGCGAGGGGCAGTTTGATTCCCCGTCCGGGATTGCGGTGGACTCGTCAGGAAACGTCTATGTGGTGGACACTGGGAACAACCGCATAGAGGAATTCACGGGGGATGGCATGTTCCTTGCCAAGTGGGGCGAGGAGGGAACCGGAGGCGGGCAGTTTAACAGCCCCCAGGGAATAGCGGTCGATTCCCATGGCGACGTATATGTTTCAGATACGGAGAATGGCAGGGTTGAAAAGTTTACGAGCACTGGGCAGTTTATCACACAAATAGGTCAGCATGGCACTGGCAACGGGAAGTTTGAATCCCCCTCAGGAATTGCAGTCGATTCTTCCGGAAATGTCTACGTTAGCGATGCCTCGTATGACAACCCGTCCATCCAAGAATTTTCAATTTCTGCCAGTGGGGCTTCGAAAGGAAGCGCGGTACCGGAGTTTGGCCCAGTCTCCTCCCTTGCACTAGTCATCGCCATGTCGCTGCTAGTGGTTTCGACCCGCATTAGAAATATAATGTAAAAAGACTCGATCAGTGGCACCCAATCAGCGGTGCTGCTTCCTCGCCACCGTTGCATACTCTTCAGGGTTTTCATCTTTCAGACGCTGAAAGTAGATTTCTTCATATGGCATTTCCACGATTAATTCCGATTTTAATATTTAAGCTCAAAATTGGCAAAAAGTATTCAGGGAGTCAAAAAAAGTAAGTTTCTCCCCAGACTTTAAGGCCAGTCAGCCAAAGGATAAGAAACGGTTTGACATCAGAGAGGCATGGAGTGTGAGGAGGAGTACAACGAGCTTACCAGGCTTACCGAAAGGCTGCATGAACTTTATTACCAGCAAGAAAATTCCGATTTTGCGTTTTCAAACGCGCTGGCAAGTTCCCAGAACCACCTCATAGCCAGCGGGCTTGTCAGCCTCACTGGCGCCGGAGCGGCCGAAATACTGAACACATTGGGGGACATGGACCAAGAGGGGTTTTCGGAACTTCGCGAGGCCGCGTCAAGCAAGGTCCAGATTGACTCCGCCGTAAAGTCTTTGGAGGAATCATACCGCGATGCAAGTAAGAGATACGATCGATGCCTCGAGCAGGCTGAAAAGAAAGAGATTGTCAGGGAACGAGAATCGTGATTTTGGTTAATATATGATCAGAGCGGCCATTGTTCATCTTGGATCAGAAAAAGAAGAGGACAATAAACAAGTTTGCGGTTTTGATAGTCCTCCTAATCCTAGTACCAGAAATTGTCGGCCACTCACTCTTCGACAAGCCTCATCCTGCCAGCTCATCCGTTAACGCGGCCGTCGCTCTTACCAACAAGCTCGACAAAGGATACCCAGAAAGGAATTTTGGCTGTCATTTGATAATTCAGAATGATTCATCGTCCACCAATGTCACAAGGGCGTCTGGAATGCAGGGAAAGTATGTAGGATATGACTGCGGCAACAGTTAGCGGCTAGCCGTATGGGGGGCGCGAATTCGAAGTGGACAGGTGGTTAGGTGTCGATGACTGCGTAGAATCGATTGAGAACCTGTGACCGATTGACCACAGCAGAAAGAGTGAGGCGAATTTTACCCGTTTGAGATGTTCCATGAATCCGGTCCTAGAGATATCCTCCTCGTACACGACATCACGGATTATCATGCGTTCAGGCAGCAGCTTGTTGGGATGAAATTCGTGATCCACCTTGAATTTCAGCAGGTCCCTCTGCACTTGGTTGAAAAAATCAGACCGTTCCTGTTCAGGTACGGTGGAGAGCATCTTCATGAATTCGGGCGGGTTTTGCAAGGCGCTTCCCAGGATTACAAATTCCTTGTTGGGAAGCTTCACAATGTCCGCAAAGGTCCCCTTTCCGTGGAAATTTGAAATGACAAGATGGAACTCGGATATCGGCTCCTCCCTTTCCGAGACTGCATAATCTTCGTTTTCAAGCCATGCCTTTATCTTGGTTTTTAGCAGGTTGGGAACCAATGAAGGTTGGTGGTCGGCTCTGGCATTTAACAGATTCCGTGCAGGTCATTACCGCCCTCATGTAACTGGTACCTTTCTGACAAAAATTAGGACCATGCTCAGGCCCACTACTATCCCCGATACAATCTCAAACCAGTAGGGGATAAGAATCCGCCTTGCAAAGGCTTCCCCGGGATTTGATTTCTGTTTTTCCATACTCGGCTTCACAGCGGGGTGATAATAGAGGTTCATCAGCTTTTGTTATTACATTTCAGCAACCAAGCTGATTTTCCATGGCTATGGCTAGTCTATGTTCGTAGATGTCTTTGTGGCGCGCATTATTATGCCGCTTACTGATATCGACGAAAGGAAGTACCACCCCCAGAAGTACATGTCGTTCTCATGCATGCAGTGTGTTTTTGCAGTATTTTTCACATCGTCAGCAGAGCAGGTCAGGTGAAAAAAGTTGCCAGGGAATACGTTGAGGGGTATCGGCGCCTCTGCGACTGTATACGAAAACATGTGCGGCAACAAAAAGTAGAATATCAGAAGAAATGGGACAAATGTAAGGGCCATTGGCCTCATGTTTAGTTGCATTATCTCCATGTTAAGCTTGTTCATGTATGCAGACTTTTTGTTCAACTGATCTATCCTCTCCTGATCCTTCGACTTGAAAGCTGCCATCCTTTCTTTCTGCCAAGCCCTAGTTTCCTTCATCAATCTTTTCAATTTGTCCTGGTCAACCATTTTTTTTCTTATTCCGGCACTGAAAAGGTTGAGCATGATTGCAATTCCCACTATGCCTAATGCCGATGGTACTAGTCCCTTCACCCATGGGTTGAGGCTGCCAAGCTGGTTCTGCCCTATACCTGGGATCTGCAGGGCCACAGAACCGAGGAAGCCAAGAATTACGGACTCCATTATGCTGTTCTGATGTATCAAGGTATTTTAAAAGTTGATGCGTTTTGCCCCTATGGCATGCTTTTATTTGGCCCTGATGGTTGGGTTTCGTGGCATTAAAGGAAAAGGACAGGAACGTACTAAAAACTATGATTGATGAGGAGATTGCCAAGATTCCCGGGATCGTGAGGAACCTACGCCTTCCAGAATTCAGCGGGATATTCCAGATTAAGGACGAGTCGGAATACGTTTATGGGTACACACATGGGTCCATAATCGGCAAGTTTGAGACATATTATTTTGTTGCCCATTCGGGCAAAAAGCCAAGCGGTGGGGAAGTGGACGAGATAGCCAAGACCATCCTGCAGAAGACCTCCGATATAAGAGGCGCGATAATCGGTGCACTTGGTCAGTAGATTTCATCATGAGGATTTGGTAGAGAGCGACTCGCCTTTGCCATAGCACTCGTCGGCCGAGTTGAATATGGCAAGCGACTGGTTAATAATTTTGGCGGCCGAAACCCTGTCCTCATTTGCCTTTTCAAGCAAGGTTTGGCCAAGCCCCCGCAAGGCTTTCGCCTTGTTGTACCACGCATTGGCGTGTTCCGGATTTAGTGAGAGCGCCTTGTCATAGCAGTCAATTGCATCCTGATACCTCTTCAATCTGAAGAGCGCTATCCCCTTGTTGTTCCAAGCACTGACATGGTTTGGGTCAATCTCCGTAGCCCGGTCGTATGCGGCGAGGGCCTCCTCATTTTTTTCCTTCATCATGAATTCGTTGCCCTGTCTGTACCATGATTCGGAATCGCTCATAAACTGGCTTAGGTGGCGGTCATATTTTAACGCCAAGAATTGTGGGTTTTTAGGGCACGGCTTCTGAAAGAAGATTCGCGAGGTAATGGGCTTGAACCTATGCCTCGTCTTCTGTAAATACCACTCGAATCATGTTATTGTCGTACTCCAATTCTACGTTCTTGTGGAGGATTTCCTTGAATACCAGTTCGAGTATCGTCTTTTGGTACAGCGCCCAGTTCCTTCCAAGGTCGTGTTTTAGGACCATGTTGTGTATTCCCCCGTCTATGAGGTGGCTTGTCTGAACGGACGAGTTTAGCATCATTGTCTCATACCATGACAGGAAAGACCTGAGGTCTATCTTGCCGCGCATGAAGAGAGCAATGTCTTCAATTTCTTCCTTGCCCATTTTTGAGGCAAGTTCCATGACGAATTTTTCGTCAAGCTCCTCAAATATTTTCTTCAGGACGGGTTTTGTCAGTATTACCAGCCCTGACTTTGGGAGAAAGACGTCCCAGTCAATGAATTTTCTGAGTGCTTGGTTTACGAGGGTGTTGGTGCTTACCTCCTGAACCTTGGACAGGTCACGGAGGCGGTTTATTGTGCCGTCATCGAGCCTGAAGGTTATCGTGGATGTCTTTTTTGATCCATTGACCGCGTTCAGCATGTACTTATTTCCTGTCTGAGGTATTTATGAAATGACGAACCTTGTTAACTGAAATTTTCCCCATGGGAGGAGTTTGATAGAGGATTGTACCAAAAATTTTAAAACATTCTAGCCTATCAAGGCCTCCGATCAAGAGTCCGCATGACGGCAGTGAAGCCTGAATGCCCTTGGATGCCCCATGCCTGATTAATGGCTGGATTAATAAAAACAAAATATGAAAATCTTGGATCTTTGTAGGCTACGCCTGTCTAGGATGCCGGTTCCACTATCTCTGCAGTAGCAAATCGCTGACTTACTTCTATTATCTTTACTTTTGCGTTTTGACCAGTTTTGCCGTTCTTGACAAATACCACAAAACCTTCGACTCTTGCGATACCGTCGCCCTTTCGGCTGATCTCTGTAATAGATACGTCGTATTCCTTCCCGACCTCTACTGGCTTTGGCCTGTCATCAAACTGCCTGCTGCCGCCGAATCTTCTTCCGCCGCCATAGCCTCTCGACTGGCCAAAACCTCCTTCGTTGTTACTCATCATTGCACCTCCCTTGTTACCTCTCAATTACCCAATCCACCTATAAGAATTGATGTATCCGTAACCTGCGTAGGTGGGCCTTTTACCGCACAGTCCTTCCGTAATTACTGGCTTTTCCTAGGGACAATTCTGAATGGCATTGTACCTGACCAGTCGTCCTCACTCAAGCCCGTGCTGCTTGGAAGACTGGGAAAGATCGCCATATTTTTTAGCAATGAAGGATATTAAGATACGAAGTGGAGGATGTTGGCTTATTCGTCGCTTGACCTTCTTTGCAACGAGATACTGCTCCTAAACAAAAACATACAATCAGTTTCGGTGATAAACAAGATGGGCAGGCTTGTCGAGGAGACATCGAGACCCGATTTTGCCACGAGGTTTCCAGAACACCTAAACGAGCATTTCCTCATGCAGTGCGTGCTCCAGATTTCCATGGGAAGGGATTTTGACGAGTATTATGGCCCCATCAGCTATCACGTATCAGAAAGGGCCGGCCTTACCCTTCTCAGCTTTCCAGCCGATGGCGATGTCATACTTGTAGTTTGCAACAAGAACATAAGCCCCATAACACTGGCAAAAAAGATTGTCGGGACAATAGGCAAGTTCCAAAGCAGGGTGTCCCTAATCGAGCTCTAGGTACAGTACACAGAAACAAATTAAGATAAGATTCCTACAGTTGAATCATACGTAAATCCTATTAGCCATCCTGAACCTGAATTGTCAATGGTATTACCGTACAATGCCAGTCCTTCCTTAATGAGCGGGCGCATGAATAGGGTTCTGCTTTCAAGCATGCTGGGAACGGTACTTCTTTTTTTTACATTTGCCTCCAATTTTCCCGCCGCTTCGGCAGACGGCGGCCAGGGAACGGTGTCATATGTTGGGAAAGTGGATGTATCCGAACTGCCCAAGATGAAGAGCCAGCCCCACCACTTTACCATGCCTTTTCTTCCAAAAAACCAGGCAGCCTTCACACAGGCAAAGAGCAAGCCAAAATCAATCAACCTAAACAATTCGAGGAACAAGCCTGCTGAAATCGCGATGATGCCCGATGTGTCCAGTTTCAAGGCTGTGCAGACGATTTCCCAATTCACCGGACTCGATGAAAACCAATGTGGTTGCAGCCCCCCAGACGTACAAGTTGCGGTGGGTCCTGACAATGTCGTGGAGATGGTCAATACATCGGAAGAGATATGGCAGAAGGACGGGCTGCACGTAACCACGGTTTCCTTGTATACATTTTATTCAGTTTCACAGAGTGATTTTCTGAGTGATCCGCGAGTATTTTTTGATCCTTCAACTGACAGGTGGTTCTCGTCAATCCTGGACGCTTCAACAAATAGCGTAAAGCTAGCAGTATCAGGCTCCAGCGACCCCACAAAGAGCTGGAGCATATACAATGTTTCATTCGGTGCAAACTGCCCCGACCAGCCTTCGATCGCCGCCAGCAACGGCATTCTCATAGTCAGTGCAAATGACTTTTCAAACTGCCTCACATCTCCGACCCTTCTCGGGGCACAATACTTTGTACTGAACAAGACCCAGATGGTCGCTGGGATCCAAAACCCCACCATGAAGCCATTTGGGCCAGACATGACAGAGTTTTCCATCATGCCAGCCAAGTCACTTGGCCCTACCTCAACCATGTACATGGTTACCATTGACACCAACACAAGCACGTTGAGGCTCTACTCAATTTCTGGACAAGCTGCAAACCCGAGTGTTCATACCGACGACTTTCCAATACGCACGGTAAACATACCGCCTGGAGCCTCCCAAAAGGGGACTGGCACACCCCTTGAGACGAACGACGACAGGGTTCTGGATGCCGCGTGGTATGCAGGAAATCTATGGCTTACTCTGACAGATAGCTGCACCCCCGTAGGAGACACCCAGGCACGCTCATGCGTGAGGCTGGTGGAGGTTGACACCAACTCTTCGAAGGTGATCCAAGATTTCGACGTTGGGACGGCCGGTACGTACTATTTCTACCCCGCCCTGACCATCGACGGCAGGGGTGACGTAGACGTCATTTTTGGCTACTCATCTAGTTCCTCTTTCCCGGGCTTGATGGTCGGGACCCAGGCGCCATCGGATACGAGGGACTCCCTAGGTTCCCTAGAGGTCTTTGCGGCAGGCTCTGCACCTGACACAAGCGGGAGATATGGAGATTATTTCAGTGCGGCAAGGGATCCTGCAAATACCACAAACGTGTTTTTTGCAGGCGAGGTTCACTCAAATACCGCCTCCAGTCCGTCGCCATGGTCTACCCTTATTGGCAGCACTGCATACGTAAGTGCGCCCGAGTTTCCATTCTCCCTTCCCATCCTGCTGGCTGGCCTGTCCCTCTTGGCTGCGTTTGGCAGCATAGGTAATCGCAGGTCGATTTTTTCTGGAAGATGATCTAGTAGATCCTTTCCAGAATGGGATCCCTATTCTCATAATGGAGTCTTAGTATGGGTTCTTCTTCAAGGGACTTGAGAAGGTACAGCGTCCCCCCGCTTTTGCATCTTCGCATCCCCTTGATGAGGTAAACTTTTCCAGATAACCTGTTTTGTTTCGATATCCGGACCCGTTCCCCGCAGTTGAAGGTAGACATCTTTTTTCACTGAAAAATGATACAAGATTAATTTTGCGCAGGATTTGCATGTCAGATCAAGCCGGGTGAAAAAAATGTAGGCACGTTATGTAGCAACCATCCCGGTTTACCGAATTTAGAAGAATCATAGTGTGGCTTCTTAAACAATGGCACATGTTAGCCCAAGAGCGGAGATGGCAGGATTGAGAAAAGTCCACGTAGCAGTAATTTCAGGATCGGTAGCGGCTGCCCTGATTGGAATTCTTGCATATAGCCTCATGAACACGCAGTTTGACCTCATCATGCCGGATGGCTCAGAGGTACAAAATGCGACCCTGGGCCCTGACAATTTCAGCAGGCTCAAGCAGAACGTTGGCGTGTTTACAGTCTACCGACCTCATGCCACAACCCTTAATCCAACCATTGGTTACTGTCCCATCGCGGAATTCATCCACGAGCATGAGGATGGGTACAATGCCACGCGCGTTGGAAATACGACCATTTTCAATGCCACCCTTCCCCCTCAATGGTGTGATCCCGAACTCAACCCCAGCCCGGTCCCGGAGTTTGCCGAGATAGTCACCCCGGTAGCCCTCATGGGCTCGACCTTGTTTGTGGTGGTCCTCTCTAGGTGCAGGACCCCTCAGTAGCTTCTTTATTTGTTGGCATGAGTTATGCAGAACTCTGCAGTGTGAAAGACAGTATTTTTGTCTGGCCCTGATTGGTTACCTCCGCATACCAGCTTCCCACTGGGTACGATCCCGTCGTGGAGAAAAACAGGACGTAATCCCCATTAGAGTTTGCCGTCGCGGATGTGTCATACGTATTACCCGAGGGGCTTACAAGGACGGCATCAACAGTAGATCCTGATTGGGCGGTGCCAGCTATCTGCACCAGATCCCCGGGCTGGTAGGAGGGCTTGTCAGTCTGCGCGGTAAAGGCAGACGAGCTGGATGTACCGGTGCTTGCCCCAAGTGTGAAATACAGCATCCTAGACTGTCCCAGGTTGCTTACACTCACGCTCCAGCTGCCTGTTTCGTATGAGGAAGAGGTCGCAAAGATTATGGTATAAGAGCCGTCGGAATTTACCGTTGTAGACGATGAGTAGGTGTTCTGTGACGGATTTGTCATGACGGATGTAACGGTGCTGCTTGGGACTGCAGTGCCTGTAACTTGTACCACATCTCCCAGCTGGTAGGACGACTTGTCAGTCTGCGCGGTAAACCCTGATGAGGGCGAGGAGGATCCGCTGGATTGGAGGTAAATGGTGAGCGTTTTTGTCTGTGAAAGGTTTGTTACTGTTATGGTCCACGTACCCGACAGGTACGACGGCGACGTAGAAAAGACCACAGTATACGAGCCGTCGGGGTTCGAGGTGGTACCAGAGTTGTATGTGGTTCCCGCCGCGTTTTCCATTACCGCAGTCACGCTGCTGCTTGGCACTGCCGTGCCTGTTACCTGCACGATGTCCCCTCCTTGATAGATGCCCTTATCGGTCTGTGCGGTAAAGGTAGCGGTCCCTGAGGTTGCACCTGTAGAAACTGATATCGGTTCGGAGGCCGCCTCCTGGCCTGAGGAAATCTTTACCACGTATTGTCCCGGGATTATCGCGGTTGAAAGCTGCATGCTATACATCACGCTTCCGGTGGAATCGGCCCATGTCGTCTGGCCAAGAAGGGCAAAGCCCGTGTCGTCAACAAGCTGGACCTGTACCGCCTTTAACGGAGGGGCCCCCATCGCCGTGATGTGGACTGTGTCCCCGGGGGAATACGTGGACCTGTCAAGTGACAGCAGGATCTGCCCTGAGCCCTGGCCCTGTGCCAGATTAGTGGAATTGCCGATTGTTTCCAGTTTCTTTTGTATGTCCGCCATGGAAGAATCCAAAGTTCCGAGGTCGGCTAGCCTTTCATGAATGTCCGCAAGACTTGTCTTCATCAGCCCAAGCGAGGTGAGGTTGTTGTTTATCGAGTTGACCTGGAGGCTGATCGCACTTACTTGTGACTTGAGAGAGTCCACCTCGGAATTCATCGAGCTTACCTGGTTGGTCAAGGAATCAAGCTTCCCGGAATAATCCGGGACCTTTGCAGTCTCGGGATTAGCCTGTATAAGATGGACATTGAATATGCCATAGACCCCAGCAGATACCATGAGAAGGGCCACTGCCGCGATTGCCATGTAAACATAGTTCCGTGGCACAAGTTTGTTCCGTCACAAGAATATATAGGGGCCGCTATTCTTTTATAAGAAATCATTTAATAGAACACTTTTCCTTTTTTGGACTTTCCTACCACCCGCGCCATCCAGTTCTCAGGGCGACAATGCCGGAAACATGTGCTGGATGTGGACCAAGTTTTAAATTAAGAAACTGTCGGATATGCAGCATGGGAAGGGATTGGCAGCTTACGTTTCGCATGGCGGTTAGTTTTTTTGTCCTGACCCTAATCTACTTGGCTTTTCTTTCCTTTATCGCATTATACTTCGGGCTTGGGATTTTGCCGATAGCGTTTATAGCCGTCTTGATGATCGGGGCACAGTGGTTTTTCTCCGACAGGATAGTGATGTGGAGTACGGGTACCAGGATTGTTACAAAGGCGGAGCAGCCCATGTTGCACGAGATTGTGGAGGAGCTTTCCTCAAAGGCTGGAATCCCGAAGCCAAGGATAGGGGTCATGCCAAGCGACGTACCAAACGCCTTTGCCACCGGCAAGACCCCGAGAAGCTCAATCGTAGTCGTTTCATCCGGGATAACCAGGATCCTTTCAAGGGACGAGCTCGAAGGCGTTCTCTCGCATGAGCTCACCCATATCAGGCACAGGGATGTGACAATAATCACCCTTGCCAGCCTGTTTTCCACCATTGCGTGGTATCTGATGCAATCCTCCATGTGGGGCTCCATGTGGGGTGGTGGATACGGGTACGGCTATGGAAACGGCGGCAGGCAGCAGCAGGGCGGAGGCCTCTTCCTAGTGCTAATTGTTGCCGCAATTGTGTGGGTGTTGAGTTTCCTCATAATCCGGGCGATATCGAGGTACAGGGAGTTTGCCGCCGACCGCGGCGGCGCGTACCTTACGGGGCACCCCATGAACCTGGCAAGGGCCCTGATGAAGATAGAGGGCAGGGTCAAGGTGGCGCCCGTGCAGCAGGCACAAAAGATGGAAGGCATGAATGCCTTTTTCATCATACCCGCCATATCAGGACAGTCCCTAGCCAAATTCTTCTCAACCCACCCGCCCATAGACGAAAGGATAAAGCGCCTGATGGCAATAGAGCGGGAGCTTCACGGTGCAAGCGACCTGCGATAGATGGTTTCAGACTAGCAGGCAAGGCAGTCGGAACGCAGATTGTACCATCTGCCGTCTTGCCCCGCGCGTCCTAGTTGGCCTGCGTCATCTTGTCCAGGATTGACTTGTTAATGCTGCTCATGTCGGTTATTACGTCCTTTGCGTTTCCGATACCGTCCACCTTTACCACGACAGACCCGACAACGAATTCGGAGTGGTAGCTTGTGCCCCCTACACCGTCAGAACAGATGCAGATAAAGCTCGTGTCATTGGACTTGGCGTCACCGATGAACTTGGTGGCCCCCCCTTGCATTTCCTGTTCGTCCACCTTGAAGACCTCATGACCCTTTGCCGGAGGTTGGTATTCCTCAATCCATACGTCAAACAGTTCAAGGGGATTTGCGTTCAGATTCTCATAATCCTCCCGGACGAGCTGCGCAAGCACCGGGGAATTTACCCCGCGCGGTATCCCTACGCCATTTTGTGTGGACCATTGGGATCCTATCTCGGATGGTGACGGCAGATACTGTCCGAGGCAGGTTGACGGGGTTTTCAGGTTAACCTCAGGGCACGGGGCAAACAAGATGGATGGGGTTTGCGGCAGCTGGGGCTGTCCCGTACCCACACTGGGCATGTGGATAATCCCGTTATCGATAAGCCACTGGATGGCCCCTATAAAGTCGGCATCGCTTACCTGCCCCTGGCCCCACCAGAGCGCAGTGTTTCTTACCCAATTTGGGATCGAAGTCTGCTGTGCTGAGACATGTGACGAGCCAATTGTAAGGCCTGCGACAAAACTAAGGGCAATTAGGAGATAAAGTACTTTTTTCACATTCGCCTCTCTAGGCATCCCTTTTTTAAACGATGAGAATCCACAGGAACGGGCAGATCCTCGGACCCGTTTCAATGCAGGGGGAACTATGCCTACCGAGGCAAGGGCGCCACCTTACCCCAGACCGGCCGCATCCACAGGACCGCCTGAAAAATAGAGGGAGATTACAGAAGATCAGATCATGCGGAACCTTCCCAATTACTAAATAGAAAAAAACGCCATTAATGGCATGACTGCCCTTGGTTTGCTCTATGCCGTGGGCCTGGCTGCCGCAATCCTTCCCGCGCAGCTTCAGGGAGCCCAGAATATGCATGCAGACACATGCGGTGCCAGGATAACCGAGCTAGAGGAGCAGGTGGAATACGCGGTGGGCTCGCCGAGAATAATCCATTTTATAGAGGACAACACCACCGCGTTTGAGTCACTGCACCAGAAATACCTCCTATATTGGCTCAATACGAAATTTACCTGGGACAACGACCTTTCCAGATGTTCAGCCCATCTTGAGGAAATCACGGCGTCATTCGAGCTAGGAAATTCAACCGTCCCATTCATCGGAATGGCCCATATTACAGTAAACCCCGGACTGACACGGGTCACCGGGCTTCAACTTGACATACATGGCTAGCAGTAAGGCGTGCCAACACGTGCGTGTTTGGCCCATTTCCCCGCCTATCTTCAAATTTTGTTGCGTGCCTTGTTCCTTGGCTTTGAGCGCACCATGCAGTTGCAGCAGTTGCAGTAGAGGCCCACGGTTTCAGGCGTTGCCGGCCTTCCCTCCCAGTCATGGCAGCCTTCTTTGCTCATGAAAATTCCGCAGATCTGGCACCGAACCTGGTCTGAAAGATATCGGCTCGTGCCGTCCCTGGGCTTCCTTACCTTGAACTCCCTGCACACTCCCTTGCAGGCACCCCTCTCCTTATGCATATACGGCATATGCGAGGGATGAATAAATTCCCATGTAAAATCTAGTTCTTGGCCTTTAGGCCCCCTGTAAAGTCCGTCCTTAGCTGGCCGCAGGCGGCCGATATTTCAATCCCCTTTTCAACCCTGACGGTACACCCTATTCCTGCTGCCTTCAGTATGCGCTCAAAGGCGGTAACCCGCTTCCACGAAGGGCGCCTGAATTTTCCTGCGGTGGGGTTCACCGGGATGAGGTTGACGTGTGCCCCGTTCCCCTTCAGCAAGTTCGCAAGCTCCTCGGCATCCGCGGGCGAGTCGTTGACTTCCTCAAGCAGGGCATATTCGAGAGTAACGCGCCTGCCCGTCTTTTTGAAGTATCTGCGCGTTGCCGCAACTATTTCCCCTACAGAGTTTACACCTGCGGTCGGAATGAGCCTTCGGCGGAGGCTGTCGTTTGGTGCGTGGAGTGATATTGCAAGCCCTACCTGAAGGTCCTCATCCGCAAGCCGCTCTATTCCCTGCATTACTCCGACCGTGGAAATCGTGATGTGCCTCTGTCCGATACCGAATGCTCTTGGATGCGTTAGTATCCTGACTGCCCTGATGGTCTCAGCATAGTTTGCCAGGGGCTCGCCCATCCCCATGAAAACGAGGTTTGTTACGTGTTCACCCCTTTCTTGCAGGAGTGAGGCAAAATGCAGCACTTGGCCCACAATCTCCTCTGCCATAAGGTTCCTTTGGAATCCCATCTGGCCGGTAGCACAGAACGTGCAACCCATTGGACATCCGACCTGGGTGGATACGCAGACAGTGGATCTTGGATGAGCCACTCCCTTTGGCTTGTATTGCATCAGGACTGTCTCCACAAGCGTCCCGTCCAAAAGTTTGAGCAGGAGCTTGGTGGTGTAGCCGTCTTCGCTTACGAGCCGGTGTATCTCGCTTGCAGACCCTATACCGTACCCTGAGGCGGAAAGTGATTCCCTAAATTCCAGCGGGACCTGACGCATAGAAAGCACATCCCTTGGAAATTCACTGTACAGCATGTGAAGAATTTGGTCTGCGCGGTAACGCGGCTGGCCCATTTCCCCAACTACTGCGTCGATCTCGGCTGGAAGCATGCCATAAAGGCTTTTCAATCCATATCCACACTCCACATTCTCGCGATGGAACCCATTAGTCTTTGTACTGGTCATGCCCCTTTAGTATTTTTGCAGCCGTTTTGATACGTAAGACCCATGCGGCATCTCCTCCCATTGTGTGAAATCATGCGCAAATAATAATTAAAACGAAGGCCAAATATAGACATAGTAGACCCAACCCCCGACGAAGACATTTTCAAGAACTGCGACCAGCGTAAATGCCACAAGGGACCCCTCGTTACAGACGTCTTCTCAGGCGAGGTTGCCTGCGAGAGCTGCGGACTGGTCCTGATTGAGAGGGGCGAGGACCGCGAACAAGAGGGCGCATCATACAGCATGGGGGAATTTTTGGCAAAGAGCAGGACGGGCGGAGGGTTCTCGCTTGCAATGCACGACAAGGGGTTATTTACAAACATAGGAAACCAGAACATCGACGCCGCGGGAAAACCATTGTCGGGAGCCATGAAAAATACCATTGACCGGCTGCGCAAATGGGACCAGCACAGCAAATCAAGAAGGATAAGCAGGAGCCTGGTGCCGGCTCTTACCATTTTTGACTCGATTCGGATAAAGCTCTCGATACCAGACCCCGTAATCGAGGAGGCAGCATACATCTACAGGAAGGCCCTTGCTGCAAGACTCACAAAAGGGAGGAATTCAAATGCCATGGCCTGCGCCTCCCTTTATGCGGCGTGCAGGGAATGCGACACCCCGCGGACCCTACGCGACATTGCCGATGCCGGAAACATACGGAGAAAGGTGCTTTCCCGGACCTACCGCGTTTTGATAGGGAACCTCCACCTCAGGCTTCGGCCGTTTGATTCAACGGAGTTCATCACTAGGATTTCTAACGAGGTTGGAATAAGTGAAAAGACAAAGAGGGGAGCTTTTGAGATGATAACAAGGATAAGCGAAATAGGCATATCGGCTGGAAAAAACCCAATGAGCATGGCGGCGGCGGTTCTTTTCCTATCATGTGTGCTAAACGGGGAAAAAAAATCCCAGGTTGACATTGCCAAGTCTGCCGGAATAACCACCGTCACCATCAGGAACAGGATTCAGGGCCTGAGAAAGGAGTTTGACATTGAGGCGGACGGGGATTAATTGGAACCATTCAAGCCACGGATCCTCCTACGGTACAGCATAGACATCCCCGCCGTAAACCTGCTGCGTCCCCGCCGTTGTGGCAAC
>Ga0070738_10000237_pt1 | contig 170607 bp, 151 predicted proteins | sample Coa_R2_2_FD_66446 | JGI IMG/M metagenome (GOLD analysis project Ga0070738, IMG submission 66446) | Surface soil microbial communities from Centralia Pennsylvania, which are recovering from an underground coalmine fire - Coalmine... | ecosystem: Environmental > Terrestrial > Soil >... | reverse complement strand
TCTCGGGCCTCGGCGGTCATGGCGGCAGTCATGTCGGTCTCGATGAGCCCCGGGGCGACGACGTTTGCCAGCACGTTCCGGGAGGCCATCTCCTTGGCCACCGACTTGGTGAAGCCGATGAGGCCCGCCTTGCTCGCGGCGTAGTTCGATTGTCCTTTGTTGCCGACCAGACCGACTATGCTGGAGATATTGATGATCCGCCCCCAGCGGCGCTTCATCATGCCGCGGACGGCCGCCCGCGTGGTGGCGAACGCCCCGCGCAGATTGGCGTCGATCACCGCCTCCCAGTCCGCATCCTTGAGGCGCGGCAGGATGTTGTCGCGCGTCACACCGGCGTTGTTGACGAGGATGTCGAGCGAGCCCAACGTGCTCTCGACTCGCTCGATCAGGGCGGCCACCGCCGCCAGGTCGGTGACGTCGCACGCGAACGGCACCGCCTCGCGCCCGCTTGCCCCGCCGAGCGCGGCGGCGACCTCCTCGGCCCGCGCCCCATCGCGCCCGACGATGGCGATGCGCGCGCCGGCCCCGACGAGCGTCTCGGCGATCGCGCGCCCGATCCCGCGGGTACTCCCCGTCACGAGTGCCACACGCCCCGACAGGTCGATGCGCATCACGTCATCCTCGCGAGAAGGGCCTCGACCTCGGCGGCTGTCCCGCAGGTGGCGGTCGCGACGCCCGGGGCGATCCGCTTGGTGAGGCCGGTCAGGACCGCCCCCGGCCCCATCTCCACGAACAGCGCCTGCGGATGGGTCTCGGCGAGGCGGCGCACGACATCGAGCCACCGCACGGGCGCCGTGAGCTGGCGGAGGAGCGCGTCGCGGGCGCTGGCCGCCGAGCGCGATGGCTGGGCGTCGACGTTCGAGTAGATGGGAACCCGTGGATCCGTGAAGCCCGCCGCGTCCAGCGCCGCCCGGAGCCCGGGTTCCGAGGGACGCATGAGGGGCGAATGGAACGCGCCACTCACCGGCAGGCGGACGGCCCGCTTTGCGCCGTGCTCCTTGGCGAGCACCATGAGACGTTCCACCCCGGCCACCTCTCCCGAGACGACGGTCTGCTCCGCGGCGTTGTAGTTGGCCGGAACGACCTCGCCCGCCTCCGACGACGCCCGAGCGCAGAGCGCGTCGATGGACGTCGTCAACTCCCCCAGGATGGCGGCCATCGCCCCGGGGCGTTCGTCGCCGGCCTGCCGCATGAGCTGACCGCGCCGGCGGACCAGACGGGCGCCGGCCTCCAGGGTGAGCGCGCCAGCCGCGTAGTACGCCGTGTGCTCGCCCAGCGAGTGGCCGGCGGCGGCCCGCACGCGTGCGCCGAGGTGCTCGCGGGTCGCGGCCCAGACGGCGGCGCCATGCGTGAACAGCGCGGGCTGGGCGTTGTCGGTCAGCGTCAGCTCGTCGGCCGGCCCCTCGAAGCAGACTCGCGACAGCGGCGTGCCGAGCGTCGCGTCGACCTGGTCGAAGACGGCGCGCGCGGCGGGGAACGCCGCGGCCACGTCCCGACCCATTCCGGGCTTCTGCGAGCCCTGCCCTGGGAAGAGAAGGACGACGTCCACGCTAGAACCGGGCGATCCATTCGGGCGAGGTCCCGATGCCGATCCCCGCGACGTCGTGATTGGTCATCACGGCCGAGGGAACCGCCCCGTGCCGGCCGCGGAGGCGAGCGGTCGCTTCACGAGGTGCCGGTCCGCTTCGCGCCCACCGAGTCGGCGGTGGATCGGCTCTCGCCGCCGTCCGACTCGGCGAGGCGTCGGCCGATGTGCGCCGACAGATCCGTCTCGATCGCCCGGAGCGCCACCTTGATCGCGTTCTTGATCGCACGCTCCCCCGACTTGCCGTGCGAGATGATGCTCACGCCGCGGACCCCGAGCAGAGGGGCCCCGCCCCGCTCGGCATAGTCCAGCGGCGCGAAGGCGGCGCGGAGCGCGTCTCGGTCGAAGCCCTGGCGCAGCATGAGCTCCGTCATGAGCGCCGGCACCGCCTCGTAGAACTTGAGCAGCACATTGCCGACGAAGCCATCGCAGACCACGACGTCGATCGGCCCCCGGTCGCTGGCACCGGCGACGACATCCCGGCCCTCGACGTTGCCCTGAAAGTGGAGCCCGGCGCACCGGAGCAGCTGATGCGCCTCCTTGACGACGCGACTCCCCTTCTCCGGCTCCTCCCCGACGCTGAGCAGTCCCACGCACGGGCGCTCGCGTCCGAGGATGTCTTCGGCGTAGACCGACCCGAGCCGCGCGAACTGCGCCAGCTCCACCGCCGAGCAATCGACGTTGGCCCCGCTGTCGATCACGACCACGGGCTGGCGGGCGGTCGGGAAGACGGTGCAGATGGCGGGGCGGCGAAGCCCCGGGTGCAGAGACAGGAGCTCCTTGGAGGCGGCCATCTGGGCGCCCGTGTTTCCCGCCGAGACGAACGCGTCCGATCGCCCGTCCGCCTGGAGCCGGAGGCCGACCACCATCGAGCTCTGGACCTTGCCCCGCAGCGCCACCGAGGGGCGATCCGCCATGTCGATCACGTCCGGCGCATCGATCAGCTCGAGACGTGCGCGAAGCGCCCGGAGCCGCGCGTGTTCCCCGCCAAGCAGCGTCTCGAGCTGCTCCGTGACGACGCCCGCGCGTCCGACGAGTTGAATCGTATGTGCGGCGTCGAGCTCAGCGAGGGCGAGCAACGCGCCGGTGACGGGCGCACGGGGAGCGTGGTCGCCCCCCATGGCGTCCAACGCGATGCGCGCCAAGGTTAGGCTTCCCGGGCCGCGACTCGCTGTTCACCCGCATAGTACCCGCACTCCTCGCACACGCGGTGCGGGCGTTTCGGGCTCTGACAGCGCGGGCAGGCTTGCAGGGCGATCGCGGGCGCGATCTTGTGCGTGTTGCGCGCGCGCTTCTTTCGCTTCGAGGTCCGGCGCTTCGGGACGGCCATCGGTCAGTGTGGTCGAGGGATCGAGAGGGGGGGAGTAGGAACGGTGTCGGTCGGATCACGGTACCCAGAGTCGCCGGATCGTCACGGTCGACTCGGCTCGTCGCCGTGCGAGCCGTGCTGGCGCAACGCGCTCCAGCGATCGTCGATCGGCTCCTCGCACCCGCACGGTCCAGCATTGAGGTCTGCACCGCAGGTCGGGCACAGCCCCGCGCAGTCGTCCCGACATTGGGTGAACGGCGGCACGCTCAACAGCCACTGCTCCCGCACCGCGGGGCGTATGTCGATCTCGTGCGAGCGCGGCTCGAAGAGGTACACGTCAGGGTCATCCGCATCGTCGGCACCGTTCTCGGCAAAGAGGCACTGCACGCGCTCGCGCACGTCGATCTCGACCTCGGTGAGGCACCGGCGGCACGCATCGTCTGTCATCCCGGCAATCTGGCCGCTGAAGTAGAACCGCCCCGGCCCGGCTGCCGAGAGCCGTCCGTTGACCCGGACCCCTTCGACCGGCACGCGGTCGTGCTCCTCCCAGACGGGGTCGGCCGGTGAGAGGACATCGTCCACCACTGCCGCCCCGGCCGCGAGCGCCCGAAGGTCAAATACCAGCATAACCCCGCAATGTAGACACCGCCCGGACACGAATCAAGTTCCGCCCCGACGCGGAGTTACGCGATCGACCGCCGTCCCCGTGAACGCGCCCTCGCGGGGCGGCCGCCGCTCAGCGGGCCCCGAGCACCTCGATGTCGGAAAAGAAGAAGGCCGCCTCCCGCGCGGCGTTCTCGTCGGAGTCCGAGGCGTGGATCGCGTTGCGCTCCTTGGATTCGGCGTACAACCGCCGAACCGTCCCGGCCTCAGCCTCGCGCGGATCCGTCGCCCCGATGACGCGGCGGAGCGCCGCCACGGCGTCGGCCCGCGTGAGAACGATCGGCATGCACGGCCCCGACGTCATGAACGCGACCAGCGATGCGAAGAAGGGGCGCTCGCGATGGATTTCGTAGAACGCACCCGCCTGCTCGCGCGAGAGGTGGACGACTCGGGCAACGGAGATCCGGAACCCCGCGTCCTCGAGGTGGGCGATGATCTTGCCGGCCAGCCCGCGACCGAAGGCGTCGGGCTTGATGATGGTGAGGGTCCGGTCCGCTGGCATGGAGGAGGTGGAGGGTCGAGGTCGAGGGGCGACTACGAGCCGATCAATTTACGCACGATGTCCCCCCGGGTGAGGAATCCGACCACCCGGCCATCGCGGACGACCGGCACGCGGCCGAGGTCCTTGTTCACCATGAGGGATGCCGCTTCCGCGAGCGGCTGGTCCGGCGACACGCAGAGGACCTGGCGCGTCATGACATCCCGCACCGTCCGGCGTGGATCCTTGCCGGCGGCAATCGGGGCCCGGACCGCCGTGCCGAGTATCTCGCGCTGGAGGTAGGTGGCGAGGAGATCCCGCACCAGCTCGCGCTCCGACAGCATGCCGAGCAGCCGGCCGTCCGTGTCGACGACCGGCAGCGCCCCGATCCGGGCCCGAACCATCTCCCGTGCGGCGTCGCGAAGCGGTGCGTCGGCCTGCGTCACTCGTGGCCGCTCGCTCATGAGGTCGCGCACCGTGAGTTGCGGCGGGAGCTCGTACTCGCGGAACTCGGGGAGCGCCGCGAGGGCGTCGGCCGTGGGCGCGCCGAGGACGCGATCGACGCGGTCGGCGCTCGACAGGAAGCGGGCGAACGCCCCAACGACTTGGAGATACCGCGCCGCGAAACGCGGAGGCGCCACGACGAGGAGCAGGATGCGGGCGCACTGGCGATCGCCCTCCGTCAGCTCGCGGCAGATGGGGTCGGGCGAGGTGCCGAGTGCGACGCAGAGCGTCGTCGTCGCATCGGTGCGGTAGTGCAGCAGGAAGGCACGGTCACCCATCGCCACGATGTCTTCCGGCCGATCCTCGTTCATGCGGCGCCGCAGCTTGTCCGCGTCGGAGACCGCACCGCTCGCCACCAGGCGGTCGCGCAGCACGCGCGCCGCGCTATCGACGGTCTCGGCGTCGATCGGCACGACGACGCGCTGGGGCAGCAGAAAGTCGGCCAGGTTCACCGGAGGCGGGGGCGTGTCATGAGCCGAGGAGAGGTCCGCCCCCGCTAGCGACGGACGCTGGCGTCCAGCCGCTCGCGGAGGAGCGGGACGACATCGGCGGGTCGGTCGGCGACCGGGATGCCGGCATCGGTCATCGCCTGCACCTTCTCGGCGGCGGTGCCGGTCGACCCGGAGATGATCGCACCCGCGTGTCCCATGCGTCGCCCCGGCGGGGCCGTGCGGCCGGCGATGAACCCGATCACCGGCTTCGTCATGCGCTCGGCCACGAACCGCGCGGCGTCCTGCTCGTCCGTGCCACCGATCTCGCCGATCATCACGACGGCCGTGGTCGCCGGGTCGGCCTCGAACGCAGCCAAACAGTCGATGAAGTTCGTGCCATTGATCGGATCACCGCCGATGCCCACGCAGGTCGTCTGCCCGAGCCCGACGCGCGTCAACTGGTTCACCACCTCGTACGTGAGGGTGCCGGACCGGCTGACGAGGCCCACCGAGCCCGGCGTGCAGATGCGCCCCGGAATGATGCCGACCTTGCACACGCCGGGCGTGATCAGCCCTGGACAGTTCGGTCCGATGAGCCGAGCGCCGTGGTCGCGGATGAACGGATAGACCCGCGTCATGTCGAGCACCGGCACCCCTTCGGTGATGCACACCACGAGCGGGATCCCCGCCTCGGCGGCCTCCATCATCGCGTCGGCCGCGAAGAGCGGGGGGACATAGATGACACTGACATTGGCGCCGGTCGCCTCGGCGGCGTCGGCCACCGTGTTGAAGATGGGGACCCGCACCGCCCCGGCGTCGAAGGTTTGCCCCCCCTTCCCGGGTGTCACCCCGGCGACCACCCGCGTCCCGTACTCGGCCATCTGGCGGGTGTGGAACGAGCCATCGCGTCCGGTGATCCCCTGGACCAGCAGTCGCGTCCGACCATCGATGAAGATGCTCATGCCGCCTTCCCCGCGCCCACCAACGACACGGCCGCGCGCACCGCCTCATCCATGTCCGTCATCGCCGACAACCCGGCACCGGCGAGAATCCGCACCGCCTCCTCCTCGTTCGTGCCCGTGAGCCGGATCACGATCGGGACCGTCAGTGGACTCTGCCGGATCGCGGCCACGATGCCGGTGGCCACGTCGTCGGTCCGCGTGATGCCGCCGAAGATGTTGAACAGGATGACCCGCACGGCGCGATCCCGGGTGATGATCCGGAGCGCGCTCACGACCTTGTCGGGATTCGACGATCCACCGATGTCGAGGAAGTTCGCGGGCTCGCCACCGTAATGCTTCACGAGGTCCATCGTCGCCATCGCGAGTCCCGCCCCGTTCACGACGCAGCCGACGTTGCCCTCGAGCTTGATGAACGTGAGGTTCGCGCGGCGAGCCTCGGTCTCGCTCGGCGCCTCGGCGCTCTCGTCCCGCAGCGCGGCCAGGTCGGGGTGCCGCTCGAGCTCATTGTCGTCGACGGAGATCTTGGCGTCGACGGCCACCAGGTCACCCGCAGGGGTCGTCACCAGCGGGTTGATCTCCGCCAGCGATGCGCCGTGTTCCATGAACGCATTGTAGAGCTGCCGCAGGATCCGCGCGGCGGCGCGGGCCTGGCGCACATCGGGGTACAGGAAGAACGCGAGCTCCATCGCCTCGAAGCTCTGGAGTCCATACCGGGTGTCGACGGCGAGCCGGCGGATACGCTCGGGTGTGCTGGCCGCGACCTCCTCGATGTCCATGCCACCCGCCGGGCTCACCATGACCACGGGCCGCTTCGACGCGCGGTCGATGATGATGCCGACGTAGGCCTCGGATGCGATGTCGGCCGCTTGCGCCACGAGCACGCGCTGGACGACGAGGCCCTTGATCGACATGCCGAGGATCCGTTCGGCCGCTGCCCGTGCCTCGGCAGGCGTCCGCGCGAGCTTCACGCCGCCCGCCTTGCCCCGCCCACCCGCGTGGACCTGGGCCTTCACGACCACCGCCCCCCCGTACTGCTGGGCGATCGCCTCGGCCTCGGCCGGCGTCGTTGCAACGGCTCCGGGCTGGACGGGTATCCCGGACTGACGGAGGAGTTCCTTCGCTTGGTACTCGTGGATGTTCACTCGCGCTCCAGAGGTCGTTTGTCGTGGTGGTAGGAGGAAACTATTGGGTCCGACGGCCGGTCGATCAGGGTAGCGGGCTGCGAGGACGGTGTCGGGCCGCGCCATGGGGCACGACCGTCACCGCCCGGGCGGCGCCGCAGCGCGCGGCTCCGGTGGCCGGCCCAGGAGGCGTCCCAGCTCGCCGTACGCGGCGCCGAAGGCCGTCAGATCGCCGCGGCGGAGGGCCGCCTGCATGGAGTCGTACAGCGCCGCCACGCGAACCCGAAAGGCCGCGCCGGTGGTCGCCGGGCCGTCCGCCGCGCCGGGAGCAACCGCGGGTTCGGCGCTCGTCGCCTCGACGAGTGAACGAACGGCGAGGGTCGAGTCACCGGCCAGGGCCGCGACATCGAGGAGTGCGGGTGGCCCGTCGGCGCGCCACGCGTACACGGGCTGGGCCAGCGCCAGCGCTGCGCCGACGACGAACGGACGCACCCGCCCCCGCGCCAGCGCAGGCTCCCGCCGGCTGCCGAGCGCCGAGTCGATCGCGCTGCGTAGATGGTCCATCGACCCCGCCCAGCGGACGACGCTCGTATCGAGGGGAATCCAGACGACCCCCCGCTCTGGGCCCCCCACGGCCGCGACGAGCCCCGTCACCCGCCCCGATGCGTCGGTGAGCGGCACCGGCCAACTGCACGACCCGCCCGCCCCGCCCGCCCCGCGCGCCCCGCCCGCCCCGACGCCGGCCAGACAGGGGGGCTCGCCGCCGGTCAGCAGAGAGTCGACGTTCTCGGAGGGAACGTGGGCGGGCCCCCGGGACCCGTCGGCACCGGCCGGCGTCCGGACCCCGGCCGCGCCGAACGCCGCCGCCATCGCGAGCGCCGCGTCGGTCGGCGGCGGGGCGCCAGCGGCGAGGGCCGGCGGCAGCGCCGACCAGGGCACGAAAAGCTCGGGAAACCGGCGCACCCACGTCTCGGCAATCGGGTCTCGCGCCGAGTCGGCGACCAGCGTCACGCGCCCCGTGTGCGCCTGCACGAACGCGGTCGCCGCGTGCTGGAAGTAGCTGCGCTCCTCTCCCACCAGGTAGAAGTGCTGGCTGAGTGGATAGAGCTCGGCGCTCGAGTACAGGTCCATGACCCAATAGACCGAGTCGGCGTCGACGACCGGCCAGACCACTCCACCGGTGACGAAGAACGGGGCGACCCGTCGGACGCGGTCCAGGACATCCCGGTGGGCGACCAGCTTGGGATGCGGACCCGGGAGATCGGCCGCGATCAGCCCCAGGCGCTGCTCGCTCCAGGCGTTGGCCAGGCGGGCCACGAAGCCGTCGATCTCGGGGGCGGCGATCCGGCCGAGCGAGTCGGCCACGATCACCGGCCCACTGGCCGCCGTGTGCACGAGCACGGGCGGAATGAGCACATCGTCGGCGCTCGGTCGCCCGACCAGGTCCGTGCGCTCCGGAGCGCCGCGATCGTCCGCCGTCGTGGCCCGCACCGGGATCAGGGCCCCCATCGGCAGCGCGAGGCCGGGGCTCTCCCCCGCACCGGCGGCCGAGCCGATCTCCACGGCGACCGCGAGGAGCCCGGCCGGGGACGTTCGCCAGGCGACGGCGTCGGCGATTCGCCCGCGCCCCCGACTGCGCTCCAGCGCCTGCGTCAGCGCCCCCGGGTCCCAGATCGAGATCTCGGCCGCCGCAGCGGCGAGCGATGAGTAGTGCGCGGGGGCGCGGGCGCCGCCGGCCGTGGCCATGCGGCGGACGCCATACGCCTCGCGGGTCGCCTGCCCCCGGAGCACGGCGTACGGATCCCGGTGGTCCTCCACGATCCCCGGCGCGGCGTGCTCGACGAGCGGCAGGCTGATGTGGTACGCCGCCAGCACGACCAACGAGACCGTCAGGACGGCGAGCGTCGTCCGGATCTGTCCCCGCCAGAGCGCGACGCCCGCGACGATCCCCGCCGCGAGGAGCAGGAGCGCGAGCGCCCGGTCGGCGGGAATGACGACGTGCTGGTCGGTGGCCGTGAAGAGGCCGCTCGGTCCCCCGCCATGGGCGAGGACGGCGTAGGCGTTGAGGCGGTAGTTCCACGCCACGAGGGCGAAGAAGCAGGGGGTCAGGGCAGCGACGTGGCGGCGTACGTGCGCCGTGATGCGGAAGCGTGTCCGGTCCCACCGCAGGCTCGGGGTCACGGCGACGTAGAGCACGATGACGGCGATCGCCGTGCCGAACAGAACGAGCAGCGCCCGCACGTACAGGGCATTCTCGAGCGGAAGCCAGTAAACGTAGAAGCCGAGGTCGGACTGGAAGTACGGATCCGTGTCGCCGAACGGCAGGCCGTAGCGCGCACCCGCGAGCAGCGTCCAGGGCTCCGGCGGTAACGCCAGCAGAATGCCGAGCACGATCGAGGCGGCGACCGTGAGTCCGGTCAGATAGCGGCCCGGCACCTCTTCTCCGATCTCGAGGTTGCCCATGCGGCGCGGCAGCACAATCGACACGATCGAACGGCGGACCGCATACAGGTTCGCGAACGCGAACAGCGTGGTCGCCAGGATCGTGCATCCCGACAGGAGCACGCGGTTCACCAGGTGCACGCGCCAGACACTCGCCGCCCGCATCGCGGCGAACCACTGGTAGTCGACGTAGAGGCCAGAAAGCACGCGGCCGATGAGGAGCATCGCGGCCACGGCGATGATGACGGCCCCGGCGATCCGCCGACTGCGCTTCACGCGTGCTTCACGAGCGCTTCACGTCCCACCCCCGGTCCGCGCGCCGGCCCGGGCATGGGCGCCCGCGGAGGCAGATCACACGCTCACGCCCTGACGCCGCAGCCAGCCTTCCATCTCCGCTCGGATCGCCGCAAGACGCTCGGGGCTCGTGGCCTCGAACCGCAGGACCAGGACCGGCTGGGTGTTCGACGCGCGGATCAAGCCCCATCCGTCCCCGAACTGGACGCGGACGCCGTCGACGTCGATGACCTCATGCGTCGCTCGAAAGTGCGCGGCCGCACTGTCGACAACGGCGAACTTACGCTCCTCGGGACAGTCCACCCGGATCTCCGGCGTCGCGACGAAGCGCGGCACGTCGGCGAGCATGGCGTCGAGCGGCCGGTCATCGTCCGCGACGATCCGGAGCAGACGTGCCGCGCCATAGAGGGCATCGTCGTGGCCGTAGAAGCCTTCCGTGAAGAACATGTGCCCCGACATCTCGCCCGCCACAGGCGCGTGCGCCTCCTTCATCCGCTCCTTGATCAGCGAGTGACCGGTGCGCCACATGATCGGCACGCCGCCGGCCTCCTGGATCGCCCACGGAAGCGCCTGCGAGCACTTGACGTCGAAGATGATCGGTTGGCCGCGCCCAGTGCGCGCCAGCACGTCGCGCGCATACAGGATGAGCACGTGGTCGCCCCAGACGATCGCCCCGTGGGCGTCCACGACCCCGATCCGGTCCGCATCGCCGTCGAAGGCGATCCCCAGGTCGGCCCCGCGCTCCCGGACGGCGGCAATGAGGTCGGCCAGGTTCTCGACCACCGTCGGGTCCGGGTGGTGGTTGGGGAACGTGCCATCGCTCTCGCAGAAGAGATAGCTGGCGTCGACGCCGAGGCGCCCGAAGAGCGCGCCGGCGACGAGCGACCCGGCGCCGTTCCCACAGTCGATGACGACCCGCAACCGCCGTCGGAGCGGCCCGATGCGGCCCAGGACGTCGGCAACGTACCGCTCGATGACCGCCGTCTGCCGTACCCGCCCAGCGCCCCGTGGCCACGCCCCGCGCTGAATGAGCGCGAGGAGATGCTGAATGTCCTCCCCGTGCAGCGACTCGTGCCCGATCGAGAGCTTGAGGCCGTTGTACTCCGGCGGGTTGTGCGAGCCGGTGATCTGGATGCCGCCGACGACCGGTTCGTGGTGCAGCGTCCAGTAGAGCAACGGGGTCGGCACGACGCCCACATCGACGACGTCGACACCGCACCCGGTGAGCCCATCCACGAGGGCGTCGCGGAGCGCCGGTCCGCTCGGGCGATTGTCCCGCCCCACGGCGACGGCCCCCGTCACCTGGCGCTCCTCGAGGAGCGCGGCGTACCCCCGTCCGATCGCGAGGGCCGCTTCGGCCGTCAGGTCACGCCCGACGATGCCCCGAATGTCGTACTGCCGGAAAATGCCCGGCGAGATGGTGCCGCCCGCGTCGGCGCGGGTCATCGCGATCCAGCCATCAGGGCGTCCCGGATCCGGCGCTCGGAAGGACATAGACCGGGCGCTGCGTGATCGCCGGGACGCTTCGGGCCGACCAGTTGACGAGGTAGGCGGGCACGAGGCCGAGCGCCAGGAGCAGCACGACGCTCACGACCACCACCGACTCGGTGAGGGCGCCGGGCCGGACCGCGAGGGCGGCGGTGGTGCGATCCGGGTGGCGCGGCCGCATGAACATGATGGTCACCAGCCGCAGATAGTAGCCCGCCGAGATCACGCTCGTCAGCACGATCATGACCGCCAGCATCACCTGTGGCGTCGGCTGTCCCAGGTACTGGGCCTGGAGCGCCGCCTGGATCATGTACCACTTGGCCAGGAACCCGAGGCCGCCGAAGACCGGGAAGCCGAGCAGCGCGAGCATGCAGACGCTCATGGCGAGCGCCAGCCAGGGCTGCGTCGTCCAGAGGCCGGCGTACTCGTCGATGTCGAGGTTGGTCTCGCCGCGGTCGCCGAGTGCCACCACGACGGCGAACGCGCCCATCGTCGCGAGCGTGTACGCGGCCAGATAGAAGAGGAACGCCGAGGCCCCGAGCGTCGTGCCCGAGACGACCGCCACCAGCACGTAGCCCGCCTGGGCAATGCTCGAGTACGCGAGCAGGCGTTTGATGTTCCGCTGCACGAGCGCGACGATGTTGCCGACGAACATCGTGAGGACGGCCAGAAACCAGATCGCGTTGTGCCAGTGGTAGACGACCTCGGGGAACGCCTCGACCCAGATCCGGATGAAGGCCGCGAACGCGGCCGCTTTGACCGCCGCCGCCATGTAGCCGGTGATCGGCGTCGGTGCCCCCTCGTACACGTCGGGGGCCCACATGTGGAACGGCGCCGCGGCGACCTTGAAGGCGAAGCCGACGAGCAGGAGCGCGAGGCCGACCGTGATGAGCGGTGCGGCGCCGAGGCCGTACTGGTGGATGCGGTCGCCGATCTCGGTGAGGGTGGTCGAGCCGGTCGCGCCGTACAGCAGGGCGATGCCGTAGAGGAGGAATCCGGTCGAGAACGCACCGAGGAGGAAGTACTTGAGCGCCGCCTCGGCGGAGCGGGCGCTACGCCGATTGAGTCCGGCGAGCACGTACACGGCGATCGACATGAGCTCGATGCCGAGGAAGACGAGCATGAGGTCGCGCGCCGCGGCAAGCAGCATCATGCCGGACGTCGCGAACAGCACGAGCACGTGCGACTCGCCCGACGTGATCCCCTCGCGCGCGTTGTAGTCCATCGACAGCGCAATGGTGGCGAACGTCGCGACGAGGAAGATCAGATCGGCTGCCCACCGGAAGGCATCGACCGCGATCACGCCCGGTTCGGCCGTGAGGTGGCGCGCGGCGTACGCGAGCACGGCCGCGGCCGTGGCGACCACGAGCCAGAGGCTCAGCTCCCCGACGCGCCGCTGGTGCCCGGCGCTCTCGGGGCGCCACGCCGCCCAGACCATGAGGCCGATCGCTCCCACGACGAGCAGGAGATCCGGGCCCAGGGCACCCAGCAACTGCCACGGCAGGTGGAGATCGAACGTGGGCGCAGCCGCGGCCGGGCTTCCCGGGAGCGGCACTGCCTGCAACCCCGCGAGGGCGGCGAGCCCGGTCGGCATGATCCCCCGGGTCAGGGCGAGCATCACTCGCCTTCCCGCGTTGGCTGGGCGCGTGGGCCCGGCGCGGATAGCGGGGGCTGGCGCGGGGGCGGGGGCGGGGGCGCGGCGGCGAGCCGTCGCAACGGTGGGCCATGCTCGACCTGGCGCACGAATGTCATCGCCGACTGCTGCGTCCGGCGAAGGATCGGGGCCGGATAGACGCCGAGCCAGAGGATGCAGACGATGAGCGGCGCGAGCAGCCCCAGCTCACGCCAGTTGAGATCGCGAAGGGCAGCGTTCTGGGGCTTGTCCAGCGAGTTGAAGATGATCCGCTGGATGGCCCAGAGCAGGTACGCCGCGGCGGCGATGACACCCAGGGTCGCGAACAGCGTGAAGAACGGCACCGACCGGAAGGAGCCGATCAGGACGAGGAACTCGCCCACGAACCCGTTCGTGCCGGGCAGGCCGATGCTCGACAGGGAGACGAGCGTCAGGATGGCGGCGAACAGCGGCACTGCCCGCGCGATCCCGCCGTAGGCGCTGATCATCCGCGTGTGTGTGCGCTCGTAGATCATGCCAATCAGCAGGAACAGCGCGCCGGTCGAGATGCCGTGGTTGAGCATGACGAGAATCGCGCCCTGCACGCTCTGGAGCGTGAGAGCGAAGATCCCGAGCATCACGAACCCGAGGTGGCTGACGGACGAGTAGGCGACGAGCTTCTTGAAGTCCGGCTGGACGAGCGCCACCAGCGCGCCGTAGAGGATCCCGATCACGGCCAGCACGAGCACGATCGAGCGGATCGTCGGATCCAACGCGGCCGACGGGAACAGTGGGAGCGCGAATCGGAGGAACCCGTAGGTGCCCATCTTGAGCATGATCCCGGCCAGGATGACGGATCCGGCCGTTGGCGCCTCGACGTGCGCATCGGGCAGCCAGGTGTGAAACGGGAACATCGGCACCTTGACCGCGAACGCGAGGAAGAACGCCCCGAAGAGCAGCCGCGCGGCCAGCGGCGTCACGCTCAGGTGGGCGAGCAGATTCGGATAGCTGAAATCGGGTGCGCCGGCGTGCGCGTCGCCGACGTGAAAGCCGACGTACAGGATCGCCACCAGCATGAGCAGCGACCCCAGGAACGTGTAGAGAAAGAACTTGATGCTGGCATAGATGCGCCGCTCGCCGCCCCAGATCCCGATGATGAAGTACATCGGGATGAGCATGACCTCCCACATCACATAGAACAGGAACAGGTCGAGCGACACGAACACCCCCAGCATGCCGGTCGTCAGCACGAGCATGAGGGCGTAGAACGTCGGCACCTTCTCACGCACGCTCGTCCAGCTTCCGAGCACGGTGAGCGGCATGAGGAACGTCGTCAGCAGAATGAGGACGAGGGCCAGGCCATCGATCCCGACCGCGAAATGGATCCCCCAGCTCGGGATCCAGGAGGTCGTCACGGCGTTCTGCCATCCGGCCATGGCCGGATCGAAGGTCCACCAGAGCCCGGCGGACAGCACGAACTCCACCACGAATGTCGCCAGCGCGACCCCGCGCGCCATGCGGGCCGCCCGTCCGACGCCCGCACCATCGGTGCCCGCCGCCGGCTCCATCGCCGCCGCCGCCACCCAGATCACGACCGCCCCGACGGCGGGCAGCGCCAGAAGTGTGGGGAGCACCCACTGGTCGTAGCCGACGGAAAGCAGAAAGTCGCGCATGGCTATGTCCGGAGGGCGACGGCGCCCAGCATGATGACGGCGCCGACGACGAGTGCCCACGCGTACGCGCCCACCTCGCCGGTCTGAAGCGCCGAGCCGGCCGCGCCCACCCAGCGCCAGAGGTGGGCGGAGAGGTTCACGATGCCGTCGATCAGGCCATCGAGGCCGCGCCAGAGCACGTTGCGCGACAGGGCGACCGTCGGCTGGATGATGACGCGGTCGTACGCCTCATCGACGTAATACTTGTGCTCCAGCACGCGCTCGATGCCGGTGACCGCAGGCTGCGGGTCGCGGGTGGGCCGGAGGGCGCCCGGCTTGAGCCGGACGACGGCGACGACGATACCCAGCACGGCGATGGCCGCCGCGATCCCCGCCAGCATCGCCGCGAGCCTCGGGTCGGCCTCGGTCGGGGCGGCCGCGCCGGGGGCGCCGGGGGCGCCGGCAAGCATCGCGGTCGCTCGTCCCGTCACCGGCTCCAGCCACCGCGCCAACAGGTCGCTCGGGGCGATCGGCAGCCACGCCGGGTCGTTGAGGAATCCGCCGACGGCACTCAGCGCGCCGAGCACGATCAGCGGCCCGGTCATCACCATCGGCGCCTCCCGCAAGTGTGCCGCCTCGCGCTCGCCGGTGCGATTCGCGCCGTGGAAGGTGTAGATCATGAGCCGGGTCATGTAGATCGCGGTGAGAAACGCCGCCGCGAGGCAGATCGCGTAGACCGCATAGAGCAGCGGGCCGCCCGGGATCCCGAGCCAGCTCGCCTCGCTCAGGGCCGAGCCGCGGGCGCGCTCGAAGACCGTCCCGAGGATCTCGTCCTTGGAGAAGAAGCCGGCAAAGAGCGGGATCCCGGCGATCGCCAGGGTCGCGATCCACATCAGGACCCAGGTGACGGGCATTTTCGTGCGCAGGCCGCCCATGTTGCGCATGTCCTGGGCGTCGTCGTGCGAGTGGGTCTCGTGATACGCCGCGTGCATGGCGTAGATCACCGACCCCGATCCCAGGAAGAGGAGCGCCTTGAAGAAGGCGTGCGTCACGAGGTGAAAGATCCCGGCCACGTACGCCCCGGCGCCCACGGCGACGAACATGAAACCGAGCTGCGAGATGGTGGAGTAGGCGAGCACCTTCTTGATGTCCCACTGCTTGAGGCCGATCGTCGCCGCGAAGAGAGCGGTGACGGCGCCGATCACGCAGACGGTGAGACTCGCGCCCGGGGCCAGGGCGAAGAGCATCGACGTCCGGACGACGAGATACACGCCCGCTGTCACCATCGTCGCCGCGTGAATGAGGGCCGAGACGGGCGTCGGGCCGGCCATCGCATCGGGCAGCCAGACGTAGAGGGGGATCTGGGCGCTCTTGCCCGTACACCCGAGGAGGAGAAAGAGGCAGGTCACGGTCACGACCGCCGTCCCCGGCGCGATCCCCTGGGCGGCGGCGGCGAGCCCGGTGTACTCCAGCGTTCCGAGGTTGGCGAAGAGGAGGAACATCGCGATCAGGAACCCGAAGTCCCCGATCCGGTTGGCGATGAACGCCTTCTTGCCCGCATCGGCGTTGGCCCGATCGGAGTACCAGAAGCCGATCAACAGATAGGAGCAGAGTCCAACGCCTTCCCAACCGACGAACGTGACCGGAAGGTTCGCCCCGAGCACCAGCACCAGCATGAAGAACACGAACAGGTTGAGGTACGCGAAGTACCGCGGGTACCCCGGGTCCTGCCGCATGTACCCGACGCTGAAGATGTGGATCAGGGCGCCGACGCCCGTGATGACCAGGACGAGTGTCATCGAGAGCTGGTCGAGCTGGAACGCGGCGTCGATCTGGAGATCGCCGACCGGCATCCACGCGAAGTAGTGCTCGATGAAGGGCGTCGACGGCGCGGCCTGGACCATCGCCGCCCAGATCGCGACCGCCAGACCAAAGGCGGCAAGGAGGACCAGCGGACCGATGACGGTCGCGGCGGCCGCGAAACGGTGCGGCCCGGCCTGGGCGGCGCCACCCTCGAGGTGCCCCGCCTCGGGGTCGCCCGCGTGGCCGGTGGGCTCGCGCTCGTTCCCCACGTTCGGGGTGGCGTGCGCCTCGTGCCCCTCGGCGCTCGGGTCGCCCGGCCCGATGCGGGCGGCGCCGAGCACGGCCAGGGCGCCGTTCAGGGCGAACCCGAGCAGGGGCAGAAGTGGGAGCGCCCACATCCATTGGGCGACCGTCCCCTGGAGGGGATGCGGCGCGCCGCCCACCGCCACTGGCGCGGCCCCCTGTATCGCGGCGCGCGCGGCGCCGTGCACTGTCTCGAGCAGCATCACCCTTTCAGGAGATTGATGGCGGTCATGTTCACGGTCTGCCGGTGGCGGAAAATGGCGATGATGATCGCCAGGCCGACCGCCGCCTCGGCGGCGGCGACGGTCATGACGAAGATCACGAACACCTGGCCGGCGAAGCCGTAGAGCCGGGAGAAGGCGATGAAGCTGAGATTCACGGCGTTGAGCATGAGCTCGACGCACATGAAGATGATGATCGCGTTGCGCCGGGTGAGGACCCCGATGACGCCGACGGCGAACAGGACGGCCGAGAAAAAGAGAGACTCAGCGACCATGGACGAGCACCTCGTCGGCGCCGACGAGCTCGCCGCGACCGTGGCCGCCGCCGCCCATCATCTCGCCGCGCCGCCGCCCCAGGACGACGGCGCCGACGACGGCGACCAGCAGCAGCACGCTCGTGACCTCGAACGCCAGCAGATAGGTCGTGAAGAGCGGGGTGGCGACCGGCGCGACGGCGCCCGCGGCGCGCGTCGCGACCTCCAGCGTCTCCGGCGGGAGCTGGAGCGCGTCCACCGCCTCGATTCGGGGCAGTCGCACGAGCACGGCCGCGAGCACGACGATCGCCACGCCCCCGCTCCCGAGCCAGGGCAGCACGCCGCGCGTATCGACGAGCTGGCCGGGCTGGCCGAGGTTCAGCAGCATGATCACGAACAGGAAGACCACCATGATCGCGCCGGCATAGACCAGCACCTGGATCGCCCCGATGAACTGGGCGTCGAGGAGGATATAGAGCGCCGAGAGGCTGAACATCACGTTCACCAGCCAGAGGGCGGCCGCGACCGGGCTCTTGCGCGTGACGAAGATGCACGCCGAGACCACCGCGACGAGCCCGAAGACGTAGAAGACGAACTGATAGAAGAGCGACATGCGCGGTGCTACTCCCCGCGCGGGTCCGTGGGGTCCCACATCTCGCACACGGCGTGCGTCTGCGACACGAGCCGCTCCAGATCGTAGACGAAGCCCTCGCGGCTGTACTCCGAGTTCTCGTAGTGCCGGCCGACGTGAATTGCCTCCTCCGGGCAGACTTCCTGGCAGTAGCCGCAGAAGATGCAGCGGAACTCGTCGATCTCGAACACCAGCGGATAGCGGTTCCCCTGCTCGTCCTCCCCGGGCACCAACTTGATGCAGTTGGCCGGACAGACCGTGGGGCAGAGCCCGCACGCCACACACTTCGCCTTGCCGTCCTCGGTCGTGAGCATGCGGTGGGTCCCGCGCCACCGCGGCGACAGCTCGTCGCGTTGCTCGGGATACTGCACCGTCACCTTGTGCGGATCGACCAGATGCCGGAACGTGAGCGCCATGCCCTTGAGGGTGGCACGCACGTAGCTCACGTCCTCGACCGGACGGGCGAGCACCTTCACATTGATCGCCATCATCGCCTCACCTGAGTCGTGCCCGTGGTGCGGACACGACTCGACAAGTCCTCATCTCGATGCGCGGCGGCTGCGCAGTCGCGCGCCGCCGAGGTTCGCTCAATCCCCGACTCCCGACGACTCCCGCACCGCCATGCCCGGGGCGCCCAACGTCGCCCGGCCGGCGAGCGACGACCGCTCCCGCACGGCGCGAAGTCGCGCGAGCTCGGCGGCGCGGACCCGCGCACTGGCGGGGCTGATCAACCGGCCGCGGTCGATGACGACGAGGAGCAGGCCCAACAGCACGATGTTGAGCCCGAGCAGGCAGAGTCCGTACACCGGCACGCCGTGCACGGCGGTCCTCGGCACCCCGAGCATGTCGAGACCGAGGATGGCGGCGGCGATGATGACGATGTACCCGAGCGCTGCCGGGAGCATCACCTTCCAGCCGAGCGCCATCAGCTGATCGTACCGGAAGCGCGGCAGGGTCCAGCGGATCCACATGTACAGGAACAGGAAGAACATCACCTTGATCAGGAACGCCGCCAGCGTGATCGCCGTCTTCCACCAGGCCCACGGCGCGCTGTTGACGGCGTGCCATCCCGGCACCGTCCATCCACCGAAGAAGAGCGTGACCATGAGCGCGCTGGCGGTCACCATGTTGCAGTACTCGGCGATGAAGAAAAAGGAGAACTTCATCGCGCTGTACTCGGTGTGATAGCCGGCGATGAGCTCGGACTCGGCCTCGGGGAGATCGAAGGGGAGCCGATTGGTCTCGGCGAACGCCGCGACGATGAAGATCCCGGCCGCGATGCTCAGGCTCAGCACGTTCCAGAGCCCGCGCTCCTGCTCCTGGATGATCGTCCCGAGCGAGACGTCGCCGGCGAGCAGCAGCACGGGGATGGTCGACATCCCCATTGCGATCTCGTACGAGACCATCTGGGCGCTCGACCGCAGCCCGCCAAGGAGTGCGTACTTGTTGTTGGAGGACCATCCCGCGAGCACGATGCCGTACACCCCGAGCGAGGCGAGCGAGAGAATGTACAGGTAGCCGATCGGCAGGTCGGCGACCACCATCGGCATGAGTCCCCACTTGAGCGGCAGCGGCGCCGCGAACGGCAGCACGGCCCAGAGCGACAGCGCCGGGATGAAGGCCAGCGCCGGTGCCATGAGGAACAGCGGCTTGTTGACCGCCGCCGGCAGCGTCTCCTCCTTCATGAAGTTCTTGACGCCGTCGGCCAGCGGCTGTCCCCAGCCCTTGATGACGCGGTTGGGCCCGAGCCGGTCCTGGATCCACGCCGAGATCTTGCGCTCGGCCAGGGTCAGGAGCGCCGCCGACACCATGTAGACGGTGAAGACGACCAGGATCTTGATGATCGTGTAGATCAACGGGACCGAGATGAACCAGGCGAACCCGACATCGGGGGGCGGCACCTGCGACCGCGCGACCTGGAGGAGGGGCGCGAGCCCGTGGGTCATCATCACGGCGCCGCCCCGACGAGCGCACCGGCGGCCGCGGTGGCGGCGCCATCGCCCGCGACCGGCACACCGACCAGTCCGAGCCGGTCGTAGTCGAGTCCCGCGAACGCCGGGACCGCCGCCGCGAGGGCGGCGAACACGTCGGAGGGGAGGAAGTAGAGCGCCGACTCCCCGAGGGCGGTCAGCAGATCGCCAAGCGCGGACCAGGCCGGCCGCACGAGGCCGGGCGCCTGCTTCGCCTGGAGGTACCGCTGCACGCGTCCGCGGAGATTGGTGAAGGTGCCGTCCTCCTCGGCCATGTTCGCGACCGGCAGCACGACCGCCGCCCCGCTCGCCCACGCCGGGAGCGTCGTGCCGACGACGATGATCGAGGCGGCGCGGGCGACGGCCGTGGCCACACTCGCCGGATCGATCCCGGCCAGCTCCTCGTCGGCGACGATCAGGACGTCCCCATTCCGGAGGCCCTCGAGCGGCGTCTCCGATCGCGAGAAGCCGAGCAGCTCGGCCCCGCGGCCGTTGGCGGCGCGGTCGGCGCGGAGCGCCAGGTCGGGCACGCCGGGGAGTGGGGCCTCGGCGCCCTGCCGGACCCGGAACGCGCCGCGGCCGCCCGTGCGGTCGCGAATCCGCGCGAGGAGGAAGAGGGTCTCGTTGGACAGCCCCGGCGACGCGAGCACGAACGCCTGACGCCCACGGAGCGCGACGGCCGCGGCATCGACCGCGATCTCCCACTCGACCGGGGCGAGCGCGTGGTCCCGTCGCACGTGGGGGTACTCGATCCGGTCGCGACGGTTGAGCCAGCGGTAGTCGAGCCGGCCCTCGTCGCAGAGGAAGTACCTGTTCACCTCGTCGTTCGGGCGCGGGCGGATGCGCACGACGACGTTGTCGCGGGTCTCGAGTGTCGCGTTGCACCCCTGCGAGCAGTTCGGGCAGATGGAGGCGGCCCGATCGAGGTCCCAGGAGCGCGCCTTGTTGAGGAAGTCCTTCGACAGCAAGGCACCGACGGGGCAGAGATCGACGACGTTGCCGGCCCAGGGATGGGTGAGATCCTGATCCTCGAACTTACCGATCACGGCCCGGTCGCCGCGCTCGCTGACGTTCAATACCGGGTCGTGAGCGACGTCGTCCATGAAGCGGACGCAGCGCGTGCAGAGGATGCACCGGTTGGGGACGTAGAGCACGTCGCCGCCGAAGTCCTCGACCGGATTGAAGCGCTTGGCCTCCCGGTAGCGCGAGGACTTGCGGCCCTCGGCGTACGTGTAGTCCTGGAGCTCGCACTCGCCGGACTGGTCGCAGATCGGGCAGTCCAGCGGGTGATTGATGAGCAGCATCTCCAGCACACCGGTCCGCGCCTCGCGAGCCTTGTCGGAGTGCACGTGGATCACCTGGCCGTCCGCGACCGCCGTGGCGCAGGCGGGCGCGAGCTTGGGCGCCTTCTCCACCTCGACGAGACACATCCGGCAGACGCCGGCGACCGGGAGCCCCGGATGGTAGCAATAGTGCGGGATCAGCACGCCGGCGGACCGGGCCGCCTCGAGCATGGACGTGCCTTCGGGGACCTGAACCTGCCGGCCCTCGATCGTGAGGGTGATCATCTTGCGGTCGGTCATGGCTGCCCGCGACCCCGGTGCGCGCTCGGTGGCCGCCGTGTCATCGCTCACCCGGGGCCGTCATGCCGCCACCGCCGTCGCCACGCCCCCACCGGCCGCGGCCCCCCGGAACGGGCACCGCTGCTGGGTGATGTGCGCCTCGAACTCGTCCCGGAACTTCTGGATGCCCGAGACGACCGGCACGGCACACGAGTCGCTGAGCACGCAGATGGTCTTCCCCGTCATGTTGTCGGCAATCTCGAGCAGGGTGTCGAGGTCCTCGCGCGTCCCCTGCCCCGCCTCGATGCGCTCCATGATCTTGGTCGTCCACGCGGTGCCCTCGCGGCACTGCGTGCACTGGGCGCAGCTCTCGTGCGCGTAGAAGCGCGCCAGGCGTGCGATCTGCTTGACCATGCACTGGGCGTCGTCGATGCAGATCACGCCCCCCGACCCGAGCATCGTCCCCTCGGCGACGAACCCCTCGTAATCCATGACCGTCGCCTCGGCCTCGGCGATCGTCTGGATCGGGACGGAGGAGCCGCCCGGGATGATCGCCTTGAACCGCCGGCCCGGCGGCGGGCCGCCGCAGAGGTCGTAGAGGAAATCCTTGAACGGGAAGCCCATCACGACTTCGTAGTTCCCGGGCCGCGCAATGTTGCCGCACACGGAGTACAGCTTGGTGCCGGTGCTCTTGGGGTTGCCCTGGCACATTGCCTTGTACCACTCGGCGCCGTTGTTGATGATGTGCGGCACCGCGGCGAGCGTCTCCACGTTGTTGATCGTCGTCGGCTTGCCGAACAGCCCGGCCACCGCCGGGAACGGGGGTTTGATGCGCGGATTCCCGCGGCGGCCCTCGAGGGAGTTCATGAGCGCCGTCTCTTCACCGCAGATGTAGGCGCCGGCGCCCTTGTGCACGTACACGTCCACGCGCTTGCCGGAGCCGAGTGCGTTCGGCCCGAGGATGCCCTCGGCGTAGGCTTCGCGCACCGCGTCGGTCATCCGCTGGAGGGGCTCGGTGAACTCGCCGCGGATGTAGACGTAGGCCGTCTCGGCGCCGATCGCGTAGGCGCCGATCGCGCATCCCTCGACCAGCGCGTGCGGCGTCCAGCGCATGATCTCCCGGTCCTTGAACGTCCCGGGCTCCGACTCATCGGCGTTGCAGCAGAGATAGTGAGGCTTCCCGTCACCCGGCTTCATGAAGGACCATTTGAGGCCGGTCGGAAATCCGGCGCCGCCGCGCCCCCTGAGCCCCGACTCCTTGACGATGCCGACGATGGCGGCCGGCTCCATCGTGAGCGCCTGCTCGAGCGCACGGTACCCGCCCCGCTGGCGCCATCCCGCGAGGGAGCGCGCGTCGGGATCGCCGAAATGCTGCGACAGGACCGGCGTCTCACGCGGATGAGACCTGTGTGGAAACCCCATGGCGCCTCAGCGTCGCGGGAACGTGGTCATGGAAGCGAGTCGAGGATCTCCGGCACCCGCTCCGCCGAGACCGACTCGATGAAGTCCTCGTTGATCATCACCGGGGTGGCGAAGCCGCACGCGCCCAGGCACTCGACCTCGATCACCGTGAACCGGCCGTCACCGGAGGTCACACCGAGCTCCCCGGCGCCGCTGTGCTTGAGGATGGCGCGGACCACATCCTCGGCACCGCACACATTGCACGGCGACGTGGTGCACACCTGGACGAAGTATTTCCCGACCGGGTGCTGGTGGTACATCGTGTAGAACGTCACCACGCCCTTGACGTACGCCGGCGTGAGGCCGAGCACCGCCGCGACTTCGGCCATGGCGGGCTCGCTCACCCAGCCGCGCTCGCGCTGCACGATCCAGAGCGCCGGGAGGAGGGCCGCCATCTTCGTCGGGTAGTGCGTCAGGAGCTCATTCAGCTCGGCCCGCGCCGGCCCGGTGAAGACCGGTTGGTAGTCCTCGGCGCGCATGTGCGCATCGGAGCGGGGCGCCCGCTCGAGCTCGGTCAGCGACGACGACCCTGAATCAGTCGGCGGAGCACTCACCGATCGATCTCTCCCATCACGATATCGATGCTCGCGTTGATCGCGATCACATCCGAGAGGAGGTGCCCCTCGACCATCTTGGGAATCGCGGAGAGATTGACGTAGGACGGTGGACGAATCCGCCAGCGCACCGGCTTGGCCGTCCCGTCCGATACCATATAGTACCCCTTCTCCCCCTTGGGGCTCTCCACCGCGACGTACGACTCGCCGATCGGCGGCCGCGGCCCTTCCATCACCTGCTTGAAGTGATGGATCATGGATTCCATCTCGCTCGTCGCCTTCGACTTGGGAGGCAGGATCACCCGCGGGTCGTCGATATTGACGGGGCCGTCCGGGAGCCGCTCGGCCGCCTGCTCGAGGATGCGGACCGACTGCCGCAGCTCCTCCATGCGGACGAGGTATCGGTCGTACACATCGCCGCGCGTCCCGACCGGGACCTCGAAGTCGTACGTCTCATAGTCCAGATACGGGAAGTCCTTTCGGACGTCGTACGCGACGCCGGAGGCGCGCAGCATCGGCCCGGACAGCCCGTAATTCTCGGCTTCCTGAGCGCTCATCGCGCCGAGGCCCACCGTGCGGCCGACCCAGATGCCGTTCCGGGTGAGCATCCGGTCCACCTCGTCGATGGTCTTCGGGAAGGACTGGAGAAACCCGCGAAGCTGGTCGAGCCATCCGTGCGGGATGTCGGCCGCCATGCCGCCGACGCGGGTGGCCGACGTCGTCAGGCGTGCGCCGACCCAGTTCTCGAGCATCCGGTAGACATTCTCCCGCTCCTGGAAGGACCACAGGAAGGGGGTGAATGCGCCGATGTCGATGCACGTCGTGCCGAGCCAGACCAGGTGCGAGATGATGCGGGAGAGCTCGGAGGCGATGACGCGGAGGACCGTGCACCTCGGCGTCGTCTCGATCCCGAACAGCCGCTCGGCGCCGAGCGCGAACGCCACATTGTTGCCGATCGAGTTGAGGTAGTCCTCGCGATCCGTCCAGGGGATGATCTGGTTGTATTGCCGGTACTCACCGATCTTCTCGAAGCCGCAGTGCAGGTAGCCGATATGCGGGATGCAGCGGACCACCGTCTCGCCGTCGAGCTCGAGCACCAGCCGGAGCACCCCATGCGTCGCGGGGTGCTGCGGGCCGATGTTGATCAGCATGTGCTCGCCCTCGAGGTCCGGCTCGAGGGATGGCGGCGGCGCGATCGCCACCGCATTGCCGGCGGCGTCGACCCCGAGCGGAACTCGCTGCGGCCGGCCCTGGGCATCGAGCCCGGTGGTCGACAGCGCGACGTCGATTGTGCGCGTGCCAGTCATGGTCGTGACCTACTCCCCGGTGCGTTCCCCGCCCCGCAACCGCGCCCGCATGTCCGGCGGCAGATCCTCGAAGGCGTCGGCGATGGACAGCTCCTCCATCGAGTACCGTGCCTCGGGGTTGGCGGCGAGCGCCTGCCTGAGCTGCTCGGCTCGGCTGAAGCGCCCGCGGAGCGGGAAGTCCTTTCGGAGCGGGTACCCTTCGCGGTACTGCTCCCACATGAGAATCCGACGGAGGTCGGGGTGACCGCGGAAGCGCACCCCGAACATGTCGAAGCACTCCCGCTCCAGCCAGTCGGCGCCGCGGTACACCGGCCAGACGCTGTCGACCTCGAGCGGCCCGCCCTTGGGCAGCTCAGCCTTGAGGCGGAGGAACCGACGGTACGGGAGCGAGCGGAGGTGCCAGACGACAGTGAGTGGCTCCTCCGGGTCGCGAAACTCGACGGCCGTGACATCGCTCAGGTAGCCGTACGCCTGCGCGGGATCGTCGTGCAGCCAGCGCACGATCTCGAGCACCCGGTCGGGCGCGATGACGACCGACGTCTCCCCCCAGACGACCTCGACCCGCCGCACGCTGTCGGGGAATCGGGTGCGGAGCGCGACGGCGGAGGGGTTCTCCGGGCCACCGCGGTGCGGGACCGCCCGCGGCGTCGTCGGCGTCGGGGCGCTCGGAGTCGCGCTCCCCGGATAGACGACGTCGGCCGGCCGGTCTGTCGGGGGAAGCGCCGCGCTCACACGCCCGACCGGGTCTGGTTGACGGAGTTGCCGAACGGCTCCGACAGCTCGTCGATCGCCGGCGGCGGGATGTAGAGGCGGCTCGAGGGGTCCGGCTCCATCTCCCGCCGCAACCGCTTGGAGTCCGACAGCCGCTCGCGCATCACCTTCTCCTGGAGCAGTCGGATCCCGTAGAGGAGCCCCTCCGGCCGCGGCGGGCAGCCCGGGACGTACACATCGACCGGAATGATCGTATCGATGCCCTGCACGACGGCGTAGTTGTCGAACATCCCGCCGGACGACGCGCAGGCACCCATCGAGATGCACCACTTGGGCTGTGGCATCTGCTGCCAGATCCGGCGGATGACCGGCGCGAGCTTGAACGGAACGCGCCCGGCGCAGATCAGGACGTCGGCCTGACGCGGGGAGAAGCTCATGCGCTCCATGCCGAAGCGGGCCAGGTCGAACTTGCTGGCGGCCGTGGCCATGAACTCGATCGCGCAGCAGGCGGTGCCGAAGGGCATGGGCCAGAGCGAGTTGGCGCGGCCCCAATTGACCAGAAAGTCGAGCTTGGTCGCGATCCAGCCCTCCTGCGACTGCGGCTGGTAGCTCACCACACGCGGCTCGCCGGCCGGCGCGGCGCTGGGCACCGGGAGCTGGCCGGGGCGGGCGGTCAATCCCACTGGAGCGCCCCCTTCTTCCACACGTAGACGAGCCCGGCGAGCAGAATGGCGATGAACACCAGCATCTCGCCGAATCCGAACCAGCTCACCTGTCCGGCCGGGCAGGCCCCGCCGACCGTCGGGACCGCACAGGACAGTTGCCGGTACCCGACCCCCCACGGGATCATGAACACCGTCTCGATGTCGAAGATGATGAACAACATCGCGACCATGTAGAACTTGACCGAGAACCGCTCCCGGGCGTCGCCCAGCGGTGGGATCCCGGACTCGTAGGCCGTCTGCTTTTCGGGGGTGACCCGCTGGCGGAGCTTGAGGTGCGATAGCCCGATGATGGCAGCCGCGTTCGCGACGACGAACGCCAGCAGCAGCAGCACCGGGAAATACGAGCTCGCCATGGTTGGGCGGGTACTCCAGAGTTCGTGAAAAATTTCACTAGCTCAGCGTCGGGAAGTTACCCGCCGCGCGGGGCGAATTCAACGCCCCTGGTCGAGGCGCGAGCACGGCCCAGCGCAGGGGCAAGCAGGGCCGCGCAGGGCCGCGCAGGGCCGCGCAGGCCGCGCGCGTACACACCGCGCACGCAGGTCCGCCCCGGTGCGCGCTGGTGCGCGCTGGTGCGCGCTGGTGCGCGCGGAGATGTCGAGACGCGTCGGTAGCGCGCGGGGATGCGCCCGGATACATTCGCCGCCCATGGGTATCCAGGCCGATCGGTGGATCACACGCATGGCCCTCGAGCACCGGATGATCGAGCCGTTCGAGGGGCGGCAGGTCCGCCAGGGGGTGATCTCCTACGGGGTGAGCTCGTACGGGTACGACATGCGGGTGGCCCGGGAGTTCCGGATCTTCACGAACGTCCTGAACTCGATCGTCGATCCCAAGGCATTCGACCCCAAGTCGTTCGTCGAGTTCGATGGCGACGTGTGCATCGTCCCCCCGAACTCCTTCGCCCTCGCCCGCTCGGTCGAATACTTCCGCATCCCCCGCGATGTCGTGACGGTGTGCGTGGGCAAGTCGACCTACGCCCGGTGCGGCATCATCACAAACGTGACGCCCTTCGAGCCGGAGTGGGAAGGGTTCGTCACGCTCGAGATCTCGAACACGACGCCGTTGCCCGCGAAGATCTACGCGAACGAGGGGATCGCGCAGGTGCTGTTCTTCAAGGGCGACGAGCCGCCGGAGATCTCATACGCCGACAAGAAGGGGAAATACCAGGGTCAGCAGGGCGTGACGCTGCCGAAGCTCTAGGACCGGCCCGGTCCGCCCACCGTCGGCACCGTCACCGCGGCGCGCCGTGCGCGCATCGTAGGGGCGGCATTCATGCCGCCCGCTGATCGCATCCCGCACCAATGCCGGGACGGCCGGGGGACGCGGGCCGTGCCGCCAACGGCGACCGCCCGACACGCCGGGCCGGGCATCGGTGTGGGATGCGCGTTGCGGGCGGCATGAATGCCGCCCCTACGGTGGCCGCGGGACGCGGCCGTTCCCGCCCCGGCATCGGTGTGGGATGCGATCAGCGGGCGGCATGAATGCCGCCCCTACGGGACATCACGATGTCCCCCCGTTCGGTGGTGGTCGGGGCACCCACACGCCCGCCCGGCATCACGGCGCCGACCCGCCCCGTCGTCACCGCCCCGTCGTCGCCCCGTCACCGCCCCGTCGTCGCCCCGTCGTCGCCCCGTCGTCGCCCCGTCGTCGCCCCGTCGTCGCCGTTCCCGGTGCGCCGGGACACGCACGCCCTCGCACGTGGCCATGTGCCACGACGGCATCACGGCCTCACCCCGCCGTTGTTGTTCCGGTGGCAGGGGCAATCGCTGCGCGATTGCCCCTGCCACCATCCCAACAAACCCTGTTCCTTTGGCGTCCGCGGGACGCGGCCCGCGCGACATGCCGGGCCAGGCACCCCTGTGGGATGCGATCAGCGGGCGGCATGAGTGCCGCCCCTCCGGGATACCTACCACGCCGACGCGGGGGGCGACGTGCAGGCCCGGAGGAAATCGCGATTCATCCGGGCGATCACGTCGATGCTGATGAGCTTCGGACACGCCTCCTGGCACTCCCCGAAGAGCGTGCAATGGCCGAACCGTTCTTCGTCCATCTGTGCGACCATCCGGAGCACGCGCCGAGAGCGCTCGGGCTGCCCCTGAGGCAGGGCGCCGAGATGCGCGATCTTGGCCGCCGTGAAGAGCGATGCCGAGCCGTTGGGGCAGGCGGCGACACAGGCGCCACATCCGATGCAGGCGGCCGCATCCATCGCCGCCTCGGCCGCGTCCTTGGCCACCAGGATCTCGTTGGCGTCGCGGGCGCCGCCGGTCGGGGCCGTGATGAATCCGCCCGCCTGGATGATGCGGTCCAGCGCCGAGCGCTCCGTCACCAGGTCCTTGATGACCGGAAAGGCGGCCGACCGCCAGGGCTCGACCGTGATCGTCGACCCGTCGGCGAACACCCGCATGTGCACCTGGCAGGTCGCCGCTCCGCGCACGGGCCCGTGGGCGACCCCATCGATCATCATCGCGCACGACCCGCAGATCCCCTCGCGGCAATCGTGACTGAAGGCGATCGGCTCCTCCCCGCGCGCGCTGAGGCGCTCGTTCACGACGTCGAGCATCTCCAGGAACGATGCATCGGCGCTGATGTCCTGGGCCGGATAGTCGACGAAGCGGCCGGGGACGGTCGGCCCCGGCTGACGCCACACGCGCAGCGTCAGATCCATCGGGGGCTCCTGCGACCGGGTCGCGACCTCACTTGTAGCTCCGCTGACTCGGATGCACGGTCTCGAAGTCGAGCGGCTCCGCATTGAGATGCGCGGGGGCGTCCGGGCCCGCGTACTCCCAGGCCGAGACGTACGAGAATCGCTCGTCGTCGCGAAGCGCCTCGCCGTCGGCCGTCTGGCTCTCCTCACGAAAGTGGCACCCGCACGACTCGGTGCGCGTGAGCGCATCCCGGCAGATGAGGGCCGCGAGCTCGAGGAAGTCGGCGACTCGGCCCGCCTTCTCGAGCGCCTGGTTGAGTCCCTCCCCTGCCCCGGGCACCATCACGTCGCGCCAGAACTCGGCGCGGAGCGCCGTCACCGCGGCCAGCGCCTCGCGCAGCCCGCCGTCGGTCCGCGCCATGCCGCACTTGTCCCACATGATCGCCCCCAGCTCCCGGTGGAAGGAGTCGATCGTCCGCGTGCCGCGGATCGCGAGAAGCCTGCGTGTGCGGTCGGCCACCTCCGCTTCGGCGCATCGGAACTCCGGCGCGGTCGCGTCGACCGCCGGCGGGCGCGCCGACGCCAGATAGTCGCCCATCGTGTAGGGCAGGATGAAGTAGCCGTCGGCCAGCCCCTGCATGAGCGCACTCGCGCCGAGCCGGTTGGCGCCGTGGTCGGAGAAGTTCGCCTCACCGATCACGTGGAGCCCGGGGATCGTGCTCATCAGGTTGTAGTCGACCCAGAGGCCGCCCATCGTGTAGTGCACCGCCGGATAGATGCGCATCGGCACCCGGTACGGGTCCTCGTCCGTGATGCGCTGGTACATCTCGAACAGGTTGCCGTACCGCTCGGCGATCACCCGCGTCCCGAGACGCTCGATCGCATCGCGGAAGTCGAGATAGACGCCGAGTCCCGTCGGGCCGACGCCCCGTCCCTCGTCACACACCTGCTTGGCCGCGCGCGAGGCGATGTCGCGCGGGGCGAGATTGCCGAAGCTCGGGTATTTCCGCTCGAGATAATAGTCGCGCTCGGCGTCCGGGATCTCGTTGGGCGGGCGCGCGTCGCCTCCCTGGCGCGGCACCCAGACGCGCCCATCGTTCCGGAGGGATTCGCTCATCAGGGTGAGTTTGGACTGGTAGTCGCCGCTCACCGGGATGCAGGTCGGGTGGATCTGTGTGAAGCAGGGATTCGCGAACGCCGCGCCGCGCTTGTACGCCCGCCAGATCGCCGTCGCGTTGGAGTTGCGGGCGTTCGTCGAGAGGAAGAACACGTTGCCATACCCGCCCGTCGCCAGGACGACCGCGTCACCGACGTGCGACTGGACCTGCCCGGTGAGCAGGTGGCGGGTGACGATCCCGCGCGCCCGCCCGTCGATCACGACCAGATCCAGCATCTCGGTGTGCGGGTGGATCTCGACCGCGCCCCGTCCGATCTGCCGCTCGAGCGCCTGGTAGGCACCGAGCAGCAGTTGCTGGCCCGTCTGCCCCCGCGCATAGAACGTCCGCGACACCTGCGCGCCGCCGAAGGAGCGATTGGCGAGCAGGCCGCCATACTCGCGGGCAAACGGGACGCCCTGCGCCACGCACTGGTCGATGATGTTGACGCTGACCTGGGCGAGGCGGTAGACGTTGGCCTCCCGGGCCCGGAAGTCGCCGCCCTTGATGGTGTCGTAGAACAGGCGGAAGATGGAATCGCCGTCGTTCTGGTAGTTCTTCGCGGCGTTGATCCCGCCCTGCGCGGCGATGCTGTGCGCGCGGCGCGGCGAGTCGTGGTACGTGATGCACACGACCCGGTATCCGAGCTCGCTCAGGGTGGCCGCGGCCGACGCACCGGCGAGGCCGGTGCCGACGACGATCACCGTGTACTTCCGCTTGTTCGCGGGATTGACCAACCGCATGTCGAACTTGTGCCGCTCCCACTTGTCCTCGAGCGGCCCCGGCGGAACGCGCGACTGCAAGGTCAGCACGGGTAGGTCACCTGAGCCAGCCGACGAGGACGGCCAACGGGACGAGGGCGAAGCCCACCGCCACGGCGACCGCGATCACGATCGCGAGTGGTCGGTGGAAGGGGTTGGCAGCCGGTCGGGTGAGACCCAGCGTGCGGACCGAGCTCCAGGCGCCGTGGTACAGGTGGAGCCCCAGGGCGACCATCGCCGCGATGTAGAACAGGGCGACGGGCCAGACGCGGAACCCGGTGACCAGGTTGGCGTAAACATCCCCCGGCTGGAAGGACGGGTGGAGCGTTCCCGTCGTGAGATGCAGCAGGTGGAAGACGATGAACACGAGGAGCAGCACGCCGCCCCACCGCATGGTGCGGGCCGCGAGCGTCGAGACCTGCGGCCGGCGCTCGGCGTAGCCCGTGGGCCTGGCCGCGCGCGCGATCCGCGTGAGCTGCCACGCCGCATCGATGTGCAGGATGACCGCCGCGAGCAGGATGACGCGCACGACCCAGAGCAGCTCGTCGGCCGTCCCGTGCAGGAACCGGCCGAGCGCGTTGACGGCGTCCGGACCCCGAAAGGCGAGCGTCACGTCGAGCATGTGCACGATCACGAACCCGATCAGGATCAGGCCGGTCACCGCCATGACGATCTTCTTCCCAACGGTGGAGCGGTAGAACACCAGCGGCCGCATGGCGCGGAACTCCGCGCCTAGAGCTTGACCGCGGCCATCGGCTCGCGAACGGCCTCTGCGCTCCGGGCGAGCTCCGCGCGCTCGGCCGCGGTCAGCTCGACCTCGATGATGCGCTCGAGCCCGCGCCGACCGAGCTTGCACGGCACGCCGAGGAAGAGCCCCGACATCCCGTACTCACCCTCGAGCCAGGCGGCGCACGGCAGGATGCGCTTCTCATCGCGGACGATCGCCTCCACCATCTGGACGGCGGCCGCCGACGGCGCGTAGTACGCCGAGCCGGTCTTGAGGTGCTTCACGATCTCGGCGCCGCCGTTGCGCGTCCGGGTCACGAGCGCGTCGAGCCGCGTGCGGTCCAGGAGTTGGGCGACCGGGATGCCGCTCACGGTCGTGTAGGAGACGAGGGGGACCATGGTGTCGCCATGACCGCCCAGCACCATCGCCTGGATGTCGCGTACCGAGACGTCGAGCGCCTCGGCGAGGAATGCGCGGTAGCGCGCCGTATCGAGCACGCCGGCCATGCCGAGGATCCGCTCGCGTGGGAAGCCGGTGACGCGCTTCGCCACGTAGCACATGACGTCGAGCGGGTTCGACACCATGATGATGATCGCGTCGGGCGAGGTCGTGCGGATCGCCTCGCACACCTGCCGGACGATGCCCGCGTTGGTCGCGAGGAGATCGTCGCGCGACATCCCCGGCTTGCGGGCGATGCCGGCCGTGATCACGACGATGTCGGAGCCCGCCGTCTCGGCGTAGTCGTTGGCCCCGACGATCCGGGTATCATATCCTTCGATCGGCGCCGATTGATACAGGTCGAGCGCCTTGCCCTGTGGAATGCCTTCGGCCACGTCGACCATGACGACGCGGCGAGCGAGCTGCTTTTCCGCGAGCCGTTGCGCGGTCGTCGCGCCGACATTGCCGGCCCCGACGACGGTAATCGTATTCACCATGCCGCGAATTCTATCCGCTCACCCTCCAACTTGCGAGAGCGCGCGCAATCCGCCGACGCGCATCTGGAGCAGCTCGTGCTCGCGCGGCTTGTTCGCCAACGCGTCGTGGAAGCGCGGCGCGAGGGGCTCGCCCGCCCGGAGCGGCGTCCGCAGATCGACCTCGTGATCGCCGAACAGGCAGGTGCGCAGGCGCCCGTCGGCGGTCAGTCGGACCCGGTTGCAGGAGGCACAGTAGGTGTGCGTCATCGGCGTGATGACACCGATCGTCCCGGCCGCTCCGGCGAGGCGGTAGTACGCCGCCGGTCCATTGCCCCGGGCCGGCCCGGCGGTGGGCGTCAGCGCGCCGAGGCGGCCGATGCGGTCCAGCACCTCATCGCTCGCCACCACGTGCTCCCACGTGAGCGCGCGCATGTCGCCGACCGGCATGAGCTCGATGAACCGGACGTGCCAGGGGTTGCGCTCGGTGAGCCGGGCGAAGTCCTCGATCTCGTCGTCGTTGATGCCGCGCATGACCACGACGTTGATCTTGATCGGGGCGAGCCCGACGCGCTCGGCGGCGAGCGCGGCCACCACGGGGTCGAAGCCCAGGTCGCGCCGGGCGATGCGGGCGATGCGCTCGGGGCGCAGGCTGTCGGCACTCATGTTGACACGGTCGAGCCCCGCCTCGTGCAGTGGGCCCGCGAGCTCGCGCATCCGCACGCCGTTCGTGGAGAGCGCGATGTCCTCGACCGCCGGCACGGCCCGCAACATGGCGACGAGCCGCACCAGATCCGGCCGGATCGTCGGCTCGCCCCCGGTGATGCGCACGCGTCGGAGCCCGAGCGGGGCCAGTTGCTGCACGACGTCCGCGATCTCCTCGTACGAGAGAATGTCGGACTTGGGCAGCCAGGTCAGCCCCTCCGGCGGCATGCAGTACAGACACCGGAAGTTGCAGCGGTCCGTCACCGAGATCCGGAGATACTCGATGCGCCGGCCAAACTGGTCGCGCGCCCCGTCGAGCCCCGTCACGCGAGCTCCCCCGGCGTCCGGTCGACGGCCCCACCGGTCGGGTCGACCCACTCGCGGGTCCCGTCCACGTAGTGCTCCCGCTTCCAGATCGGCACGCGCCGCTTGAGCTGCTCGATCACGTAGCGAGCGGCGTCGAAGGCCGGCGCGCGGCGCTCGTGCGCGGCGGCAATGGCGACGCTCGGCACGCCGACCGCCAGGTGCCCGACGCGATGATGCACCGCGAGCGCGCGCGTGCGGAACCGGCTGGCCGCCTCATCCGCGATCACGCGCATCTCCCGCTCCGCCATCGCCGCGTAGGCCTGGTAGTCGATCCCGGACACCGCCCGACCCTCGTTGGTCTCGCGGACGGTCCCCAGAAAGAGCACCGTTGCGCCGGCCCCGGGATCGCCGACGGCCCGCACGAGCGCGTCGACGTCGATCGGCCCCTCGACGATCGCGACCGTCGGCACCGAGGCCACCGAGGCCACGGAGGCGGGCCGAGCGGGGGGAATGGGAGGCGCCTGAGGACCGGCCTCCGCCGCCCGCCCGGCCATGGCCTGGACCGGCGTCACGGTCAGCCCCCGGCCACCGGCGGAATGAGCGCCACCTCGTCGCCGGTCGCGAGCACGCGGTCGTATGCCGCGTATTCCTGGTTCACGGCCACGAGTGGGCGGGGCGGAAGTCGATCGTGACCCCCCGCCCGGATCCGAGCGACGAGGTCACCGACGGTGGCGCCGGGACCGACCTGAACGTCGAGCTCGCGACGCCCGAGGGCGTCGGCATACGACGCGAAGAGGAGGACGGTGAGTGTCATGGGCGTCTCCGCAATCTACCGTGGGAGCGCCCCGGGCCGCGCGCACCGGGCGACGCCGGGCCCTCCCCAGCCGACCGCGGGCTACGCCTCGGACAGCTCCGAGATCGGTACGTGGGCCACCATGGCGCGCAACTCCTTGGAGGGCTTGAAGACCGGGACCGGGCGGGCCGACACCTCCACCGGGGCGCCCGTCCGTGGGTTCCGCGCCATCCGGGTCTTGCGCTGGCGGATCTTGAAGGTGCCAAACCCACGCACTTCGATGTTGTGCTGCTCCCGCAAAGCCTCCTTGATCGCGTCCAGGAAGGAGTCGACCACGCGGGCACAATCCTTCTTGGAAATCATGGGCCCGGCGGTGCGCGCAATCTGGGTCGTGACGTGCTCGACGAGGTCGGCTTTAGTCATGGGTAGACCCCAGCGTAGACGCGTACGCAATGCTGAATGTCATGGCAACGGGGGCCCGACTCGGCCCCCGCCACGAAGTCGAAGCTATGGCGTTACTTATTGCACGTCAAGAGCTTGGCTCACTCCAGCTCGCTCTTGACAGCGGCGGGGTGGCCGATCCGCCCCCGCCGGGTCGCCAGAGGGCGATCAGGCGACCGCGCCGCTCCGCACCTGGGCGAGAAAGGTGTCGAAGAGCCCTCGGGCATCGTGCGGGCCCGGGGCCGCCTCGGGATGGTACTGCACACCAAAGATCGGAAGCTCTCGATGCCGCAGCCCCTCGATCGTGCCGTCGTTCAGGTTGATGTGCGTCACCTCCAGCGCGGACGCACCGTCGATGCCTCCCGCCGAGCCGCAAACGGTAAAACCGTGATTCTGCGACGTGATGGTCACGATGTCGCTCGCGAGCTCGCGCACCGGATGATTCCCGCCCCGATGCCCGTACGGCATCTTCGCGGTCCGGCCGCCGTAAGTGAGGGCGAGTAACTGATGCCCGAGGCAGATGCCGAAGATCGGCACCCCGCGCTCGGCGATCGTGCGAATCATCGGCAGCGCGTAGGCGACTGCCGCGGGATCTCCCGGGCCGTTGGAGAGGAAGACGCCGTCGGGCGCGTACGCGAGCGCCGCCGACGGGGGCGTCGTGGCCGGGACGACGGTCACCCGGCAGTCCTGGGCCTCGAAGAGGCGGAGGATATTGCGCTTGATCCCGTAGTCGTACGCGACGATGTGGTGTGAGGCCGCCGAGCTCCCCCAGGTGTACGGCTCGGGCGTCGAGACGAGCGTCGCCAGGTCCAGCCCTTCCATCGACGGGCAGGCGTCGAGCGCGGCCCGAACCGCATCGTCCGGGTCGGTCCCGGAAGCCATCACGCCACGCATGACGCCCGCTGATCTCAGGTGGCGTGTCAGGCGCCTGGTGTCAACCTCCGTCAGGATCGGCACTTGAGCATCGGACAACCAACTCTCGAGCGAGGCGCTCGCCCGCCAGTTCGAGTAGGTGGGCGACAGCTCGCGGACCACGACGCCGGCGACCTGCGGCGCGCCGGACTCCGGGTCCTCGCTGTTCACGCCGTAATTCCCGATCTGCGGCGCGGTGAGCACCACGATCTGCCCGCGGTACGACGGGTCGGTGAAGACTTCCTGGTAGCCGGTCATGTTGGTGGTGAACACGACCTCGGCGACGGTCGGCCGTGTGCCGGACCGGAGGCAGCCGCGAAAAAGGGTTCCGTCCTCGAGGAGGAGGAACCCTGGTGTGAATGCCCGGAGGCTCATCCGACTACTTGGGCGGCGACGCCGGTGACTGACGAGGAGTCCGGCCGGCAGGCGCCGGCTGGGGCGCGGCGCCGGTACGCGCGGCACCCGCCGGTTGTGCGCCGGCCGGCGACTGGGCGGCGGGCGTGCCCGGGGCGGCCGGCGCGGGCTGGAAGGGGAGCGCCGGGGCCGCTCCGCCGCTCGTCGGCGCCGGTGCGGCGGGTGCGGTGGCCGGCGGCGCGAGCCCCTGCTCGAGCACCGACTTGGGCGTCCGGCTCCGGGTCGACGCGACCTGGAGCGCGAACGCGATCGCGATGAAGATGCCGCCGGCCCACCAGCTCACTCTGGTCAGGAGGTTGCCGGCCTGACGGGTCCCGATGAATGCGTCGGGCGACGAGCTGACGCCGCCAAAGCTGGCCGCCATGCCCGAACCCTTGCCACTCTGGAGCAGAATGGCGGCGCCGAGCACGAAGCAGTCGAGGATCAGCAGTCCGACCAGCAACCCGGTGAGCATCGAGATACGATCAGCGAAAGGGCTCGTGACCAGCGTCGTTCCAACCCCGGAATTTGCCGGGGCGACGGCATCGGGTCAATCCCGCGTCAGCGACCTGATCCGAGCGACGCGGTGGCGACGATGGCGGCCCAGGACGCGGGATGGAGACTCGCACCGCCGACGAGCAGACCGCCGACCTCCGGCGCGGCGAGGAGCGCCGCGGCGTTGTCCGGTGTCACGCTGCCGCCGTAGAGAATCGGTACATCGCGGGCCGCGCCGGCCGTCGGCGCAGGAGGGGGAACGAGACGCCGGAGGGCGACGCGCAGGGTGGCGTGCGTCCGGCTGGCATCGGCGGGCGAGGCCGTGCGGCCCGTGCCGATCGCCCATACCGGCTCGTACGCCACGAGTGCGCGGGCGATCGCATCCGGGGCAAGCTCGCTGAACCCGGCGTGGAGCTGCCGCAGCACGACATCCTCCGTCGCGCCCGACTCGCGCTCATCGAGCGTTTCCCCGACGCAGAGGATCGGCGTGAGACCGGCGCGCACGACGGCTTGGCATTTCCGCGCCGTGTCGGCGTCGCTCTCGTGGAAGAGGTGCCGGCGCTCCGAGTGGCCGACGAGGACGAACTCGGCGCCCGCGTCCCGTGCGAGCGGCGCCGAGATCTCGCCGGTGAAGGCCCCGCGATCTTCCCAGTAGACATTCTGCACGCCGAAGTGGAGGTCGGCGCGCGACGCCGCGGCCGCGCGGGCGGTGCCGAGGGAGAGCGCCGGCGGGAAGAGAATCACCGTACGGTCGCGGCTGGCCGGTGCGCGCTCGATGTAGGCTGCGACGAAGGCCGCGGCATCTGCCGGGCCCAGATTCATCTTCCAGTTGGCGGCCAGGACCGGGAGCGCGATCACGCGACCTGGTCGAGCGCCGCGACCCCGGGCAGCGTCTTGCCCTCGAGAAACTCGAGCGAGGCGCCGCCCCCGGTCGAGACGTGACTCATCGCCGACTCGAGGGCCTCCTGCGCCACGGCCGCGGCCGAGTCCCCGCCGCCGACGATCGTGACCGCCCCGTCCCCGGTTGCCGCGGCCATGGCCCGGGCGATGGCGCGCGTCCCGGCGTCGAACGGCGGCGTCTCGAACACCCCCATCGGGCCGTTCCAGAGGATCGTCCGGGCGGTGGCGATCGCGCGTCCGTACGACTCGGCGGTCCGCGGACCGATGTCGTACATCGCCTCGTTCGCGGGGATCGCCGACCGTGCCACGGGGTGCGCCTGCTGCGCCGCCTGGAGCGAGGGCGCGACCATGGCATCATGCGGCAGGGTGAGCCGCGCGCCGGCCTGCGCGAGGAGATCCTTGGCCATGAACACGCGCTCGGGCTCGACCAGCGACCGGCCGACCTCGAGCCCCATCGCGCGGTAGAAGGTGCACGCCATCGCGCCGCCGATGAGCATGCCGTCGACCCGCGGCAGCAACTGCGCGATAACGTCGATCTTGCCCGAGATCTTGGCGCCGCCGAGGATGGCGATGAATGGGCGCCGCGGCTCGGCCAGCGCCTGGCCGAGGTAGGCCAGCTCCTTCTCCAGGAGCAGCCCGGCGACCGCGGGGCGAAGCACGTGCGCGATCCCTTCCGTGGAGGCGTGGGCCCGATGCGCGGCGCCGAAGGCATCGTTGATGAAGAGGTCGCCCAGCTTTGCCAGCTCGCGCGCGAGTCGCGGATCGTTCGCCTCCTCGCCGGGGAGGAAGCGCGTGTTCTCGAGCAGCACGACCGATCCCGGCGGGATCTCGTGCGTCGAGCGCACGGCATCGTCGCTGTCGACCGTCTCGACAAAGCGCACCGGCACGGGCAGCAGCTCGCCGAGGCGACGGGCGACGGGGTCGAGCGAGAACCTGGCGTCGGGCTTGCCCTTGGGCCGCCCGAGGTGCGACAGCAGCACGACGCGGGCGCCGGCGTCGGTCAGCAGGCGGATCGTCGGGAGCGCCGCGCGGATGCGCGTGTCGTCGGTGATCCGGTTCCCCTCGAGCGGCACATTGAAGTCGACGCGCACGAGTGCCCGCCGTCCGCGCAGCTCCGCCGGGGAGAGATCCCGGACCGAGGCCGTGCGCGCCACGTCAGACGGCTCCGCCGGCGGCTCCCGCCCGGCGCTCACGCCGAGCATGGATCACGTACGAGGCCAGCCCCACGAGGATGCCGGCCAGGATCGCGCCGTAGCCCGTGAACTCCAGGCGGTAGTAATGCATCCACTGTGAAAACGCGTCGTGCCCCTTGCTCACCACGATGTGTTGCGTCGCGAGGCGCGTGTTGCCCGCGTGCGCCGTGGCGATGAGGCCCACACCGGCGACGACCAGCGCGAGCGCGATGAGATCGCGAGTCCGGTCGGCGCGGGTGGTGACGGCCCCGGCTCGGCGCGGCGGTCCCGCGGGTCCCCGTCCGGCGGTCACAGACGGGCCGCCACGTAGCGCAGGAGATCGACGCACCGCGATGCGTAGCCCCACTCGTTGTCGTACCAGCCGGAGACCTTGACGAGGGTGCCATCGATGACCTTGGTGCTGCCGGCATCGAGGACGCACGAATAGGCGCTGCCCACGTAGTCGACCGAGACCAGCTCCTCCTCGGAGTAACCGAGGTATCCGTGGAGCGGCCCGTCGGCGGCCGCCGCACGGAACGCCGCGTTCACGTCCGCGGCCGTCGTCGGCCGCTCGACCTCGACCGTGAGGTCGGTGAAGGACACGTCGGGCGTCGGGACGCGGATCGCGACCCCGTCGATCTTCCCCTTGAGCTCGGGGATGACCAGCGCCGTCGCCTTGGCCGCACCGGTCGTCGTCGGGATGATCGAGACCGCGGCCGCTCGCGCCCGCCGGAGGTCCTTGTGCGGGAGATCGAGGATGCTCTGATCGTTGGTGTAGCTGTGCACGGTCACCATCGAGCCATGGCGGAACCCGAACGCGTCGCGCACCACCTTGACCATCGGCACGAGGCAATTCGTCGTGCACGACGCGTTGGAGATGATCTGGTGCCGGGCCGGGTCGTAGCGGTCCGTGTTGACGCCCATCACGAGCGTGACGTCCTCACCCTTGGCCGGGGCCGAGATCACGACCTTTCTGGCGCCGGCGTCGATGTGCTTGCGCGCCTTGGCGGCGTCGGTGAACCGACCCGTGGACTCCAGGACGAGGTCGACCCCGAGATCGCGCCACGGCAGCTTGTCGGGCTCCTTCTCGGCGAAGACCCGGACCGCCTGGCCGTTGACGCAGATCGCGTCCGGCGTGGCCTCGACCGCGCCCGCGAACGTGCGGTGCACGGAGTCGTACTTGAAGAGATGCGCGAGCGTGCGCGTGTCGGTGAGGTCGTTCACGGCCACGAACTCGAGATCCGCCACCTCCTGCTCGAGCGCGGCCCGCAGGACCTGCCGTCCGATCCGCCCAAACCCGTTGATGCCCACTCGTGTCGTCATCCCGGTAGTCTCTCCATCTCGGGCACGAGTGTCAACGGCGAGATGATGCGTGACCTATGGGCCCGCCGTGCGTCACGCTGGCCCTCACGCCGGCCCTCACGCCGGCCCTCACGCCGCCGTGTTGCGGGCTCGGCATGCGCGCGCGCCTATCGGCGCCCGAGCGGACGGCTCGCGCCGGCCGGCGCGTCCCCCACGGCACGCCACATCGCCGCCCGGTCGGGCGGCTGCCCGAACCACCGCTCGAACGCCAGCGCGCCCTGCTCGACGAGCATGGGCAGGCCATCGCAGGCGCGGTGCCCTTCGGCCCGCGCCGCGCGCACCCACGCTGTCTCGCCGGGGCGGTACACGAGGTCGATCACGTCGGCGCCCGAGGGGATGAGGAACGGGTCGATCGGCATCTCGTCGTTCATCATCCCGATCGACGTCGCGTGCACGACGAGCGATGCGCCGGCGAGCGCGTCGAGCGCCGATCGGACCGGCGTCGCGACGCCCGGAAAGCGCGCCGCCAGCGCGACTGCCCGCTCATGGGTGCGGTTCCAGAGGCGTACCTCGCAGCGCGGCCACCCGGCAGCGGCCGCGAGCACGGCAGCGGCCGCTCCGCCGCCGCCCAGGAGCGCAATGCGGGTCCGCGCCGGAACGGCCCCGCGCAATCGCACGACCGCGTTGTGGAAGCCGCCGACGTCGGTGTTGTCACCGACGAGCACACCATCCTCCACCCAGAACGTGTTCACCGCGCCGACGACGCGGGCCACGGCGGTGAGCCGGCCACACAGCCGACTCGCGGCCTGCTTGTGCGGCACGGTGACATTGCCGGCCACGTTTTCCGTGGTGAAGAACCCCAGCACGGTGGCGAGATCCGGGGGCTCGACGTCCCAGGCCGCGTAGGCGATCGGGATGGCCGCGGCGGTGAGCGCGGCGCTCTGCATCTTCGGCGACAACGAGTGCGCGACGGGGTGCCCCAACAGCACGAGCTGCTTGGGTCGCCCGGTCAACTGACGGCCCGCTCCGCTGCCAGGCGGTCGACCGCGCGCCGGATCTCGGTCTCCAGCTCCTCCACCGTCACCCGATACGTGCCGAGGTCTCCACCGAACGGGTCGCTGACCGACCGATCGTCGGCGCCGCGCGACGCGTAGCTGGTGAGCAGGTGTGCCTTCCCGGCGCCCCCCAGTGCCTCGATGCGCTCGAGGTGGTGCGGTCCCATGACGAGGATGAGATCGGCCGCCTGCACCAGCTCAGGGCTCACCTGCCGCGCCCGGTGCTCGGTGAGATCGAGCTGGCGCTCGAGCCCGACCAGCAGTGCGCCGTCCGAGGCCGGCTGCCCCTCGGCCGCACTCGTCCCGGCGCTCGAGACCTCGAGGTTGGAGAGCCCGCGTTCCTCGGCCACCTGGCGTGCGATCGCCGCGGCGATGGGGCTGCGGCAGGTGTTGCCGGTGCAGATGAAAAGGATGTGCATCGCCCGTCCTAGGCGTCACCGATGAGATCGGGGACGCTCGCGCGCAAGACGTCGGCCGAGATCGCTCCCGGCCGGATGACGCGTGGCCGCCGCCCTGTGCAGTCGACCACCGTGGACGGCGCCGACGGGTCGAGTCGTCCACCATCGAGCACCAACAGCCCCCCGCGTCCGATCGCGCTCCCCCACTGGGATACAATCTCTCCGGCCGACATCGCGGGCGGTACCCCTGGTCGGTTGGCGCTCGTCGACGTGATCGGCTCCCCGAAGGCGCGAATGAGCCGAGAGATGCCGGCATGCGGCGTCCAGCGCACGGCGATGCCCCCTTCGGGCCCCCGCAGACGATCGGGGATCCGACCCTCGCCGCCGGGGAGCACGAGCGTGAGGGGGCCGGGCCAGTGGCGAGCGGCGAGCGCCGCGGCCTGGCCGCCCAGTCGGAGTCCGAGCCGGAGCAGCATGTCGCTGCCGGCGATGAGCAGCAGGAACGGCTTGCCGGGTGGCCGTCCCTTGAGGGCGATGAGGGCGTCGACGCCATCCCGGTCCGCGCTCCCGCCGAACCCGTACACCGTCTCGGTCGGATAGGCGAGGACGCGGCGGGCGGTCAGGTGGGCGCAGGCGAGCGGCACGCCGGCCTCGACCTCCGCCGACGACCAGAACGGGATCGCGCGCGCCGGCGGCTCGGTCACTCGGCGAGCGCCGCCAGCGCGTCGGCGCGCGCAAAGTCCGACTCCTCGGTGATCTTCATGGCGCGCTCGCTCCCCTGGACGACCGTCACCGCGATGCCCAGCCGCTCGCAGAGCGCCGCATCATCGGTGGCGACGATCCGGTCGCGCCGGGCCTCGGCGTGGGCCCGCTCGATGAGTGCGCGCGGGAACGCCTGCGGCGTCTGCGCGCGCCACAGCCCCGCGCGCTCGACGGTGCGCACGATGCGTCCATCGCCGGCCACTTCCTTGATCGTGTCGACGACCGGGAGCGCGGCCACCGCCCCGCACCCGCGCCGCGCCACGGCGATCACGGCGTCGATCGTCGCGTCGGTCACGAGCGGCCGGGCCGCGTCGTGGACGACCACGATCTCGACCTCGGGCGGGAGATCCTCGAGTCCGTTGGCGACCGACTCCTGCCGCTCGCGCCCGCCGATGGAGAGGAGCAACCGGTCGAGGTCCGACTGGAACAGCCAGGGCGGTGGGTCACCGAGGTGCGAGCGCGGCAGGACACAGACGACCATCGCGACGTCGGCCCGCGCCTGGAACCGCTGGACGCTGTGCAGCAGCATCGGTTTGCCGGCGACCCATCGGAACTGCTTGAGCTCCGGCGAGCCCGTGCGCGCCCCCGCGCCCGCGGCGACGATCACCACGCCGACGTCGCGGACCGCGCCCCCATCGGTCTCACCCGCTCCCCGTCCCCCTCCCGCCGCTCCCCCCACCCCCCCGGCCCCGACCGCGCCCGTGGTCATACGAAGAGCTGCGTGAACAGGCCGTGAAGGGTCGCCACCCCGGTGATCTCGAGACCGGCAGTCGAGCGGCGCGGGACGGCGCGGTCGGCAACATATGCCGTGCGCATCCCCATCTTTGCCGCTTCGGCGAGCCGCCGCTCGACCTGCGAGACGGGACGGACCTCGCCGCCCAATCCGACCTCGCCGATGAAGGCGGCGTCCGGCGGCAGCGCGCGATCGAAGACGCTCGACGCGAGCGCGGCGACGACCGCGAGATCACCGGCCGGCTCCTGGAGCCGGACGCCGCCGACCACGTTCAGGAAGACGTCGAGCGCCCCGAAGGAGAGATTCGCGCGCTTGTCGAGCACGGCGAGCAGCAGGGCGAGCCGGCGGTTGTCGTATCCGGTCGCGACACGCTGGGGCGTCCCGAACCCCGCCTTGGCGGCGAGCGCCTGGACCTCGACGAGCACGGGGCGCGTCCCCTCGAGGAGCGCGGTCACGGCGCTCCCGGAGGCGGTGCGCGTCCGATCGCCGAGAAACAGCTCGGAGGGGTTCTCGACGGCGATGAGGCCCGCCTGCGTCATGCGGAACACCCCGATCTCGTCGACGCTGCCGAAGCGGTTCTTGGTCGCCCGCAGCACGCGGTGGTCGGCGACCGTCTCACCCTCGAAGTACAGCACCGTGTCGACGATGTGCTCGAGCGTCTTGGGGCCAGCGATCCCGCCGCCCTTGGTCACGTGACCGACGACGAAGACGGTCGTGCCGCTCTCCTTGGCGAACCGCATGAGCCGAGCGGCGCACTCGCGCACCTGCCCCACGTTGCCGGGCGCGCCCTCGAGGTCGGCGGTGAAGACCGTCTGGATGGAGTCGACCACCAGCACGCTCGGGTGGGCGGCGCCGGCCGTGGCGAGGATCGTCTCGAGGTGGGTCTCCGCGAGCAGAGCGACGTCCGCGGCATCGTCGGCCAACCGGTCGGCGCGGAGCTTGACCTGGAGCGGCGACTCTTCGCCCGAGACATAGAGCGCCGGCCGGCCGGCGCCGTGCAGGCGGGCCGCGGCCTGGAGGAGCAGCGTCGACTTGCCCGCGCCGGGCTCGCCGCCCAGGAGCACCATCGACCCCGGGACGACCCCGCCACCGAGCACAAAGTCGAACTCGCCAAGTCCCGTGCGCCACCGCTCGGACTCGGCGCCCGAGACCTGCCGGAGGGGCGGGGCCGCGGCCACGCGCCCGCCGGCACCGAGCCCCGCGCCGCCCGGCAGCCGGCGCCCATTGGCTCGGGCCGGGCGCGGCGACGCCGGTGCCGCCACCTCCTCGACGAGCGTGTTCCACTCGCCGCAGCTATCGCAGCGGCCGCCCCAGCGCGCGTGCGCCGCGCCGCACTCGGTGCAGCGATAGACCGTCTTCACCTTGGGCATGATGAAATATGGCCGTCATCCCTGGCCGCGCGCGGAGTAGTTCTCGAACCGGGTGTAGCTCTTGTGGAAGTAGAGGTTGACCGTTCCGATCGGGCCATTGCGCTGCTTGCCGACGATGATCTCGGCGCGGCCCTCGAGCGAGTTGCCATCCTTGTCGGTCGGGCCCTCGTAGACCTCGGGGCGGAAGATGAACATGACGAGATCGGCGTCCTGCTCGATCGCGCCGGACTCGCGCAGGTCCGAGAGCTGCGGCCGCTTGGACTCGCCCGTCCGCTGCTCGGGCGCGCGGGAGAGCTGTGAGAGCGCCACGACCGGGACGGCCAGCTCCTTGGCCAGGGCCTTGAGCGAGCGCGAGATCTGGCTGATCTCCTGCTGCCGGTTCTCGGCCCGGCTCGGGCCCTGGATGAGCTGGAGGTAGTCGACGACGACCATGCCGACGCCGGCGTCGACCTTGAGGCGCCGGGCGCGCGAGCGCATCTCGAGGAGCGAGATGCCGGCGCTGTCGTCGATGTAGATCGGCGCCGAGCTCAGGATGCCGGCGGCGCGGGCGAGGCGCGGGAAGTCGTCGTCGCGCAGCATCCCCTTGCGGAGGCGCTGGGCGTCGATGCGGGCCTCACTCGTGAGGAGCCGCTGCACGAGCGACTCCTTGCTCATCTCGAGCGAGAAGAAGGCGATCGGGATGTTGTGCTCGATCGCCGCGTGTTGCGCGAGATTGAGGCAGAGCGCCGTCTTCCCCATGCTCGGCCGCGCCGCGACGATGACGAGGTCCGACGGCTGAAAGCCCGACGTGATCTCGTCCAGGTCGGCGAACCCGCTCGGCACGCCGGTGATGTTCTTGCCGCCCCGCGACAGCGCCTCGATCCGCTCCATCGTGGGCCAGAGCAGCTCCTTGATGCGCGTGAACTCCGCGCCGCCGCGCGCCTGGCTCAGCTGGAGGATCCTGTGCTCGGCCTCGTCGAGGAGCTCGGCGGCCGTCGTCCGCGCCTCGAACGCTTCCCCGACGAGCCCCGTCGAGACCTCGATCAGGCGCCGCAGCAGCGCCTTCTCGCGCACGATGCGCGCGTGGTACTCGACGTTGGCGGCCGTCGGGATGGCGTCGATCAGGAAGGTGATGTAGTCGCGGCCGCCGCTCGCCTCGAGCTCGCCCCGGCGGGCCAGCTCATCGGAGAGCGTCAGCGGGTCCACGACCTCGCGGCGCTCGGTCAGGGCCGCCATCGCGCGGAAGATTCGGCGATGCGACTCGCGGTAGAACATCGTGTCGTCGACGATCTCGGACGCCCGCATGATGGCGTCCGTGTCCATCATCATCGCCGCCAGGACGGCCTGTTCGGCATCCTCCGAGTGAGGCGGGCGACGATCGGCGTAGGGGTCCCGCGACGGCGCGGACGCGACGGCGGCGGACGCGAGGCCGTCGTCGGCCTCAGAGCCCGGTGCCATCGAGGATGCGGCGCGCGTACTGGACATCTTCCCAGGTCGGGCGTTTCCAGCTCGGGTTCCGGAGGAGCGCGGCCGGGTGATACGTGACGATCAGGGGCACACCGTAATACCGATGGACGGCACCGCGCAACTTGCCGATGGATTCCCGCGTCTGGAGGAGCGTCTGCGCCGCGAAGGTCCCGAAAGCCACGATCACGCGCGGCCGGATCACCTCCAACTGCCGCACGAGGTAGGGGCTACACGCGGTCACCTCATCGGGGAGCGGGTTGCGGTTCCCGGGCGGACGGTGCTTCAGGACGTTGCAGATGAACACCTCCTCGCGCCGAAGCCCGATCGCGCCCAGGATCTTGTCGAGGAGCTTCCCGGCCTGACCGACAAATGGCCGCCCCGTCTGATCCTCGGTGGCGCCCGGCGCCTCGCCGACACACACGAGCGAGGCGGTCGCGGAGCCCTCGCCCGGCACGGCGCGCGTCGCCGTGGCGGCGAGCGGGCAACACGTGCACTGCGCGACCGCCCGGGCGATGTCGTCGAGCGACTGGTACTGCGCCATGGGACCGCCGAAGAGCTCGCCGTCGCTCCGGCCAACCACGAGCCCGCTGGGCCAGGGGAGCTCCGCTGCCCCCCGGTCTGCCCCCCCGAGAGGGGTGGGCCCGGCGGCGGGCCCGGCGGCCGGCCCGGCGGCCGGCGGGGGTGCGTCGGCCGCCTCGCGGTCGGCGGCCGTGAGCACGGCACGCCAGTCCCGCGCGTCGGCTCCCCGGTCGGCCGGCACGGCGTCCGGCGGCGGCGGGTCGGCTCGGGGCGCCGAGGCGGCCGCCGTGACCGGCGGCCGGCGCCCGGTGCTCACGATTCGCATCACCTCGTCGACCGTCATCGTGTCGAGCACGAGCTCGCGCTCGCCAGCCTCGCGCCGCTGCTCCAGATAGCGGCGCAACTGCTCCCTACCGTCCACGCATCAGCCCCTCGACGCGATCGAGGATCGCGTCCGCCACGTCCGCCTTGTCCAACACGGGCAACTCCTCGGGTTCGGCGTCGCCGACGAGGAGGCTCACCCGGTTGGTGTCCGACATGAAGCCCGCACCCGGCTCGGTGGCGTCATTCACGACGACCATGTCGAGCGCCTTGCGCCGCAGCTTCGCCCGGCCGCCCGCGAGCGCCGCCTGCGTCTCGAGAGCGAAGCCGACCACGATCGTGCCCGGTGGACGGAGCGAGCGAGTCGCGACGAGCACATCCTCGGTCGCCACGAGCGGGATCGCGTCCGGCGCGGCGTCCTTCTTGATCTTCTGCGCGGCCACGGCCGCGGGCCGGAAATCGGCGGGCGCGGCCGCCATCACCAGCACATCGGCGCCCGGCAGATGCGCCGCCACCGCCGCCGCCATGTCGGCGGTCGTCTCCACCGGCACGACCGTCACACCGACCGGCGGCGCGACGGCGAGCGGCCCGGCGATGAGCGTCACGTCCGCCCCACGCCGCCACCCCGCGGCTGCGAGCGCGACTCCCATCTTCCCGCTGCTCCGGTTGGAGAGGAAGCGCACCGGATCGACGGGCTCGCGCGTCGGGCCGGCGGTGACGACGAGGCGCCGCCCGCGCAGGAGCCCGTCCCCGTCGAGCAGACGTCCGACGTGCGCGAAGATGGTCTCCGGCTCCGGCATCCGGCCGGGCCCCTGCCCCTCGCCGGCGGCGAGATCCCCGGTCTCCGGCTCGAGGACGTGATAGCCCAGGTCGCGGAGGTGTGACACATTCCGCGCCGTCTGCCGGTGGGCCCACATCCGATCGTTCATCGCGGGCGCCAGCAGGATCGGTGCGTCGGCGGCCAGCAGACAGGCGGTGAGCAGGTCGTCGGCGTGGCCATGGGCCGAACGGGCCATGAAGTCGGCGGTCGCCGGCGCGACCACGATGGCGTGGGCGGCCCGTGCGAGCGCGATGTGGTCGAGGGCGTGGCCGGCGGCGATCAGCGCCGTGTACACCGGGCGCCCCGTGAGCGCCTCGAAGGTCACGGGCCCCACGAACTCGCGCGCGGCGGCCGTCATCACCACATCGACCTCGGCGCCCGCCTTGGTGAGCAGCCGCGCCAGCGACGCCGACTTGTAGCTCGCGATCCCGCCGGTGACGCCGAGCACGATCCGGCGATTGGCGAAGGGCCGCACGGCGGCGAGATCAGTGGTGGGGGGAGCGGAGCGAGCTGGCGGTGGCCGGCGAGATGGGTCGTGCTACTCCGCGCGGCGGCGCGGCACGACGCGGTACGTCATGTTGCCGCCCGTGAGCTCCTCGAGCGCGCGCGTCGTCAGCTTCTTCTCCTTGGACGACGAGCGGTCGCGGGGAAACTCATTGAGCCCGCGCGCGTACTTCGCGGAGACGAGGACGCCCAGGTACTTGTTCATCGAGTGCGCGGCGACTTCGCCGGGGGTGAAGACACGCATCGTCTGCCTCTTCCTGGTGAGAACGTGAGTGGATCGGGGTGGTCGGCCCCGCCCTGCGCGCGTCCGACCGGTGCTACGCTTCGACCTGCGTTCGGAGCGCGGCGATGCCCCGCTCCACTCCCTGGACCAACTCGGCCACCCGGTCACCGAGTCGCGTGACCGCCCGCGGCCGCCTGAGCTGCTCGGCGTCGATGATCGCCGATACCTGGTGGACGGCCTCCTCCAGATCGCCGTTCACGACCACGTAGTCGTACACATCCATTGACGCCAGCTCCCGCTTCGCCGTTTCGAGTCGGACCAGGAGCGCCCCCGAATCCTCGGTCCGACGCCCCTGGAGGCGGCGCAGCAGGACGTCGGCCGACGGCGGGAGGACGAAGATGAGCACCGAGTCCGGAAAGGCGCGCCTGAACTGGACCGCCCCCTGGACGTCGATGTCCATGATCACGTGTCGGCCGCTCTGGAGCACCCGCTCGACCTCGCGGCGGAGGGTGCCGTAGAGCTTCCCGTGGACTTCGGCCGACTCCGCGAACTCCCCCCGCTCGCGGGCGGCGATGAACTCGCCGGGGCTCAGGAAATGATAATCGATTCCATCGACCTCGTCACCACGCGGGGGGCGCGTCGTCGCCGACACGGAGTAGCCGACGTCGGGCCGACTGGCGAGGAGGTGCTTGCTGATGGTCGTCTTCCCGCCCCCGGAGGGGGCCGACAGGATGATCGGGAACGGCATCACGTAGGATACGACACGGACGGGGCGGACGGGATCACTCGACGTTGTCGACCTGCTCGCGGATGCGCTCCAACTCTTCCTTGATCAGGACGACATCCTGGAGCATGACCGCGTCGTTCGCCTTGCTCCCGGTCGTGTTGGCCTCGCGGAGCATCTCCTGGACCAGGAAGCCGAGGCGTTTCCCGACGCCGTCCGGCGCGCCGTCGTGCATCGCGCCGCGGAAGGCGGCGAGGTGGGCGTGGAAGCGGTCGAGCTCCTCGCTCACGTCGAGTCGGTCGGCCAGGATCGCGATCTCCTGGGCCAACCGGCTCTCATCGACCGCGACCCCCGCCGCCAGCACGCGGACCGCCTCACGGAGGCGCTCACGCGCGAGCACCACGCGCTCCGGGGCGCGGGCGGCGAGCCGCGCGACCGCGGCGTCGACCACGGCGAGGCGCTCGGTCAGCACACCGGCCAGCCGGCGTCCCTCGGCCTCGCGCATCGTCGCCAGCGCGGCAGCGGCCGCCTCGACCACCCCCACGAGCTGAACGCCCGCCGCATCATCCGTGGGCTCGTCGGCCTCCGAGACGATCACGTCGGGAAGACGGAGGATGGTCGCGAGGTCCAGGTCCCCGCCGAGGGCGAACCGCTCCTTGAGCACGCGGAGTCGGGCCACGTAGTCCGCGACGCGCGCCTCATCGACCACCGTCGAGGCCGTCTGGGCGTCGCGCTGCGTCCGCACCGTCAGGGCCACGTGCCCCCGCGCGATGCGACGGCGCAAGGCCTCGCGCACGTCCCCCTCCCAGCGCGCGAACGGCAGCGGAAGCTTGAGGCTCGGGTTGAAGAACCGGTGGTTGACGGTGCGGATCTCGACGCTCACGCGCGAGCGCCCGACCACCCCGTCGGCGGTGCCGAACCCGGTCATGCTCCTCATGACGCAATGTTGTGTAAGTTGCTGCGTAGCAACGACATTTGTCAACTCACCGAAAGTGTCGTCTCAGTTCCAGAAGTCCCACCGGATCCCGTAGATGTTGGTCTGGCGGGGCATCACGTAGCCGGGCACGAGGTTGTAGGGGTAGCCGAACATGTTGCGGTACTGCCAGGTCAGGGTGCCGCGCAGGATCCGGATCTCGAGTAGCGAGGACAGCACGACCGCGCCCGTCGAGAACTGGGTCGGCCCCGCGGTCGTCGGGAACGGCGTCGCGGTGGAATAGTCGACGATCCCGGAGAGCTTGATCGCGAAGGTGTGTCGCGGGAAGCGGCGCAGCCACTCCGACTGGAGCGTCAGGGCGCCCCGGGCCTGATACTTGGGCCGGTAGGGCGCGTCGGACCCGTAGTCGATGCCCTCGATGTCGGCCGAGATCGCGCGCCAGAGCACGCCGCGGATCGAGCCGTAGAGGCCTGTCGTCCGGCCGACGCCGGCGGGCGCGTAGGTCGAGTCGTACAGCGCGAGCCCGGCGACGCGCGCCGTGTCGCGGGTCACGACGCCGCCCGCGAACCAGAGTTGGCCCAGTCGAACGCCCGCCTCGGCGCGCATCGCGAGGGAGGTCGGCGGGGCGTCCGGCGCCCCCGTCGACGTCGACCGACTCACGTCGGCGAGGAACGAGATGAAGGGGAGCGGGGTGAGCCGCGCGGTGGCTTCCTCGGTCGAGACGGGAATCAACTGATAACGGCCGGGCACCGCGGTCGTGGGCCAGGCCGTCGGCGCGTTCTGCTCGCCGAAGACCTGGAGCGCGAGCGGGCCGCTCTCGAAGCTGGCCCGGACAGAGGGGGAGCTCGTCGTCCCGTGCCCTGCGTAGACGCGGAGCCGCTCGGTGCCGCTGACGCGGATCCCCCACCGTGAGAAGCCGCCGGCCGCGACGTACTGCGATTCGGAGTTGACGGTATCGGCCGGCGTCGCGGTCGTGGGCGTGCCGGTCGGTGAGATCGTGGTCGCGGTGGCTTTCGGGCTCGAGTTCTTGAACGACTCGGAGCCGGCGATGACCTGCGCCCAGAGCCCGTGGTCCGGGGTCCCGTATCCGCCGCGCACGTACGCATTCGTCCAGGTACCCTCGAAGTCCGGGAGCCCGGTACCGGCCGGCGCACCGCTCAGATCCACGCGGCTCAGCGGGTCGCGGCCTCGCCGGTACCGATCCGCGAAGGCGTCCACCGCCCACGGGCCTGACGCCCAGCCGAGCCGACCGAGGAGCGATGTGCCGCTCCCACCGCCCCCGAAGCGGGCGACGTCGGTGAACTGCTGGGCGGCGAACTGAATCGCTTCCCCGCCCCTGGGCCGCTGACCGTAGAACGCCCGGTAGAGATTGGTCTCCTCGTTGCCGGTGAGCACGTCGGCCCGGGTGTACGGCGTCGTATGGTCGACCGTCCAGCTCCGGAGGTAGACGCGGAGCTCATTGGCGCCGCGCTCGACGCCGACTTCCTGAAGGGTCCAGAGGTCGATGGTCGCGAGGTCGTGGACGTTGTGGGTCTCGGGGTTGAGCGGATCGAGCTCGACGCCGTCGTAGAAGACGCGCATGCGAGCCGGATCGCCGAAGTACGAGCCGGCCATCGGCGTCGAGATCCACCCCCCGCTGAACGCGGTGACGCCCGGGATGCGGGCCAGCAGCTCGGCGAGCGTCAGCGCGCCGGACGCGAAGAGCTGCTCACGGTCCCAGTGATAGCTCGGCCCGACGCTCAGCAGCGGCGGCGCCTCGCCCCGGAGCAGCGGGGCGCGGATCCTGGTCGTGTCCGGGTGATACGAGAGGAGGATACTGTCCGCCTTGGATACCCGGCGCCGGGTGGTGTCGCGCGCCGGCAGCGTGTCGGTGCGCGCGCGAGCCGAGTCCTCGGGTGCACCTTGCGCGCCCAGCCGGACGCCGAGGACACACAGGACGACGCCTGGCATGGCACGACGCCCGGCCCGGACCAGCCGCGCGCCCCAGGCGCGCCCGCCGGCCCGCGCGCCAACGTGACGGGTCAGCGCACCCGTCCGCGCACGAATTCGACGAACATCCCGACTGGTACACCGGTCGGGCCTTTGGGGATCGCCACCAGATCGGTCTCGGAGTACGCCGTCCCGGCGATGTCGAGGTGGACCCAGGGCGTGTCGCCGACGAACTCCTGGAGGAACTTCGCCGCCGTGATCGCACCGGCGGAGCGGCCACCGGTGTTCTTGATGTCGGCGACGTCGGATTTGATCGCCTCCTGGTAGTCGCTCCAGACGGGCATGGGCCACCCGCGCTCGCCGGCGCGCGAGCCGGCCGCCAGCACTTCACCGACGAGCGCCTCGTCGTTCCCGAAGACACCGGTCGCGGCGTGGCCGAGCGCGACGACGCAGGCGCCCGTGAGCGTGGCGGCATCGACGATCGCCGTCGGCTCGTGCCGTCGCACGTAGTCGAGCACATCGGCGAGCACGAGCCGGCCTTCGGCGTCGGTGTTGATCACCTCGATGGACTTGCCCGAGGCCGCCCGAACGACATCGCCGGGCTTGACCGCCGTCCCGGACGGCATGTTGGTGGTCGCGCCGACGGCGCCGACGACGTTGACCGGGAGCGCGAGTCGTGCGACGGCCTCGATCGCGCCCAGCACGCCGGCGGCTCCGCACATGTCGAACTTCATGAACTCCATCCCGCCGGCCGGCTTGATGGAGATGCCGCCGCTGTCGAAGCAGAGCCCCTTACCGACGAGCGCGATCGGCTTCGCGTCGGCCGGCCCCCCGCGGTACTCGAGCTGGATGAGCGCCGGGTCCTGTGGGGTCCCCTGCGCGACGGCGAGGAAGGATCCCATCCCGAGGCCTTCCATCTCGCGCCGGCGCAGGACGGTGACGCGGGGCCCGAGCCGACGCCCGATGTCCTGTGCCGTCTCCACGAGCAGGTCGGGCGTGCAGAGGTTGCCGGGCATCATCCCGAGCCGCCGCGCCAGGTCGTAGCCCGCGCCGATGGCGGTTGCGGCCGCGACGCCGCGCGCGCCCGCGGCCGCGTCCTCGATGTGGATGGTGGCGGCCGTGAGCGGCGCGCGCCGCTCCTCGGCGGCCGGCGGGGTCTTGAGGTCGGTGTACTCCCAGGCGCCGAGTCCGAGGCCGATCCCGACGCGCTCGACATCGGCCGCGCTGGCGACGCCGCCGAACCAGGTCAGGGTACCCGCCCCAAGCTCCCGCGCCCGGCGCCCGGCGAGCGCCGCGGCTCGGCGGAGGCGTGCCGGCGCGTCGTCGGGCCGATCGGTGGCGCGGCCGAGCCCGACGAGGAGGATACGCCCCGGTCCCCGGGGGACGCCGGCGAGATGCAGGACCTCGTCGCGGCCGCCGCGGAAGTCGCGCCGCTCGAGGACGCGGCCGAGGGCGCCGCCGACGGCCGCGTCGAGCGGACCGAGCGCCGGTGGCAGAGCAGCCCCGGGGGCGAGCGGAAGGACGAGGAGTGGTGTGTCGAGGGCCGCCGGATCGAGGGGGCGCGCCGAAAGTGAGAGTGCCATGGTGCGTGGACGAAGTGGGTCCGCTCCGGAGAACGAGCCATGGAAGCTATGCCTCCGGGCCGGCGGTGGCCACCGGCCCGGCCGCGCGGGAGGGGCCGCCTCTGGCGGGCGGCGACGCTCCTCCGCCAGCCCGATCCACAGTGTGGGCGACGGGCCGACAGCGCGGCCGCTGGTGCGGGCGATCCTGCGGCACCGGCGTGCGGACCGGCGGCCCGGTCGCCCGGCGGGCGGGCGGCTCGACGTGTTGTCGGTTACGCTCCATATTCCCGACCATGATCCCTTCACTCTTTGTAGCTCGATCCACCCCGGGGCGCGGCGATGCGGGCCAATGATGCCCGGGAGGCGGCGCGGCGGAAGAAGGCGTTCGCCGATGCGCTGGGGACGTTGCTGGATCGCACGGCGCGCGACGTCGCGGCCGAGCTCGGGATGACCCCGAGCGGCCTCTACGCGCTGGCGCGGCGAGGGGCTCGGCAGATGCCGTCGGCCGATCGGCTGCGGCGCCTGGCGCTGGTGTGCGAGGCGGACGCCGAGCGGTTGACGATGGCGGCGCGGCTCCTCCTCCAGGAGGCGGCCCGGGCCGATGCCTTGTCGGATTGACCGCTGGTCACCTGGTGGGAGCTGTGATCAGTATGATCACCGCCGGGCCGGTCAGGCGGAGTAGAACCCGTCGATGCTCCATCGGACGACGTCGGCCATGAGCATGCTGCGCTCCGGCTCGCGCAGGAGGTCGGCGCCCGCATCGACGGCGGCGGCCTTGACCAGGCGCAGCATGCGTTCGGGGGACGTGCCCGACGCGCGCTGGGCGCGGCCGAGGGCGAGGATCGTGTCGCAGAGCGACGCGCGGAGCGCATACCACTCGGCGAGCACCGCCTCCGATGCCGACTGCCGGACGGGCACGTCGACCAACCGGGCCTCGCCCCGGGCGATGCGCTCGCGGGTGGCGGCGATCCGGGCCACGGTGCGGCCGAGCGCGGCCCGCGCTTCCTGCACTTCGGCCGGCCGCGGCGGCTCGGCCTCGAACGGGTGGGCGGGACGCTGCGACCGGCGCGGCTCGTGCGCGCCCACGTCCAGAGGATCGTGGCCGTCCGTGTCCATGGCACCCCCCTTCCCGAGCCCCGCTCTCGCGACCGGGCGAGACGGACCCGTGAGCCGGCCGGCCCGGACGTGAAGCGTACCGCGCCGAACCGCGCGGGGCAACGACTCGGGAGCGGGAGGGCGCCGCGACGCGGGGGACCGCGCGCCAACGGCCTGGCGGCCGGCCGTCACGAGCGAGCCGCGGATCCCGCGACGGGCCGGACGGCCGCCCCAGGGCCTAGCGCGGTGTTCCGGTCTTCCCGTCTGCGGTCACGTGCGTGCGCCACCACGCGGGGGAGCCGACGAGGTTGGGATCCTCCTGGGCCTGGCGCATCGCCTGCGTCATCTCGGCCGCGCCGGAGGCGCCACCGGGGCCGCTGGCCGGCGAGACCTCACCGCGCGCCGTCGACATCGCGCGTTGGCCCGTGTCAGCGGCCGCACCCGACTGGCTACTGGGGTTGGTGGCACCGCCGCCCTGGGCAAGTGCGAGTGCGGGGCAGAGCGCCACCGCCGCGATTGCCACGATCGTGAGCTTCATCGTCCCCTCCAGGATCGAGCCCGATTCGGCCAACAGGCTGGCGCCACTCGCGGCCGCCCGCCTGGATGAGGTGGGCCGCAATCTCCACACCAGTCGGGGGCGTCAGGCCGGCCGGCCCGGGCGCGGGCCGGCCGTCGGATTGATACCCATACGTATGTCGCACGCGGGTGCGGGTATGGTCGCGCACGTCATCCCGGGCCGCCCATGCGGTGCCCGCCGGACGCCGCGGAGGCGAGCGCCGGCACGTCGGGGATTGCGACCTACGGACCGCCGCGCCCGGGCTCGGCCGGGCGTGGCGGCAGGGCAAAGGCGGGGTCGGCCGCGGCCTCGAGCTCGTCCAGCCGGCGCGTCCGATCGAGCGCCTCGGTGGATGTCTCGGCTGCCTCCTCCAGCGCATCGCGCCGGAGGTCCGGCACGTCGCCGGGGATGGAACGGCCTTCATCGTCGCGGGGTGTACTCGGCGGGGGCGGGTCGGGCGGGTCGGGGGGGTCGGGCAGGTCGGGGATCGGCATCAGCGGTGGGCACCAGGAACGGGGCCTCGGTGGCGGGGAGGGACGGGCAGACGGCCGGCCCGGGGCGAGAGGGATGAGCACGGTGGCCGGAGCACGGTGGCCCGGGCACGGTGGCCCGGGTACGTAACCGGGGCCGCAGGCTGCACGAGGCGCACCAGGTGATCCGATGTGGCGTGCCCGGTCGGGCATGCCTGGTGCGTCGGCACCGCACCATGCCGACGCCGCTTCGCGGACCGCTCAAGCGCGAGGTGATCGCGCACGGTGAGACCCTGGTCCTCACGCTCACACCGGAGGGCGTGACGCTCACGCCCAAGGGGAAGCGCAAGGGCAAGACGTTCACGTGGTCCGACCTGTGGTCGGGGGAGGCGGAGCTCGCCGCCCAGCTCCGCGCCTCGGTCGACGCGTTCCGCACGAGCGACGCTCCCACGGCCGACGCGTAGCCTCATCCACCAGCACGTCTGGCCGGTCCGGAGCGCTCCGGCATCCCGTACAGGGCGCGGGCAACGGCCGTGCAACGGGGCGAAACCCGCGGGACGCGAACGGACGCGGTCGTTAAGTTGGTCGCATGCGGCAGCCGCGGCGCTCTGGTACCGTGTTGGTGATCCGCCCCTCGGCCCGCGGGGCATGGCGCCTCGCGGGGCGTGCGGCGTGCGGCGTCGGGCGGACGACCCCATGACGGCGCTCCAGCGGCTGCGCCGCCACCGCGCGATCGCGTCGGCGCTCACGAGCGTCCTGCTCCTGTTCACCGTCGGGGTACAGAGCGGCGCGATCTGCGCCGACGGTCACGCGCACGGAGACCGGCCAGCGGCCCATGTGGCGGCCGCCGGGCACCACGCCCCGCACGACGCTCGGCGCGACCGGCAGCGCGGTGCACCGCAGGGCACCCGGCATCACACCACGGCCGTCCGCCAACAGCCCTCGGGGTCGCCCCCCGAGGTCGGACGGGGCGGCGCGACCACGCCCGCTCCGACGGCACCCCACATGCCGCTCTGCTGCTGGGCGCTCGCGACGTGCAGCCCGCCCGCCCTCGCCGCGGCCGACGAGGTGGCACCGGGCCAGCGCGTCCCCCCTCGAGTGGTGCCGCCCGGCGTCGCGGTGGCGCCGCGTCCGCTGGCGTTCGCGCCCGAGACTCCGCCCCCGCGCGTGTAACACGCGACGCTCACGCACGGCGTGAGTGGATTTCCTCGGGCCCGTCCCCTGTCGGCACCCTGCCGGCTCGGGTGGGACCCCCTCGGGTGTTACTCGGAGACTCGCGTTCGATGCAGTTTACCCGCGTCCGCGTGGCGGCCGCCCTCGGCACCGCGCTGCTCCTTACCACGACCCTCCGCGCGCAGGACTCGGCGGTGGCGGCGCGCGACTCGACCGATGCGCACGCCACGCAGACCGGCATCTCCGGCATGGCGCACGATGCCGCCGCCATGCCAGCGACGGACCCCGGTAGGCATCCGCCAGTCGGCGCGACGAATGACGCGCAGACACATCATGCGCATCAGATGACCATGCAGGCCGGGCCGCTCGGCATCCCGATGACTCGCATGGGCTCCGGGACGTCGTGGCTGCCGGACGCGGCGCCGATGCACGCGATCCACCTGATGGCCGGGGAGTGGCAGCTCATGCTGCACTACGTCGCGTTCGCGACGTACGACCACCAGGGGAGCGATCGCCCGATCGACGGCTCCGCCCAGGTCAACGGGACCGACTGGTTCATGGGGATGGCCCAGCACCGGCTCGGCCCGGGTCGCGTCACACTGCGGGGGATGCTCAGCACGGAGCCGTTCACCGTCGGCAAGGGAGGCTACCCGCTCCTGCTCCAGACGGGTGAGGCGTACCGTGGCCAGCCGCTCCACGACCGGCAGCACCCGCACGATCTGTTCATGGAGCTGGCCACCGGGTACGACGTTCCGGTCACGCGATCCCTGGCGATCCAGCTCTACGCCGCGCCGGTGGGCGAGCCGGCGCTCGGCCCGGTCGCGTTCCCGCATCGGCCGTCGGCGGCGGGTGACCCCTTCGCGGTCCTCGGCCACCACTGGCAGGACGCGACGCACATCTCGTTCGGGGTGCTCACGGCCGGGCTCTACACGCGTGCGGTGAAGGTGGAGGGATCCGTCTTCAACGGTCGCGAGCCGGACGACGACCGGACCGACATCGATTTCGACGTCCCGCACGGCGTCACGCTCGACTCCTACGCCGGACGGATCACGGTCAACCCGGCACCGGCGTGGAGTGTCAGCGCGTCGTACGGCTATCTGCGGCGCCCGGAGCAGCTCGCGCCCTCGGTGTCCCAGCACCGCGTGAGCGGCTCCGTGCTGGTCGATCGACCGTTCGGCGCGGCCGGTCAATGGTCGACTGCGCTGGTCTACGGAGCCAATCTCTACTCGAACAGCTCCCGCCTCTCCAACAGTGTCGATCTCGAGACGACGGTCGATCTCGACGGGTGGAACACGCTGTTCGGCCGAGCCGAGTACGTGACCAAGGACGCCGCCGATCTCGCGCTCGGAGGGGCACTGCTCGCCCGGCTGGCCCGTTTCGACCTCGGTGCCGCGACGCTCGGATACACGCGAGCGCTCGTCCGTGCAGCCGGTATCGCCGTCGGCGCGGGTGGCGTGCTCACCCTCACCACGATCCCGTCCGCGCTCGCCACCCCCTACGGCACGCGGACGCCGGTCGGGTTCGGGATCTTCCTCCGATTCCGGCCGGCCGAGCGGCACACCATGGGACCGATGTCCGGCATGTCGGGCATGTCGGGCATGTCTGGCATGTCGCCCGTGGCCCGGGAGGCGCGCCCGGCGCGGGCGATCGCGCTCGGGGGACGCTCGTGACGTCGCTCGTCAGCTGTCGTCGCGCCGCGCGGCGCCTGCTTCGTACGACGCCGCCGCGTCCTGGCCGCGCCCACTCTCCAGGAAGAGTCGGAGCACGCGCAACGTGTTGAGGTGCACGGTCACCGAGTCCTCGATGCGTCGCCCGTAGCCGCCGCCGGTGACGACGCACACCGGGATGCCGGCGGCGGCACAGGCGGAGAGAACGAGCGCGTCGCGTTGCGCGAGTCCGTCAAAGGTGAGCGCGAGCCGCCCGAGCCGGTCACCCTCGTGCGGGTCCGCGCCGGCGATGAAGAACGCGAGGTCGGCGGCCGTCCCGTTGAGCACTCGCGGGAGGGCGCTGGCGAGGTGCGCGCGGTAGTCACTGTCGCCCATCCCATCGTCGAGCTCCACGTCAAGCGACCCGGCGATCCGGCGGAACGGGTAGTTCCGCCGGCCGTGGAGGCTGAGCGTCGTGACCGTCGGGTCGCCGGCGAAGATGGCGTGCGTGCCGTTCCCCTGGTGTACGTCGAGGTCGACCACGACCGCGCGTCGGATGCGGCCCGCGGCCTGGAGCGCCCGGATGGCTACGGCCACGTCGTTGAATGCGCAGAACCCTTCGCCGTGGTCGGCGAACGCGTGATGGGTGCCGCCGCCCAGGTTCATGGCGACCCCGTGCTCGAGCGCGGCTCCCGCCGCGGCCAGGGTCCCGCCGGTCGTTCGATACGACCGCTCGACGAGCGCCGGTGACCACGGGAGCCCCAATCGTCGCGCCTCGTCGCCGCTCAGCGTGCCGTCGGTGAAGCGAGCGACATAGCCCGCCGAGTGGACACGGAGCAGCGACGTCCGATCGATCGCCGGCGGTACGTGCAGGCGGTCGAGCGGCACGACGCGCTCACGCCGCACCTCGTCATGGAGCAGGGCGATGCGCGCCAGCGAGAAGCGGTGCCCGTCGGGCAACGGAAACGGGTAGGCGGCGGACGACCAGACGTGGAGCGGCACGGTCTCCGGAGGCTACCCGATGGCGTCCGCCCGTTCAACCGCCCGCGCGCGGCCGTGCGCAAGTCGGGCAGCTATCCAGTGCCACAGGCCTGTGGCTAGAGGCCCAGGAATGCCTGCATCTGCTGCAATGCATCGTCCAGCGCCAGCCCAAAGGCGCGGCCGCGCGGCCGCGGGCCGACGAAGCCGAGCTCGTGCCGGAGCCCGCCATCGACGACCTTGAGATTGGCCCAGCCCAGGACGTGCTCGCCCCAGAGCATCGGCATCGCGTAGTGACCCATGCGGCGCTTGTGAGCGGGCACGTAGGCTTCCAGTCTGTATTCCCAGCCCCAGAACGCCTTGAAGCGGCGCCGATCCCAGACCACAGGGTCGAAGGGCGCGAGGAACCGCAGCGTGCCGTCGACCGGATGTCGGGCGGCCGGCTTCTCGTCCCGTGGCCAGAACCACAGCTGGCCGTCGACGTGGGCGTGACCGTAGCGGGATCTGGCGTGCGCCTGCACGTGCCGCACTTCGGCGGCCAGATGCGGCACTCCGGAGCGCAGCAATCCGCAGAGGTAGCCCAGGCTTGCCGCGGGGAGCGGCGCGTAGAGCTGCACCACCAGGTCCAGCAGGCGGCCGGCGCGGGCGAGCCGAGCCTCGGCGCATTCCTCCGGCGGCACGTGCTCGACGGCCTGGTAGATCCGCGCCCCCGCTTCGCGCCGCGCCACGCGCAGCAGCCCGCGATAGTGCAGGCCCTCGAGCAGGTGCGTGCTGAGATTCAGGTCGCTGCCCCAGCGTATGATGCGGCCGTGGTCGAACTGCGCCTGCACGTGCTTGGCGTGGGTGCGTCCGTGTTGTCGCACGAAGGCCAGCACCTCCTGGGCGCGCGCGTGCATCCCGGCGTCCCAGCTGCGCGGCGCCCCGCGCGGATGGAGCAGGCCGGCGGTCTCGCGCGGTAGGAAGCCGTAGTTGACGAAGAAGGCCTCTTCGATCGCCAGGCGTGGGTAGCGGCGCTCGAGCTCGCCGGCGCGGTAGTCCTTGACGCGGTGCGCGAGGATCAGATCCTGCGCGCGCGCCGGTGCGCGCATCGGGTCGGCCTGGACGAAGCCCAGGCGCGCAATCGCCCGCCGCAGGCTGGTGGCCCTGAAGAGGCTACGCGCGATCGCGTAGCGCCGAAGCTGCCCGAGGCTGGGGCCGTTGAGCGCGCTCACCATTCCACTTGTGTCAGGTCCGCCGCCACACAGGAGCACCGACCGGGCTGTCGGGTGCCCGGCGGGTGGCTACCTTCGGTGATCGTGACTGCGGAACATCGGTGGCGCGGCGGTCGGCGCGCAATTGCTCGCGGGCGACAAAGTTGCTCCCGCGCGACACGCCCAGAGGGGCGGCGGGAGACCGGCACGTGTCTGCGGCGTTCGCGTTGCGTCGGCCCATGCCCTCCCCACTGCCGCCTCGCACGCCGACGCCGACTGCGGTCGGCGGATTGCATTGGAACGGCTTCGTGTAGTCGAGCTGGACGACCTGCCCGTCGTACCAGGACGGCCTGCTGCCGTCGACGCGGAACGCCCGCGGGTTCGTGGAGTCCCGCTCATTGTGCTTGCGACGCCGGACCGCGGGCTAGGTGGACCCGCTCGTTTGTCCGACCTTGACCTCAACACTCTCGTTGAGAGCTGGCAACACTGGGCAGCCCGCCGTGCCTGGCAACGACCGTGGCCAAGTACGAACGCCAGCTTCGGCGGTTGATCAGCGCGGGCGACCCCTTCCCCGCATCGCGTTTCACGCGACGGGAACTCTCGCGGTCATTGGACGCACTTGGCAAGCGTGGATCGACGGCACGCCGGCATCACGCCGCTTGGTCGTCGTTCGGCAACTACCTGGTCGAGCGCGAGATCATCGACGCGAATCCGCTGCGCCAGATCCGCGCGCTGAAAGCGAACGGTGCGCGCGAGCTTTACCTCAGCCCTCGAGACGTCCGCCGCCTGGTCGCTGCCCAGCCAAGACCCTCCGACGCCCTGGCCGCGTTGCGCGAAGGAGCCGGGGTCGAGCTGGGTGTCGCGCTCGCCGCCCGGGTTGCTGTCGTCGAGAAGCGCCGGCAGCTATTTCATGCGCGCGGCACTAAGAATCCTTGGCGTGACCGATTATTCCGGGTCGAAGACTGGGCCGGGCCGCTGATCCTGCATGCTTGCGGAAGAAGGCCGCTCACGGCCGCCCTGTTCGAGGGCGCTACCGAAGAGCGCGCCCGCGCAGCGCACCGCCGCGCAATCAAGGCGCTCGGGTTTGACGGCGGCTACCGCATGCACGACGCTCAGCATAGCTACGCGCTAATGCGCGTTGAACGAGGTGACAATGTCGTGGAAATCGCCCGCGACCTCGGGCACCGTGACGCGACGATGGTGCTCAAGATCTATGGGAAGTACGCACCGAAGGAGGCCAAGCTGCGGCGAGGCGCGCCCCGGGTCGCCCGATGACGGCGCGCACGCGAGCTGACCGGACGGGCGTCGTCACAGCTACGGTCACAAACGGTCAATCCGGGCAGCGTTGGACAGTCGGTCTCGACCGCGTAACCCGTTGTGCCACACCAATGCCGAGGGCGAGACTCGAACTCGCAAGGGAGTCGCCTCCCGGGGGATTTTGAGTCCCCTGCGTCTACCAATTCCGCCACCCCGGCCGGGAGGCGGAATGTAGCCGGGCGGGCCGGGGCGCTCAACGGCGGATCCAGCCCGCCGGCGCGGGGGCCCGGGGCGGGTGAGAGGATCGGCCGGGCCCCTACGTCCCTTGTGGTGACGGAGCGGTCGCGGCGTTGACGGAGCGGCCGCGGCGTTGGCGGAGCGGTCGCGGTCTTGGCGGAGGGATCCGGTGTTGACGGGGCGGTCGCACGGCAGCATCCTCGTTCCTCGCGGTCGAGCGCTCCCCACTGCGTGGGAGGTACCGGTGACTTCGATCGATACGGCTCTCGACGCCCCCCCCGCCACGCCTCCCGCGCCGGCGGCGTCCGGGGCCGCGGCGGACGCGCCAGGGTCGGCTGTACCGTCCACACCGACCGCGCGCATCACGGTGTCGACCGGAACGCCGTGGGAGCCCATCGTCGGGTACTCACGCGCGGTGCGCGTCGGCCGGCACGTCCACGTGTCGGGCACGACGGCCACCGGACCCGACGGGCAGATCGTGGGCGGCAGCGACCCGTACGCACAGACGGTGCAGGCGCTCACCAATGTGCGCTCCGCCCTCGAGCGGGCCGGTGCGACGATGGCCGATGTCGTCCGCACCCGCCTCTTTGTCACCAACATCGCCGACTGGGAACACGTCGGCCGCGCCCACGGCGAGGTCTTCGGCGCGATCCGCCCCACAACGGCCATGGTCGAGGTGCGGCGCCTCATCGATCCGGCGATGCTGGTCGAGGTCGAGGCCGAGGCGTATCTGGCGCCGCCCGGCACCGAACACGCCGTGAGGCCCGGCGCGGCCAGCGATACCGACCCCTGGCCGGCGCTTCCCCTCGCCGACTGGCGGGAGACGTACGAGACGCTGCACATGTGGACGCAGATCGTCGGAAAGACTCGGCTCGCGCTCGCCCCTCCCGTCAACCACTGGTGGCACGTGCCGCTCTACGTCACGCCGCTCGGACTCACGACGTCGGCGATGCCGTACGACGACCGCTCGTTCGAGGTCGAGTTCGACTTCCTGTCCCACACGCTGCACGTCCGCACGAGCGACGGCGCGGCGCGCCTGATCGCGCTCGCCCCGCGCAGCGTCGCCGACTTCTACGCCGAGTACCTGGGCACGCTCTCGTCACTCGGCCTCGCGGTCCGCATCTGGCCCCACCCGGTCGAGGTCCCGAACCCCATTCCCTTCCCCGAGGACCGCACCCACGCCTCGTACGACGCGGCCGCCGTCGAGCGCTTCCGCCGCGCACTCGTCAGCGCCGCCCGCGCGCTCGAGACGTTCCGGTCGGGGTTCCTGGGGAAGGTGAGCCCGGTACACTTCTTCTGGGGCAGCTTCGATCTCGCCGTCACGCGGTTCTCCGGCCGCCGGGCTCCGCCCCGGCCGGGCGCCGACCGGATCACGCGCGAGGCGTACTCGCACGAAGCGGTCAGCGTCGGCTTCTGGCCCGGCAGTGGCCCGGTTCAGGAGGCCGCGTTCTACGCCTACGCCGCGCCCGAACCGCCAGGGTTCTCGGACGCCGCGATCTGCCCGCGGCAGGCATTCTATCACCCCGAGCTCCGCGAGTTCATCCTGCCGTACGACGCCGTCCGGCACGGCCGCTCGCCGGACGGGATGGTCGCCGATTTCGCGGACTCGGTGTACGAGACCGCCGCCGACCGCGGCGGGTGGGACCGCGCCGCGCTCGAGCGCGGAGGCGATCGGCTCGGCGCGAGCGCCCAGTAGCGAGGCTCGGCGCGCCCCGCGCTTACCCGAGGAACAGGCCGACTCGGTGAGGACCGCGCGATCGCTCGAGCGATCGAACGCCTCACCGGGAACAACGACGACAACGCAGGAGCCGAGTCGACGCCGCGTCGACGCCGCGTCGCTCGGGCTAGGGCGCCGGTGGCGGCCGCTGCCCCTGGCGCATGCGCTCGACTCGACGGCGGATCTGCTCCTGGAGCGCGTAGTACCGGACGCGCTGCACCGGCGTCAGGAATGCCGAGAGGTCGTGTTGCTCCCGCTGGACGAGATCCAGTCGCGCCCGCTGCTGCGCGAGCAGCGAGTCCATGAGGGCACCGACGTGTGCCTGGTCAGCCGCCACGCCCGGCTGGAGCTCCGCGCGCAACGCTTGCCGGAGCTGACGCTCGCGCGCGCCAAGCCCCCGTCGCTCGGCGATGTACCGCTGATTCACCGCCCGCAATTGGTCCATCTGTGAATCGGTGAGCCCGAGTCGCGTGCGGACAACCTGCTCGAGCTGGCGCCGGAACCGCTGCTCCAACTGACCGCGGCGCTGGCGCATCCCCTCGCCGGGTACACCGCCACCCTCCGCCCCATCGCGCGCCGCGCCACCTGTCCCCGACCCCGCGCCGCCCGTGTCGGCGACCGTGCTGTCCGCCGGCGGCCGCACCCGCCGGCCCTGCGCCGCCGCCGGGCCGGCGCTCACCGCGAGCGAGCACAGGACCGCCAGCACGGCCCCGACCGCGACGCGCCGCGACAGGCGCCCGCGCCGCAGGCAGACAGCGATCACCCGACGCCGACCCGCACCGGCGATCACGGGGCGCCGCGCCAGCTCGCTGCCTTGCGCGCTCATGGCGTCTCGGGCGCCGCGGCGGCCGAGACAGCGGGGACGGCCGCGTCGGGCTCCGGTAGGGGCGCGGCATCGATCTCATCGATGCTCTGGAGGAGCGACTCGACGTCGCCATCGCTCAACTGCGAGAGGTCGCTGCTCGATGCCAGGCCATCGGCCGGCACGGCCTCGGCCCGGGTCGCACCCGCGGCCGGCGGCGAGGCGCCGGCGGACGTGGCCGGCCCGGCCGTCGCCGATGCGGCGGCGCCCGGGTTCGTCGCCGTCGGCACTGCGGGAGCCGAGCCCGCGGTGACAGTCGGGGCGCCGGCCGCGGGAAGCGGCGCGCTGACGGTCGCCCGGCGCGGTCCCGGCCCACGCAGCACGGCGAAGGACAGCCCGCCGGCCGCAACCATCGCGACGGCCGCGATCTGCCAGGCCGCCAGGCTTCGAACGAATTGCACCGGTCGGCTGGGCCGGCGTGCCGGCGCCGGACGCCCGGCCAGGCGCGGCCGCTGCGGCCCAGGCGCCACCGGGGCGCCGGGCGACGCCGGGACGAGCGCCGGGCCGGCGGTGATCCGGTCCGACGGCGGAGCGGCCGTGGCGGCGCGGGCGGGCGGTGCGGGAAGGGCGACGACGATGCGGTGCACGTCGACCGGCCGCGCGTCGCGCGTCAGCACGCGCCGAGCCGAGCGCAACAGCTCCAGCTCGGCGGCACACGCCGGACACGCCGCCACGTGCGCCACCACGCGCGCGCGATCGGTCCCCGTCAGCCGCTCCGCCGCCAGGTCGGGAAGCACATCCCGCACGTCCGCCGTCACACACTCACGCATCGACCCGCTCCTTGATCGCCCGCACCGCATTGTGGTAGTGCACTCGCGCCGCCCCCTCTGTGGTCCCGACGATCCCCGCGATCTCCTTGTACGACAGCCCCTCCGTCACCCGGAGCATGAACACCTCGCGCTGCGACGGCGAGAGTCCCTCGATCGCGTCCCGAATCCGCTCCTCCGTCTCGCCCGCCACGAGCGCATCGAGCGCCGTGTACTCCGTCGCCGCATCATCCTCGCCGATCTCGGCGCCCTCGGGGCGCCGCCGCTCGGCCCGCCGCCGGTCGAGCGCCAGTCGCCGCTCGATGGTGAACAGCCAGGTGCGAAGCGAGCTCTCCCCGCGAAAGTCGCCGATCGATTGAAACGCCCGCACGAACGTGTCCTGCACCAGCTCATCCACCTGCCCCCGGTCCCCACGGACCAGACTCGCCGCAAACCTGGCGAGCGCCGGCCCGTGCCGCTCGACGAGCACCGTTGCCGCCCGTTCGTCGCCCCCGAGCCACCGCGCTACGAGGGCCCGGTCGACCCGGTCCTCCTCCGATCGCGTGGCCAGCGCCGCCGCACCCGCGCCCGCACCCGCGTCCGCGTCCAGTCGCGACGGCTCACTCATCCGCGTCACCCGTCTGACGGCAAGCATCGTCCAACGTTAAGAGCAGTGTCGTGTCCTCTGTAGGAGACAGACGCACGCCTGAGGTCGAATGGCACCAGCTCCGGGCGCCCTGTTCGGGCGGCCGAATGGCCGCCGGAGCGACTTTCGGCCCCGGTCGGCACTATCTAGCTTGGCACGTCCACGGCCACGGGACCACCCTCCACCGCGACGCATGCCGTCCGACCGAACGCCCGAGCGCCGCCCGGCCGGATCGGGTCGGCAACCCGAAATCATCGCCCACCGCGGCGTGCCGCGTGAGTGCCCGGAGAACTCGCTGCCGGGGTTCCGGCGCGCGCTCGAGCTGGGCGCGGACGGCATCGAGCTCGACGTGCACCTCACCGCGGACGGCGTCGTCGTCGTGCACCATGACGCGTGGCTTCGCGGCGCGCCGGGGCTCCCCGCGCGGGGTCCACTGATCCGCGACGTGCCTGCCAGCGCGCTGGCCGACCACCCGCTCGCGCCGGGCGTGTCGATCCCGCTCCTCGCCGACGTGCTCGCCCTCGTCGATGGGCGCGCGACGGTGTACGTCGAGGTCAAGGCCGCCAACATGGAGCGCGAGGTGCTCGCCTGCCTGGCCGGGTCGCCGACGCGCTGCGCCATCCACAGCTTCGACCACCGGATCCCGCTTCGGGCCGCCTCGCTCGGGAGCGAGACGCCGACCGGAGTCCTGGTCGGCAGCTATCTCCTCGACCCGGCGACCGTTCTCGACGGCGCGCTCGCGCGCGATTACTGGCAGTGGCACGAGATGATCGACACCGAGTTGGTGCGCCGGGTGCACCGCGTCGGCGGCCGCGTCGTGGCGTGGACCGTGAACGACATCGGCGAGGCGCGCCGGCTGCGGGCGATCGGCGTCGACGCGCTGTGCACCGACATGTGTGGAGAGCTCCGGCAGGGCCTGCGTGAGTGAGGGATGGCCGCGGCGGCCGCCCGGACGGCGTCGCGTGTCGGAGGCGGCGTAGAGCCGGGCGCGGCGCTGCCGGTGCGGCGCAGCCGACACGTTGCAGTCGACACGTCGCAGCCGACACGTCGCGCGACACCTAGCCGACGGCGGGCGCGATGCCATACGTTTCCGGCCGCCATGATCAATGCGTCGATACTCTGGGCCCGCGCGCGCCGGCCGGCCGGCTGGTGCGCCGCTACGGTACTCGGGATAGGCGTGGCTGCGCTCGCGGTGGCGTGCGCGCCCGGGTCCCAGCGCGCGGGTGGGACGCCCGGGGCACCCCCCGCGCCAGCGCGCGCCGCGGCGGCATCGCCGGGCGGTGCCGGACCGACACCGGCGCCCGGGCCGGGAGCGCTCTCCGTCCCCAACGCCGACCCGTTCCCGAGCACGTACACGCCCTTCCCCTCCCGGGTCACCGTCATCCAGCACGCCACGATCCTGACGGCCGCCGGGCCGGCGCTGCACGACGCCTCGCTTCTGATGCGCGACGGCAAGGTCGTCGCGGTCGGCTCGCAGATCGCCGCCCCGGCCGACGCGGTGGTAATCGACGGCACGGGCAAGTACGTGACGCCGGGCATCATCGATGTCCACTCACACATCGGCGTCTATCCCGCGCCCGGCGTCGCCGAGCTCGCGAACGGCAACGAGGCGACCGACCCCAACACGGCCTACGTGTGGGCGGAGCACTCGGTGTGGCCGGAGGACCCTCAGTTCCCGCGCGCGCTGGCCGGCGGCGTCACGACGATGCAGATCCTCCCGGGCTCGGCGAACCTGTTCGGCGGACGGAGCGTCGTCGTCAAGCCCGTGCCGTCGCGGTCGGTGCAGGGGATGAAGTTCCCCGGCGCGAAGTACGGCCTCAAGATGGCGTGCGGCGAGAATCCCAAGCGCGTGTACCAGCAACGCGGCCCGTCGACCGACATGGGCAACGTGGCCGGGTATCGCCGTGCCTGGATCCAGGCGGAGGAGTATCGGCGCCGCTGGGACAAGTGGAACGCCGACCACAAGGGTGATCCGCCGAGTCGGGATCTGGGACTGGAGACGCTGGCCGAGGTACTCCGCGGCAACATCCTCGTCCACATGCACTGCTATCGGGCCGACGAGATGGCGCAGATGATCGACGTCGCGCGCGAGTTCGGCTATCACATCCGGGCGTTCCACCACGCGATCGAAGCGTACAAGATCGCCGACCTGCTGGCGAAGAACGGCATCGGCGCGGCCGAATGGGCCGACTGGGGTGGATTCAAGATGGAGTCCTTCGACGCCATTCGCGCGAATCTGGCGCTGACGGCCCGCGCCGGCGCGCACGCGATGATCCACTCCGACGACGCGGCGGGCGCGCAGCGCCTCAACCAGGAGGTCGCGAAAGCGATGGCCGCCGGCGTCGCCGCCGGTATCCCGGTGACGGAAGACGAGGCGGTGAAATGGATGACGATCAACCCGGCGTGGGCGCTGGGGCTCGACGGCCGGATCGGCTCGCTGGAGGCCGGCAAGGATGCCGACGTCGTCCTCTGGTCGGGGACACCGTTCAGCGTCTACGCCCACGCGGAGAAGGTCTGGATCGATGGCGCGCTCCTCTTCGACCGGAGCGACTCGGCGCACCAGTGGCGCACCGACTTCGAGCTGGACTACGTGCCTCACGCGGGGGTGCAGCGATGAGCGCTCGGCGGGTGATCGCCGCGATGGTCGCCCTCGGGGCCGGGCTCGTCGCCGCGTCGGCGGCCGGCGGACAGACGATCGCGATCGTCGGCGGCACGGTGTACCCGGTGAGCGGCCCCCGCATCGAGCGCGGAACGGTGCTCGTACGCGACGGCACGATCGTCGCCGTCGGGCCCGATGTCGTGGTCCCAGAGGGGGCGACGCGGATCGACGCGACCGGGAAGTGGGTGACACCGGGCCTCGTCAACGCCGAGACGGCGCTCGGGCTGGTGGAGGTCGAGGCGGTCGACGAGACCCGCGACATGACCGCCAAGGGCGAGCACGCGGTGGCGGCCGCGTTCGCGGCGGCCGACGGGCTGAATCCCGCCTCGCCGATGATCGCGCAGGCGCGCGCCGACGGGGTCACGAGCGTGGTGGCCGCGCCGACGGGTGGGCTGATCGCCGGTCAGGCGGCGGCGATCGACCTCGTGCCCGGCGCGCCGTCGACGATGGTGCTTCGGGCGCCGCTCGCGATCGTGGCCGAAGTCGGCAACTCGGCCCAGGCCGAGGTCGGCGCACGCGGGGAGCTCCTGGGCCGGCTGCGCGGGCTCTTCGACGATGTGCGGACCTACGAGCGCCGACACGCGGACTACGAGCGCGCGGACACGCGGCCGCTGTCGGCCGGGCCGCGCGATCTCGCGGCCCTCGTCCCGGTGCTGCACGGAACGGAACCGCTCATGGTCCACGCCGACCGGGCGAGCGACATCGAGCAGGCGATCGCCCTCGCGCGGGACTACGGCATCAAGTTGATCATTGTCGGCGGCGCCGAGGCCTGGCAGGTCGCGCCGGCGCTCGCCGCCGCCAAGGTGCCCGTGCTCACCGGCTCGCTGCTCAATATTCCCGACAGCTTCGGCTCGCTCGGCCAGCGGCAGGACAACGCGACGCTGCTGCGCCGCGCGGGCGTCACGGTGGTGCTGATCGGCAACTCGGGAGTCGAGGACGCCTCGGCGTTCAACGTCCGCAACATCCGCCAGGACGCCGGGACCGCCGTCGCCTACGGGCTGCCGTGGGACGAGGCGCTGCGCGCGGTCACGAGCGCGCCGGCGGCCGTGTTCGGGCTCGCCGACCGCATCGGAGCGCTCCGCCCCGGACTGGAAGCCAACGTCGTCGTGTGGAGCGGGGATCCGTTCGAGCTCTCGACGCGCGCGGAACACGTGCTCGTGCGCGGACGTGAACACCAGAAGCCGACGCGCGAGGAGCTGCTCACCAACCGGTACAAGACGCTGCCGCCGGAGTACCGGCGCTAGCAGCGGCCGGCAGGCCTCCGTCGCCCGTACAAAGACGAATCCCACGCGCACCGCGCGTGGGATTCGTCAATCGGGTGACTCGGCCCCTACTCGGCGGCCGGCGGCGGGTAGACGCTGACCTTGTAGCGGGTGCGGTTCTTGTGCTCGTACTTCACGACGCCGTCGATGAGGGCGAAGATCGTGAAGTCGCTGCCCAGGCCGACGTTGCGGCCAGGGTGCCACTTGGTGCCGCACTGGCGAACGATGATGTTCCCCGCTCGCACGCGCTCGCCGCCGAACTTCTTGACGCCGCGATACTGCGGGTTGCTGTCGCGGCCGTTGCGCGAGGAGCCGACGCCCTTCTTATGAGCCATGGAGAGATGCTCCTGATGACGAATCGCGCCCGGTCACGCGACCGAGATGTCGCGGATGCGAACTTCCGTGAAGCCCTGCCGATGGCCCTGCTTGCGGGCGTAGTTCTTCCGGCGCTTGAACTTGAAGACGACGATCTTGCGATCGAGCCCGTGGCGCACGATCTCGCCGGTCACCCGCGCACCGTCGAGCAGCGGAGCGCCGGCCCGGACGGTCGACCCGTCCGAGGACACGAGGACCTCGTCGAAGGTGATCTCGGACCCGGCCTCGGCGGCGATGCTCGGCACCCGGAGCACTTTGCCCGGCTCGACCCGATACTGCTTGCCGGCCGTCCGGATGATGGCGTAAGGCATGGCGACAGGAAGTTGAGAGCAGAGAAGAGGTTACAGCCTTTTATGATACTCGGCGCCGCCCGGCCCGTCAACCCGGCCCGAGCCGCCCGGACAGTGCGGGCGGCGGTCGCTGGGGCCGTGCTGGGGATCGGCTGCGGCGGAGCCGCCGCACGCGCGGCCGGCCAGGCGCCGACGGTCGCGATCACCGCCGAGCCGAGTCATCACCTGGTGCTCACCACCGGCGACGTCCGGGTCTTCGATGTCACGGCGGCGCCCCACGCGTCGACGCTGCCGCACCGACATGACTACGACTACCTGTTCGTCGCCCTCGGCGACGCCGACATCACGAGCGCCCCGGTGGGGGGTCCCGAGCGACACCTCGTGCTGCACGACGGCGCGGTCGAATACGCCGGCGGGGGCTTCGTGCACTCGGTCGCGAATCGGGCCGCGAGGCCCTTCCACAACATCACGATCGAGCTCCTGAGCCCCGCGTCCGGGGTGAAGCGGTGCGGCGGCTGCGACGCGGAGGGCGGCACCGGCCCCGCGAGCGGCCCAGACGAACGGGCGGAGCGTGGCGGGGGCGCCGGCCCGGGGGGTTCGCCAGGGGGTTCGCCAGGGGGTTCGCCGGGGGGTTCGCCGGGCGGTTCGCTGGGCGGTTCGCCGGGCGGTTCGCTGGGCGGCTGTGCGGCCGCGCGGCCGCTCACGGCCGACCAGTGGCAGGTGACGCGGCTCGTGCTGGCCGCCGGGGCACGCTGCCCCCTGCCGGGCGGTGCGCGGGCGATGCTCCTCGTGGCCGTCTCCCCGGTCGCGCTCGAGTCGGACGACGCCGACGGCGGCCACGCCGCGGTCGCCGGCCCGCCGGGGCAGTTGGCCTGGTTCGGTCCGCGCGGCACGGTCACCGGCTATCGCCCGATCGTCGAGGCCAGCGCCGCGCCGAGGACGGTTGGGAATCGCGGGACGAGCCCGGCCACGGTCCTGCTCCTGGCGTTCGGCGCCGACCGATCTCGCTGATTCGACTCGACGGCGACGGGGAGCGGCCGGGCTCCCGGATGCGCTCCCGGATGCGCTCCCGGATGCGCTCCCGGATGCGCTCCCGGATGCGCTCCCGGATGCGACCCGCCCCAGGCGCGGCGCGCGTGGGGCGGGTCGTCGGGAGATCGGGAGCTAGATCGAGGGCAGTGTGACGGCCGGGGCGATACCCACCGGGGCGCCTCAGGCGACCGCGTACTGTTGCGTCACATCCCGGCCGGCGCCCTTGACCACGATCTTGAACTCGTCGGGGCGGAGGAGCGGATCGTCGCGGAGCTCGAGCGAGAAGCCCGCGCCCTTCTCCAGCTTGCGGGCGAGGTCCTGCTCGTGCTCGAGCACGTACATCGCGACGTCGGGGTGGAGCTTGATGAGGAGGTTGTCCCGCTTCCCCTCGACGATGATGCGCCGGAGCGAGCGCTCCACGCGTCTGACGATCACCTCGGGGGTGAACACGCGGCCGGTGCCATGGCAGGTGGGGCACGGCTCGGTCATGCTCTGGAGATGGCTCTGGCGAACGCGCTGGCGCGTCATCTCGATCAGGCCCAGGTCACTCACGGCGAAGGCCTTGGTGCGGGCCCGATCCCGGCCGAGGTGGGTACGAAGCTCCTGGAGCACCCGGTCGCGGTTCGCCCGCGTCTCCATGTCGATGAAGTCGCAGACGATGATGCCACCGACGTCGCGCAGCCGGAGCTGCCGGGCCACCTCGCGCGCCGCTTCCAGGTTCGTCCTGAGGATCGTCTTCTCCGGGTCCTTCTTGCCGGTGTAACGCCCCGAGTTGACGTCGATCGACACGAGCGCCTCGGTCGGCTCGATGATCAGGTACCCGCCCGAGGGAAGGTCGCAGCGCCGCTTGAACAGGTCGCGGATCTCGGTCTCGATCTGGGCCTTGTCGAAGAGCGGCACCGGCTCCTCGTAGAGCTTGACCCGATCGATCAGGTCGGGCGCGATCCCCTGGAGGTACTCGGCGATCTCGTTGTAGAGCTGCTTGGAGTCGACCGTCAACCCGTCGACCTTGTCGCTGAACAGATCACGGATGATGCCCCGCGTGAGGCTCGTCTCGCGGTGCACGAGGGCGGGTGCCCGGACGAAGCGGGTCTTCCGCTTGACGCGCTTCCACGTGCTGATGAGGGCCGAGAGCTCGCGGCGGAAAGTCTCCTGGGTCGCATCTTCCCCGACCGTGCGCACGATGACGCCGCCACTCTTGTCGGGCAGCACCGCCTGCACCATCTCGCGCAGCCGCTGGCGCTCGGCGCGGTCGCCGATCTTCCGACTGACGCCGACGCGCGTGGCGTCCGGCATGTACACCAGGAACCGTCCCGCGAGCGAGATCTGGGCGGTGACCCGCGGCCCCTTGGTGGAGATCGGCTCCTTGGAGACCTGCACGAGCATCTCCTGGCCGCGCTTGACGAGGTCCTGGATCGGCACCGCACGCGGCGGCCCGCCGTCGCCGCCACTCCCGCCGTCGGCACCCGCCGGCGCCCGGGCGGCCGGCGCGTCGGCGTCCGGCTGCTCGCCGTCGTCACTCCCGTCGCCGTCCCCCGCGTCGTCCTCGTCGTCGTCGCCCTCGTCGTGCACGAGGTCCGATGCGTGGAGGAACGCGCTCTTCTCCGTGCCGATATCGACGAACGCCGCCTGAATGCCCGGCAGCACCGCTTCGACCTTCCCGAGATAGATGTCGCCGACCATGCGCCGTGCTTCGGGCCGGTCGACGAGAAGCTCAACGAGCTGGTCGTCCTCCAGAATCGCGACCCGCGTCTCGCGCGGGTTCGCGTTGATCAGGATCTCGCGTTTCATCTGACTCCACCGTGTGACGAATGCCCGCGCCGGCACACGGCCGGTCGCGGGTGCGGTCGCTCGGCCACCCGGCTCCGGGTGCCGCGCCGGTGGGCGCGCCGCGCAGCCTCGGTCGCCTCAATCGAGGAGGTCCTTGAGGAGCTGGCGGGCGATCACGAGCCGCTGAATTTCCGACGTCCCTTCCCCGATCTCACAGATCTTCGCGTCGCGCATCATCCGCTCGACCGGGTAGTCCTTGGTATATCCGTAGCCGCCGTGGATCTGGACGGCCTTGATCGTGGCCCGCATCGCGAGCTCGCTACAGAACAGCTTCGCCATCGCCGCCGCCTGCGTCACGGACTTGCCGTGCTGGGCGAGCCAGGCGGCGTGGAAGAGGAGATGCTTCCCGGCCTCGATCTCCGTCGCCATGTCCGAGAGCTGAAACTGCACGCCCTGAAACTGGGCGATCGGCTGGCCGAACTGCCGCCGCACGGCCCCGTAGCGCAAGGCCTGCTCGAACGCCCCCTCGGCGAGCCCGAGCGCCAGCGCGGCGAGCCCGATCCGGCCATAGTCGAGCGTTCGCATGAAGTTGGTGAAGCCGCTCCCTTCCGCCCCGAGCATGTTCTCCGCCGGGACTTCCACATCCTCGAACAGCAGCTCACGCGTGTCCGACGCGCGCCACCCGAGCTTGTCCTCTTTCTTGCCGGCCCGGAACCCCGCCATGGCCGGCAGTGAGTCGTCGTGGCCGATCCCCACGCTGCGCGCCCGCTCCAAGTCGACCGTCGGCTTGGTGACGATGAACGAGCTGATGCCGCGCGGCCCGGCGCCGGGGTCGGTCACCGCGGTCACGACGAAGATCTCGCCGACGCCGCCGTGCGTGATGAAGATCTTCGAGCCGTTGAGGACGTAGCAATTGCCCCGGCGGACGGCCGTCGTCCGCGTCCCCGCGGCGTCGCTCCCGGCGGTCGGTTCCGTCAACCCGAACCCTCCGAGCACGCGACCGGCCGCGAGCAGCGGCACGTACCGCTCCCGCTGGGCCTGGGTGCCGAAGTTCACGATCGGCGAGGTGCCGAGCGTCGTGTGCGCCGAGATGGTGATGGCGTGCGACGCATCGACCTTGGCCAGCTCGTGGATGACCGTGATGTAGCTGAGGAGATCGAGGCCCGCGCCGCCGAGCTGCTCGGGCCAGGGCACCCCGAGGAGCCCGAGCTCCGCCATGCGCTTGACCGTCGCCCAGGGGAACTCGCCGCGGGCGTCGAAGGTGGCGGCGATGGGCGCGACCTCCTCCCGGGCAAAGCTTCTCACCATCTCGCGCACCGCGAGGTGCTGGTCCGTGAAATAGAGCGCGTCGTCCATAACCGTCAGGTGATCTCGGGTGGTCTGGCGTCGGGCGCGGAGCGGGCGGGCGCCGGCCCCCCACCCATGGTCGCCGCAGGCGGACCGGCCGCAGGCGGACAGGCCGCAGGTGGCGATGCCGAATCCTGCCCACGTACGGCCCGCAGGAACAGCTCGCCGTAGCGCTCGAGCTTGACCGGGCCCACGCCCGGCACCTCGGCCATCGCCGTGAGCGATCGCGGCCGGCGCGCCGCCATCTCGAGCAGGGTCCGATCAGGGAAGACGACGTAGGCGGGGACGGCGTCCCGCCGCGCCAGCTCGGAGCGCACCGTCCGCAGGGTCTCGAAGAGGAGGAGATCGGCGGGGCCGAGCGCGGCGTCGGCGGCCGTCGGCCCGCCGGCGCGAGTCGGTGGGCGCTGCCCGGCCCGATCCGCCAGCCCCGCCGATCCCCTCCCGCCAGCCGCGGGCAGCCCCCGGGGACTCCCTCCGCGCCGAAACCGTGCCCGGACGTCGGGGATGACCGCCGCGCGGTGGTTCCCGAGGCAATTGTCACAGCCATCGCACTCGCCGGGCGCTGCCGGGTCGCCGAAATACCGGAGGATGAACGTCCGGCGGCAGGTCCGCGCGTACGCATAGCGCTGCATGATGTCGAGCTTCGCCAGCTCGGCCGCCCGGCGCCGGCCCTCGGGCGTCTGGTCGCCGGCCCGGGCATCGTCCCGCCCCCGCCGGCCGCCGGCGCTCGGCACCGCGCGCACGCCGGTGATCAGGAACTCGTGCGTGAACCGGTCCTGAAAGGCGTGCAACAGGACGCAGTTCGCGCGCTGCCCGTTGCGCCCGGCGCGGCCCGCCTCCTGATAGTACGCCTCCAGCGAGCCCGGCATCGCGTGGTGCACGACCAGGCGAACGTTGGCCTTGTCGATGCCCATGCCGAACGCGTTCGTCGCCACGATCGCCTTCACCCGCTCGGACATGAACGCGTCCTGGGCCGCGTGCCGTTGATCGTCGCTCTGGCCGCCGTGATAGCTCGCCGCCGCGAACCCCGAGTCCTGGAGCACGGCCGCGAGCCGGTCGACCGCCTTGCGTGTCGCGGCATAGACGACCGCCTGGCCCGGGTGCGTGCGCAGGAGGTCGACCAGCGTGGCATCCTTCTCGGCGTCGTTGCGGGTGCGGATCACATGATAGTGCAGGTTGCGGCGGTCGAACCCCGTGATGACGGTGTCGGGCGCGCGCAGCCCCAACTGCTCGGCGATGTCGCGACGCACGGCGGGCGTGGCCGTCGCCGTCAGGGCGATGGTCGTCGGGTCGCCGAGCGCCGCGCGAATCGCGCGCACGCGCCGGTAGCTCGGGCGAAAGTCGTGGCCCCACTCGCTGATGCAGTGCGCTTCGTCGACCGCCAGGAGTGAGACCCCGGCCGCACGCAGTCGCTCGGCCGTGGGCCCATGGTCGAACCGCTCCGGCGCCACGTACAGCAACCGCCACTCGCCGCGCGCGGCGCGCGCCATACGGTCGGCGACGTCGGAGGACGAGAGCGAGCTGTTGATGAACGTGGCCGGCAACCCTCGGGCCGTCAGCGCGTCCACCTGGTCCTTCATGAGCGAGATGAGCGGCGAGACGACGACCGTCAGCCCATCGAGCAGCAGCGCCGGCACCTGGAAGCAGAGCGACTTGCCGCCGCCGGTCGGGAGCACGACCAGCGTGTCCCGGCCTGCCAGCACCGACGCGACCGCCCGCTCCTGACCCGGCCGGAAGGACTCGTACCCGAAGGCGTCGTGGAGCACACGCAGTGCGTCGGCGGTCACAGGCGGCGCCCGGCGCGACACGGTGCGCGACACGGTGCGCGACACGGTGCGCTACACGGCACGGGCGAAATGCCCGCGGGTGAAGGCCGTGCCGACGAGCGCGCGCACATCGGAGCCGTCCATGGAGGCGTCGGCTGCGGCCGGCTGGTCGGCCCGACGGGCGATCGCATCCAGGGCGGCACGATAGCCGGCCATGAGCCCGCCGACGGGATCGCCCGGCACGTTGAAGACGAGGTGGAAGGCGCGGAGCCCCGAACGCCAGAGCGCCGGGAGGAACTCCGACGCCTCGATCGGCCGCGAGTGCAGCAGACGGTTCCGGCAGGCACTGTCGGTCGCCACGGCGAAGGTGTAGCCGGCCGGGTCGGTCAACTCGACGTGCCGGTGCGCCTCGACGCAGAGATCGCGGCAGGTCGTCGGCTCGCGGTCGAACGCGGCGGAGAGCACGCAGTGCTCGATCGTCATGCCCTCCGGCCGGCCGTAGATCAGGACCCCGAAGCCGGCCCCTGACCATGGCGCGACCAGGGCCCCGATCTCGGCGCTGGTGAGCTCGACCGACAACACCACGCGCGCGACGCCGAGCCCGAAGAGCGCGGCCGCCGTGTGCGGATTGAAGCAGTTGGCGGCGTAGTCGGCGGCGACACGTCGGCCCGCCCGCGCGAGCTCGCGGGCCAGGCCCAGGTGGCCGGTCAGCACCGGGAGCCCGAGGTCGAGCCACTTCGTGAGCGCGCGGCGCTCGGGCGGGCGGATGATCGACGGCGCCCGGAGCCACACCTCCGTCCCGCTCGCGGAGAGCTCCTCGGCGAGTCGGGCGACGTGCGCGGCCGGTGGCACCGGGTGACGGAGGAACGGATCGACGATGACCTCGGACGCGCCCGCCGCCGCGGCCGCGCGGGCGTCCTCCAGCGTGTAGACGGACGCGGACAGTAGATAGGCGCGCCCGCTCGTCCGCTCGGCGATTCGCGCGACGCGGGGCAGCGCGCCGACCGCCGCCTCGATCCGCGCCATCCGCTCGGCGAGCGCCGTCGGCTCAGGGCGCGCGCTCCGTTCCGCGGCGGCGATCCACTCGTGCTGGTCGAGCAGCGCGGCGACGGCGTCCTGACGCAACCGATTGAGCTCGCTGACGGGGAGGAACAGACCGTCCCCGAGTCCGCGGCAGTCGATCGCGCCGAGCGTGAACGGCGTCTCCCCCAGCCGCCCGAGCTGCGCCCGCAGCGTGGCGGCGTCGAGCGGATGGCGAGCCGCGGGCGCGAGCGGCGCGGTCGACTGGACGGTGGCCGACGTCGCACGCTCGCCGGCGCCGGCGCTGAAGACGGCCTTGAGGGGCGTGCCGGCCGCGCCGAAGAGCCGGACGTCGACGGCGAGCCGCGGGGCGGCCGGCACATCGACATGGGCGAAGCTGCCACGGCTCGCCGCGAGCAGCGCCCCGTCGGCTGTCCGAAAGACGGTCGCGCCGACCGGCGGGGCGAGCGCCGGGTGCCCCGACAGCTCCGACACGACGAGGCGCTGGCGGAAGCCGCCGGCGACCCGGGCGGAGCCGTGCACGGCGCGAACGATCCCGCCGCTCCGAGCGGGGCGGGCGGGGCCGAGCTCACCGTGCGCCGCGAAGGCGACACCGTCGCCGGGGCGAATCTCGCGCGCGACCTGCACGGTGATCTCGCCGCGCCCGACCCCGACGACGGTGCCAAGCTCGGCGCCCCGGCTGTCCGGGAAGTCGCGGGTGACGTACTGCCGCCCGACGCGGCCGTGCAGCATCCCGGGCGTGAAGCCCCGACTGTAGATCTGCACCAGCGGCTCGATCTCCTCCGGCTCCGGCGCGCGATCATCACCGTCTGCCAGCCGATCCAGCCATTCGCGATAGTGCCTGGTGACCGTCGCCACGTACTCCGGCCGCTTCTTGCGCCCCTCGATCTTGAGGCACCGGATCCCGGCGGCGGCCAGTCCGGCGAGCTCGGCGTGCGCCGCCAGATCGTGCGCCGAGATGAGGTACCCGCGGTCGAGGACCTCGCCCGAGATCCCGTCCCGAAGCTCGTAGTCCTTTCGGCACGACTGCGCGCAGGCACCCCGGTTCGCGCTCCGCTCCGAGATCATCCCGGACATGAAGCACTGGCCGGAGTACGAGATGCAGAGCGCGCCGTGCACGAACGCCTCGAGGCCGAGGTCCGGCACGGCCGCGTGGATCGCGCGCAGGTCGTCCAGCGTATTCTCGCGCGCCAGCACGAGGCGTGAGGCGCCCAGCTCCCGCACGAACGCCGCGCCGGCAGGGTCGTGTGCGGTCAGTTGGGTCGAGCCATGGATCTCGAGTGTCGGATGGAGTGTGCGGATCAGCCGGATCAGGCCCGCGTCCTGCACGATGACGGCATCGATCCCGCACTGCACCGCATCATCCAACAGCGTCAATGCGGGGACGAGCTCCGCCGGCTTGACGAGCACGTTGAGCGTGAAGTAGATGCGCGCGCCGTGGGCGTGGGCGAGTCGACAGGCGCTCGCGAGCTCGTCCATCGAGAGCTGCGCACCGTCGTCCCTCGCGTTGAAGCCGCCGGCGCCCAGGTAGATCGCGTCGGCGCCGTTCGCCACGGCCGCGCGGACGGCGTCGAGCGATCCCGCGGGGGCGAGCAGCTCCGGGACGGCCCGCCCCTGTCCGTCGCGCGACCGGCGGGCAGGCTCGGGCCGGCTCCTCCGATGATCCTGCCCCCGGTGAGACGACCGGGGCGGAGAGGAAACCGACGTCATCCTAACAAGTTAACGCCGCTTGGGCGGCCCGATGAAGCGCAGGAGAAAGGCGGCGCCGAGGAGCGCGACCCCACTCCACCGGAGCGGCGGCGCGTCCGCGCGGATCCCGGCGCCGAAGAGGAGGAGACCGGCAAGCGCCAGGATGACCTTGGCGGTGGCGAGCCGGGTCAGCTTCCCTCTGGTAGGCGGAGCCGCCGGGCCAGCTCGTCCGGCACATCGAGCACCATCCGCAGGAGCGCGGTCGAGACCACCTTCCCCTGGGCATCGGTCTTGAGCGAGAGCGTTCCGCCCCCGTCGAGCGCCCCGTGCAGGAGAAAGTTCAGGGCGGCGAGGTTCGGCAGCTCGAAGCGCTCGACCGGCCCGGTGATGAGATCGCCGAAGTGCGCCGCGACCCGGTCCCGGGTCACGTAGCGCTCGAGGACCTCGTACCATTCCGGCCGGCGGGCGAGGAGGCCGACATTGGCGGTGTCGCCCTTGTCACCGGAGCGGGCGTGGGCAATGTCCAGCAGGCGCACACGCATCAGCGGCCCGTGCGCATGGCATCTGTCCGCATGGGATCTCCGCTCACGAGAGCTGCACTCACTGGATCTCCACCGCGGTCGTGACGACCTGTTTGTCGATCAGAGCCGGCCAGTACGCGACCACCTCTTCGACCTTGGGTCGGCCGCCGGCGAAGCCGGTGACGCTCGGTGGCCCGTTGAGCACGAGCGGCGCCAGCTCGCGGGTGAAGCGCTCGACATCCTGGCGGCGCGTCCCTCGCACGCCGATCCGGAGCTGCACCTCGGGCAGATCGGGTGACGGCGGCCCCGCGAGATGTCCGTGCGTGGCGGAAGCGCCGACGAACTCGGTGAGCACCCTGTCGAAGCGCAGCCCGAGCCGATCCAGGCGCTCCCGGATGACCTGGTCGGCCGCGCGCGCCTTGTCGTACGCATCCGGCCAGGCGTAGACGAGCGTGCCCACGGCCTTGTACCCGGCGCGGTACGCGATCGAGACCTTGAGGCTCGGCGTCGGCGGGCGTCCGACGATCCCGAACACCCGCACGCGGTCCGGTCCATCGGGCGCCAGGCGGATGGAGGTGAAGTCGGCGATGACATCGGGCGTGATGTACGAGGCGGGATCACCCATCTCGTACACGAGCTGCTCGGCGACCGATTGCGTCGAGACGACGCCGCCCGTGCCCGGATGCTTCGTCACGACGAACGTGCCGTCGGCCTGCCCCTGGACGATGGGATACCCGACGTCGCCCAGGTCGGGAATCTCCCGCCAGTCGTAGAGGCAATTGCCGCCCGAGCATTGGGCCCCGCACTCGATGATGTGGCCGGCGACGATCCCGGCGGCGAGTCGATCGTAGGCGTCGGCGGCCCACCCGAACTCGTGGCGCAGCGGCGCCATGGTGAGCGCGGTGTCGGTCGACCGGCCGGTGATCACGATCTGCGTGCCACGCTGGAGCGCTTCGACGATCGGCGTCGAGCCGATGTACGCGTTCGCCGAGAGGACCCGATCGCGGATGCTCGCGAGCGGCTCACCGGTCTCCATGTTGGCGAGGGCGTGCCCGCCGGCCAGCAGCGTGTCGAGGCGGGGGAGCAGGTCGTCGCCGGTGACGACTCCGATCCGGAGCGCCCCGGCGGCGCCGCCGCGATCCGCCGCCAGGGCGCGCACGGCGGCAGCGCATCCGCGCGGGTTCACGCCACCGGCGTTGGCCACGACGCGCACGCCGCGGCCCGTGATCGCCGGAAGAATGCTGTCGATCGCGCCGAGGAAATCGCGGGCGTACCCGAGCGACGGGTCGCGCTCCTTCTGCTTCTGGAGGATCGACATCGTCACCTCGGCCAGGTAGTCGAGCATGAGGTAGTCGATCGGCCCGCCCTCCACCTGGCGTCGCGGCGCCTCCAGCCAGTCGCCCCAGAACCCCTGGCCACTGGCGACACGCACGACCCGCCCTTCCCCGCTCGGCGGGGTGCCTTCGCGCGGCGGACTCACGACGGCGACGACGCGCCGACAGGCGTCGCGGCGGGCGCAGCCGCGAAGTCGGGGAGCGGCGGGAGCACGAACGCCCCCACGTGCGGCCCGGGATTGTGGGCGGCCGTGCGCAGCGCCATGGCCAGGACCTCGCGCGTCTCGTCCGGGTAGACGATCGCGTCGACGAACCCCCGGGCCGCCGCGTAGCGTGCGTCGAGCTGCGACTCGTACTCGCCGCGCATCGCCTCGACGGCGGCGGCGACATCCGGCGCGACCGGCCGTTTGGCCGCGCGCGCCGCGTCGAGCGCCGGGCCGTGCACGGCCTGCACCGCGGACTCGCCCTCCATGACACCCATCCGGCCCGTGGGCCAGGAAAAGATGAAGTCCGGGTCGAACCCCTGACCGGCCATCGCATAGTAGCCGGCGCCCGAGGCGTGATTCACCGTCAGCACCAGCTTGGGGACGCGGGCCGTGGCCATCGCCTCCACCCAGCGCGCGCCGGCCCGGATGATCCCTGCCTGCTCGGCGTCCGGTCCCACCATGAACCCGGACACGTCCTGCACGAAGAGCAACGGGATACCCTGTCGATCGCAGCGGTCGATGTAGTATGCCACCTTGTCGGCGCTCTCGGGGTAGATGATCCCGCCGAAGCGAGGCTTCTCGCCGGGCTGACCCTTGATCAGACCTCGCTGATTGGCGATGACGCCGATCGGCTGACCCTCGATGGCGGCGTCGCCGCAGATGATCTCGCGGGCCCGGTGCTCCTGGAACTCGTCGATGTGTCCGCCGTCGACGATCGCGCGCAACACCGCGTGCATGTCGTACGACATGCGGTGGTCGCCGGGCAGCACGTCCTCGAGCCTGTCGGCGCCCGGTCCAGGGGTGTGGCGTCCGGTCGCGCCGCCGGCCCGCCGGGGCAGACGCCCGACTAGCGCGCGAAGCTTGGCCAGACAGGCGGCGTCGTCGTCGACCGCGTAGTGGGCGACGCCACTCACCTCGGTGTGCATCCGGGCGCCGCCCAGCGACTCCGCGTCGACGCTCTGCCCGGTCGCGCCCTTGACGAGATTGGGTCCGCCGAGGCCCATGAAGGACGTGCCCTTCACCATCACGATCACGTCCGAGAGCGCCGGCAAGTAGGCGCCACCCGCGATGCACTGACCCATCACCGCGGCCAGCTGCGGGACCCGCAGGTAGCGCCGCATGATCGAGTTGTAGTAGAAGATCCGCGCCGCGCCGTACTGACCCGGGAAGACCCCGCCCTGGTACGGGAGGTTGACGCCGGCGGAGTCGACGAGATACACGATCGGCACATGGCACCGCATCGCGATCTCCTGCGCGCGGAGAATCTTCCTGATCGTCTCGGGCCACCAGGAGCCGGCCTTGACGGTGGCATCGTTCGCGACCACGACGACCTCGCGACCCTCGACCAGCCCCACGCCGGTCACCACGCCGGCCGCGGGTGCCTGTCCGTCGTACTGATCGTAGGCGACGAGCAGTCCCACCTCGAGGAACCGCGCGCCCGGATCGCAGAGCGCGGCCACCCGCTCGCGGGCCGTCATCTTCCCCTGCGCATGCTGGCGCGCCGCCCGCTCCGCGCCGCCCCCGAGCCGGAGGCGTGCCTCGAGCGTTCGCACCTCCTCGCTCGAGCGGCCGAGTCGCGAGCGAGACTCGCTGGCTGGCTCGTCGGCGGCCGGGCGCCGGCTATCGGCGCGGGCCGGCCCGTGGGAGGCGGGAGGTCTCACGCCTCCTGCCGTTGCCGCTGGGCGAACCACTCCTGGATGTAGCGCACCAGGTCGGAGGTCGGCGTGCCCGGCCCGAACAGCTTCCCGACTCCCTGTGCGTGGAGCCGCTCCATGTCCTCCTCCGGGATGATCCCGCCGCCCGTGAGAAGCACGTCATCGCGACCCTGCTCCCGCAGCAACTGGAGCACGCGCGGGAAGAGCGTCATGTGGGCCCCGCTCAGGATCGACAGCCCGACGACGTCGGCGTCTTCCTGCACGGCGGCCGTCGCGATCATCTCCGGGGTTTGATGGAGCCCCGTGTAGATGACCTCCATGCCGGCGTCGCGCAGTGCGGCCGCGACCACCTTGGCGCCGCGGTCGTGCCCGTCGAGCCCGGGCTTGGCGACGAGGACGCGGATCGGACGGGGATCGCTCATGGGCGCGGGTCAGCGGGCCGAGAGACGGACGCGGAGGCAATGAACCCTGGCACAGCCTAGGATTTTACCCGCTGGGCCGCACTGCCGGCAACTCACGACGGCCGGCGCCGATGCCCGCCGGGGCCCGCCGATGGCCTCGGCCCGCCGCGCGGATCATGCTCGGCGCACGATCTCCCCACGCCCGCGCGCTCCCCGCCCCGGCTTCCGGGCGACCAGGAGCATCTCACCGGACCGCCTGCCGAGCGGCCGGCGTGTCCAGCCGTCGTACGCCTCTTCGACGATCAGTCCGGCGTCCGCCATCAGCTCGGCCAGGCGGGTGGCCGTGTACAGGCGTAGGTGGTACGATCGGGTGCCGCGCCCGGCGGGGCCTTCCCAGGTCGCCTCGACGGTGAGAACCCCGGAGAGTGGATCGAAGCGCCGGTCGTGGGCGATGAGCGTGCCGTCGGCCGTGCGCCACCAGTCGCGCGCGATGAACCGCGCCATGACCCCGTCGCGGCTTCCGCCGTGCCAGACCAGGACCCCATCGTCCGCGAGCACTCGCGCGAGCTCGCGGATCACGCGCGCATCGTCGGCCGGGTAGCGGAAGACGCCGAACGACGTGAAGAGATTGACGACCGCGTCGAAGCGTCCCGCCCACGCGGGCGGCAGTGTCCGCATGTCGCCGCGGTGGTATCGGGGTCGCGCGTGGGGTGGTGCGTGCCGGGCAGCCGCCCGCGCCGCCCGGAGCAGGACGGGCGAGTAGTCGAGCCCTTCGACCACCAGGCCGGCCTCCGCGAGCAGCCGCGCGTGCCGGCCCTGCCCGCACGGCACATCCAGCACGCGGGCGCCGACCGGCAACTGGAGCACCTCGATGAGCCGCGCCACGTCGCGCCGATCCTGCGCCGACGTGAAGAGCGGCTCGTACTCCTTGAGGTAGTGGGCATCGAAGTACGAGGCCCACCATTCGTTGGTGTGTGCGATCGAAGCCGTCCTGGGCACCCGTCAAGATGGCACCGGGGCGCCCGCGCGTCAGCCGGCGGCGGTCCCCTCGCCGACGACCACCGCCATGTCCCCCTCGCGGCCCACGACCTCCACCCGCACGCCGCCGCGCGGCGTGCGCTCGAAGCAGAGATCGACGCGCGCCTGGCCGAGGCGGAGGCGCCGCAACGTCAGGGACAGACGCACCTGACGCGGGAGCAGCGGCCGAACGATCCGGAGCCGGCGGTCGAACGCCTCGGGGCGGAGGCCCAGCGCCTCGCCGAGCATGCACGGGACCGATGCAGCCGCCCACGCCTGTGGGTGGCAGGCGACAGGGTATCGGACCGGTCCGCTCTCGTCGACCCGCGGGAAGCCGCAGAACAGCTCCGGCAGCCGGCCGCCCGGGAAGTCGCCCGCGGCCCCCGTGATCCCATCGTAGATGCGCATGAATGCGGCGTCGCCCCCGTAGCGACGGCACCCGGCGGCGATGAGGGCGTTGTCGTGCGGCCACACCGTCCCGACGTGATAGCCGATCGGGTTGTACGCGCGCTCGGATGATGCCAGCGTCCGGATCCCCCACCCGCTGAACATGTCCTCGGCCATGAGACGCGCGATGGCCGCCGCGCCGCGCTCCGGGGCCACGATCCCGGTCCACAGCGCCTGCCCCGGATTGGACGAGACCACCGCCGCCGGCCGGCCGCCGGCCTGGAGCGCCAGCGCGAAGCCGCGACCCTGTCCGACCCAGAAGTCCCGATTGAAGCGTGTGCGCAGCGCGACGGCGTCGCGCGTGAGCTCGTCGGCGCGGGGCGCATCGCCCACCCGGCGGTAGAGATCAGCCATCGCGCACCACGCCATGTAGACGTAGCCCTGCACTTCGACGAGGGCGATCGGCGGGGTCGCGAGCTTCCCGCTCGTGTTGACGATCGAGTCGCCCGAGTCCTTCCATCCCTGATTGCTGAGTCCCTTGGTCGACGCGCTCTCGTAGGAGAGGTAGCCGTGCGCCGTGCGGCCCACCGAGGACCGGATCCAGTCGAGCGCGCGCTCCACGTGGTCGCGGAGCTCGGTGAACAGCGCCGTATCCCCGGTCCAGCACGCGTGCCGCCCGAGCAGGATGAGGAAGAGCGGCGTCGAATCGATCGATCCGTAGTACGGCGTCTGCGGGATCTCGTTCGTCCCCGCCAGCTCCCCGACACGCAGCTCGTGGAGGATCTTGCCCGGCTCCTCGTCGCGCCAGGGATCGACGCGCTGGCCCTGGTAGCGGGCGAGCAGCCGGAGCGTCTGCGCGGCGAGATCGGGGTTGAAGGGCAACATCTCGAGCGCGGCGATCAGGCTGTCACGACCGAACAGGGCGACATACCACGGCACCCCGGCCGCCAGGTAGGCCTGGCCCTGGTACGTCGAGCGGAGCGTCAGCACGTCACGCACCGAGCGGTCGAGCAGGCGCTCGAGGATGCCGCTGTCGGTCTCGACCCGCGTCCACTGTGCCATCCGGGCCTCGACCTCCTCGCGCCGGGATCGTACCACCCGTTCGGCATCGACCCGCCGGGCCGTGACCGGCGCCCGCGTGCGCGACCGGGACTCTGCCACCTGGAGCGTGACCGTGAGGCGGATGCGGGACTTGGGCTCGAGCCGGAGGTCGTAGGTGGCCCGCGTGGCTCGCACACGCGTCGGAGCGGGCGAGCAGGTCACGGCGAGCGTGCGTCGGACCCCGTCGGCGCCGTCATAGGCGAATCGGAGCGCACCACCGGCCCAGGCCGGCCGCGCGCGCTTGCCGGTTTGCCGGACGACCAGACCCCGCACCTGAAACACGTCCTCGAAGGCAGCGCGAAAGGCGAGCACGACGGGGAACGCGATGCGGCGCAGGGTGAAGTTCTCGATCGTGAGCACGTCGCACAGGCGCAGGTGATCGCCATCGATGACGCGGTCCCAGGTGCACCCGATCTCCTCCTTCTGGATGAGCGGTCCGCCCGGCACGCGAAGGTCCGGGTTGGTGAGCTCGAACCGCGCCATGAACCCGCGCGCGGCCCCCGCCGCCAGCTCCTCGAACTCCTCCCCGGCGATGGTGACCTCGTAGCCATCGAGGAATCGGCAGTCGTGGTAGTAGAGGCCGAGTCCGTGCTTCCCATTCAGGGGGACGAGCCCGTCGCGCCCGACGATGAAGTACACGTCGCGATCCTTCACGACGACCGCGTGCGCGATGTTCCGCGTGAGCGAGACGCGACCCTTGTTGAGGACCCGATGCCGGGGCTCGCCGGGTGTCCGATCCGAGCGGCTCCGGGCGCCGCCGCCGGCGTGCCGCCGGCTCTTCGGCGCCATCACTGCCCGACGCCGGGCGCGGCACCTCCGCGGGGCGCGGACCCGTCGCCGTCGAGCGCCATCTTGAGGACCTGCGCCAGATGCACGGCGCGGCGGTCCGTCGTCTGGGCGATCTGCTCTCGACAGCTGAACCCGTTCGTGACGATCAGCGTCTCGGGCGCCGCCTCGCGGACCCGCGGGAGCAGGACCCGCTCGCCGCAGGTGATCGAGACCCGGTAGTGCTCTCCCTTCTCGAAGCCAAAGGCGCCGGCCATGCCGCAACACCCGGAGTCGAGCACCGAGTAGTCGACGCCCACCCGATCGAGCAGTGTGACCTCGTCCTGGAACCGAAGGACGGATTTCTGGTGGCAATGCCCGTGGACCACCGCGCGCGCGGCGAGATGCGGGGGCCGGAAGTCGGGCGCTTTGGCGACCAGGAACTCGCTCAGCAGGTAGCTCTGACTGCTCAGGCGCGCGGCGTCCTCATCCCCGTGGAGGAGATTCGGCAGCTCGTCGCGGAAGACCGAGATGCAGCTCGGCTCGAGCCCCACGACCGGGACGCCGGCCTGAATCTGCGGCCGCAGCACGTCGAGAATGTCGAGCAGCAGGCGTTTCGCCCGCCCCATCATGCCGAAGTCGTAGAGCGGACGTCCACAGCACAGCGGTTGCGGGGGGACGACGACCCGGAACCCGGCTGCCTCGAGCACCTCGACGGCCGCCTGAGCGGTCGTCGGGTGGAAGTGATTGTTCCACGTGTCGGCCCACAGGATGACCGGCGTTCCGCCGACGTTGCGAGGTGGCCGGCTCGCGAACCACGCCTTGAAGGTCTGCTGGGCGAAGCGCGGGATGTGACGTTCCGGCGCGATGCCGACGATCGCCTTGGCGAGATCGCGCAGTCCCGGCGTCTGGGTCACGGCGTTGGCGATCCGCGGCATGCGCGCGGCCACGCGCGCCCACCGGTCCATGAGGCCAAAGGCATACGCCCGAACCGGCCGCACTCGTCCGTGATAGTAGTGCGAGAGGAACTCGGCCTTGTACGTCGCCATGTCGACGCTGACCGGGCATTCGGCGCGGCATCCCTTGCACGCGAGGCAGAGATCGAGCGCGCTCTTGACCGCCTCGTCGCGCCAGCCGTCCCGGAGCGGGTTGCCCTCCAGCATCTCGAACAGGAGCCGCGAGCGGCCGCGCGTCGAGTGCTTCTCGTCCCGCGTCGCCATGTAGCTGGGACACATCGTGCCGCCGTCGTGCCGCCGGCACTTCCCGGTCCCGACGCAGCGGTTCGCGGCGTAGGCGAAGCTGCCGCGGTCCTGCGGGAAGTGGAAGTGCGTGGGCGGGTCCCAGGGCGCGTAGTGCGTGCCCCAGCGCAGGTTCTCATCGACGGGGTAGGCCTCGATCACCTTCCCCGGATTCATCTTCCCGGCAGGGTCCCAGATCGCCTTGAACTCCCGGAAGGCGCCCATGATCTCGTCGCCGAACATGATCGGGAGCAGCTCGCCGCGCGCCTGGCCATCCCCGTGCTCGCCCGACAGCGAGCCGCCGAAGGATGTCACGAGATGCGCCGCATCGTGGAGGAATTGCTTCCACCGCGCGATCCCGGCGGCGGTGAAGAGATCGAAGTCGATGCTACAATGCACGCACCCCTGACCGAAGTGGCCGTAGAGGGACGCGGTGTAGCCGTAGCGCCCCATGAGCGCATAGAGCCCGCGCAAGTATCGGCCGACGTCAGCGGGCGCGACGGCCGAGTCTTCCCACCCGGGGTAGAAATCCGGGAGGCCAGGGATCTTCGACGTCGCCCCGAGGCCCGACTCGCGGATCTCCCAGAGCCGCGCCTCCTCCTTGGGGTCGTCGATTCGCTTGATGGCCGGCGGGTGCGGCGTGGCCTGGAACGCCTCCATGAGCCCACGCGCCCGCGCATCCACCTCGGCCCGGGTGTCGGCGCCGAACTCGACGATGAGCCACGCGTTCCCGTCCGGCAGCAGCGCTCGGCCGGCGGTCGACATGCCCTTGTCGTGCATGTAGGTGAACATGCTGGCGTCGAGCCCCTCGAGGGCGATCGGGCCGTGGCTGTTGCAGAACGTGACCTGATCCCCGGCGGTGAAGATGTCCGGGAAGCCGACGACGACGAGCGCCCGCTGGGGTGGACTGTGGACGAGCCGGAGCTTTGCCTGGAGCACCGTGACGCACGTGTTCTCGGTACCGACGAGCGCGCGGGCGACGTTGCAGCCATGCTCCGGGAGCAACTCGTGCAGCGGGTAGCCCGACACGAGGCGGGGGATGTGCGGGAAGCGCCGGCGGATCGCATCCGCGTAGCGGTCCCGCAGCGCCCGGAGCCGGGCGTAGATCTCGCCGCGTCGGCCGCCCTCCGCCACGATCCTGTCGAAGTCGACATCCGAGGTGGGACCGACCCACATGCGGACCCCGTCGTAGGTCAGGATCTCGAGCTCGAGCGTGTTCTCCTCGACCTTGCCCGCCATCTGGGCGTGCATGCCGCAGGAGTTGTTACCGATCATTCCACCCAGCGTGTTCCGGTTGTGCGTCGCCGGGTCCGGTCCGAACGTCAACTGCCGCGTCTCGGCCCGATGCCGGAGGTCATCCAGCACGGTGCCCGGCTCGACTCGTGCCCATTTACCGTCCCAGTCGATCTCGAGCACGTGGTTCATGTACTTGCTCATGTCGAGCACGACGGCCGCGTTGCACGTGGAGCCGGCGAGGTCGGTGCCGCCGCCGCGGGCGACGATGGGGGCTCCGTACTCGCGGCAGACCGAGACCGTCGCGACCACGTCGTCGGCGTCGCGGGGCAGGACGACCCCGATCGGCACCTGCCGATAGTTCGAGGCATCGGTCGAGTACAGCGCCCGATCGCCATCGTCGAACCGCACCTCGCCGCGCACGCGCGCCCGGAGTGCCGCGGCGAGGCGCGAGACGTCGATGCCGATCCGATCGCCGCTGACGGCGTCGGGACGGGGCGGCGCGGGCGGGCGGTTACCGCGGCGGGTGGGGGCGCGCCGGATCGACGTCAGCTCGGCCGCGCGCGTCTCGCCGGTCGGGGCCGGCCCCCGATCGGACACCTCCGGCGTCCCACTAGAGCGCATAGCGCCGGGCGTCGGCGTGCTTGAACTCCAGTCCGAGACCGGGACGTCCGAGATCCGGATGGAGCGCGCCGTCGGCCGGCGTCAGGGCGCCATCGAACAGCATGTGCTCGATCCGCACGTGATCGTGGAAGTACTCGATGTGGCGGAGCCGCTTGGCGGCGCAGGCGGGGTGCGCGTGGAGGGACGGCGCGCAGTGCGCCGAGAGTGGGATCATCCGTGCCTCACACAACGCGTCGACGACCAGGAACCCCGTGATGCCCTCGCACCGGGATGCGTCGGCCTGGAGCACATCGACCGCGCCGGCGTCCAGAATCCGGGTGAACGCGGCCGGGTCGTAGCCGTACTCGCCGACGGCGACGTCCATCCCGGCGGGCGCGTGATCGCGGCAGAGTCGGAGCCCCTCGAGGTCGAGGTGGTACACCGGCTCCTCGAACCAGGACACGCCGGCGTCGACGAATCGGCGAGCCTGAGCCAGCGCCAGCTTCCGGTCGTAGCCGCCGTTGGCGTCCACGTACAGCTCCGCGTCCGGGCCGATCGCCGCCCGAGCGGCCGCCACACGTCCCACATCGGCGGCCGGATCGCGTCCGATCTTCATCTTCACACGGGGGATGCCCATGGCGACCCACCCGGCGAGCTGCGCCTGGAGCTGCGCCTCCGAGTACGAGGTGAACCCGCCGCTGCCGTACACGGGGGCGGCGTCGCGGGTCGCGCCCAGCAACGTCACGACCGGCACGCCCAGGAGCTTCGCCTTCGCATCCCAGAGGGCGGCATCGACGGCAGCGATCGCCATCGAGGCGATGCCGGGGCGACCGAGGTTGCGGATGCGCCCCACGAGGCGTGTCCAGAGCCGGCCGGTCGCGAAGACATCCTCCCCTTCGACCACTTCGGCGAGCGAGTCTCGAATCAGGTGCGCGGTCGCCGTGTCGGCGTAGGTATACCCCACGCCCGTGATACCGCCGGCCGTGAGCTCGACCAGCACGAGCGTGGTGGCGTTCCACTCGAACGTGCCGTCGGACTCGACTGGCGTATCGGTCGGGATCCGGTACGCCGACACGGCGAGGTGCTCGACGGTCGGGCCCTCGGACACCTCCCGCGGCCAGTCGGGCGCGCGTAGCATGGCCAGCGCCGGATCGCTACTCGTGGGACCGCCCCGGCAACACTCCGGCGAGCAGCTCCTTGGCCGACTCGACGATGATCCCGCGCGAGTCCGGGTCTCCCTTCACCACCGCCGAGACGAAGTTCTTGGCCTCCTCGAACGTGATGTGCGGCGGCAGGATGGACACGTTGGGGTCCGTGCAAGCCTCGTAGACCACCGGCCGATCGGACGCCAGCGCGGCATCCCATGCCGAGCCGACGTCGTCCGGGCGTTCGACCCGGATGCCCTGGAACCCGAGGAGCTCGGCGTAGCGGGCGTACGGGAAGTCCGGCAAGTCCTGCGAGGCGTCGAACTTGGGGTCGCCGCTCTCGATGCGCATCTCCCAGGAGACCTGGTTGAGGTCCCGGTTGTTGAGCACCAGGAAGATGACCCGCGGGTCGGCCCACCGCCGCCAGTATTTCGCGACCGTGATCAGCTCGTTGATGCCGTTCATCTGCATCGCACCGTCCCCCGTGAGGGCGATGGCGACGCGGTCGGGGAACGCGAACTTGGCGGCAATCGCATACGGGACCGCGGCGCCCATCGTCGCGAGACTCCCCGAGAGTGAGAACTTCATCCCCCGGCGCATCACCAGGTGCCGGGCGAGCCAGTTCGTCGCCGTGCCGGCGTCACCGCTCAGGATGCAGTTGTCCGGCAGCCGGGAGGACAGCTCGGTGAACACCAGCTCGGGGTTGATCGGGTGGGCGCGCACGCGCGCCGTGCGCGCGTTGCTCCGGTCCCAGGCGCGCCGATGCTCGGCGATGCGATCGCGCCAGCCGTGGTCGCGCCTGGGGGTGAGCAGCGGCAGGAGCGCCCGGAGCGTCTCGGCGGCATCGCCGGTGAGATTGACCTCCATCGGATAGCGGAGGCCGAGGTTCTTGCCATCGATGTCGATCTGCACGCCGCGCGCGTGCCCCTCCTTGGGGAGGAACTCGCCATACGGGAACGTGGATCCCACCATGAGCAGCGTATCGCATTCGCGCATGAGATCGTTGCTGGGGCGGGTGCCGAGCAATCCGATGGTGCCGGTGACCCAGGGCAAGTCGTCGGGGAGCGCCGCCTTGCCGAGCAGCGCCTTGGCGCAGCCGGCGCCGAGGCGGTCGGCGACGGCGATGACCTCATCCGTCGCGTCGAGCGCTCCGGCGCCCACCAGCATCGCGACGCGCTCACCGGCATTCAGCACGTCGGCGGCGCGGCGGAGATCCACGTCCGACGGGACGACGCGCGGCTCGGTGAAGCCCAGGCCGGTATGGACCGTATTGTGCGCGTGCGGCGGCGTGGTCACGGCATCCATCTCGGCCACGTCCTTGGGCACGATCATGCACGTCACCGAGCGCGTCGCCTTGGCGATCCGCACCGCCCGATCCACGACCTGCCGCACGGCGATCGGGCTGGCGATCGTGTAGCAGTACTCGCTCGCCACATCCTTGAACAGGGCGTTGAGGTCGACCTCCTGCTGATAGTTGCCACCGATCGCGGCGGTGGCGGCCTGGCCGACGATGGCGACGACGGGCCGATGATCCATCTTGGCGTCGTAGAGCCCGTTGAGGAGATGGATCGCGCCGGGCCCGGAGGTGGCGAGACAGACGCCCAGCTCGCCCGTGTACTTGGCGTGTGCGCAGGCCATGAACGCGGCCTGCTCCTCGTGCCGGACCTGGATGAAGTCCATCCGGCCGTCGGTTCGTGCGATGGCCGCAACGATCCCGTTGATGCCGTCGCCCGGGTAGCCGAAAATGCGGTGAACGCCCCATGCGCCGAGGCGCTCGATCAGGAAGTCTGCTGCGGTCCGGCTCATGTGGTCGCCCTGCTCGACTGCGGGTGGTGGTGCGAGTGCGATCCGGGCGCCGGCGGCACCGTCGACGTCACCCCATCGGTGCCGTCACCGGCACCGTCGCTGGCACCCGACGCGATGGCCCCGCGCACCGCCGCGCGCCAGTCGAGCGCGGTGGCGGCACGGCCGGGACCGCCGGGAACGCCGGGATGGCTGCCGCCCCTCTCGTGTCGCAAGAGACATGCTCCCGGCGGTCGATGTCGACCCCGGGCGGCCGCCGGATCGTCATCGCGCTGGCGCCGCGCCCGTTGCAGAGCTGGGCGGCGGCGGCGCGCCGAGCGGTCAGAAGAAGACCGGCTCCCGGTATGCGCCGAAGACGGACTCCATCGCCGCGCGGATCTCGTGCAGCGTGCAGTACGCGCGCGCGGCATCGAGGAGCGCCGGGAAGACGTTGCGGCTCGAGGCCGCCACCTCACGCAGGCGAGCGAGCGCGGCCTCGCACCGCGCTCCGTCGCGTCCCGCGCGGAGCTCGGCCAGACGGCGGCGCTGCTCCTCGGCAGCCTCCTCACCGACCCTGAGGAGCGGGATCTGCGTGCCCTCGTCCTCGGTCGTGAAGGCGTTGACCCCGACCGTGATCCGCCGCTCCTGCTCCTGCTCCCACTGTTGCCGGGCCGCCGCGTCGGCGATCTGGCGCTGGAGCCACCCCTTCTGGAGGGCGGTGACCACCCCGCCCTGCCGGTCGATCTCGGCGAACAGCGCCTCGGCGTCCTGTTCCAGCCGGTCGGTCAGCGCTTCGACGTAGTACGAGCCGCCGAGCGGGTCGATCACGTTGGCCACACCGGTCTCGTACGCGAGGATCTGTTGAGTCCGCAGCGCGACCTGCACCGCCGCCTCGGTCGGCAATGCCAGCGTCTCGTCCATCGAGTTCGTGTGCAGCGACTGCGTGCCGCCGAGCACCGCGGCCAGCGCCTGATAGGCGACCCGTGCGACGTTGTTCATCGGCTGCTGCGCGGTGAGCGTCACGCCGGCCGTCTGCGAGTGAAAGCGCATCATCCAGGAGCGCGGGTCCTTCGCCCCGTACCGGTCGCGGAGATGCCGCGCCCAGATGCGCCGCGCCGCCCGGAGCTTGGCGACCTCCTCGAAGAAATCGTTGTGGATGTCCCAGAAGAAGGAGAGCTGCGGCGCGAAGACATCGACCGGCAGGCCACGCGCGATCCCGCGCTCGACGTAGGTGAACCCGTCGGCGAGCGTGAAGGCCAGCTCCTGGGCGGCCGTCGCGCCTGCTTCCCGGATGTGGTAGCCCGAGATCGAGATCGTGTTCCACTTGGGAGCGTGATCGGCGGCCCAGGCGAAGATGTCGACGATGAGGCGCAGCGCGGGTTCCACCGGATAGATCCACGCGTGCTGGGCCATGTACTCCTTGAGGATGTCGTTCTGGATCGTCCCGCGGAGCTGCTCGGACGCGACCCCCTGCTTCTCGGCGGCGGCGACATAGAAGGCGAACAGGATGATTGCCGGGCCGTTGATGGTCATCGACGTGGAGACGTTGCCGAGCGGGATGCCGTCGAAGAGCGTCTCCATGTCGGCGAGGCTCGAGATCGCCACGCCGCACTTGCCGACCTCACCCTCCGAGCGGGGATGGTCGGAGTCGTAGCCCATGAGCGTCGGGAAGTCGAACGCGACGGACAGGCCGGTCTGCCCGTTGGCGAGGAGGAACTTGTAGCGCGCGTTCGTGTCGCGGGCGCTGCCGAACCCGGCGAACTGGCGCATCGTCCAGAGGCGTCCCCGGTATCCGGTCGGGTGGACCCCGCGCGTGTACGGGAACGCGCCCGGGACGCCGAGCTCCGCGATCCCCGGCGCGGCGTCGAGCGCCGTGTAGAGGGGCTCGACCTCGCCAACGGAATTGGCGAACGCGATCGGCCGCGTCTCACCCGCCGCATACCGGGCGCGCCAAGCAGCCACTTCGGCCCTCAGCCGCGCGAGCTCCTCCTGCGCTTCCCTGCCGTTGCCGGCAGCTCCTCTCGTTCCCGGGATATCACCGATCGAGGTCATGCCCTCTCCCTGTTAGCAGCGCCCCACTCCGCGCGAGCAGCTCGTCGGCCACATCGAACGGCGTCGCGAGTCCCGACTCCATCCCGCCGAGCCGGCTCTCGAGCCAGGCCGCCGTCCCCGCATTCCCCCAGAGGCGCGCGCGCAGCTTCTGGTCCACGACATCCGCCACTCGCTCGCGTAGCCGTGCCCGACGCCGATCCGCGAGCTGACCGCTGGCGGAAAGATATGCCGCATGCCGATCGAGCGCCCCGAGGACATCGGCCACCCCTCGTCCCTCGGACGCGACCGCCGTCACGACGGGCGGGATCCAGTGGCCGGCGCCGTCGTCGCCGTCGACGGGTCCCCGGCGGGCGGCGGCATCGAGGGCGTGCGCCCGGGCACTCGCGCCCTGCGCGGCCCCGCCACTGGCGCCGACACCCGCGCTGCCACCGGCGCCGATCCGGGTCCGACCGGCGGCCGCATCGCGCCCGGGCGGCGTCACCGCGGCTGCCCGCACGCGCAGCTTCAGCATGAGCTGCACCTCGGTGCGCAGACGGTCGGCCCCGGGTCGATCCGCCTTGTTGATCACGAAGACGTCGGCGATCTCCATGAGCCCCGCCTTGAGCGTCTGGATCGAGTCGCCGGACTCCGGCACCAGCACGACCACGCACGTGTCGACGGTGCGCGCGACATCGAGCTCGCTCTGTCCGACGCCCACCGTCTCGACGATGACGCGGTCGAACCCGAACGCATCGAGCACGTCGGCGATCTCGCGGGTGGCGGCGGAGAGTCCACCGAGCGCGCCGCGGGTCGCGAGCGACCGGATGTAGACGCCGGGGTCGAGGGCGACTGCCTCCATGCGGATCCGGTCGCCCAGAAGGGCGCCGCCGGTGAAGGGCGACGTCGGATCGACGGCGATCACGCCGACGGTGAGTCCCTGGGCGCGGTAGGCATGCGTGAGTTGCGTCGTCAGCGTGCTCTTGCCGGCGCCCGGCGGGCCGGTGAGCCCGATCCGACGCGCGTGACCGGTCCGGCCGTGCAGGGCGGCGAGGACGGCGTCGAAGCCGGGCCGGTGGTTTTCGACGATGGAAATGGCGCGCGCCAACGCCGCTGGCCGTCCCGCCGTGAAGTCCGCCAGGAGACGCTCGATCGCGGGCGGGCGCGGGCCACTCGACATCGGAGCCGACGACGCGGGCGGCGGGGATGGCGACGATGACGACGACGGCGACGACGGCGACGAGCTCATGTGCGGCTCCCGCCGACAGCGGGCAGGAACCGCTGGAGGAGGTGCTCCTGCCGCCGCCACATCGGCGCGTGCACGCGCGCCGCGCTCTCGGGGTGGTCATGCCCGGTCACGTGCAGCACGCCATGCACGACCAGCCGCGCCAGCTCCTCGCGGACTCCGACGCCGAGCCGGTGCGCATTGCGGCGCGCGACGTCGGGGGCGATGTAGATGTCGCCGACGAGCGGGGCGCCCGGATGCCGCCGACCGGCGGATCGGGCCGCGGGCGACGCCGCGGTGCGGCCGCTGGCGCGGCCGGTCGTGTGGGCGCCCGGCGCGACGAACGCGAACGCGATCACGTCGGTCGATCCGCGACGGTCCAGGTGCCGGCGGTTGAGCCGCGCGATGGCGGCGGGCGTCACGAACGCGATCGACACCAGCGCCTGGCGCACGCGCTCGGCGCGGAGCACCGCCTGCGCGAGTCCCCGGACGCGGTCGAGGCCGAGCGGCACGCGGACCCCGTCGCTCGCGACCGCGACCGCGAGGGCCGCGCGCGCCGGGCCGCTCGGGACCGTGCGGGGCGCGGGGGACGTGCCCCCCGACGCGACGGCGGACGTCACGACCGACTCCGGCGTGCGGGCATCGGTCGGATCACGCCGGCGTCGCGGACGCGAATTCGGCCGTGACGCCGCCGCTGGCGGAGGGGTAGTCGATCCGGTGGTGGTACATGCCGATCAGAACCCGGGCGAACTGCTCCTTCACGACCTCGAGCTGTTTGAGTGTCAGTGGCGCCTGGCGCAGCTGTCCCTGCTCGATTCGTTGCCGCACGATGTGATCGATCACGTCGCGGATCTTCTGCGGGGTCGGATCGTGCAGCACGTGCGCCGAGGCTTCGACCCCGTCGGCGAGCATGCAGATCGCGGTCTCGGCCGTCTGCGGGACCGGGCCCGGATAGATGAACTCCGCCGGATTGACGAGCGGGCCGTCCCGCTCCTTGGCCTTCTCGAGGAAGTAGGTGATCTGCCCGGTCCCGTGATGCTCGGTGATGAACGCGCGGAGTGCGGTCGGCAGCCCGGCCTCCTCCGCCAGTTCCGTCCCCTCCCGGACATGGTTCCGAATGATCGCCGCGCTCGTCGCCGGCTTGAGCTTGTCGTGCGGATTGCGGCCCCGGGGCTGGTTCTCGACGAAATATTCGGGCTTCTTGAGCTTCCCCACGTCGTGGTAGTAGGCGCCGACGCGGGCGAGCAGGCCGTTGGCGCCGATCGCGTCACAGGCGGCTTCGGCCAGATTGGCGATGCGCATCGTGTGCGCGAATGTGCCCGGCGCTTCGACGCTCAGACGGCGCATGAGAGGCCGGTTGAGATCGGACCACTCGAGCAGCTTGAGGTACGTGTCGATGCCCGTGAACTCCTCGAGTGGCGGGAGCAGCATGAGGGCGAGTGCGACCGACACGACCGAGTTGGCGGCCCCGTACCCGATGAGGCGCCAGACGGTCTCCGCGGGGAGTCCCGTGGACAGGCCGATGGCCGCTTCCGCGAGAGCGTACGCGGCCGCCGTCACGAGGATGGAGTAGTACGCCTGATCGCGCCGGCGGATGACGCGGACGCTGAAGGATGCGGCCACACCGGTCACGAGCAGGAGGAACAGCGCCGGCGTGCCGAGGAACGGCGGCTGGATCCCGACGAGAGCGGCGAGCACGAGCGAGGCGAAGACGCTGACCCGCGAATCGAAGAGGATGCTGAACAGAACCGCCGCGAGGGCGATCGGCACCAGCTCGGCGCGGGGAGCCGGGCCGCGGGCAGCTGCGGCGGCGATCGCCAGCACGACGCAGTACACGGCGGCCACGAGCACGACGGCCCGGAGTGACCGATAGACGGTGGGCCGGAAGAAGGCGAGCGTGAGGCCGCAGATCGAGACCAGGAGCGCGTTGGCGAGCGCGGCGCCGAGCCACGCCTCGACCCCGCTTCGCCGCGCCCCGAAGAGGATCGCCCCGACGACCGCGACCCCGATGAGGATCACCCACCGCGCGACGTGGCCGACCATCGGCCCGACCGTCGCGGTCGGATCCAGCCGGTCGAGCTGCCGCCACAGGTTGACGGCCCCCACGCCGGCGGGGCCGGTGGGCGGCTCAGGCGCCGGCATCGTAGGCATAGGCCCGGATGATGTCCCGCACGAGGCGATGCCGCACCACGTCGGTCTCGTCGAAGTAGTGGAACGCGATGCCGTCCACCCCCGGCAGGATGCGCTCGATCTGCATCAGCCCCGATTCCTCCCGCCGCGGCAGATCGATCTGCGTCTTGTCACCCGTGATCACGATCTTGGAGTTCACGCCGAGCCGAGTGAGGAACATCTTCATCTGGAGATTGGTCGCGTTCTGCGCCTCGTCGAGGATGACGAAGGCATCGGCGAGCGTGCGGCCGCGCATGAAGGCGAGCGGCGCGATCTCGATCGTGCGGGTCTCGAGCGCCCGTTGGATGCGCTCCGGCGGCATCATCGCATCGAGGGCGTCGTAGAGCGGGCGGAGGTAGGGATCGACCTTGGCCTGCATGTCGCCGGGCAGGAAGCCGAGGCTCTCGCCGGCCTCGACGGCGGGACGGGCAAGGACGATGCGGCGCACCCGCTTGCGGGCCAGCGCGTCCACGCCGGCCGCCACCGCGAGGTACGTCTTCCCCGTGCCGGCCGGGCCGATCCCGATGACGATGTCGTGGTCCGTGATCTTCGCCAGGTACTCCGCCTGCCCGGGCGTCTTGGCGGTGATGATCTTGCGGACGCCGGGCAACACGATGCGCGGGCCTTCGCTGGCCGGTGCGCCGCCCGTCCCGTCGCGCAGTTCGTCGTCGTGCAGGCGCAGGACGTCGTCCGGCGTCACCGGCTCGCGCTGCCGGGCGAGATCGACCATGCGCTGGGCGACGGCGACCGCCCGGTCCACCGCGTCCGCCGATCCGCTCACGGAGAGCTGATCCCCGCGCAGCGCGACCCGCGCCCCGGAGAGCCGGGTCAACTCGACGAGGTTGGCATCGTTGACGCCGGCGAGGGTGAGCAGATCGGCGCCTTCCGTCGAGATCCGGTGGGTCACTGCCGTCTCAGTCACCGGCAGCCGCTCCGGCCGCTTCGTCCGACGTGTCGGTCCGCAGGTGCAGGGCGCTCAGCTCCTCCGGGGGCACCGCGGCCGGCGCTCCCTCGAACAACGCCCGGGCGGCGGTGGTCTTGGGATAGGCGATGACGTCGCGGAGCGACGACGCGCCGGCCAGCAACATGGCGAGGCGATCGAAGCCGAACGCGATCCCCCCGTGCGGCGGCGCCCCTGCCCGCAACCCTTCCAGCAAGAACCCGAATCGAGCCCGTGCCTCCTCCGCGGTGATCCCGAGCAGTCGGAAGACCCGCTCCTGCACGTCGGGTGCGTGGATCCGGATGCTGCCTCCCCCGAGCTCGGTGCCGTTCAGCACGACATCATAGGCGACGGCCCGCGCCCGCGCCGGGTCACTCGCGAGCAGCGCGAGGTCGTCCGGGTGCGGCGCCGTGAACGGGTGATGGACGGCGGTGAAGCGACCGGCCTCGGCATCCCGCTCGACGAGCGGGAAGTCGAGCACCCAGACGAACGCCAGCGCGCCGGGCGGAATCAGCTCGAGCCGGCGCGCCGCCTCCTGGCGCACCCGGTCGAGCGCCGGGTTGCTCACGTGGTCGGGCCCGGCGACGAAGAGCGCGAGATCGCCGTCGGCCATCCCGAGCCGCGCGGCCGCGTCCGGCCCGAGGAAGCGGGTGACCGGTCCCTCGAGCGCACCACCGGCCGAGCGCAGTCGGATCAACCCGGCCGCCCCGGCGCTCTTCGCGATCGCCTCGAGCTCGTCGACCTGCTTGCGCGAGAACCGCGCGCCGCCGGGGAGTCGGAGCCCCCGGACGCGTCCCCCCGCGGCGAGCGCGGCCCGTGTGATGCCGAAGTCGGCGCCGCGAAAGACATCGCTCGCATCGAAGAGCTCGAGTCCGTAGCGGAGATCGGGCCGGTCGACGCCGTAGCGTTCCATCGCGTCGGCGTAGGCGAGGCGCGGGAAGGGCGTCGCGACCGCGAGACCGGCTTCGGCGAAGAGCGCAACGATCAGCCCTTCCGCCAGCGTGACGATGTCCTCCCGCTGGACGAACGACGCCTCGATGTCGATCTGCGTGAACTCCGGCTGCCGGTCGGCCCGGAGATCCTCGTCGCGGAAGCACCGAGCGAGCTGGAAGTACCGATCGAATCCCGAGACCATCAGCAACTGCTTGTAGAGCTGCGGCGACTGCGGCAGGGCGTAGAACTCCCCGGGGTGCACTCGGCTGGGGACCAGGTAGTCCCGCGCCCCCTCGGGCGTGGGCTTGGTCAGGATCGGCGTTTCGATCTCCAGAAAGCCGCGGTCGCTCAGATGCCGGCGCGTCGCCTGAAGGAGGCGGTGCCGGAGCACGAGATTGGCCTGGAGCTCGGGGCGGCGCAGGTCGAGGACGCGGTGCCGGAGTCGGAGCTCCTCGGCGGCCGGCTCCTCGCCCCGCGTGCGCGCGACCGGGATCGCCGGCGTGGCCGCGGGTCCGAGCGTCATGAGCGTGGCCGCACGGACCTCGACCTCACCCGTCGCCAGATCGGCGTTCCGCGCCTCGGCCGGCCGCGCGCCGACCTCGCCTTCGACGAGCACCACGCTCTCCACGCCGACGGCCGCGGCACCCCGCAGCACCTCGGCCGGCGTCCACCGTGGGTCGAAGGACACCTGGACGATGCCTTCGCGGTCGCGCACGTCGAGGAAGACAATCCCCCCGAGGTCGCGGCGACGATGCACCCAGCCGCCGATCCGAACTCTCGTGCCCGCGTCGGCGGTGCGGAGTGAGCCACACATCCGCGTGCGGAGCGACGTCGCCAACAGCGAGCCGTCGACCGTCGCGCCCGTCACGAACGACACGCCACCAGCCGATTACTGTTCATTGAGTTCCTCGCAATGTAATCCGCGCCGTCGGCGGCCGGTAGGCGGCGAGCCCGATGCAACGCGTGAGGTCCGTGATCATAAAGCCTTGACGCACAACGTGATACGAAAACGACCTCGCGCCCCACATCATGGCTGATCGCATCAACCTGCTCGACCTCGGGCCGGCCGACGCCGAGGCTCGTCTCCGGGAGTTCATGGCGGCGTCCCGTGAGGCGCCGTATCGCGCGCGGCAGGTGGCGCGGCGGCTGTGGCGGTCCCCGGCGCCGAGCCTGGCGGCGCTGACCGACCTGCCGCTCGCGCTGCGCGGCGCGCTCGAGGCGGAGTTCACGCTGCCGCGGCTCACCGTCGCGGCGCGGCAGCGGTCGGTCGACGGCACCGAGAAATTCCTGTTCCGCCTCGCCGACGGCGAGGCGATCGAGACGGTGGCCATCCCCGATGGTGGCCGGCTCACGCTCTGCATCTCGTCGCAGGCCGGGTGCGCGCTCCAGTGCGCGTTCTGCGCCACCGGGGCGATGGGGTTCGGCCGGAACCTCGCGCCGTGGGAGATCGCCGGCCAGGTGCGCGAGGTCATGCTGCTCGACCCGCCGATCATGCCGACGAACATCGTGTTCATGGGGATGGGTGAGCCGCTCATGAACTGGCGAGCGGTCGACGTGGCGCTCACGACGCTCAACGACCCGGCGGGGATCGGCATCGGTGCGCGGCACATCACGGTCTCGACGGTCGGCGTGCTTCCGGGCATTCAGGCGCTCGCCGCCCGTCCGGAGCAGTTTCGCCTCGCGATCTCGGTGCACGCCCCGAGTGACGCGCTCCGGCAGCGCTTGATGCCGATCAATACGAAGTACCCGCTGGCGGCCGTCATCGACGCCGCCCGGACGTTCGTGCGGCGGGTCACGTTCGAGTACGTGCTGCTCGGCGGCGTGAACGACCGCGGCGGGGACGCCACCGCGCTCGCCGCCCTGGCGCGGCAGTGTGGCGCGTTCGTGAACCTCATTCCGCTGCACCCCGGGGGGACCGGCGGGTTCACGCCGAGCACGCCGAGCGCGACGGCGGCATTCGCGCGATCGTTGCGGGCACGCGGAGTCGAGGTCGCGCTCCGGAAGAGCCGGGGCATGGATATCAGCGCTGCCTGCGGGCAGTTACGGGTAGAACGGTTGGGCCGGCGGGCGCCAGGTCGCCCCGAGGAGCACGCTGACATCCACGTAGCGTGATGCGTCGGCGCCCTCCTCGACGCGTGCGTCGCCCAGGGCGTGGGCGACGAGGCGCGCCCACTCCGGGTGGCCGGACCGGTCGATGACGAGCGTCGTGTCGTGCCTCGACGGATCGGTGCCGAGCGCGACGACATCGAACCCGCGATCCCGCAGGAACATCATGGCCCGGCGGCCCAGCCCGCGGATCGGGGTCGCGTTGAGGATCTCGACCGTGACCCGCACGCCGACCGGCGCGCGCGCATCGCTGCCGTGAAAGCGTGGGCCGGCCGGCGCCACCGGCGCCGCGTGCCGCCGCGTCGACGCCAGGCCTCCGGCCGCGGCGGCGAGCGCGAGCGCGGCGAGCGCGGCCGCCAGCCACCTGCGCCGCGCGCGCCCGGACGACGAACGGCGGCGGGTCGGTCCGCCCCGGCGCGGGAGCGGGGTCGCCGGCGCGGGCGACCGAGCGGTCGGCGGCGCGGTCATCGCACGGCGTTCCAGAGCGCCACGGTCTCGGAGAAGAGTTGATTCCCGTCGCGGAGTGCCCACTCGAGGCGGATGCGCACCACCTGGCGAAAGGTGCCATCGAAGTCCGCCGGCACCTGCCGCGCGAGGTACGCGCGGTCGGCGTGCGCGAAGGCACGGCCCGGCTCGAGGAAGTCGGCCATGTACAGCGCGCGTCCGGTGCGGCCCCAGCCGGCCGAGCCGAGCGTGTGCCAGCGCACCGCGTCGAGCACGTCGGCTCGGTGCTCCCCGTCGGTGGCCAGCCGTAGGGCCGCGGCTGGTCCATGGAGCACACCGGCGTCCGGCCGCATCTCCCCCGTGAGGTCGCGGAGGATCTCGGCGGGAGCGTCGCGAAGGGCGTCGTGCCAGCGGGCCGCATCGCGCCACGCGTCCCGCTCGGCGGGCGCGACCCTCATGGCGGCGGCCCAGTGGTCGATCAGCGCCATCACCCGTGCGATGTGCTCGCGTCGCTTCTCCGATGCGATCGCCCACGGCGGCAGCTCCACCGTGGCCACACCGCTCGTGGCGGGCCCGGTCGTCGACCCGGTCGCCGGCCCGGTCACCGATTCATCCTCGGATCGGGTCCGGGCGCCTCCGCCCGCTCGAAGACGATGTTGTCGATGAGCCGCGTGCGACCGACGCGGGCGGCGATCATGGCGACGGCGCCCTCGGCCACGGTCGCAATCGGCTCCAGCGTGTCGGCGTCGGCGACGCCCAGATACTCGACCGCGACCGCCGGCTCCTCGGCGAGCACGGCGCGCCCGATCTCGGTCACCCGTCCGGCGTCGGCGCGTCCGTCGGCGGTCCAGGCCCGGTGCATGGCGCGCAGGGCACGCGGAATCGCGAGCGCCTGGGCGCGTTCGGCCGCCGAGAGGTAGGCGTTCCGACTCGAGAGGGCGAGGCCGTCCGGCGCCCGGACAGTCGGCACGGTCACGATCTCGACCGGAAAATCGAGGTCGCGCGCCATGGCGCGAATGAGCGTGACCTGCTGGAGGTCTTTCCTGCCAAAGAGCGCGACGTCGGGGGAGGCCAGGTGGAGCAGCTTGGCCACGACGGTGAGCACGCCGGCAAAGTGTCCGGGGCGGGCCGCGCCCTCCCACCGCGCGTCGAGCGCCGAGCCGTCATCGCGACGGACCGGCGTGACGGCCACGCGCGCCGCGGCCGGATACATCTCGGCGACGGACGGCGTGAACAGGATGTCGACGCCGCGGTCTCTCGCGAGCGCCGCGTCGCGGTCCAGCGTCCGGGGATACGCCGCGAAGTCCTCGTGGGGCGCGAATTGCAGCGGGTTCACGAAGATGCTCATCACGACGCGCGAGGCGCAGCGGCGCGCCGCATCGACGAGGGCGAGGTGCCCCTCGTGGAGCGCTCCCATGGTCGGCACGAGCGCGATACGCTCCCGGCGCGCGCGGCTGGCGGCCAGCGCGGCGCCAAGGGCGGCCTTCGACGCAACGGTCTCCACGGCGCGGCGTCAGGGGGGAGAGGGGTCCGTCAGAAGCTGTGTGTCGCGTCCGGGTAGCTGCCGGCACGGACGTCGTCGCCGAAGGTGCGTACGGCCGTCCGGACCGTGGCGGCGAGGTCCGCATACCGGCGCAGGTACTTCGGCGTGAAGGTATCGGTGAGTCCGAGCAGGTCGTAGAGGACGAGCACCTGGCCTCGGCAGTGGGGCCCCGCCCCGATCCCGATCGTCGGCACCGTCAGCGCCTCGGTGATGCGCGCGGCCAGTGCCGCCGGAACGAGCTCCAGGACGACGGCGAACACGCCGGCATCCTCGAGACGCCTGGCGGCGTCGAGCAGCCGGTCAGCGGCCTCGACGCCGCGCCCCTGGACGCGGGGGCCGCCGAGCGCGTGCACCGACTGCGGCGTGAACCCGAGATGGCCCATCACGGGCACTCCGATCTCGACGACCGCGCCGATCGTGCGCGTGAGCCCGGGCGCACTGCCCTCGAGCTTGACCGCCTGCGCACCCGTCTCCTGCATGACCCGGCCGCAGTGCCGGAGTGCCTGCTCGGTGCTCACCTGGTAGCTGAGGAACGGCATGTCGACGATGACGCAGGCGTCGGGTGCCCCCCGGCGGACAGCCGCCCCGTGGTAGATCATCTGGTCCAGTGTCACCGGCAGCGTCGTCTCGTGTCCGGCAATGACATTGCCGGCGGAGTCACCGACGAGGATCGCGTCGGCGCCGGCGTCGGCGACGAGCCGCGCGAAGGTCGCATCGTAGGCGGTGACGACCACCAGTCGCTCCCCGCGGGCGCCCCGCTCGCGCCAGTCGGCGACCGAGGCGCGGCGCGGCGTGCGCCCCTCGCGCGCGGCGGGCGTGGTCACGGCCGCGAGGCGAGGGCGTCGCTGACCCGGGCCTGGACCTGCGCCAGCTCGCGCCGCCAGAAGTCCCGGTGCGGGAGCTCCGGGTGCGGGATCGTGAGCGCCGACCCGGTGAGCCGCCGGGCGCCAAAGCGCACAATGTCGAGGTCGAGCGTGCGCGGCCCCCACCGTTCCCGGCGCTCACGGCCACGCGAACGCTCGATGTCGTGCAGCCGGTCGAGCAGCGCCGCGGGGTCGAGCGTGGTCGCGAGCGCGACCATCTGATTGAGGTACGCCCCCTGCCCCGGTGGCCCGATCGGCGCCGTCTCCTCGACGTCGGACTCGGCGAGGAGTCGTGTGCCCGGCAGCGCTCCCAGCGCCTCGCGAGCGGCCGCGAGATGCGCCGCCCGATCACCGAGGTTGGACCCGAGGGCCACATAGGCGGTCTCCTCGGCAGGCGATGGACCGCGATCAGCGGGCATGCGTCTCGTCTGGATGCGGGGCCTCGGCCGTCCGCTCGAGCACCACTTCGGCGTAGGCGAGCGGCCCGGGAAGGGCGACGTGAGGTTTCCGGACGGCTGCCCGGGCGGCGCTGACGCCCGGCAGTCGGAGGGCGCGCGTGACCACGCGCTCGGCCAGGTCCTCGAGGTACGCCGTGTGCTGGGACCCGACGGACTCGGCCGCCACGGCGTAGAGCGCCCGGTAGTCGATCACGGTCGGCGTCGCCGCGCTCGGCCAGACACTCAGGTCGATCTCCACCGGCTGCGGCAACTCGCTCTCGTGCGGCAGCACGCCAATGCGGGCGTGGAAGGCCATGCGGTGCAGGGAGACGATCTGGCGCGTGCGCACGATGGAAAGTTACAGGGACAGAGCGCCGGCGGTCAGAGGGCGCACCGGACGCCGTGCGGTGCCACGTCCGGCGAGGGCAGCGAGCATCCCGCGAGCATTCCGGGACCATTCCGGGAGCATTCCGGGAGCATCTGCGAACGCCCTGCGAGCGTCCGAAGAGCGCCTGCCCTGCTAGCGCGCGGTCGTGATCCGCCGTGTGAGGTCGTCCAGGTACGTCGCGACGCCATGCAGCTCGCGGGTCGCCGTCTCCAATCCGGCGAGCGCGACGGCCTGTTCCTTCGCCGACGCCGTCACCGCCTCGGCGCCGGACCGATTGCGGTCCGAGATCCCGGCGATCCGCGCGACCCGCTCCTGGAGCCGGGCGCACTCCTGCTCCTGGTCACGTGACACCTGGGCGATGCGGCGCGCGTGCTGCGCGCTCTGGGCGGTGGCGTCGAGGATCACGTCGAGTGCCTGCAGCGCCGCTTCGGACAGCCCTTCGGCGTCTCCCACGATGGAGCGGCCGCGTTCCATCTGGGTGGCGATGCGCCGAGTCTGGTCCTCGAATCCGAGGATGATATCCGCGGCCTGCGCCGACGCGCGTGCGCTCTGCTCGGCGAGCTTGCGTACCTCGTCGGCGACGACGGCGAACCCGCGCCCCTCGGCGCCCGCGCGGGCGGCCTCGATCGCCGCGTTGAGCGCGAGGAGATCCGTCTGCTCGGCGACTTCCTTGATCACGGTGATGAACTGCGTGAGCTCGGCGGCCGTCCGGGCGAGCCGGTCGATCTGGGTCGAGCTCTCGCTGACGAATCCCTTCGCGCTCACGAGTCGATCGATGGCCGTGGCGATCGTGCCCCGGTGCTCGGAGGCGATCTCGGTGGCGCGGCGACTCGCCTCGGCGGCCGCGCTGCCGTCGCGCACCACGCCGGTCGTGGCGGTATGCAGCCCGCGGGTCACGTCCAGGCTGCGCGAGAGCTGGTCGGCCTCTTCCACGATCGCGCGGGAGATGTCCCCCACCGTCCGGGCGACGCTCTCGCCGCCGCCGCGGAGCGCACGGGCCGACTGCCCGAGCGTCTCCACCTGCGCTCCCATGCGCGAGACCGCGTCCAGGAGTGGCTGGCGGAGCTCGTGGATGTGCAGTGTCGTCGCCAACTGGGCGGCGACGCGCTGGATGAGGCCGAGCTCCTTGGCTCCGTAGGTCGCGCGCTTATGATGCTCCAGCTCCAGGAGCCCGACGTTGCGCTCCCCGAACCGCAGCGGCGTCACGACCACGCTGCGGGCCGACGTCCGCGCCTGCTCGATGCGGCGGTCGCGCGTCGAGTCGAGCACGACGACCGGCCGCCCCGACTCCAGTGCCAACTTGCGCAGGACCGCGCCGTCCTGGGTTTGCGGGCGCATGGTGGCGAGGACGCCCTCGCCGGTCCGGTAGGCGAGATACGGCCCATCGGCGCGGAGCACCCAGATCCGGAAGTCCGTCCAGTCGATCAGGCGGTGCGCCAGCCGCTCGATGAGGGCACACGCCTCGCCCAGCGCCACGTCGGCGATGACCACGTCCTCCATCGCGTGGATGATGTTCTGCTCTTCGGCGGCGATCGAGTCCTCGAGGATCCGCTTGAGGACGTAGCCGGCGCCGGCGAGGATGACGAGGATGGGCCACGCCCCCCAGCCGAACGTCACCACCGCGAGCGTGGTCGCGCACATGGCGGCCGTGCCCGAGCCTGCGGCGACGAGCTCGTAGCGGAGAATGAGCCCGCGCTCCTCGGGACGGAGCTTGTCACGGACGAGGAGCGTGAAATAGAGCATCGCCCGCGTGAGCCCGTAGTAGGCGACCACGAACACGGCGACCGCGAACGTGGCGTCGGCGTCCAGCTCGGTCGCGCCGCTGATGTGGAGCGCCCCCGCGTACAGCCCGTAGGCGGCCGCCAAAGCCAGCACCTCGCGCCCGGCGTTGATCCACGCGAACTCGACCGACTTGCGGAGGACCACCCCGTCGGCGACCAGGAACCCGATGAACAGCGCCGCGAGGGTGACCGGCGCGCCGACGATGAGGGCTGCCGTGGTCGCCACCGCGCCGACCAGATTGAGCGCCGAGTACTTGGTGAGCGGGATCTGCGCCGACCGGAGCGCCGCCGTCGCGACGATGAGGGCCAGCATCGTGAGCGGCTGCCGCACCCACTGCGGATCGGTGATGAGGGCGGCCACGAGCACGGCCGTGCCCGCCACCCCGACCGCGCGCGCGTAGCGGTGGAGCAGTCCGCTCATGCGGGCGGTGTCGCTCGGCTGGCCTCGCCCGCCGCCCGGGTGGGCGCCCCGGCGCCCGGGAGCTCTCCGCCGGCGGCATCGAGCCCGCGCCGTAACTCGCGGGCCAGATCGATCGCGCCATCGATGCTGCGCCCGGCCGCCGCGACCAGCGCACTCCCCACCACGATCCCGTCGGCCAGCCGGCCGACCGCCGTCGCCTGATCGCGCCGGGCGATCCCGAACCCGACGCAGACCGGCAGGTCGGTGGCCGAGCGCAGGCGCTGGACGGTCAGCGGGAGCTCCGGCGGCAGGTCGGCCCGCTCGCCGGTCACGCCGAGGCGGCTGATCAGATACACGAACCCACTCCCGTGTCGCGCGATCTCGGCCATGCGCGCCGGCGGCGTCGTCGGCGCGACGAGCCGGACGAAGGCGAGCCCGCTCGACCCGAGCCACTCCTCTCGCGGCGGGTCGGCGCCAACCGGAAGGTCCGTGACGAGCACGCCGGCCGCCCCGGCGTCGACGGCGCGGCGCAGGGCGTCGGGTCCGGCGGCGAGGAGGGGATTCAGGTACGTGAAGAGGATGATCGGGACGTCGACCCGTGCGCGGCCGATGAGGGCCAGCGCTCCCTCGTACGTCATGCCATTGTCGAGCGCGCGCTGCGAGCTGCCCTGAATGACCGGCCCATCGGCGAGCGGGTCGGAGAAGGGAATCCCGAGCTCGATGACGTCGGCGCCGGCGGCGGCGAGCCCCTGGACGAGCGTCACCGTCGCGGCCGCGTCCGGAAAACCCGCCGTCACGTAGCACACGAGCGCCCGGCGGCGGGCCTGGCGCAGGGCCGTGAAGCGCGAAGCGAGCGCGCCGGCGCTCACGCGAAGTAGTCCGCGACGCGGATCCCGTAGCGATCCGGATCGGCCGTCTTGATGACCGTGCGCGCAAACGCCCCCGGGCGACCGTCGGGCGCCGGCTCGGCCAGATCCACGAGCGTTCCCGGGAAGAGCACGTTCCCCTGCGCATCGCTCACGACCCGAACGATCGGGCGCGAGATCATCTCGGGACTCGGGTTGACGGCGTGGACGATCCCGAGCTCGAAGGTGTCGAGCACGACGAGCGTGCCGACCGGGTAGAGCCCGACGAGGTTGATGAACGCCTTGACGACGACCGGGTCCATCCCACGCTTGGGATTGTCGCGCATCTCCTGGAGGACGGCCGCCGGTGTCAGGGGGTTGGTCTGGTACGCTCGCCGGGTCGTCGCCGCGTCGAAGGCATCGGCCACCGCCACGATCTTGCTGAAGATGCTCATCGCCCGCTCCCGCACGGGGCGCGGATAGCCGCTCAAGTCCGTCTTCATGTGGTGCTCGTAGGCGACGACCATGGCCCGGTACGGGAGGTCCTGCGTGTTGCGCACGCCGAACAGCGACAGGACGCCGAGCCAGGGGTGGTTGGCGATCGCGCGCCACTCGCTGTCGGAGAGCGTCGTCGGCTTGTTCAGCACGTCGACCGGGACCCGCGCCTTGCCGATGTCGTGGAACAGCGCGGCCAGCCCGAGGTCGTACAGTTGGAGCTTGCTGAGGCCCAGCCGCCGGCCGAGCGCGACCGAGAAGATGCAGACGTTCACGCTGTGCGTGAAGGTGTACTCGTCGTAGTCGCGGAGCGTGGTCAGCCCGAAGAGCGACGTCTCCTCGTTGAGGATCTGGTCGACGATGGCCTGCACGACGCGTTTGATGCGCTTGATGTTCGGCGCCCGGCCCATCCGGACCGAATGGATCACTTCCTTGGACACGGCGACGGACTGGGCGTAGGTGCGCTTCGCGCCCTCCTTCGCCTGCTCGCGGTCGTTCCCTTCGGCCTGGTCGCCGGCAACGGGCGGTCCGAGCTCGAACGCCGTGACCGCCGCCGCGGCGAGCTTCCCGGTGAGCTGCTGGAAGCGCTCGGCCGGCTCGCCAGCTCCCGGCGCCTGCACCAGCGACAGGAACACGAGCCAGTCGCGCGACGCCGCCTGCTCGCCGACGCGCAGCGATCCGACCCCGGCGCTCCGGAAGAGGGTCAGGAGGTGGCTGAAGCTGGAGTAGTTGTCGAGATCGAGCCGGAGCCGCGTGGCATTGACGAAGATGAACTCGCCGCCGGTCCGAAACTCGAGCTCGTGCTCCTGCCGGATCAGGGCACGCGTCGCGGCGGTCAGCTCATCGAGCGCCTTGACCACGGCCGCGTTCTCGACCGGATAGAGCTTGATCGCGCGCATCGCGGCATGGAACGCCAGCATGAACGTTCGGCCGAGGCGGCGGACGGCGGCGTCGGAGCCCGCCTCGTTGCGGTGCGGGTTGGTGTCGGGCTCGCGGGCGGCCGCCGGTGCGGCCGGTGCGGCCGGTGCGGCCGGTGCGGCGCTCACGGGGCGGCTCCGCGGAGGGCTTTGTTCACCGCGTTGCGGACGATCACGTCCTTCTCCTTCAGTTCCTTGGCGGCGCGCTGGAGCGAGACCATCGCGCGCTCGGTCGCGACCCGACCGAGCGCCATCGCGGCGCAGGCCCGGGCCTCGGCGTCCTCGCGCCGGCCAAGGAACCCTCGGGCATTCAGGATCCCGTCGAGCAGCGGAATGCCGGCCTCGCCGCACAGCGCGCCGTAGAGCTCGAACATCGCCATCTTCTCGGTCAGGTCCGCGTCGCGCAGCGATTTGCCCTTGACCGTGGCCTCGACCCGCGGGAGGGCCGGCCGATACGCGCGGGCCGTGAGCGCACGGACGGCGGCGATGCGCACGTCGCGGTCCGCGTCATCGATCGCCCGCTCCAGCCCCTGGAGGGCGCCGGCGGACCCGATCTCCGCCAGGGCCTGGACCGCGGCGAGCCGCATGACCGGATGCGGATCGGCGAGACGCCGAATGATCGGGGTGACCGCCGCCGTGCTCCGGACGGCAGCGGCGCGCTGGATCGCCTCGCGCGCGACGGTCGGATTGCCGCTGCCGATGAGGCGGACGAGCTCCGCGCTGTTGGTCGACGTGAGTCGGGCCGCGGCCGCCTGGAGCAGATCGCGCACCCGCGGATCCTGGAGCCGCGAGATCCACCCGAACACGGTCTCGAGGGCACGCGGCCGAAGCTCGGCGAAGAGGGCCGCGAGGTCCGACTCCGGCGGCAGCTCGACGGAGCTGTCGAGGGACTCGAGGAGCTGCGAGAGCGCATCGGGCTGACTCAGGCGATCGGGGAGTTGGGCCAGCCGGTCGCGCTGGGCCGGCGTCAGCTTCGCCGCCCGGCGCGTGGCGACCCCCACTTCCTGGAGCAGGAAGGCGACAGCCCGCAGCTCGCGGGCGGACAGGAAGTGCACGACGAGCAGGTCGAGGATGCCCGCGACCTCGTCGCGGACGGCCGGCTCGTCCTGCGTCTCGACGATGTCGAGCAGGATCGCCAGCACGTTCTGCCGGAGGTCGCTCGCGTACTCGCGCTCCACCGCGTCCCGGAGATAGGCGATCTCCGCGTCGTCGAGGAAGTAGAGCGTGCTGTCGAAGTCGGCGAGGTTCACGAGTCCCGGTCGGGACTCGGAGAGCTGCTCCTCGGGCCGGGGGGCATCGTTCGGTCCCGGTGGCTCGACGTGGTGCGGCTCGAAGTGCGACGTGATCTCGGCGGCGCCGACCGTCCCCTCGTCGGCCAGCTCCACGTACTTGTAGCGGAGGTAGAGCAGGTCCCGCTCCCAGAGCATGACGAGCATGTCGTCGTCGTCGGGAGCGTTGCGGCGCGCCCGCTGGATGATGTCGAGGAACCCGGTGAGATCATCCTGCTCGAAGCCCTTCTGGATCCGCAGCTCGCGCACGCCATCCTTGTAAAACAGCCAGGGCAGGCTGTCGGCCGTCTTGCCCGGCTCGCGCAGCACCGGTACGCCTTCCCAGAGCAGCTCGCCCTCGGTGACCTGGAGCGCGAAGTCGTCGGTGTACTCCCAGATCGGCGCGAACGACGCACGCAGTACGTCGATCGCGCGGACGTAGGTGGGATTGTTGTGCAGGTAGAGCTGGTGCGCGCGCACACCCTTGAGGAGGAGGCGGAGCATGTCCTCGATCGGCGCGCTCGGGAACGGAAGAGTCGGCGCCTCCTCGTCGGCCTCGGCCGACGTCGCGCCCGCTGCGCCACCCGCTGCGCCACCCGCTGCGCCACCCGACCCGACGCCGCGGGGCGGCGCAACCGCGACACTCGCCCCGTTCACCGCCGGGAAGTCTCCCCGACCGGGGCCGCGCCCGCCGCGCCCGCCCGACCCACTCCGCCCGCCGCCTCACCAGCGCCGAGTCCCAGCGCGCTCACTTGCCCGACGTCCTTGTCGCCACGCCCGCTGACGCAGAGCAGCACCGGCTGGTCGGCCTGCCACCGCCCCGCCTGGGCCGCGACCCAGGCGACCGCGTGGGCCGTCTCGAGCGCAGGGATGATCCCCTCGCTGCGGCTCAGGAGCTCGAACGCGGCGAGTGCCTCGGCGTCGCTCACCGCGACGTAGGTCGCGCGGCCGGAGTCCTTCAGGTACGCGTGCTCGGGACCGACCCCGGGGTAGTCCAGTCCCGCCGAGATCGAATGGGCGGGGTGGACCTGCCCGGCGGCATCCTGGAGCAGGTAGCTGAGCGACCCGTGCAGCACGCCGGGCGTCCCCCGCGTGAGCGACGCCGCGTGGCGATCGGTGTCGAGTCCTTCCCCGCCCGCCTCCACGCCGATCAGCTCCACGGCGCGGTCATCCACGAAGCCCGAGAAGATGCCGATCGCGTTCGAGCCGCCGCCAACGCAGGCGACCACGGTGTGCGGCAGGCGTCCAGCGCGCTCCAGGATCTGGCGCCGCGCCTCCCGCCCGATGACGGATTGGAACTCCCGAACCATCCGCGGATACGGGGCCGGACCAACGACCGACCCGATGATGTAGTGGCTGTCATTGACGTTGGTGACCCAATCGCGGATCGCCTCGGTGGTAGCATCCTTCAGCGTGCGCGTGCCACTGTCGACCGGAGTCACGGTCGCTCCCATGAGCCGCATCCGGTAGACGTTCAGCTCCTGGCGACGCATGTCTTCCGTGCCCATGTACACGACGCACTGAAGGCCGAAACGGGCACAAATCGTCGCCGTCGCGACGCCGTGCTGCCCGGCCCCCGTCTCGGCGATGATCCGCCGCTTCCCCATGCGCCGGGCGAGCACCGCCTGCCCGACGGTGTTGTTGATCTTGTGGGCGCCCGTGTGGTTCAGGTCCTCGCGCTTGAGATAGACGGGGGCACCGGCCAGGGCCGACAGTCGGGGCGCCGTGCTCAGGGGGGACGGTCGCCCCACGTACGTGCCGAGGAGGTCGTCGATCTCGCTGCGGAAGGCGGGATCGGCGAGCGCCTGGGTCAGCGCCTGGTCGAGCGCCTCCAGCGCGGGGATCAGGGTCTCGGGCACGTAGCGGCCGCCGAATATCCCGAACCGATCGTGGGTCGCGAGGGTGCTCATGGACGGGCGACGAAAGGTGATGGCCGAGCGACCGCGCGATCCGCGATCCCGACGGCTTCGATGAAGGCGCGCATGCGGCCGGTGTCCTTGACTCCGGGCGTCCCGACCTCCACACCCGATGAGACGTCGACGACGTCCGGACGGAGCGCGGCGATGGCGGTCCCGACATTCTCGGGCGTGAGCCCGCCAGCGAGGACGAGCCGAGTGGCCCGACTCGGTCGGTCGCGTAGCGCCGCGATCTGGGGCGCCAGCTCGGCCCACGGAAGGACGACGCCGGTCCCGCCGAGCCGCCCCGGACGGACGGCGTCGAGCAGCACCCCGTCGGCGACCCCCCAGAGCCGTGACGTCTCCGGCGGCAGGGTGCCCCCGGTGCACCGGACGACGGCCCAGATCTCGCACTCGATCCGCGCGCGCAGGGCGACGACCGCGCCCGGGTCGGCGGGGCCGTGAAGCTGGAGCACGTCGAGCGCTGCCGTGCGGGCCGCCGCCACCACCGTCGCCGCGTCACCCGCCCCGAAGACTCCGACCCGTCGCGGGCGGTCCGCCTGCCCGGGCGGGCGGCCGATCCCCGCGAAGATCACGGCGGCGTCGGCCGGCGTTCGCGTGCGCGGACCACCCGCAAACACGCATCCCAGGTACGCGGCGCCCAGCGACGCCGCACACTCGGCGTCCGCGGCCCGCGTGAGGCCACAGATCTTGACCGCCGTCATCGGAGTGCTGGGTCGACCCGGCGTCGGCGCGGCACGCCGGCGAGTGCCCCGACGGCAGCCGTCGGGTCCCCGGTGGCCGACAGCGCGGATCCGACCAGCACCGCGTCCGCGCCGGCGACCGCGGCCGCCTCGACGTCGGCGCGGATCGACATGCCGCTTTCCGCGATCGCCACGACGTCGGGCGGGACGAGCGGGATGAGGCGGGTCGCGACGGCGTCGTCGATCACGAGCGTCTCCAGGTCGCGGTTGTTGACGCCGATCACCGACGCCCCGGCCGCGAGCGCGCGGTCCAACTCGCCGGCGTCGCGCACCTCCACCAGCGGCTCGAGCACGAGCCCCCGGGCCGCCGCCACCATCTCGGCGAGCAGCGCGGGCTCGAGCGCCCGGGCAATGAGCAGGGCCGCGGCGGCTCCGAGGCTGCGCGCCTCCACGAGCTGAAGCGGGTCGACGATGAAGTCCTTTCGAAGGACCGGGACCGCGACCCGCGCGGCGACTGCGCGCAAGTCGTCGGCGGTCCCACCGAAGCGCGCCGGCTCCGTCAGCACCGAAATGGCCGCCGCGCCGCCGGCCGCGTAGGCGGCCGCCCGATCGTCGGCGCGGAGCCCGGGGTTGATGTCACCCTTTGATGGCGACCGCCGTTTCACCTCGGCGATGATCGCGACGTCGGACCGCCGGAGGGCCTCCGCAAAGGATGGGGGCCGTCCGGCCGCGGCGACCGCCGCTTCCAGTGCCAGACGGCGCACCCGCAGCTCGGCGGCCCGCGCGCGCGCCGCCGTCAACAGCGCGGCAAGGGTACCGGTCGGCGGCCTCCAGCGGGCAGCTACCGGAACTATGGACTTGGCGCACACGCCGCCCCGCTCCGGCGGATCTGCGTTATGCATGGCGCTGCATTGAGCGGGCTACTTGGCCGTCGAGCGAGGCGGCTTGCCGCGCCTCATTGCTGTCTTGACGGCTTCGCGCCAGTTACCGGCGACTTTGAGCGTTTCCGGCTTTGGCCCTGACTTCCGTTTGGACGTGACCTTTTTCTTACCCATGAGGTATATTTCCGAGGGTTCGAGTCATTTGCGGTCGGCGGGATTCGAACCCGCACTCGCCTGCCAGCGAAATAGATTCCAGGTCTATCGCGTCTACCAGTTCCGCCACGACCGCGCCCGACGTCTCACGACGTTGGGCTTTTTTCTTTTAGCTGATCCTGAGCGGCCTGCGCCCAACGAGTGAAAGCTTTGTGTCGCCTCCGTCTGGTATGAGCACCCCGGTCGTGGATTCGAAAATGTCCCGTGTCCAGCCCAGTTCCTTCGCCAAGTCCGCGGGCCTCTTACGGTAGTCAGCGTAGGCGCGTTGCATCGCCTCACCAAACAGAACGGGTTGCTCTGGCGCCGGTTCCTCTGGCTCCTCTTTTCGCCAACCCCAAACACTGAGCTTCTTGAACCGCAGCCGGTACTCGGCAGCGTCGATGAGCCGGAGCTGATGGGCGCGGTGAAGCATGGCCTGAAGGCTCACCCGCCAGTAACGCTTCATGTCCAGCAGCCCTTCCCAGTCGAGCGCGCGATTCGCCAAAAAGTCAGCGGCGAATGCGTCCCGTGGGAGCAGGAACGCTCCTGCGAAGTAGTCGGCCTCGGTCTCTTTCAGATCGAGCGGCATGGACCGGGCACTAGCGTGTTGGTGTAACACCCCGTGCCCGATCTCATGCGCCAGGCTAAACAGCGTCCGCGACGGGCTGTCCTTTTCCGTATTCAGGACAATTACGCTGTTCTGGCCGAAACGCGAGAACGCGTCGACCTTTTCGGCCGTGCCAATATCGACGTTGAGGATGACAGCGCCGGCATTCTCGGCAACGCTCGCCACGTCACCAATCGGGGCGTCAATTCCCAGCCCCCAATGGTAACGGCACCTCTCAGCGATGCCTTCGACATCACCCAGGGTTTTCGCCGGGAAACTTGGGAAATTGAACGGCGGAAACTCTCCGAAAGTTCGGAGCCGGTCTATGACCATGCCGAACATCGTAGCGCGCGCCAGCACCTGCCGCTTCGTCTTTCCCGACGCCGTGATCCGTCTTCGAAAATTCGACTCGGCCTCCTGAAATTCATCCGTGTGCGCCACATCGAAGTAGGGCTCTTCCACCCTGAGGGTGGCGCAAAGCGCCTCACGAATCTCATCGCTGGGCTGTTTCACTCCGTTTTCGAACGCAGCAATGAGGCTATTGGCCACACTTACCTTATCCGCCAGCTCGCGTTGGGTTAGGCCGTGGAAGCTTCGTGCGACGCGGAGTCGCGCGCCACTGAAGGTCACGCCGGCTTCTCCTTCTCGTTCGGATTCGCCCGCTTCTCCTCGTTGGGCTTGACCGTCGGCTTGGGCAGGACGACTGCGGGTTTTCTGCGGATTGAGCGAACAGACAGGTCGGCTTTCGCGACAGGCGCATCGACGTCACGCGAGCGCGGAATGGCCGCTGAGTTCGTAATGTCGCCCGTTCCCTCGTTCACCTCGACGATCCGAATGTCGAGCGGACGTCCGAGCTTCTTGGTTACGACCTCCAGCCTGTAGATGGCGTCGTACTTCAGGTTTAGATCCGCTAAGAGGTTGAGTTCGCCGGGTGAGCCTAACGCATATCTCTCGGGGATACCGCCTTCCTCAAGCGAGCGATAAATACGGATCGGGAAGCCGTGAATCCTGATTCCGAACTGGGTGTCCAGATGCCCGGCCCAGAGCCAATCACGGTATCCCTCCTCAAGGCTCATCTGGGTCAGCGCATGGACTCGTCGCTTATAGGCGGTACAGCCGGCCACCCAGTTATCGTCCCCCTCTTGGGGTTGAACGTGCTTCGATACCTTCCGCTGGACCTTCCAGATGAGGTCGGCGATCGGGGTGAGGAATTTGGCCGACAACGCCGGGTGAACGCTCGAAGGGTTCCAATCTGTCGCCATTTTGCCGAGTCCGCCTAAAGGGTTCGCGACAATTTCGGGCATTTTGCTCACCAAGTCAAGTCCTGCTCACCAAACGGTGCGCTGCTCACCACTTCTCGGAATTGCGCGCACGCCCAGAATTTTATACTTGACACACGCAAGTGCGCTAAGTATAATAATGTCGTCCTCACGAGGCCATTATGCCGAAGGTTGCTGGTAAGCGAACAGAGCTAGAGTCCCGCGTTCCACTCGCGTGTGCTGATGAGACGGCTGCGGTCTCCTTCATGGAGGAACAACGGTGGGGCGATACCCCGAACTGCCCCCGTTGTGGCGATACCGATGTGGTGGCTCTGAGGGCGCGGGACGGTTCGCGCAACGCACGGTTCCTCTGGCGCTGTCGGGGCTGCAAGCAACAGTACACCGTGCGCGTCGGCACCATCATGGAGGACAGCCCGATCCCGATGCGTCACTGGTGCCTGGCGTTCTATCGTGCATGCAGTTCCAAAAAGGGGGTGAGCGCGGCGCAGATCCAACGCGAGACGGGACTGACCTACAAGTCAGCCCTGTTCATGATGCACCGCATCCGCTGGGCGATGGCCCCAGCGAACGAACAGCGCGAGAAATTGGGGCAGGACGGCGGAATCGTCGAGTTCGACGAGACCTACGTTGGCGGCTGGCCCCGCCGCATTCCGGGGCGAGATGCCACCAAAGGCCCCGCGTACGATTTCAGCAAGCGCAAGACGCCCGTCGTGGCCGGCGTCGAGCGGGGCGGCAACGTGCGCTGCAAGGTGGTCGACCGCGTCACCGGCGACATTCTGCCATACCATGTGCGGGAAATCGTCAGCCGGTCGGCCCACTTGATGACGGACGAGCGTCCGACCTACAAGCCCATTGGGAATGGCCTACGCGAGCCACAATACCGTGCGGCACAAAGACGGCGAGTACGTCCGTCAGGAAGCCGACGTGAAGGTGACGACCAACACCATCGAGGGCTTCTTCGCAGGGCTGAAACGGCAGATTCGCGGCACCCACCATGTCGTGAGTAAGAAGCACTTACACCGGTACGTCAGCGAGGCTGAGTTCAAATACAATACGCGAGGTCTGGATGACGGCGCGCGAACGGTCCTCGCGATTCAGTCTGCCGATCACCGGCGCCTCACCTATCGCGAGCAAACGGGCAAGGCCAAGTGACAGGCGACGTGTGCGCCAAGTCCATAGTTCCGGCAGCTACTTGCACTTCGGGGCCTGTTCGGCTAACGTGGGGTTTCGGATGCTCTTCGGGCCGTTCGGCCCCCGACCGACGACGTACCGAGGTCTGCCATGGCGCTCACGAAGCGGCAACGAGAGATCCTCAGCTTTCTCGGATCGTACACCGAGTCCAACGGGTACGCGCCGAGCTTCGAGGAGATCGCCGCGCAGTTCAACTATAACTCGCTGGCGACGGTGCACGAGCACCTCTCCAACCTCGAGCGAAAGGGGTACATCCGGCGAAGCTACAACGAGAGCCGGGCGATCGAGATCCTCCCCTCCGATGCGTACCCACGCGCCGTGGGGCTGCCGTTGTTCGGCACTGTGGCGGCCGGGGCGCCGATCGAGGCGGTCGAGTCCAACGAGACGGTGACGGTGCCGGAGGAGTTCGTGCGCCGCGATGGCGGGCACTACGTCCTGCGCGTCCGCGGGAATTCGATGATCGATGAGCAGATCCGGGATGGCGACTACGTCGTCGTGCACGAGCGGCGGGCCGCCGACAACGGGGAGATGGTGATCGCCCTCCTGAACGGCAGCGGAGCGACGGTCAAGCGCCTCTACCGCGAGCGCGACGGCCGGATCCGGCTGCAACCGGCAAACGAGACCATGGCTCCCCTCTACGTGCACGAGCGGGATGTGGCGATCCAGGGCGTCGTGGTGGGGGTGTTGCGGAAGTACTGACGGCCGGCTACCCGCCGACCAGGGCCGCGGCGTAGGCGTCCTGCATCCGCCGGAGCGCGGCAAGTCCGTCACCGCGGGCGAGCACGTCGACGGCGAGCCGCACCGCCGCCTCGTAGGTCGGCACCCGTCCCGACACGTAGATCGCCGCCGCCGCATTGAGGCCGACGGCGTGCCGGGCACCCGGTGGCCCGCCGCCCCCGAGCACCTCGAGCGCGAGCCGTGCGTTCGTCGCCGGGTCGCCGCACTGGAGATCATCGGCGGTGGCCCCGGCCAGCCCCACCGCGGCGGGATCGATCGTCCATCGCTGCTCCCCGGGGGCCGTCCCTGCCCGCACCTCGACGACCTGCGTCGGGCCGATCGGCGAAATCTCGTCCATGCCGGGCTCGCCGTGGACGACGAGCGCATGGACGGCTCCGAGCTCGCGGAGCGCCGCCGCGACGATCGTCAGCCGCCCCGGATCGGCGACGCCAATCACCTGGCGGCTCGCGCCAGCCGGGTTGGCGAGCGGCCCGACGAGATTCATGAGCGTGGGCACGCCCAGCTCGCCGCGGACCGGCGCAACGTGGCGCATGGCCGGATGCATGAGCGGCGCGAACATGAAGACGATGCCGGCCTCGGCGAGCACGCGCGCGAGGACCGGTACCGGAGCGTCGAGCGGGACGCCAAGGGCCTCGAGCACGTCAGCGCTGCCGCATCGGGACGTGTACGACCGGTTGCCGTGCTTGGCGATGCGCACGCCGGCGCCGGCCGCGACGAAGGCCGCGACGGTGGAGATGTTGAACGTGGGAACCCGGCCGCCGCCGGTGCCGCAGGTATCCACCAGGTCCTCGGGATGGTCGGCGGGGAGCGGCCGCATGGCCCGGCGGAGCGCCCGCACCACGCCGGCCAGCTCGTCGGCCGTTTCGCCGCGGGCGCGGAGCCCGAGCAGAAGTCCACCGACCTGCGCCGGCGTGGCCTCGCCGCGCATGATGGCGTCGAAGGCGCCGCCGACCTCGCCGTCGGAGAGGCGCTCGCCATCGGCCACGGCCTGGAGCGCCCGGCGAAGCGCCGGCCCGATCACGCCGCTTGCATGTGCAGGAGCAATCGGTCGGCGAGCGCGGCGTGCGACACGACGAGCGAGATCACGAGGCCGAGCAGGCGAACGCGCTCGACATCCTCCTCGACGAACACGCCGCGTTGGGCGCGGTTGGTGAGATTCACGACCCCGACAAGCTCGTTGTGGTACACCAGGGGAAAGCTGATGAACGAGCCGGTTGTGAAATACTGGTCTCGCAGCAAGGGATGGCTCTGGGCGTCGGCGACGTCCTGGACCAACAGCGGCTCGCGCGATGCCGCGACCCGGCCCGACACCCCGTCTCCGATCGCGATGCGCGAGCCCTCGACAATGTGCGGCGCAAGCCCCCGCGCGGCGGCCAGATAGAGGTACCCCGGCTCCGGTGCCCGCAACATAAGGGAACACCGCTGCGCCTGCATGTCGTTGCCGACGAGCGCGAGCAGCCCGTCGACGAGTTGACGGGGGTCGGTCGCCTGGGCGTCCAGGGTCAGGACCTTGTCGATGAGGTACAGCGTCCGTGTCTTTTGCCGCAGCGTCTCGCTCCGGCGGTGCAGCTCGACGTGCGACTGTTGGAGCTGGCCGACGGCGGCGGTCACCTGCTGCTCGACGGCGTCGGCACGGCGGAGGGCCCGGCGCGCATCCTCGGCCGCGCGCGCCGCTTCCCGCTCGAGGGCCACGATCTGCGCGGGGTCCGCCCCGCCGTGCCGTGACGGCCCCGGCGGACCCACTTCGCCTCGGGCCTGCACCAGTTGTTGCTCGAGCGCGGCCAGCTTCTTCACGTACTCGCCGTGCACCCGCTGCGTCACATCCTCGAGCGTGCGGACCGCCTCCTCGCGTGCCTCGCGCTCGGCGAACCGGGCGAACCCGAGCTCGAACAGGGCCGCGGACGGCGCGAACCGCTCGGCGGCGCGGGTGCCAAAGATCTTCTTCGGCTCGTAGAGCGCGATGATCGCCGCCAGGTGCCCATCGAAGCGTAGCCCGCGCAACGCGAGCTGCCCGTCGGGGATCGACGGCAGCCCGAGCAGGCGGGCGTACTGGGCCGATTGGTCGCCGACGTCGACGAGCTGGCCGCCGCGTGAGACCGCCTGGCGAATCGGGCCCGGGAGGTGATCGAACGTGGTCTCCACGGGTGCCCGCACCACACGTCCGCCCGCGGGAGTGAGCCGGTCGACGAGCATCTGCCGGCGACCATCGTACCGCAGCACGACCATGACGGCCGACCGGTCCACCTCGGCCAGTGCCTCGCCGAGTGCGACCAGCGCGGCGTCGAACGTGGGGGCCGCGGCGAGCGCGTGCGCGAGGGAGCCGAGGGTCCGAGGGGGCATGCGGGACCAGCTGGAGCAGTCGGAGGCGACGAAGTGAGGCAGGCCCGGGGCGAGGGACGGGCGTGCCGGTTCCCGGTAAAGACGAGAGTGCTTCCGCAGCGTGACGCGGAGCCGGCCCGTGCCGTGCCGCGGCGCGCCTCCACATCCGACCACCGAGTCGTACATCGTGCTCTCCCAACCAGTTCCCGCACCGGGCGAACCGCCACAATTCTTGACAGCGTTTCGGCGACGGGTAGTTTCCGCGTGATGCCGGAGCGCACGGTCCAGCTCGTCCTTCACTATGACGGGGGCGGGTTTGCCGGGTGGCAGCGACAGCCCGATGCGCGCACCGTGCAGGGCGTCGTCGAGGAGACGCTGGGTCGGCTGTTCGCCGGGCCGACGCGGGCGGTCGGTGCCGGACGGACGGATGCAGGGGTTCACGCGCGCGGACAGGCCGTGGGCGCGGTCGTCCCCGAGAAGTGGACGCCCGAGAAGCTGCGCCGAGCGGTGAATGCGTTGCTCCCGGAGGACATCTGGGTGGCGGCCACCTATGAGATGCGGCCAGAGTTTCACGCCCGCTACAGCGCGCTCTCCCGTCGATACAGCTACCGCGTCGGCACCGATGACGCCGCACACTCGCCCTTCCGCGCCCCGTGGGAGTGGGCCGTGCGGCATGGGCTCGACCGAGCGCTCCTCGACCGGTCCGCCAGCGCGCTCCCGGGAGACCACTGTTTCCGCGCCTACGCCGTGCGCGGGACCGCGCCAAGCGATGATCCGCACCGATGCACGGTGATCGCCGCCCGCTGGGATGATCGGGCGGGCGGATTGACCTTCGAGATCGAGGCGAATCGGTTCCTGCACCACATGGTGCGCTTCCTGGTGGGCACGATGGTGGAGGTCGCGGCGGGCAAGCGGGACCCGTGCACCGTCATGCGGCTGCTCGACGCGCCGGACAACAGCGAGGTGTCGCCGCCAGCGCCGGCACACGGACTGGTGCTCGAGGCCGTCCGGTATCCGCCCGAGCTGTATCTGTCGGCCGCGTGACAGGCCCGAGGGCAGGCCCGAGGGCAGGCCCGGGGGCAGGCCTGACGACCCGGTGGCGCCCGGAGGCGCGCGGCGCCCGGGGTGTGTAGCTTCGGGCATTTCCGAGACGCCGGCGTTCGGCTCCGAGGCTTCCTCGCGGCTGTGCGACGGCGCTGTTCACGAGTGACGCGCCTAACCTTCGGGCGGACGCAATGAAGATCTTCTTGACGACCGGTTCCGTCGACGACGTCGTGTGGGGAACCGAGACCGGCCTGATCGACGGCGTCGTCACGACTCCGACGTCGCTCCAGTCCGCGGGCGAGGATGGCGACGAGCGCGACGTGCTGGAGCGCATCTGCCGCGCGACCCCACTGCCGGTGTGCGCGTCGGTGGCGTCGGTCACCTCGGAGGACATCTACCGCGACGGCCGGGAGCTGGCGAGGATCTCCGATCAGATCGTCGTGCAGGTGCCGCTGCTCGAGGAAGCGGTCACGGCCGTCCGGCGACTGCGTGCCGATGGCGTGCGGGTGGCCGCGACCCTCGTGTACACGGCGGCACAGGCGCTGCTCGCGGCCAAGGCCGGGGCCTTCATGGTGCAGATCCCCGTCAGCCATCTTGACGCCGTCGGGCTGGACGGGGGCGAGACGGTCCGCGACATCAGCGCCGTGCTGCTCGGACAGGCGATGGAGTGCGACGTGCTCGCCGCCCTGCCGAGCAACCCGGTACAGTTCGCGCGCGCGGCGCGGGGCGGCGCCGACGGCGCCGTCGTGACGCTCCCGGTGCTCAAGAGCCTCCTCCTCCATCCGCTCACCGACCGCGGCGTCGACCAGTTCCTGCGGGAGCTCAGTGCCCACCGCCGCCCACGGCAGGCCGTTTAATTCCACGTATGCAGAGACAGGTCCGATCGCTGATCGAGGTGCTCGTGGCGGCGACCATCGCGGGATCGGTCGTCGCCTGCGGTGGCCGCTCCGGGGCGCCCGTGGCCTCGGCAGCCGAGACGGCGGCGGTCGAGGCGGCCGGCGCCACCGCGGCCGATGCCGGCCAGACCGCGGACACGATCCTCCCGCAGGCCGTCCCACAGCCGGTCTCGCGGGCCGTCTCGCAACCGGACACGGTGGCGACCCGGAGCGGCGCGGCCGCGCGTGCCGGGCTGGGCCTCCGGCGGACACGGATCACGGAGGCGGTGGCGCGGGTCTCCCCGGCCGTCGTCACCGTGCAGACCGAAGCGGTGGCTCCGTCCGACCCTTTCGACTCGTTCTTCGGCGGCCGCAGCGACCGGACGACGCAGGGACTCGGGTCCGGCTTCATCGTGCGGGCGGACGGGGTCATCGTCACCAACGCGCACGTCGTGAGCGGCGCGACGACCGTCAATGTCGCGTCGCGTGACGGCACGACGTACCCCGCGAAGATCGTCGGCGTCGACGAAGTCAACGATCTGGCGGTGCTCCGGATCAACGCCCAGCACCTGCCGGTGGCACCACTCGGGAACTCGGATGATCTGCTGATCGGCGAATGGGCGATCGCCATCGGCAACCCCTACGGCTTCTTCCTCGGCAACACGGAGCCGAGCGTCACCGCCGGCGTGATCAGCGGCACGGGACGGAATCTCGTGGGCCAGGCCGAGGGCGGCGGCGTGTACGTGGACATGATTCAGACCGACGCCTCGATCAACCCCGGCAACTCGGGTGGGCCGCTGGTCAACGCGCTCGGCGAGGTGATCGGCGTCAACAGCTCCATCTACACGCCGTCGGGCGGCTCGGTGGGTCTCGGGTTCGCCATCCCGGTGAACCGGGTGAAGCGAGTGATCGAGGATCTGCTCGCCCACGGCGCCGTGCGCCGGCCGTGGATCGGTGTGCAGCTCAAGCTGCCGGACACGCCCAATCCGCGCGACATGCTGACTGGCGGGGTGGTCGTTCGGACCGTGGTGCCGGGCTCGCCGGCCGCGCGTGCCGGCGTCCACCCGGGGGACGTGATCCTCCAGTCCCGCGGTCGCCCGCTGCACAACCCATACGACTGGGAAGCCGAGCTGCTCGACCTCCGGGTCGGGGAATCGGTCCCTCTGGTCGTCAAGCGCGGTGCGCGCACCTTCACCGACACCGTGCAGGTGGCCGATCTGCCGGACGTCACGGCGCCCAAGGTGGAGGTCCTCAAGGAGCTGCAACTCGTGACGGTGACGCCGGCGATCCGCGCCGAGCGCGGCATCCGGAGCACTCACGGGGCGGTGATCTACAGCGTGACGCCGCGCGTCTCCGACGACCTCGGGATCCGCGCCGGCGACGTGATCCTCCAGGTCAACCGCACGCCGATCACCTCCGCCGATCAGGCGGCGCGGGCGCTGAACTACTATGCCAACCGTGGGACCATCCGGATGTACTTCGAGCACAACGGGCAGGTCTTCACGACGGACTTCAGCGTTCAATGACACCGCAGGGCGGGACCGAGGCGGACCAGCCGAGCGATCGCTCGACCGATCCGCTCGGCCGCTATGCCTCGCCGTTGGCGGAGCGGTACGCGTCGGAGGAGATGCTCGCGCTCTGGTCGCCGCGGACCCGCCACGGCCTCTGGCGGCGCATCTGGCTGGCGCTCGCCGAGGCGGAGCGCGCGCTCGGCGCCGACGTCCCGGCGGACGCGGTCGAGGCCATGCGCGCGCACGTGGACGACATCGACTTTGCGGCGGTACGACGGTACGAGCGGCGGTTTCGCCACGATGTGATGGCCCACGTGCACGCGTTCGCCGACGCGGCCCCGGCCGCGCGCCGGGTGATTCACCTGGGGGCGACGAGCGCCGACATCACCGACAACGCCGACCTCGTCCAGATGCGCGACGCGCTCGGGATCCTGCGCCGGGAGATCGTGCACGTTCTCCGCCTCCTGGCGAGGTTCGCCCATCAGTGGCGCGCCGAGCCGGCGCTCGCCTACACGCACCTCCAACCGGCGCAGCTCACGACCGTCGGGAAGCGGGCGACGCTCTGGATGCAGGACCTGCTCATCGATCTCGGGGACCTGGACCATTGTGTCGCGACCCTGCCCTTCCGCGGCATCAAGGGAACGACCGGCACACAGGGCAGCTATCTGGCGCTGTTCCGGGGGGACCACGCGCGCGTACGCGAGCTCGATCGTCGGGTCACGCAGGCGATGGGCTTCGACACCAGCCAGCCGGTGACCGGGCAGACGTACTCGCGGAAGACCGACGCCCGCGTGCTGGCGGTGGTCGCCGGGATCACGGCCAGCGCGGCCAAGTTCAGCGGCGACATCCGCCTCCTCCAGGCGTTCGGGGAGATGGAGGAGCCGTTCGAGGAGGAGCAGGTCGGGTCGTCGGCGATGGCCTACAAGCGGAACCCCATGCGGGCCGAGCGGATCGCCGCGCTCGCCCGGTTCACCCAGTCGCTCGAGCCCAATGCCAACCAGACGCACAGCGTGCAGTATTTCGAGCGCACCCTGGACGACAGCGCCAACCGGCGGCTCGTCCTGCCGGAGAGCTTTCTGGCGGCCGACGCCATCCTCCTCCTCATGGCCAACATCGCCGGCGGGCTCGAGGTGCACCCGGCACGCATTCGTCAGCGCATCGACGCGGAGCTGCCGTTCATGGCGACCGAGGAGCTGATCGTGGAGGCCGTCCGGGCGGGTGGCGACCGACAGGCAGCGCACGAGACGATCCGCCGCCACAGCATCGCTGCGGCCCGGGCGCTCAAGGATGGCGCCGCGCGGAACGACCTGCTGGACCGCCTCGCGGCCGACCCCGACTTTCCGGCCGACGCCGCCGCGATCCGGCGGACGCTCGAGCCGTCGCGGTTCATCGGGCGCGCGGCGGAGCAAGTGGACGAGTTCCTCGACGAAGTCGTCGCGCCGATCCTCGCCACCCGCGAGGAGCCGATGATCGACGCGCGGGCGGGGGTGCGCGTATGACGGCGACGGGAGGCACGGCCGCCGGGGCAGTCGCGGGCGGCATTCGGGAGACACATCTGCCGCTGCCCCGCGTTCGCCAGGGGAAAGTACGGGACGTCTACGACGTGGACGGCGAGCGGTTGCTCCTCGTCGCCAGCGACCGGGTGAGTGCGTTCGACGTGGTGATGCGCGAGCCGGTGCCCTACAAGGGCGCCGTACTGACCCAGCTCACCGTGTGGTGGCTCCGTCAGCTCGAGCGCGACGTCGCGCACCACCTCATCACGGCGGATCCGGACGCGATCGTGGCGGCGGTGCCGGCACTCGCCCCGGCGCGTGCGCTCCTGGTCGGTCGGGCCATGCTCGTTCGGCGCACGAGCGTGTTCCCGATCGAATGCGTGGTCCGCGGGTACCTCTCCGGCTCGGCCTGGAAGGAGTACCAGGCGGGGCTTCCGGTCGCGGGGCACCGGCTCCCGGCGGGGCTCCAGGAGAGCAGCCGCCTCGATCCGCCACTCTTCACGCCGGCGACCAAGGCCGAGCAGGGTCATGACGAGAACATCACCGTCGGGGAGATGGCAGCCCGGATCGGCGCGCGGCCGGCGGCCGAGCTGGAGCGGCTGACGAAGCTGGTGTACGGGCGCGGTCGGGAGCTGGCCGCCGCGCGGGGCATTCTGATCGCCGACACGAAGCTCGAGTTCGGGACGGTCGCCGGGAGCGGGGAGATCCTGCTCGCCGACGAGGTCCTGACGCCGGACAGCTCGCGCTTCTGGCCGGCCGACGGGTACGCGCCCGGCCGTGCGCAGCAGAGCTTCGACAAGCAGCCGCTCCGCGACTACCTCGATGCTGAACGGCGGGCGCGGCGTTGGAACGGCGATGCGCCGGCGCCGCCCCTTCCGCCGGCGGTGGTGGCGGCGACCAGCGCCCGCTACCTCGACGCCTACCGGCGGCTCACGGGCGCGGCCCTCGACCCCGCGCACGGCGGGCCCGAGCGCCTGTGAGCTTCGCGCGCGAGGGATACGTGTTCATCGTCAGCGCCGTCGTCCTCACGGCGGCGGTGATGGCGACCGCGTTGGCGCGGCGATCGTGGCCGCTCTGGGTGGCCGCGTTCGCGCTCGCGCTCCTGACGCTCTGGATCGCGTACTTCTTTCGGGACCCGGAGCGGATCGGCGAGCGGGGCGGCCGGCTCGTGATCGCACCGGCCGACGGGCGGATCGTCATGATCGCCCAGGTAGAGGAGCCCGCGTTCCTCCGCGGCGCCGCCTGCCGGATCTCGATCTTCATGAACGTCTTCGATGTGCACGTGAACCGGTACCCGGTCGCCGGCGTCGTCCGCTACCTGCACTACAATCCGGGCAAGTTTCTCAACGCCGCGGTGGAGAAGTCGAGCCTCGAGAACGAGCAGCGATCGGTGGGCGTGGACACGGGATCCCAGCGGGTGCTGGTGCGGCAGATCGCGGGGCTCATCGCGCGACGGATCGTGACTTACAGCCGACTGGAAGACCCGGTGGACCAGGGCGAGCGGATGGGGCTCATTCGCTTCGGCTCCCGGGTCGACGTCTTCCTCGATCCGGCGTCGCGGGTGCGCGTCGCGGTGGGGCAGCGCGTGCAGGCGGGCGTGACGGTGCTCGCCGAGCTGCCGGCATGATCGCCCGGCGCCTGCGACACTCGGACGTCCGCCGGGCGGCGCCCGCGCTCCCCAACGGGTTTACCCTGGGGAACCTGTTCTTCGGTATCTTCGCGATCGTGTCGGCGTCCCGCGGACAGTTCGCGAACGCCGTGCTGTACATCGTGCTGGGCGGCGTCTGCGACAGCTTCGACGGCCGGATCGCTCGCGCCACCGGGACCGGCAGCCGATTCGGGATCGAGCTGGACTCGCTCGTCGACGCGATCTCGTTCGGCCTGGCGCCGGCCATGATCATCTACTACTCGGTGCTCGACCGGGAGGGCGGCGCGTGGTGGCTCCTGGTCTTCCTCTTCACGGCCTGCGCCGTGATCCGGCTCGCACGCTTCAACGTCACCCAGGGCGGCGTCGCCAAGCGGTTCTTCCAGGGGTTGCCCAGCCCGGCCGCCGGGGGCACCCTGGCGACCTACTACTGGTTCAGCCAGAGCCGCTTCTACAACCAGGCCGCGGTCGCCGATCTGCCCTGGCCGGACATGATGAAGGTGCTCATGGGGGCGTTGGCGATCCTCATGATCTCCAACGTGCGCTACCCGGCGTTCCCGAAGATCGGGATCCGGAACTGGAGCGGTATCGGGGGCCTGATAGTCGTCCTGGGCTCGATTTGCGGTATATTCCTCTATGGCCGCGAGTTCTTCTTCCCTGCCGGCATGGCGTACGTGTTGTACGGCCTCACCAAGACCTTCGTGCTCGGCCTCATCGACCGCATCCCTACCGGGGCCGGGATGGACGACGAGCGCGGTGACGAGGAGGAGGATACGCTCGCCACTCGCCGCGGCCGAGACCTGGTGGTCGGCCGCCGGCGTCGTCAGCGGCGGCGCCACCGGGCGAACCCGACCCCCGGCGCCGGCATTCGGCCCGTGGGTGGCGAGGACCCGCGCGGCGGGTGAGGCCCGGCGCCAGGCGCGTGGTCGCGTGTCGCCCCGCGTGGTGCGGCCGGTGAGGGATCGATGAGTCGGTATCGCGTTGCGGTTCACATCATCCCGCGCGAGGGCATCCTGGATCCCCAGGGGCACGCCGTCGCCGACGCCCTGCGGACGCTCGGATTCCCGGGCGTGCAGGATGTGCGGGTCGGCCGTCACGTGGTTGTCGAGACCGACGCGGACACCGCCGAGGCAGCCCGCACGGAGACGCGGGCCATGTGCGAGCGGCTCCTGGCCAACCCGGTGATCGAAGATTTCGAGATCGCCTCCATCACCCGATCCTGATCCGACAGCCATGCGATTCGGCATCGTGTCCTTCCCCGGCTCCAACTGCGACACCGACGCGTACCACGCGGTCGCCGACGCGCTCGGAGAAGAGGCGGTCATGCTCTGGCACAAGTCGCATGATCTCGCGGGCGTGGACGTCGTGATCCTGCCCGGAGGGTTCGCCTACGGCGACTATCTGCGCGCGGGGGCGATCGCCCGCTTCAGCCCGATCATGCGCGAGGTCGTGGCCTACGCCCAGCGGGGCGGGCGGGTCCTCGCCATCTGCAACGGCTTCCAGATCGCGTGCGAGGCCGGGCTGCTGCCCGGCGCGTTCGTGCGCAACGTCAGCCAGTCGTTCATCTGCGAGCCGGTCCCCCTGCGAGTCGAGACGACGGAGACGGCGTTCACGAATGCGTATGCGCGGGGCCAGGTGGTTCGCATCCCGATCGCGCACGGCGAGGGTCGCTACGTCGCGAGCCCCGCCGAGCTGGACGCGCTCGAGGATGCGGAGCGAGTCGTCTTCCGCTACGTGAATGCCGCCGGAGAGCCGACGGCCGACGGCAATCCGAACGGAGCCGCTCGGAACATTGCGGGCATCATCAACGCGGCGGGCAACGTCCTGGGGATCATGCCGCATCCGGAGCGTGCCGTCGACGCGACCGTCGGCGGGGTCGATGGCCTGGCGCTGTTCGAGTCTTTGGTCGCGCGCGTCGCTGCCTGACGCGCGCCACAGGGGAGGCGAGCGATGACGAAGGCGACATGGGCACGGATCGGCGCCGCACCACTCGGGGGGCTGGCGCTCGTGGCACTGGCGTCGGTGGCGACCCCGACATCGGGGCGGGCGCAGAGCGTGGCCTCGATCGACCCCGGGATGACCCGCGAGCAGGTCGTCGCGCGCCTGGGCGAGCCGAGCGCCGAGAGTCACCGCGGCTCGTTCACGTACCTGTTCTACGACAACGGGTGCGGCCCGACGTGCGGCACCGACGACGTGGTCGTGCTCGAGCGGAACACCGTCACCGACGCGATCTTCCGCTCGCCCAAGCGCACATTCACCGGCACGAGCGCCGCGCCGGAGGCGCTGGCCCCGGTCTCGACGGCCCGCTTCGCGCCCGCACCGATCCGCGCCGCCTCGGCCGACGATAGCGCGCACCGCGGCGGCATCGTGTTCATGGAGCCGCGCGCACCGCGCCGCCCGCCGCGTTATGAGCGGATCGTGCCCAATCGTGCCGATTCGGCCCGGCTCGCCGCGGGGCACGCGGCGCCGGCGCCGGCCGACTCGGCGGCCGCCCCCCACCGACGGTGACGACGCGGTCCACCACGGTCGTCCCGCGGCCCGGCGATCCGAGCATCACGCCGGCGCTCGTCGCCGAGCACGGACTCACGCCGGAGGAGTACGCCCGACTGGTGGCCATGCTCGGCCGCGAGCCGACGTTCACCGAGCTCGGGATCGTGAGCGCGCTCTGGAACGAGCACTGCTCGTACAAGCACTCGCGGCCGCTCCTCCGGACGCTCCCGACGACCGCGCCGTACGTGCTCCAGGGACCGGGCGAGAACGCCGGGGTGATCGCCGTCGGTGACGGGCTCGCGGTCGCGTTCAAGATCGAGTCCCACAACCATCCGTCCGCGGTCGAGCCCTACCAGGGCGCGGCGACCGGCGTCGGCGGCATCCTGCGGGACGTCTTCACCATGGGCGCACGGCCGATCGCGACGCTCGACTCGCTCCGCTTCGGCTCGCTCGACAGCGCTCGCGTGCGCTACCTGTTCGCCGGCGTGGTGCGCGGCGTCGGTGACTACGGCAACTGCGTCGGGATCCCGACCGTGGCGGGCGAGGTCGTCTTCGATCCTGCGTACACCGGCAATCCGCTCGTCAACGCCATGTGCGTCGGGGTCATGCGGGAGGACGAGCTGATCCGCGCCCGCGCCGAGGGGATCGGGAACCCGATCATCGCCGTCGGGGCCCGCACCGGCCGCGACGGCATCCACGGGGCGTCGTTCGCCTCCGAGGATCTGTCCGCGGCGAGCGATGCCAAGCGGCCGCGCGTTCAGGTGGGGGACCCGTTTACCGAGAAGCTGCTCCTGGAAGCGAGCCTGGAGCTCATCCGAAGCGGGCACATTGTCGCGATCCAGGACATGGGAGCGGCGGGACTGACGTCGTCGTCGGCGGAGATGGCGGCCAGGGGCGACGTGGGCGTCACCATCGACGTGACCAGGGTTCCCGTGCGGGAGGTCGGCATGACTCCCTACGAGATCCTGCTCAGTGAGTCCCAGGAGCGGATGCTCGTCGTGGCGCGCCGCGGGCGCGAGGACGACGTGCGGGCGATCCTGGAGAAGTGGGATCTGACGGCGGCCGTCGTGGGCGAAGTCATCGCCGAGCCGGTCTACCGCGTGACCGAGGGGGATCGGGTGGTCGCCGAGTTTCCCGGGTCCCGACTGGTCACCGACTGCCCGACCTATACACCCGCGGCACGCGAGGACCCCGCGATCCGGGCCGCTCGCGAGCGCGACGTCTCGACGGTCCCGCCCAAGCCGGAGGAGCGCGACCCGGCGTGGACGCTCGAGACGCTGCTGGCCTCGCCGACGATCGCGAGCAAGGCATGGGTCACGCGGCAGTACGATACGTCGGTCCGGACGAGCACCGTCGTCGGCCCCGGAGCCGGCGACGCGGCCGTGGTGCGCCTGCGCGGCAGCCACCGAGCGCTCGGGCTCAAGACGGACGGAAACGGCCGCTACGCCTATCTCGACCCGCGGACGGGCGGCCGGATCGCCGTCGCCGAGGCGGCCCGCAATGTCGCCTGCGTGGGTGCGCGGCCGATGGCGATCACCAACTGCCTCAACTTCGGCAATCCGACCCGGCCCGAGGTCTATCACCAGTTGCGCGAGGTGATCGCCGGCATCGGAGAGGCCTGCCGCGCCCTCGGCACGCCGGTCACCGGCGGGAACGTCTCGCTGTACAACGAGAGCCCGTCGGGGTCGGTGTATCCGACGCCGGTGATCGGGATGGTGGGCCTGGTCGAGACGCTCGATCACGTGACCCGCTCGGCCTTCCCCGCCGACGCCGCGGCGGCGATCGTGCTCCTCGGCAGCCCGACGGCCGAGCTGGGCGGCAGCGAGTACCTGGCGCACATCCACGCCCTGGTGGCCGGCGCTCCGCCGGCGTGCGACCTGGCGCGGGAGCGGGGGGTCATCGACGCCCTCCTGTCCGCGATCCGCGCCGGCGTCGTGCGCTCCGCCCATGACGCGAGCGACGGCGGACTCGCCGTCGCGCTCGCGGAGTGCTGCATCGGCGACCGCGAGCACATGGTCGGGGCCGCGGTCGATCTCTCGGCGTGGGAGACGCTGCCACTGCGCGCGCTCCTGTTCGGTGAGGCGCAAGGGCGGGTGCTCGTCGCCACGTCCGAGCCGGCGGCCGTCATCCAGGCTGCGCGCGAGCGCGGCGTGCCGGCGCGGCAGATCGGCACCACCGACCCGGGTGGCCGCGACCTGCGGATCAGTGTGGGGACGACACACGTCCGCGCGCGGCTCGACCGCCTGGCCGACCGCTACTACGGCGCGATCCCTCGGATCATGGCCGGGTCGCCGGCGATCATCCGGGCGCAGGAAGAGCCGACGGCCGCGGGATCACTCGTGTAGAGGCGGGACACGCTACGTTTCTCCTTTCGACGGTTTCGGACACATGTGCGGCATAGTCGGCGTTCGCGGACACCCCCAGGCCGCGGAGCTCACGCGATTGGGACTCTACTCCCTCCAGCACCGCGGCCAGGAGTCCGCCGGCGTGGTGGTCGTGGATGACACCGGGCGTGCGCGCGCGAAGCGCGTCCTCGGCCTGATCTCGGATGGGCTCGATGAGGGGGCGCTGACCGAGATCGCCGGGCGGATGGCGATCGGGCACACCCGCTACAGCACGACCGGCTCGACGACGATCGAGAACGCACAGCCCGCGCTGGCGCAATTCCGCGGCGGCCATATCGCGCTCGCCCACAACGGCAATCTGACGAACGCGAGCGAGCTGCGGATCGCGCTCGAGGACCGTGGGTCGATCTTCAGCTCGACCATGGACTCCGAGGTCCTCGTGCACCGGCTCGCGATCTCGTCCGCGGAGCAGCCGGCCGACAAGCTCGCCGACGCCCTCGACGGCGTCGAGGGAGCGTACTGCCTGTTGGTGGTCCTCGGGGACACGCTGCTCGCAGCCCGCGACCCGCGCGGCTGGCGCCCGCTCGTGATCGGCACGCTCGACGGGGCGAGCGTCGTCGCGTCGGAGACCTGTGCGCTCGACATCATGGGCGCGCGGTACGAGCGGGAGGTCCAGCCGGGCGAGATCCTCGCCATCGGACCGTCCGAGGTGCGCTCGACGTTCCCGCTCCCCCGCCGGGCGCTCCACCGCTGCGTCTTCGAGCACGTGTACTTCTCACGGCCGGACAGCATCGTGTTCGGCGGGTCGGTGGAGGCCGCCCGGCGGGCGCTCGGGCGCCAACTGGCGCGCGAATGCCCGGCCCCGGGCGCGGAGCTGGTGTTCAGCGTCCCGGACTCCTCGAACTCCGCCGCGCTGGGGTTCGCCCAGGAGTCGGGGCTGCCGTTCGAGTTCGCGCTCATCCGCAACCACTACGTCGGGCGGACGTTCATCCAGCCGACGCAGGCCGGCCGCGATGCCAAGGTCAAGGTCAAGTACAACGCCGTCCGCGAGCTGCTCGACGGAAAGAGTGTCGTCATGGTGGACGACTCGATCGTGCGCGGGACGACGACGCGCGGCCTCGTGACCATGGTCCGGGCGGCGGGCGCGCGGGAAGTGCACATGCGCGTCAGCTCCGCGCCGATCACGGGCCCCTGCTACTACGGCATTGACACGCCCAACCGGGAAGAGCTGATCGCGGCGAATCTCACCGTCGACCAGATCGCGGCCGACCTGGGGGTCGACTCGCTCGGGTACCTCTCGCTCGACGGCATGCTGGCGTCGGTGCCCGGCGGGCCGGCGGGATTCTGCCACGCGTGTTTCTCCGGTGACTATCCCACGCCGCCGCCGACCGATCCCGACAAGCTCCGGTTCGGGTGTGGCTGCTGAGGTAGCCCACTCCTTGCATCGGAGCGGCGCGCACCGCGCGCCGGGCCGCGTCTCGCCACGACCCTCCGCCTCATGACTGCTCTCCCCGCCCGCGATCGTCTGGTCTACTCGTTCGGCAATGGCCGGGCCGAGGGGACGCGCGACATGCGCGACGTGCTCGGGGGCAAGGGCGCGAACCTGGCCGAGATGACCAATCTCGGTGTGCCGGTGCCCCCAGGCTTCACCATCGCCTGCTCGGCGTGCGTCCACTTCCTCGAGCACGGAGAGCCGCCGGCGGCCGTGCGACCGGCCGTCGAGCGCGCGCTGGCGGAGCTCGAGGGGGCAACCGGCAAGCGGTTCGGGGACGCGGCCGATCCGCTCCTCGTCTCCGTTCGCTCCGGCGCGCCCGTCTCGATGCCGGGGATGATGGAGACGATCCTCAACCTCGGCCTCAACGACCGGACGGTGTTGGGACTCGCCAGTGTGAGCGGCAATGCCCGCTTCGCGTACGACTCGTACCGCCGGTTTCTCCAGATGTACAGCGATGTCGTGCTCGGCGTGCCGATCCATCACTTCGAGGCCCTGCTCACGGCCAAGCGCCTGCTGGCTGGTGCGGCCACCGACGCCGACCTCGACGAGGAGGCACTGCGCAATCTCGTGGAGGAATACAAGGGCCTGGTGCGCCAGGCGACGGGCGCGCAGTTCCCGATGGATCCGGTGACGCAGCTCTGGGGCGCGATCGCCGCCGTCTGGCAGTCGTGGCGACTCAAGAAGGCGGTGGATTACCGGCGGGTGAACGGCATCCCGGACACGCTCGGAACCGGGGTCAACGTGGTCGCGATGGTGTTCGGCAACCTGGGCAACGACTCCGGGACGGGCGTCGCGTTCACGCGGAACCCGTCGACCGGCGAGCGGCGCTTCTACGGCGAGTTCCTCGTCAATGCCCAGGGTGAGGACGTGGTCGCGGGCATCCGGACGCCACTCCCGATCGAGGAGATGGCGGCTCGCCTGCCGGGCGCGTACGCCGAGCTCGAGGAGACCCAACAGCGCCTGGAGCGGCACTTCCGCGACATGCAGGACCTCGAGTTCACCGTCGAGCGCGGGCGGCTGTATCTGCTCCAGACGCGGACGGGGAAGCGGACCGCGGCGGCGGCGCTCCGGATCGCGACCGAGATGGTGGCCGAGGGATTGATCACGGAGCGGGAGGCGGTGACGCGCGTCCCGCCCCAGCAGATCGATCAACTGCTGCACCCGGTGATCGACAGCGCGGTCCGTGCGACGCCGCTCTGCCGAGGACTGCCGGCGAGTCCCGGAGCGGCGAGCGGGATCGCCGTCTTCGACCCGGATGTCGCCGAGCGCCGGGCCGGAAGCGGAGACGCGGTCGTGCTGGTGCGCGAGGAGACCACCCCCGAGGACTTCCATGGCATCGTCGCGGCGCGGGCGGTCGTCACCGCCCGCGGCGGGATGACCAGCCACGCCGCGGTGGTCGCCCGCGGGATGGGCAAGTGCGCGGTCGTCGGATGCAAGGACCTGCGGATCGATGGCGCGCACCGCCGATTCCACGTCGACGGCACGACGGTGCAGGAAGGCGAGTGGCTCACGGTCGACGGGGCGAGCGGTGCCGTATACGGCGGCGAGCTGCCGACCGTGCCGAGCGAGGTGATGCGCGTCATCGGCGGCACGCTGCGGTCGGCCGAAGCACCGCTCTACCAGGCGTTCGCGCGCGTGCTCGGGTGGGCGGACGAGGTCCGCCGGCTACGGGTCCGCGCGAACGCCGATACGCCGCGAGACGCCCGCGTCGCCCGCGGCTTCGGGGCAGAGGGCATCGGCCTCTGCCGGACGGAGCACATGTTCTTCGAGGGGGACCGCATCACGGCGATGCGGGAGATGATCGTGGCGCGCGATGTCGCCGGCCGGCGTCGGGCCCTGGCCAAGCTGCTGCCCATGCAGCGAGCCGACTTCGAGGGGATCTTCGAGGCGATGGACGGCTACCCGGTGACGATCCGGCTGCTCGATCCCCCGTTGCACGAGTTCCTCCCGCACGGCGGGGAGGAGAGCCGCCACCTGGCGGAGACCCTGCGGCTCTCGCGGGACGAGCTGGCGCGGATCGTCGACGGTCTCCGCGAGGTCAACCCGATGCTCGGGCACCGGGGGTGCCGCCTCGGCGTCACCTACCCCGAGATCACGCAGATGCAGGCGCGGGCGATCTTCGAGGCGGCGGTGCGCGCATCACGGCGCGGCATCGACGTGCGACCCGAGATCATGATCCCGCTGGTGGCGATGGATCGCGAGCTGGCGGACCAGGAGGCGATCATCACCGAGGTGGCCGAGCAGGTGCTCGCTCCGATGGGCGTGCACGTGCCCTATCTGACCGGGACGATGATCGAGCTGCCCCGGGCGGCGGTGACGGCCGACCAGATCGCGGAACGAGCCGAGTTCTTCTCGTTCGGCACGAACGACCTCACGCAGACGGTCTTCGGGCTCAGTCGCGACGACGCCGGTCGTTTCCTCCCCACCTACCTCGAGCGAGGGATCCTGACGGATGACCCGTTCCAGGTTCTCGACGAGCGCGGGGTCGGGGCGCTGATCGAGATGGCCGTTCAGGCTGGCCGGCGGGTACGGCCCGCGCTCAAGGTCGGCATCTGCGGCGAGCATGGGGGTGAGCCGCGCTCGGTGGCGTTCTGCCACAGGATCGGGCTGGACTACGTGTCGTGCTCGCCGTACCGGGTGCCGATCGCGCGCCTCGCCGCGGCGCAGGCGGCGCTCGCTCAGTGAGGCGGCGGGGACGCTCGGCGCGCCGGGACCTGGGCCGGCGCGGACGGGCCGAAGCGGTACAGCAATTCCTTGGACCCGCGCACCATGCCGAACTCCTCGCGAGCGATCCGCTCCTGGAGCGCCGGGTCGGTCTCGACGGCGTGAACGAGTCGCGACAGGGAGTCCACCTGCCGCTGTAGCGAATCGATCTGGGCGCGGAGCCGCACGCGCCGGGTGCGCTGGCGCAGCAGGTCGATCGTGCCGTACTCTCCCCCCTGCACCGCGAACAGCGCCACCGCGATCGCCGCGATCGCGAGCCCGATGCGCCTAGGGGCGAGCACGCGACCGCCGGGCGCGGTCGGTCACGAGGCCAGCGACTCGCCGATCACTCGCCGTCGAGACCATAGATCGAGCCGCCGGGGTACTCGGCGGCATCGCCCAGGCGCTCCTCGATCCGGAGGAGCTGGTTGTACTTGGCGACGCGGTCGGTGCGGCTGGCGGAGCCGGTCTTGATCTGGCCGGCGCTCGTCGCGACGGCCAGATCGGCAATGAAGGTGTCCTCGGTCTCGCCGGACCGGTGGGAGATGACCGACAGATAGCCCGCGCTCCGCGCGAGCTCGATCGTTTCCAGCGTCTCCGTCAGCGTGCCGATCTGATTCACCTTGATGAGCACGGCGTTACCGATGTTCCGCTCGACGCCGCGGGCCAGCCGCTCGGTATTGGTCACGAACAGATCGTCCCCGACCAATTGCACCCGCTCGCCGAGCGCGCGTGTCAGCTCGGCCCACCCGTCCCAATCGTCCTCGGCGAGGCCGTCCTCGATCGACACGATCGGATACTCGTCCAGCCACCGCGCGTAGAGCTCGATCATGCCGGCCGCGTCCCGCGTGCCGCCGCCGCTCTTCTTGAACGTGTAGGACCCCTTGGAGTACAGCTCGCTCGCCGCGACGTCCAGAGCGATCGCGACCTCGCGCCCCGGCTGGTACTTCGCGGCCTCGATCGCCTCGAGCACGACTCGGATCGCCTCCTCATCGTTCGGCAGATCGGGCGCGAAGCCGCCCTCGTCCCCGACCCCGGTCGCCAGCTTGCGTTTCATCAGCACGCCCTTGAGGGCGTGGAAGACCTCGGCCCCCATCCGGAGCGCGTCGGCGAAGCTCTCGGCGCCGATCGGCACGATCATGAACTCCTGACAGTCGACCGTGTTGGTGGCGTGGGCGCCGCCGTTCAGGATGTTCATGAGCGGCACCGGGAGCGTGCGCGCCATCGGTCCGCCGAGGTACCGGAAGAGTGGCATCCCGACCGTCGCCGCGGCCGCACGCGCGCTGGCGAGGGAGACCGCGAGGATGGCGTTGGCGCCGAGCTTGGACTTGCTGGGTGTCCCATCCAGCTCCAGGAGCGCGCGATCCAGTGCCACCTGGTCGGTGGCATCCATGCCCGCGATCGCCGGCCCGATCGTCTCGATCACGTTGCGGACAGCCGTCCGGACGCCCTTGCCCCCGTAGCGCGCTGCCTCGCGGTCCCGAAGCTCGAGCGCCTCGTGTTCTCCGGTGGAGGCGCCGCTCGGCACCGAGGCCCGGCCAGCGGCCCCGGACTCGAGCGTGACCTCCGCCTCGACGGTGGGGTTGCCACGGCTGTCGAGAATCTCCCGTGCAGTGACGTCGTTGATCGCGGACATGGAACCGGGTGGCGTGAGTGGCGGGGCCGCGGTGGGCCCCGGCGCGCGACGGCGCAGCGCCGATGAATCTACACTCCCGGGCGGGACGGCCGCGGCGCCCTAGACCCGGGTCTGCGCCACCTCGGCGCGCGCCACGCCGTAGCGGCGCGAGAGCACCTCGGCCATGCAGGCATGCACCCGCGCCGACAGCGCGTCCCGATCGTCGTAGGTGAGGCCCGCGGTGGGCACCGGCTCGAGGACGTGCAGATCGATCGTCCCGGCGCGGACGCGCCAGGATCCTTTGGGCATGATGTCCATCGTGCCGTGAATGACGACCGGGTAGACCGGCACACCGGCAGCGATCGCGAGCACGAACGGCCCCTTCTTGAAGGGCCGAAGGGCGTACGAGCGGCCACGCGTGCCCTCCGGGAAGACAATCACCGGACGTCCGGCACGGACGAGAGCCGCCGCCGCGTCGTAGCTCGCGAAAGCCGACTTCCGGTTCTCGCGCTCGATCGGGATCGTTCCCACCGCCCGGGCTCCCCGGCCGAAGACCGGGATCCGCATCAGCTCGGCCTTGGCCACGAACGAGTACCGCGGCAGCGTGCCGGCCAGCGCGAAGACGTCGTACCAGCTCACGTGATTGGAGGCGAAGATGCGGCCGTCGCGCCCGTCGCCGAGTCGCTCGGCACCATGCACGCGGACTCGGACCCCGGCCGCCCGGAGCATGGCGCGCGACCAGAGCCGGGGGGCCCACCAGTATACCCCGCCCGGACGGTCAGGCCGACGCAAGAGCGCCGCCAGCGCCACGAGGGTGGCCAGCGGCGGCGTGAGGAACACGGCGGTCAGGGCAACGAGCAGCGAACGCATCTCGATCGGTGGGGGCGGCCGGCGCTGGGCGATGCAGGCGCGGGTCGCCGCTCACCGACGGTCGGAAAAGTGCTGGTACCCCGGCGCGGGGTCAACGCGCCGCCCGCCCAGCCGGGCGTCCACGCCGGTTTCGCCCTCGACGACGTCACCGATGTAGGTCAGCGGAAGCGCGAGCTCGCGCGCGAAGGCCACGCCGTCGATGGCCACGGGTGCCGTGACGACGAGCTCGTATTCCTCCCCGCTGGCGGCCGCATCGAGCGCCGAGAGACCGCGCCATCGCGGCACCCGATCCAGATCGACGACCACTCGCACGCCGCTCGCCGCGGCGAGCTGTCCCACATCGGCGAGCAGGCCGTCGGACAGGTCGATCGCGCCGGTGGCGCCCCGCGCGGCGAGCCACTGCGCCTCACGCACGCGCGGTGTGGGGTGGGCAAAGCGTGCGCGCGCGGCCTCGTCCGGCGACGCACCCGCGCGCCAGGCGCCCACGGCGGCGGCCGGGCCGCCGAGGGTGCCGGTCAGATAGACACGATCACCCACCCGCGCCCCTGCCCGCGTGAGCGGGTGCGCGGCGCTCCCGAGCACCGTGAGCGTGATGACGAGGGCCGGCCCCGCGGTCGTGTCTCCGCCGACCACCGGCGCACCGACGGCCCGGGCGGCGTCACCGATCCCCTCGGCGACGTCCGGCAGATCCGCCGTCCAGTCGGCGGATGCGGTGACGGCGAGGAGCGCGCCGAGCGGACGTGCGGCCACGGCCGCAATGTCACTCCAAGCGGCTGCCGCGGCACGGTACCCGATCTCTCGCGGCGTGAGCCAGGGGCGGAGAAAGTGGACGCCTTCGACGCTCGTATCGATACTGACCACGAGCCGCTCCCCGTCCGGTAGGTCGAGTGATGCGCAGTCGCCGCCCACGCCCCGCGCGCTCTCCCCCCACCGCGCCAGGAACGCCCGCACGAGGTCGAACTCCGGGCCGGGCGCGAGCGCGAGATTGGGTGACCCGGCGTGGTTCCTACCTGTCACCGACGCTCCTCGCCCACGGCCCGTAGCTCGGCCAGCACCGGATATCGGGCCGGGCGCGCGGTCGGTCGCCACGCCGCCGCCAGCGCGTCGATGACCTGGTCGAGTAGCACCCCCCGCACCCGCCGACGGCCGGCGAGCTCGCCCGCCATGCCATGGACCCATGCCCCACAGGCAGCGCTCTCGAGCGGGTCGCCCGTCTGCGCCAGCAGGGTGGTGACGACCCCGGCGAGCACGTCGCCGCTCCCACCGGTGGCGAGCACGGGGGAGCCGGCGGCGCTCACCAGTCGCTGGCCGTCGGGAGCACTGAGGATCGTCGGTACCCCCTTGAGGAGCACCGTCGCGCCGAGTCGCGCGGCGAGCGGCCGGCCGACGTCGAAGCGCTCGCCAAGCACGTCCGCGACCGGCGCCCCGATGAGCCGTGCGCACTCGGCCGGGTGCGGCGTGACGATCGCCGGCCGTCCCGCGAGACACGTCGCGAGCGCATCCGGTTGCCCGGCGAAGGCATTGAGTGCGTCGGCATCGACGACGGTCGGGATGCGTGTCCCGCCGAGCACCCGCTCGACGAGCGCGCGGGCGGCGGGTGTGTGGCCGAGCCCGGGGCCGAGGAGCAGCGCGTCGGCCCACTCCGCGATCCCGTGTCGTACGCCGGCGTCGTCGGCCGGCCACGGAGCGGCCAGTGCCTCGTATGCGGCCGTCTGGACGAGCGGCACGTTGCCGGGGGCGACGAAGAGGCGGACGAGGCCGACGCCGCTCGCCAGCGCCGAGCGGGCGGCCAGGATCGCCGCCCCGACCATCCCGTCGCCACCGGCGACGATCGCGATCCGTCGCCGGACCCCCTTGTGCGCGTCCGCCCGGATCTCCGGCAGGCGCGCCCGCACATAGTGGGCGTCGACGAGCGCGGGGAGCTCCTGGCCGGCGCCGGCGCCGTCTGCAGCGGCACCGAGGCCGATGTCGAGCACCACGATGTGTCCGGCGACATCGCGCGCGATGGCGAGACCGCGCTTGAGTGCGCCGAACGTCAGCGTCCAGTCGGCGCGGACCGCCCCGTCGGCCACCCCGCTGGTGGCGTCGACGCCGGTCGGGACGTCGAGGGCAACGACGGTCGCCCCGAGGCGGCGGTGTTCGGCGATCGCCCGCACGGCGTCGGCGATCGCGCCCCGCGGCGCGCCGCTGCTGCCGGTACCGAGAAGGCCATCGACGACGATACGCTCGCTCCCCAGCGGGGGGCCGGCCGCGAGGGCGGGGCGGGCGGCCTCGCGCTCGGCGGCGGCATCGCCCGATCGGGGCTCGCCGACGGCGGCCACACGCACGGGCACCCCCGCGACCGCGAGGGCACCGGCGACGACCCAGGCATCACCGCCATTGTTGCCGGGCCCGGCGTAGACGGCGACGCCACCGGTGAGGCGCGCCCGGAGCCGGCGGGCAATCTCTCCCGCTGCGGCCATGCCGGCGGCGCGCATGAGGGCGCGCGAGGGCACACCCGCCTCGATCGCGGCGCGGTCGCGGGCGGCGCTCTCCGCCGCGCTGACGACGCGCACGATCGGCACTGGCAGCGGGAGGGGTCGTGAGTGTCGCGGCTACTGCGAGGCGGGCGGCATGGAGATGCGGCCCCTACTTCTGCGACTGGGTGACGAGTCGCCCGAAGCTGATGTCGCCGTTGTCAATGCGGATGTTGAACCCGCACTCCGGATTGTTGCACACCCACGCCTTGTAGGTGATCGGCGCCCCGTCTCGACCGTAGTCGCTCAGCGGAAGCAGGATTCCGACGCCGCAGCGCTTGCAGCCTGGCAGTTCCGGAATCGGGGGCGCGCTCATGCCTGGTGAATGACGTTCCAGGGATAGTTGTGCTCGAAGGCTTCGTCGAAGTCGTAGACCCCGATGAAATCGGCCCGCGAATCGCTCGCCTGGCTGATCAGGAGGTTCAGCTCGACGAGCGTGAAGACCACATCGCCGACGTCGGCCGTCGAGCGGATGCCCCAGTAGTCGAGCACCTGTCGGGCCAGCACCCCGTAGCGCTCGAGCGCCAGGTCCCGGCAGGAGAGGGCGAGCTCCCGGCCGCCGATGTGGCGGCGTTCGGCGAGCCGGGATTGGCAGAACTCCAGCGCCGAGAGCACGAAGAGGTACGCATGCTCGTGGAACCGGCGCTCCCGCAGCCGGATCTGATCCATGATGCCGTCCCGGAACGCCAGCTCCGCCACCGCCTACCTCACTCCCGGAAGGTATTGATCCGGCGCGCCGCGCCGGGGGTGCAGAGGGTACCCCCCTCCGCGTCTCTCGACGAGCGGCGGCGACGCGCGGCAACGGCATGGCACCGATCCTCCCGGTGACGCCGTCCGGTCGCCGCTGCGGCGCAGAAACTATGCATTCTCCCGATGGGCGCCAGGAGTCCCCGGGTCGCTGGATCGCCCCATCTCAGGCCGCCACGGCACCGGCCGCCGGGGTGTAGAGAGGGAATGCGGTCGCGAGCTCTCGGACTTCGTCCCGCACCGCACGCGCGACCGCCGAGTCCTCCGGGCGCGCGAGCACGCGGTCGATGAGCCCGGCGATCCGGCGCATCTCGGGCTCCTTGAGGCCGCGGGTGGTCACGGCGGGCGTCCCGATGCGGATGCCACTCGTCACGAACGGGGACTGCGTCTCGTGCGGCACGGTATTCTTGTTCACCGTGATGCCGGCCCCATCGAGGGCGCGCTCGGCCGCCTTGCCGGTCAGTCCCTTGTTGCGCACGTCCACCAGCATCAGGTGGGTATCGGTGCCGCCGGCCACCAACTGGTACCCGCGCTCCACGAGCGCGGCGGCGAGCGTCCGGGCATTGGCGACGACCTGGCGACAGTAATCCGTGAAGCTCGGCTCCTGGGCCTCGCGGAAGGCGACCGCCTTGGCCGCGATCACATGCTCCAGCGGTCCGCCCTGGGTGCCGGGGAAGACCGCCTTGTCGATGGCCTTGGCATGCTCGGCGCGGCAGAGCACGAGCCCGCCGCGCGGGCCACGGAGGGTCTTGTGCGTCGTCGACGTCACGACGTCGGCGTGGGGGATCGGCGACGGGTGGACGCCGGCCGCCACCAGACCCGCGATGTGCGCCATGTCGACCAGCAGGTACGCGCCGACCTCGCGGGCGATCTCGGCGCAGGCGGCGAAGTCGATGATCCGTGGGTAGGCGCTCGCCCCGGCAATGATGAGGGCCGGCCGGTGCGTCTGCGCGGCGGCGCGCAGCGCGTCGTAGTCGATCAGCCCTTCGGCGGTGAGGCCGTAGTGCACGGCGCGGTACAGCAGCCCGGAGAAATTCACCGGCGAGCCGTGAGTGAGGTGGCCACCCTGCGACAGGTCGAGTCCCAGGATCGTCGCCCCGGGCCTGATCAACGCGAGGTAGGCGGCCGCGTTGGCCTGGGCGCCCGAATGCGGCTGGACATTGGCGTGGTCGGCGCCGAACAACCGCCGGGCCCGGTCGATCGCGAGCTGCTCGATCTGGTCGATGATCTCGCAGCCGCCGTAGTAGCGCTTTCCGGGCAGGCCTTCGGCGTACTTGTTCGTCAGCGGGGACCCCATGGCCTCGAGCACGGCTGGGGAGACGAAATTCTCGCTCGCGATGAGCTCCAGTCCATCCGACTGGCGGTCGATCTCACGCTCGATGAGCCGCGCCACATCAGGGTCCGCCTCGCTGAGCGCCGCTCCCGGCTGGCACCGATCCCACCCCGTCCACTTCAACATCACGCCTCCGTCGAGGTCGCTAGCATCGGGCCGTCGACCGCATCAGAGGCCCCCATCGGATACGACACCAAACAAATATGTCGGCCGCGACCGTGGTCGCGAAGGTGCCGGGCGTTCAGGCCGCATAGAGCTCGCGCGCGATCACGAGGCGTTGGATCTCCGACGTGCCCTCGTAGATCTCGGTCACCTTGGCATCACGGAAGAGGCGCTCGACCGGGTAGTCGGTGACGTAGCCGTACCCGCCGAAGATCTGGATCGCCTGCGTCGTGACCCACATGGCCGCCTCGCTGGCGGTCAGCTTGGCCATCGAGCTGAGCTGCGTGATCGACTCACCGCGATCCTTGGCCGCGGCGGCCGCGTAGAGCGTCGCCCGGGCCTGCGTGACCCGGGTCGCCATGTCGGCGAGCTTGAACTGAATGGCCTCGAAGTCGCGGATCGGCGACCCGAACTGCCGGCGCTCATCCGCGTATCGCACCGCGTGGTCGAGTGCCGCGCGGGCAATGCCGATGGCCTGGGCAGCAATGCCGAGCCGACCCTGGTCGAGTGATTGGAGCGCGTACACGAACCCCTGCCCCGGTTCCCCGAGCAGATTCGCGGCCGGGACGCGCAGGTTGTCGAACACGAGCTGCACGGTGGGCGACGCGCGCAGGCCCATCTTGTCCTCTTTCTTCCCGACCCGGAACCCTGGCAGGTCCGGGGTGACCAGAAAGGCCGAGATGCCTTTCGCCCCCTGACGGTCCTCCGGCGTGTCCGTCCGGGCCATGGCGACGATGACGCCCGCCTCGCCGCCATGGCTCACCCAGGCCTTGGTGCCGTTCAGCACGTACGCGTCGCCATCGCGCACCGCCTGGGTGCGGAGCGCCGCGGCGTCCGACCCGGCCTCGGGCTCGGAGAGCGCGAAGGCGCCGAGCAGCTCGCCGCGGGCCATCGGCCGGAGAAAGCGCGTGCGTTGCTCCTCGCTGCCCCGTGCGAGCAGCATCTGCGACGGCAGCGAGTTGTGGACGCTCATGAGCACGGCCGTCGACGCATCGGCGGCCGCGATCTCCTCGAGCACCAACAGGTAGGTCACGGCGTCCAGGCCCAGCCCGTCGTAGCGCTCGGGCACCGTCATCCCGAGAAAGCCGAGCTCTCCCAGACGCCCGATGAGCGAGCGCTCGAAGTGTGACGAGCGGTCCCATTCGGCCGTGTGCGGCGCCAGCTCGCTGGCCGCGAACTCCCGGGCCAACTGCTGGACCTCGCGTTGCTGGTCGCTGAGGGGCAGGAACTCGCGCAGGGGCATGCGGCCGTCAGCCGTAGGTGTAAAAGCCACGCTTCGACTTCCGTCCGAGCCATCCGGCGGCGACGTACTTACGAAGCAGGGGGCAGGCGCGGTACTTGGGATCGCCGAGGCCGGCGTGCAGGACGTCGAGGATCGCAACACAGGTGTCGAGGCCGATCAGATCGGCGAGCGCGAGTGGGCCGAGCGGGTGATTCATGCCGAGCTTCATCACCGAGTCGACCGCCTCCGGGGTGGCGACGCCCTCCATCACGCAGTACACCGCCTCGTTGATCATCGGGAGGAGGACGCGATTGGAGACGAAACCGGGGTAGTCCCGGACTTCGACCGGCGTCTTGCCGACGCGGCGGGCCAGCTCGACGACCGTGTTCGTCGTCCCGTCGGAGGTCGCCAGTCCGCGGATGACCTCGACCAGCTCCATGACCGGGACGGGGTTCATGAAGTGCATCCCGATCACACAGTCGGGGCGGCGGGTGTGGGCCGCGATCTCGGTGATGGAGATGGAGCTGGTGTTCGAGGCCAGGATCGCGCCCGGCGCGGCGACGCGATCGAGTTCGGCGAACAGTCTGAACTTGAGCGCGGGGTCTTCGGACGCCGCCTCGATCACGAGCGCGGCCTCGGCGGCCGACGACAGGTCGGTGGCCTCGGTGATGCGCGCGACGGCGGCATCCCGGTCGCCGGCACTCACGGTGCCCTTCTTGACCTGGCGGTCGAGATTCGCGGCGATGGTAGCCCGGGCTCGCGCGAGGGCATCCGCCGAGACGTCGATCATCGTCACCGCGAACCCCTTGAGCGCGAACGTGTGGGCGATGCCGTTGCCCATCTGCCCGGCCCCGACCACCGCGATGCGGTCAGCCATCCTCGAGACTCCTTGCGGCGCTGGCGCGCCGCATCCGTTCAGTTTGGATGTCGGTGTACAGCGGCCGGCGGGTCAGGCCACCCGCTCGACGCTCAGCGCCACGGCGTCGCCGCCGCCCAGACAGAGCGTGGCCAGCCCGGTGTGTGCCCCCCGGGCGCGCATGGCGTAGAGCAGCGTCGTCAGCACGCGGGCGCCGCTGGCGCCGATCGGGTGGCCGAGCGCGATCGCGCCGCCGTTGACGTTGACGCGGTCCCAATCCCACCCGAGCTCGGCGCCATCGGCGAGCGCCTGTGACGCGAACGCCTCGTTCGCCTCGATGAGGTCGTAGTCGCCGATCGCCCGCCCCTCTTTGCGCATCAGGTTCCGCACCGCCGTCACCGGGGCGAAGAAGAGGTCCTGCGGAGCCACGGCGCCCGTGGCGTAGGCGGTGATGCGAGCGAGGATCGGGAGCCCGTGCGCCCGCGCATACTCCTCCGACGCGACGACCAGCGCCGAGGCGCCGTCGTTGAGCGACGAGGCATTCCCCGCCGTGACGGTGAGATCGTCGGGCCGCATGTCGCGGGGCGCATCCTTGGGGAACGCCGGCTTGAGCTTGGTGAGCGCATCGAGCGACGAATCCCGGCGCGGGCCCTCGTCGGCGGCGACCACGGTCGGACCTTTCCGGCCGGGGATCTCCACCGGCACGATCTCGGCGGCGAACCGTCCGGCGTCCATGGCGCTGACCGCCTTCTGGTGCGACCGGACCGCGAACTCATCCTGGGCCTGTCGCGACACACCGGCCTTGCGGGCCGTGTACTCGGCGTGTCCGCCCATGTGCACGTCGCAGAAGCTGCACCAGAGTCCGTCGCGGACGACTCCGTCGACGAGCGTCTGGTCGCCGAGCTTGTATCCTGTGCGGGCGCCGTACTGATAGTACGGGGCGTTGGACATCGACTCCTGGCCGCCGGCGACGAGCAACGCCGCGTCGCCCGCGCGGATCGCCTGCGCCGCGAGCATCACGGCCTTGAGCCCCGACCCGCACACCTTGTTGATGGTGACGGCCGAGACCGTCGGCGGGACGCCGGCCTTGATCGCCGCCTGGCGCGCCGGCGCCTGACCGACGCCTCCCTGCACCACGTTGCCCATGATCACTTCCTGGAGCGCGGCGGGGTCGACCCCGGCGCGCTCGACGGCGGCCCGGATCGCGATGGCTCCGAGCTCGGGAGCGGACAGCGACGCGAGGCCACCGAGGAACCGGCCGATGGGCGTGCGCGCCGCCGAGACGATGACCGGCGTGCGCGCGGCGGCGGTGGACGTGGCACCGGGAGCGGCACTGGAGGCGGCAGCGGCAGCGCCGGCAGTGGACGACGCGTGACGCGGTGAGGCAGAGTGGTCAGGCACGACAGCAAGCTCCGATCAAGAACGGTGGCGACACAGCTAGTCGGCGGCTGCGTCGGCGACGCCGGTCGTCGGTGCGCCGGCACGAAGGGTCAGCGCGCGCGTCTCGATCTCGCGGCGCAGCGCCCGGGTGAACGCGTCGACGGGAATCGGGATCGGGCGCTGTTTCTCGCCCGCGCCGCGAAGGGTGACGGCGACCGTGCCGTCGCGGGCCTCCCGCGGGCCGACCACCGCCAGGTACGGCACCTTCATCAGGGCGCCGTCGCGGACGCGGTAGTTGAGCGTCTCCGAGCGTGCGTCGAGGTGGACCCGGACACCGGCCTCGCGCAGGCGGTCGGCGACGGAGCGGGCGGCGCTCGCCACCTCATCGGTGAGGGGGAGGACGCGCACCTGCTCCGGAGCGAGCCAGAGGGGGAACGCGCCCGCGTAGTGCTCGATGAGGCCGCCGATGAAGCGCTCCATGCTGCCGAGGAGCACCCGGTGGAGCATGATCGGACGGTGCGGGACGTTGTCGGCGCCGGTGTAGGTCAGCTCGAACCGTTCCGGAAGCACGTAGTCGAGCTGGACGGTCGGGCCCTGCCACTTTCGGCCGATCGCATCGACGAGCTTGAAGTCGAGCTTCGGGCCGTAGAACGCGCCGCCGCCGGCATCGATCGTGTACTCGCGCCCGCGGGCCACGAGCACGTCCGCCAGCATGCGCTCGGCGGCATTCCACGTCTCGGGGCTGCCGAACGCCTTGGCCGGTCTGGTCGACAACTCGATCGAGTACTCGTAGCCGAACACGCCGAGTACCTCGTCGACGAGATCGAGCAGGCGGCCGATCTCCTCCGACACCTGCTCCGGCGTGCAGAAGATGTGCGCGTCATCCTGCGTGAACCCGCGCACGCGCAGCAGCCCGTGCAGCACCCCGCTCCGCTCGTAGCGGTAGAGCGTCCCGAATTCCGCGAAGCGGAGCGGCAGATCGCGGTACGAGCGCCCGCGCGACTGGTAGATGGCGATGTGTCCCGGGCAGTTCATCGGCTTCGGCCGGTAGGCCGTGCCCTCCACATCCATCGACGAAAACATGTTCTCACGGAAGTTCTCGAGATGTCCGGAGATCTCGAACAGCTTCTCGTTGTAGATGTGCGGCGTGTACACCAGCTCGTAGCCACGGCGCAGGATCAGGTCCCGCTCGAAGTTCTCGATCTCCGACCGAATGACGGCCCCACGCGGGTGCCAGAGGATGAGCCCCGGGCCGACACGCGGGTCGGTGGAGAAGAGATCGAGCTGCGCCCCGAGCGCACGATGGTCGCGCCGCCTGGCCTCCTCCAACCGGTGGAGATAGGCATCGAGATCCTCAGCCTTCCACCAGGCGGTCGCATAGATGCGCTGGAGCATCTGTCGACGCTCGTCGCCGCGCCAGTACGCCCCGGCCGTGTGCAGCAGCTTGAAGTGCTTGAGGTACGACGTGTCGGGCACGTGCGGGCCGCGACAGAGATCGGTGAACGGCCCGTCGGTGTAGGTCGAGATGACCTCGTCGGCCCCGAGGTCGGCGATGCGCTCCAGCTTGAGCGGATCGTCGGCGAAGAGCCGCAGCGCCTCGTCGCGGGTCACCTCGCTGCGCACGAACGGATACCGCTCGGCGACGACCCGACGCATCTCCTGCTCGAAGGCCGCCAGGTCCTCGGTGGTGAACGGCTCGGCGACGCCAAAATCGTAGTAGAAGCCGTCCTCGATCGGCGGCCCGAACCCGATCCGGGCGTCCGGCCGAAGCCGCCGCACGGCAGTGGCGAGGATGTGTGCACCGGAGTGGCGCAGCACATCGAGGGAGCGGGGATCGGCGGCCGTGAGCACGCGAAAGCTGCCGCCAGCCCGGAGCGGCGTCACGAGATCCTGAACGGCCCCACCGACGTCGACCGCCACCGCGTCGCGCAGCAGGCGCGGTCCGATGGACGCGACGACCTCGCGGGGGAGCGTGCCGGCGGGCACCTCGCGCACGGTGCCGTCGGGAAGGGTCAACCGGAGCGTCGTCACCGCGCGCCGCCGGCGAGCGGCACCACCGCTCGCTCGTATCCGAAGTACAGCGCCACTCCGGCGACGAGCACGACCGCGATCGCGATCCACATCGCCGCACGCCGCAGCCCGCCGCCAGCAGGGCCCCCGTCGCCGCCGTCACCCCCGCCGGTATCGCCGCCCACGTCGCGCCCCACGTCGCGCCCCACGTCGCCACCGGCGCCCTGGACGCCCGCGTTCCGGGCCACCCGGACGCCCGCACCGCGACCGCCGTCGGTCGCCGCATCGCGAGGCGGCTCCCCTGGGGCAGCCCCCTGCCCCGCGCCTGCCGCATCGCCGCGTATGGCGCTAGTCTTGCCGGGGTATCGTCCAGGCTCCATGTCTGGGCAAACTTAACCGCGGACCCTTTGCACTCGCTACAGACGTAACGGGGAGTGGCCATGGCGCGTTGGCACGTGCGGCATCACGACGATGCACCGTCCGCGGGCGGAGGGATGGTCTACCTGGCGGCGGGTCTTCTGGCGGGGCTCGCGGCGGGCGCGTACCTCGCGCACCGACTCGGGGGTGTGGCCGGCATCTCTTCGCGGGTGCGGCGCCGGTTCCGCGGCGAGGGCGGCGCGGACGAGGAGCGGGGGCATCTCGGACGTCCGCCGGCCCATGGGGCGCACGAGGGGGACGGAGAGGCGGACGGCGGCCAGGACGAGCTCGAGGACGACGGGGGCGCGGGCGGCTACATCGAGGCGGATGAGCTGTTCCTGGATGACGCGAGCGGGGACGACGAAACCGAGGCGTATGACGAGGCCGAGGCGTACGACGACGCGGACGCGCTCGATGCGGCCGAGGCGGAGGCGGTGGCGGACGGGGCCACTGGCTTTGCCAGCGCCGACCCCGATCTCGAGGATCGCGTGTTGGCGGCCTTCAACAATGACCCGGTGTTGAGCGAGCGCGCGGTCGATATCGGCGCCGTGAGTCCGGCCACGATCGAGCTCACCGGTACCGTGTACACGCGGGAGGAGGCCGAGCACGCGACGGTGCTGGCCGGCGGGGTGCCGGGCGTCGGGACGGTCGTCAATCGGCTGAGCGTGCGACGCGACGAGGTGAGCGAGGATGCCGCGGCGCGTCACTACGCGGCGGGCGATCCGCGGTACACCGAGGCGCAGTGGGAGAACGAGACGATCGGCACGGGGCGCCCGCGCCAGGGGACGTCGCAGGATGTCGGGCGCCATGCGGACCCCAAGGTCCCGCTCGAGGAGCGGGCGCTCAGCGAAGCCGAGGCGATCCGCGACAGCGCCGACGACACCGACGACCTGGCCGAGCGCCGCCGGCGCCGGGCCACGTCCAGCGGCGATCGGACCGGCGGAGCCCCGGTGGCACCGAGCGGTGTGCCCAAGGCGGATCACGTGCGCAATCCGGAGCCGCCCTCGGTCTAAGGGGCGCAGGGCGCGCGACACGCGCGGCGAGGGCGGCGAGGGCGGCGAGGGCGGCGAGGGCAGCGCGACCGGGAGCCGGGCGCGGCATCTCGTGTAGATTTGGCGGATGACCGCTGGCGTGTCGTCCGAACCCCGGCAGGCGCCGCAGGAGGGCGATCTCCCCGCGACGTACGATGCCGCGGCGACCGAGCGTGCCGTCGCGCGGCTGTGGCAGGATGCCGGTGCCTTTGCCGCCGATGGGCGGCGGAGCACGCGGGCAGGCGGCGAGCGCGACCCGTTCGTCATCTTCATGCCGCCGCCCAACGTCACGGCGGTGCTGCACGTCGGCCACGGGTTGGACAACATCGTGCAGGACCTCCTCATCCGCTGGCGGCGCATGGCCGGGGACGAGGCCCTCTGGCAGCCGGGGACGGACCACGCCGGGATCGCCACCCAGAACGCGGTGGAGAAGATCCTCGCTCGCGAGGGGACGACGCGCCGGGCGATCGGCCGCGAGGCCTTCGTCGCGCGGACGGCGGATTTCGTCGCCCAGACCGGGGGAGCCATCCTCCACCAGCTCCGGGCGATCGGCGCGTCGGCCGATTGGGCACGCACCGCCTACACGCTCTCGCCCGAGCTCTCCCGGGCAGTGCGAGAGGCATTCGTGCGCCTCTACGAGGAAGGCCTCATCTATCGGGGGCACCGTGTCATCCACTGGTGCACGCGGTGCCTCACCTCGCTGAGCGACGAGGAGGCGGAGCACGAGCCGGAAGCGGGCTCTCTCTACCACATCCGCTACCCGGTGGCCGGCGACCCGACCCGAGCCGTGACCGTGGCGACCACACGGCCGGAGACGCTGCTCGGCGATGTGGCCGTCGCCGTGCACTCCGGGGACGCTCGATACCGGGACCTCGTGGGCCGAGCCCTCGTGCTGCCCGTGGTGGGCCTCGAGATCCCGGTCATCGCCGACGACGCGGTCGATCCGGCGTTCGGCACGGGCGCCGTCAAGGTGACGCCGGCGCACGACCCGAACGACTTCGAGATCGGACGCCGGCACAACCTCCCGGCCCCGGTGATCATGAATGCATCGGGGGAGCTGGCCGAGGAGTCGGCGGCGGCCGGCCGGGTGCCGCCCGATCTCGTGGGCCTGGACCGTCTCGAGGCGCGGGCCCGGATCGTGGCGCGGTTACGGGAGGCGGGGTTCCTCGAGCGGATCGAGCCGTACACCCTCGCCGTGCGCCACTGCTATCGCTGCGACACGGTGGTCGAGCCGCGGCTCTCGGACCAGTGGTTCGTGCGCATGGCTCCGCTGGCCGCGCCGGCGCTCGACGCGGTACGTGCCGGGACGATCCGCATCGTGCCCGAGCGGTGGGTGGGGGTGTACACGCACTGGATGGAGAACATCCGGGACTGGAACATCTCGCGGCAGCTCTGGTGGGGGCACCGCATCCCGGTCTGGTACTGCGACGCGTGCGGGTGGATGGGCGCCTGTCGTGACGACCCGACCGGCTGTCCGCGCTGCGCCGCGCCGCTTCGCCAGGATGAGGACGTGCTCGACACCTGGTTCTCGTCCTGGCTCTGGCCGCTCTCCACCCTCGGGTGGCCGGACGATACGCCGGCGCGGCGGGCGTTCTACCCGGGCGATGTCCTCGTCACCGGGCCCGACATCCTGTTCTTCTGGGTGGCGCGGATGATCATGGCCGGGCTCCACTTCGACGGTCGGGTCCCCTTCCACACGGTGCTGCTCCACGGGATCGTGCGCGATACCCGGCACCGCAAGATGTCGAAGTCCCTGGGCAACGGGATCGACCCGCTGGACGTCGTCGCGCTCTACGGCGCAGACGCCCTGCGCTACACGCTGATCGCCGGCATGGGACTCGGCACCGACGTCGTGCTCGATCCGGAGAGCCTCGAGCGGTCCTTCGCTCCAGGGCGCAACTTCGTCACCAAGCTCTGGAACATCGGGCGCTTCCTGCTCGCCAACGTCGGGTCGGGGCCGGTGGCCCACGCCGAGATCGACGCGCTGGCCGCCGCGGGACGGCTCACGCGTGCCGATCGCTGGATCCTGGCCAGGCTCGATGCGGCGATCGACGCCGTGGACGCGTCCCTGGGGCCGCCGCGCCCGGCGGCGGACGGCCGATGGCGCGAGGACGAGCGCGACGCGGGACTCCGCCTCAGCGAGTACGTCGAGTCGGCGCGCGCGCTCATCTGGAACGATCTGGCCGACTGGTATCTGGAGCACTCCAAGGCGCGCCTGGCGCCGGGCTGGGATCCGGCCGACGCCGCGGTCGCGCGCGCCGTGCTCGTGCATGTCTTCGACCGAGGGCTCCGGCTCCTCCATCCGCTCGTTCCGTTCGTCACCGAGGCGCTCTGGCAGCGGTTGCCGACGGGCGCGGGGGAGGGCGCCGTGCTGGCCCGCGCCTCCTGGCCGCTCACCCGGGCGGACACGGCCGAGGCTCGGTCGAGGGCCGCGCAGTACGGCATCGTGCGTGAGGCCGTCTCCGCGCTCCGGCAGATCCGCGACACGTACAACATCCCCCGCGGCAGCGTGCTCGACGCCGTGGTCACGCCGACCGCCGACGCACGATCGATCTTCGCCGAGGAGGCGGAGGCGATCGGTCGGCTGGCCCGGTATCGGTTGCGGGTCGAAGCGGCCGAAGGGGCCGACGGCGGCGGGGGCGACGGCCCGGCGGGCGCTGGCGGCCGCGGTGGAGGCGGCGGGAGCCGGGGCGCGGTTGCGACCGCCGTGTTACCCGACGGATCGACGCTGAGCGTCCCGTTGGCCGGTGTGATCGACGTGGCGCAGGAGTGCGCGCGGCTCCGCGGGGAGCTGTCACGGCTCGAGCAGCAGCTCACCGGTGTTCGGCAGCGCCTCGCCGACGAGCGCTTCCTCGGCAAGGCGCCACCCCCCGTGGTGGAGGCGGAGCGCGCCAAGGAACGGGAGTGGGGCGTGCGGGCGGACCAGCTCCGCGTGCGGGTCGACGCGCTCTGCCGCGCGTGAGGGCTGCGGTCCACGCGCGCGCGGCGCTCGTCGGCGCGACCGCGCTCGGACTGGGGGCGTGCGCGGCGACGATCCCGCCGCCCGGCGGCCCCGAGCGGCACGAGCCGCCGACGATCCTGGCGTTCACGCCCGAGACGAGCGCCGTCAACGTGCGCGTCAAAGAGGCGGACATTCAGTTCGACGAGGTCGTGAGCCAACGGCCACAGGGCGTGTCCGACCTGTCGGGGCTGTTTCTCGTCTCACCGTACGCCGGGCCGCCGGACGTCGGCTGGCATCGGAGTCGCATCTCGATCCGGCCGCGCAAGGGATTTCGCGCCAACACGGTGTACACGATCACCATGCTCCCCGGACTCTCGGACCTCCGCAACAACGTCCGGCGGACCGGCGCCGTCCTCACCTTCTCGACCGGGCCGACGATCCCGAGCACCACCGTGTACGGGCGGGTCTTCGACTGGATCGCCGCTCAACCCGCGCCGCGCGCACTCGTCCAGGCGGTCGTGCGGAGCGACACGACGGTCGTCTACGTCACGCAGGCCGACTCGACGGGCGCGTTCCTCATGCGGCACCTGCCGCCGGGTCCCTACATCGTCCGCGGGGTCGTCGACGCCAATCACAACCACGTCCTCGACCCGTACGAGATGTGGGACAGCGTCGCCGTCGACCTGGTCGACACGGCGCGCGTCGAGCTGCTTGCGTTCCTGCACGACACGATCGGGCCCCGCATCACGGAGGTCACGGTCCGCGACAGTGTGACGCTCCGTGTGACCTTCGACCGGGGGATCGATACCGCCCAGCGCATCGACACCGCCCTGTTCGCGCTCAAGGGGCGCGACTCGGTGCGGATCCCGCTCGTCGCCGCCCGGTCCGGCGCGGCCTACGATTCGGCGGTCGACTCGGCTGCCCGGGCGCGGGGCGACTCGGCGTTCCGGGCGGACTCGATCCGACGCGGCGCGCAGGGGTTGGCACCAAGCGACACCGCGGCCGCTCGGCTGCGGCGCGAACGGGCGGCGTCACGGCGCGACTCGATCGCACGCGCGCGGATCCCCCATCCGAGCAAGCCACCGCCGGTGCACGAGGTCGTGGTGCAGGTCGGCGCCCCGCTCCATGCGGGGACCTACTACCGACTGACGGCGATCGGCGTCCGCGGTCTGCTCGGTAAGTCGCGGACGAGCGATCGCGTGTTCAGCGTGCCCAAGCCGGACTCGCTCCGGGCGCGGGCCGAGGCGGACAGCGTCCGCCGGCGCCGCGGACCGGCGGGCGCGGGTGGGCCGCCATCGGCCCAGCCGGGCGGGGCGCCGGGTCGCCAGGAGCCGCGACCGGCCCGCCCGCCGGCCAGGGACACGACTGCGCCGTCGCCCGCTCCGTCGGATTCCGGCCGCCGGACGCGGGCCGGAGCCGCGCCGCTCCGATGAGCGATCCTCGCCGCGAGCTTCCGTCGGTGAATGCCCTGCTCGCGCACGAGCGGGTGCGGTCGCTACTCGATCGGGCGCCGAGGACGGTGGTGACCGAGGCGGTGCGGGTGGTGATCGACCGCGCGCGCGGCGATCCGGCGGCGGCGCCGCGCGACGCCGCCGAATGGGCGTCGGCGGTGGAGGCCGCGGTCGTCCAGCGCCAACAGCCGTCGCTCCGTCCGGTCTACAACGCCACCGGCGTCGTGCTCCACACGAACCTCGGGCGCGCCCCGCTCGCGGATGCGGCGATCGCGGCGATTCGCGACACCGCCGCCGGCTACTCGACCCTCGAGTACGATCTCGAGCGAGGTCGCCGCGGGTCACGCTCCGCGCACTGCGTCGAGCTGCTGCGGGAGCTCACGGGGGCGGAGGACGCGCTCGTGGCCAACAACTGTGCGGCCGCGCTGGTGCTGACCCTGAACACGCTCGCCGTCCGGCGGGAGGCGCTCGTCTCGCGCGGTGAGTTGATCGAGATCGGGGGAAGCTTCCGTGTGCCGTCGATCATGGCCAAGAGCGGGGCGCGGCTGGTCGAAGTGGGCACGACCAACCGCACGTACGTCCACGACTACGCGGCGGCGATCACCACCCGGACGGGCGCCATCGTCAAGGTGCACCGGAGCAACTTCGCCGTCTCGGGCTTTGTGGCCGAGGCGTCGCTCGGCGAGTTGGCGGCGCTGGCACGGGACCGCGGGCTCCCGCTGCTCCATGACTTCGGCAGTGGGCTCCTCATCCCGCTCGACCGCTGGGGGCTGGCCGGCGAGCCGATCGCGCGGGATGCGGTCGCCGCGGGCGCGAGCGTCGTCGTCATGAGCGGCGACAAGCTGCTCGGAGGCCCGCAGGCCGGCGTCATCGTCGGCGACGCGGCGCTCGTCGCGCGCCTCCGCTCCAACCCGCTCATGCGCGCGCTCCGGGTCGACAAGCTCACGCTGGCGGCGCTGGAGGCGACACTCATGCTCTATCGCGATCCGAGCACCGCCGTCGCAACGGTCCCCGTGCTGTCGATGCTGACGGCGACTGCGGCGGCCGTGCGGCAGCGGGCCGACGCGGCGGCGGCCCGACTCCGACGTGCCGGCGTGACGTGCGACGTCATCGAGACCGTCGCGAGCGTCGGGGGCGGCGCGTTCCCGACGGCGCGGATCGCGTCGGCGGCGGTCGCGATCCGCGCCGACGCGACCGGGGCCGAGACACGGCTCCGGCGGGCGCAACCGGCGGTCATCGGCCGGCTCGCCGACGGCGCGGTGCTTCTGGACCTGCGGACGGTGCCGGCCGACCACGACCGCGCCTTCGTCGACACGGTGGCCCGCGCGCTCGTCGCCGGCGGCGGATGACCCGGCCACCCGCCGTCTTTCTCGACCGGGACGGGACGATCATTCGGGATCGGCACTACCTGTCGGACCCGCGGCACGTCGAGCTTCTGGACGGCGCGGCCGCGAGCCTCGCCCGGCTCCGGGCGGCCGGATACCGACTCGTGATCGTCACGAACCAATCGGGGATCGCGCGCGGACTCGTGACCGAACGCGAGTACGAGGCCGTGCAGGCGCGACTCGGCGCGCTGCTCGCTGCCGCGGGGGTCACCATCGACGGGACCTACATGTGCCCCCATCACCCGGATGTCGGTGGTGCGTGCTCGTGCCGGAAGCCGGCGCCGACGCTCTTCGCGCGGGCGGCACGAGAGCTCGGGCTCGACCTCGCGCGCTCGACACTCATCGGCGACCGCTGGCGCGACATCGCGGCGGCGACGACGCTGGGCGCTGCCGGCATCCTCGTCCCCGGCCCCGACACACCGCCGGACGAGATCGCGACGGCGAGGCGCGATGCGACGGTGGCCGCGACGCTCGGGGCCGCGGTCGACCTCGTGCTCGCGCGCTGACGTCGTCGCGCTCTTACCTCACCTTCCCGCGCACGGTAAACTCCCGTTCGTGTCGTCGCACATCGCCGTGCTGGCCTCCGGGGCCGGCTCGAACCTCGGGGCCATCCTCGCGCACCTCGCCGCGCACGCGTCGCGGGATCGGCAGGACACGGAAGGCCGCGACCGGCATGAGCCCGAGGAGGGAGCGCGATCCGGCGACGGCGTGCGCCGCCGGGAGCGGCTCGCCGACCGGGGGGCAGGTCCTGCCACCGCCGCTCCGGGCACGGTGGCGCTCGTGGCGTCGAACCGGCGCGACGCCGGCGCGCTCCGCATCGCGCGGGAGGCGGGGATCGCGACCGCGGTCATCGACCAGCCCGCGGACGGCGCAGCCTGGCTGTCGCTCCTGTCCGCGCATCGGATCGACCTCGTGGCGCTCGCCGGGTACCTCAAGCGGGTCCCCGACGTCGTCACACGCGCCTTTCGCGGCCGGGTGCTCAACGTCCATCCCGCCCTGCTGCCCGCGTTCGGAGGGGCGGGGATGTACGGATTGCGGGTACACGCGGCCGTCCTCGAGGCCGGGGTCGCGCTCAGCGGCGCCACCGTCCACTTCGTCGACGAGCAGTTCGACCACGGGCCGATCATCGCGCAGTGGCCCGTACCCGTGCTCGCGGACGACAGGCCCGAGGCATTGGCCGCCCGCGTACTCCGGGTCGAGCACGCGCTCTACCCGTGCGTCGTCGCCGCCGTGGCGGCGGGCCGCATCCATCTCGACGCCGACGGGCGGGTCCGTGGCCGGTGGCCGCACGCCGCACCCGGCACGCACTTCACGCTGACGACCGAGGAGGCACCACCCCCATGTCCGTGACCGCGCCGCGCGGATCCCGCTCATCGCCCACGCCAGCGCGTCGGCTCGCCGTCGCCGGTCTGCTCGCCGGTCTGCTCGCCGGTCTGCTCGCCGGTCTGCTCGCCGGTCTGCTGGCGGCGAGCGCCATCTCGACCGCGGAGGCACAGAACACACCGGGAGCACCGGGGGCACCGGGAGCGGAGGCGGCGCGGCCGGGCGAGGTCGGCGGGTACGCGGACGCGGTCGCGCAGTGGATCGCGCTCGTGGCGCCCACGGGGCACGAGCGGCAGGCGACGGCGCTCGTCGCCGCATCGCATCGCGGGTGGACGACGGACGATGCCGGCAATCTGGTGCTCCGGCGGGGCTCGGGCGCGCCGCGCCGCGTCGTGGCGTGCGGGCTCGATGAGGCGGCGTACATCGTCAGCGAGATCACCGACGACGGGTACGTGCGACTGCACCTGCCCGAACGTGTCCGCCGCTCGCCGCTGTGGGACCAGTTCCACGAAGGTCAGCGGATCCGGATCCTGACGGCGCGCGGCGCCCGTCCGGGCGTCGTCGGCGTCCGCAGCGTCCATCTCTGGCGCGCCCGCTCGGCGGCCGAGGCGCCGTCCACGATCGAGGACCTCTGGGTGGACGTCGGCGCGAGGTCGCGGGCCGAGGTCGGGCAGCTCGGGATTCGTGTGCTCGACCCGGTGGTTCGGGAGTGGCCGCCCTGGCGGTTCGCCGACGTCGTCGCCGGGCCGGCGGCCGCGGATCGCGCCGGATGCGCGGCGGTCGTGGCCAGCGCGGGCGCCGCGCCGGAGCATGGCGAGACCACCTGGATCCTCAGTGTCCGTCACGCCTACGGCTACGAGGGGTTGGCGGCGGCCCTGGCGCGGGCAGGGTCGATCGACACCCTGGTGCTCGCCGACCCCGCGTTCGCGCGAGACACCGGCTCGACGGACAGCGCCGCCATCATGCGGCGGACGCTCACCGGAGCGGAGGGCGCGACGCGCCTCGCGGCGCACGGCGGGACGCACGTCGCGGCGACGATCGCGATCGGCGTGCGCGCCCGGTTCCCGGGGACGCTCGTGGAGACGGTTCGTGACCGCGATGTCGCCGCGCTGGCAACCGAAATCGCCCGGGCGGCGGGCGTATCGCCCGCCGCGACGCCGGCCGGAGGAGCCTGGACGGCGGCCCTGCTGCGCGGCGTGCCGGGCCCCCCGCCGGCCATGGGACCACCTGACTCGCTGTCGCCCGTGGCCGCGCTGATGGCCCGGCTCTCGGACACGTACGGCGTCTCGGGCCACGAGGGGCCGGTCCGGGATGTCGTGCGCGATGCGCTGCCGCCGGCGTGGCGCCGTCAGCCGAGCCGCGTCGACTCGGCGGGGGACCTGATCATCGAGGCCGGCCCCGAGCGCGACACGGCGGTGTTCATCGCCCACCTGGACGAGATCGGCTTCCGCATCCTGCGGATCCGATCGGACGGGATCGCGGTGCTGGCGCCGCTCGGCGGCTTCTATTCATCGCTGTGGGAGGGCCAGCCGGCGCTCGTGCACCTCGACGGCGCGCCGAGCGCGGCCGGAGCGTGCCGCGTGAGCAGCATGCGCGCGGGCACACTCCCCGGCATCTTCGTCCCGCGGGCGCAGGCGACGACCCGGGCGCCCGACACCATGTCCGTCTGGCTCGGCGTCGACTCGGCCGCGCTCACGCGCTGCGGCGTCGGCCCCGGCGTTCGGGTCTCGGGGTACAAGCACGCGTCCCGACTCGGCCCGACGCGGCTCACGGCGCGCGCCATCGACGACCGCGCTGGATGCACGGCGCTCCTGCGCGCGCTGACCGCGCTCGACCCGGCTCGGCTCTCGCACAAGGTGATCTTCATCTGGTCCGTCCGCGAGGAAGTCGGCCTGGATGGGGCCGCGGCGGCGGCCGCCGAGCTGGGCCCGTCGGTCCGGCGAGTGTACGCGGTCGACACCTTCGTCTCGTCCGACGCGCCCCTCGAGAGCCGCCGCTTCGCCTACGCGCCGCTCGGCGCCGGGCCCGCGCTCCGGTCGCACGACAACTCGAGCGTGACACCGCCCGACGAGGTCGCGCGGGCGGCGGCGATCGCGGCACGCGCGCACATCCCGGTGCAGATCGGGACGACGAATGGTGGGAATGACGGCTCGACCTTCGTCCCGTGGGGGGCGGTCGACGTCGCCGTCGGATGGCCGCTGCGATACAGTCACTCGCCGGCAGAGGTTGCCGACCTGCACGACGTCGATGCGCTCGGGCGGCTCGTCGCCGCCCTGGCGTCGGCCGACAACGGCCCGGCGGGACCCCGGTGATGCCGATCGCCATCCTGTCCGTCTCCGACAAGACCGGGCTCACGGACTTTGCCCGCGAGCTGGCGCGCCGGGACTGGGAGCTCGTCTCGACCGGCGGCACAGCCGCGGCGCTCCGTGCCGCCGGGCTCGTGGTGCGCGATGTGAGCGACCTCACGGGGATGGCCGAGATGCTGGACGGGCGCGTGAAGACATTGCATCCGGCCGTGCACGGGGGCGTGCTGGCGCGGCGAGACCGTCCCGAGCATCGGGAGCAGATCGAACGCGTGGGGATCCGGCCGATCGACCTCGTCGTCGTGAACCTGTACCCGTTTCGGGAGACCGCGGCCCGAGCCGGCGCGACCCCCGAGGAGGTGATCGAGCAGATCGACATCGGCGGCCCGGCGCTGCTCCGGTCGGCGGCGAAGAATTTCGCGAGCGTGACGGTCGTCGTCGATCCTGCCGACTACGGGCGCGTGCTGAGCGCGATCGGCAGCGACGATGACGACCTCGATCTCCGGCGCCTGCTGGCGGGCAAAGTCTACGCGCACACGGCCGCCTACGATGCGGCGATCGCGGCCTGGTTCGCGGCGCAGGCGGGGGAGACCTTCCCGGCGCGGCTCGTCCTGGCGTTCGAGCGTGCGCAGCAACTGCGCTACGGCGAGAACCCCGACCAGCGTGCGGCGTTCTACGTCGAGAGCCCGCTTCGGGCAGCGGGTGGGGGTGGGGGTGGGGGTGGGGGTGGGGGGGCAGGTGCGGCTGGGGGTGGCGCCGGCGCGGGGAGCGGCAGCGCGACGGGGCTCGCGGCGCTCCAGCGGCACGGCGGGAAGGAGCTCTCCTTCAACAACCTGCTCGATCTGGAAGGAGCGCTGCTCGCCACGGACCCGTTCCGGGAGACCGGTGCCATCTGCTGCGCGATCGTCAAGCACACCTCGCCGGCCGGGCTCGCCGTCGGCGCCACGACACTCGAGGCATACCGCAAGGCGCTGGCCTGTGATCCGGTGTCGGCGTTCGGGTCCGTGATCGCGTTCACCGCGCCGGTCGACGAGCCGGCGGCGGAGGCGGTATCGAGCCTGTTCGTGGAGTGTGTCGTCGCTCCGGCGTTCACCGAGCCCGCGCTCGAGATCCTGGGCCGCAAGAAGAACCTCCGCGTGCTGGAGGGAACGGCCGGCTGGCGGCCCGGCAGCCTGGACTTCAAGCGCGTCCGGGGTGGAGTGCTCGTCCAGGAGCGGCCGCCGCTGGAGGCCGGGCGGGCGAGCTGGCGCGTCGTGACCCGGCGGACACCGACCGCGACCGAGTGGTCCGACCTCGAGTTCGCCTGGCGCGCCGTCGCCAGCGTCAAGTCGAACGCGATCGTCATCGCGAAGGACCAGGCGACGATCGGGATCGGCGCGGGACAGATGTCACGCGTCGACGCCGCCTTCCTGGCGACCCACAAGGCGGCCCAGGCGGGGCTCGAGACACGCGGGGCCGTGATGGGGTCGGACGCGTTCTTCCCGTTCCGGGACGGCGTGGATCACGCCGCGGACGCCGGGGTAACCGCGATCATCCAGCCGGGCGGATCGGTCAAGGACGCCGAAGTCATCGCGGCGGCCGATGAGCACGGGATGGCCATGGTAGTGACCGGGCGACGCACCTTCCGTCACTAGCGGCGCGACGGCGCGCCCTCCCCTCCCCCATCCGTCTCCGCCCGGCCAACTTTCCCCCCCATGGCACAATCCAAGGTCAGCGAGCCCGAAAGTCGTCCATCCTACCTGGCCGCCGCGATCGCCGCGGGGCTGGTCTTCCTCCTCTATCTCATCACGCTCGCGCCGTCGACGGCGATGTGGGATACGAGTGAGTACATCGCCGCCGCCTACGTGCTCGGCATCCCGCATCCGCCGGGCAACCCGTTCTTCGTTCTCCTGGGCCACGTGATCTCGCTCCTCCCGATCGCCCCGACGATCGCGCAGCGGGTCAACATCATGGCCGCCGCGTGCAGCGCGATCTCGGCCGGGATGTGGTTCCTCATCACCGAGCGCGTGCTCGAGGGGTGGCTGCCCTCACGCTGGCAGCGGCTGGTGGGGGCGTCGGTGGCGGTGCTCGTCGGCGCGACCGCGTTCACCGTCTGGAACCAGTCGGTCGTGAACGAGAAGGTGTACACCGTGTCGCTGCTCTTCTTCGCCGTCGTCGCCTGGCTCGTCGTGCGCTGGTGCGACGACCCCGACGGCCCGAAGGCCGACCGCCTGCTCCTCCTCGTCGCGTACCTGATCGGGCTCGGGTACGCGAACCACCCGGCGGGGTTCCTCGTGGCGCCGGCGGCCGGCGTGGCGGTGCTCGCGCGCCGGTGGCGCACCGTCCTGCGCTGGCGGCTCATTGTCGCCTGCGCCGGGGCGCTCGTGCTGGGGCTCACGCCCTTCATCTACGAGCCGCTCCGCGCCGCGCACTTCCCACCGATCAACGAGGGAGAGCCGACGGCCTGCACGACGACCTTCACGGTCTCGTGCACCCTGGACAAGGTGACACTGGACCGGCTGATGGACAACATCAACCGCGTCCAGTACGGCAAGCCGGACGTGTCGGAGCGCCAGGCGCCGTTCGGGGCGCAGGTCGGGATGTACTGGCTCTACTTCAAGTGGCAGTGGCTCCGCGACGTGCACGGCCTGCACCCGACGCTTCAGAGCGTCCTCGCGGCGGTCTTCCTGATCCTCGGCCTCTTCGGTGGGTACGCCCACTGGCGATACGACCGACGAAGTTTCTGGTTCTTCGGGCCGTTGATCTTCACCGTTACCGTCGCGCTCATCTACTACCTGAACTTCAAGTACGGCTACTCGGAATCGCCGGAGCTGGGCGACAGCGTCGCGCGCGAGGTTCGCGACCGCGACTACTTCTATCTCTGGAGCTTCTCGGCGTGGAGCGTCTGGGTGGCGCTCGGGCTGGTCTTCCTGTGGGAGTCGCTCGCGGCCCTGCTCGGGATGGAGACGAGCGGGCCGGCCCGCGCGCCGGTCGAGCAGCCGACCAAGCGGAGCTGGCTCGCGACGTCCCCGGTCCTGGTGCTCGCGTTCATTCCGCTCTTCGTCAACTGGAAGGCGGCGTCCCGCGCCGGGCAGACGGATACGCGCGATTTCGCCCGCGATCTCCTCAACTCCGTCGAGCCCTACGGCGTGCTGGTCACCGTCGGCGACAACGACACCTTCCCTCTCTGGTACGCCCAGGAGGTCGAGGGCATCCGCAAGGACGTGGTCGTCGCCAACACATCGCTGCTCAACACGCCCTGGTACACGCGGCAGATGCTCCGCCGCCCGGTCTACGAGTACGACTCGCTGGCCGGGCCGGCGGTTTACCGCGGCCACGCCTGGCGGAAGCCGACCGGCCCGCTCATGAACCTGACGCTGGCCCAGGCCGATGCCGTGCCGCTGGCCGTGGAGCTGGCCGGGCCACAGACGCTACGGAAGCCGGGGACGGATCTCGTCGCGACGGTCGACCCCAAGAACCTGCCGCACGGACTGCTCGAGCGCGCCGACGTCTTCGTGCTGCACCTCATCGTCGACAATCCGGACCGCCCGGTGTATCTGAGCGCGACGTCCGGCAACTACGGGCAGGAGCTGGGACTGGCGACCTATCTGCTGACGCAGGGGCTCGCCCGGAAGGTCGAGCACTCGGTCCCGCGGGCGACCAGGGACACCGTCCGGCTGCCCGGCGAGGGGTGGATCGACCTGAATCGATCGCTGGCGCTCTGGCACGAGTTCACGGCCCCCAGGTCGCTGATCGCGCGCGGCGATTGGGTGGACCGGCCGTCGGTCAACATCCCGGCTCTCTACGTCATGAGCGGGTACTTCCTCGCCGAGGGGCTCGCCCAGGCGGGCGAGCGCGCGCCGGCCGATTCGGTGATGCACGAGGCGGCGCAGGTGGCGACGGCAGCGCACATCGACGATCTGTTCAGGCCACAGCTCCCGCCCGCGCAGCCGCTGCCGCTGCCGGACACGGGTGATGTGCCCCGCGCCGCGCCGGTGCCGGGGACCGGTGCGCGCCCCGCACCCGAGTAGGCGCGAGACCGGACCCGCACCGCACGCACACCGCACCCGCACAGCGACGAATCGCAGGGACGCAGATGCCCGAAGAACCCGAGATCGACGTCGACAAGCTGCGCGAGCAGATCGACGAGGAGATCGAGCGCGAGGGAGGCCGGTTGGTCCGGGTGATCGCCCTCACGACGGCGATCCTCGCGGCGCTGGCCGCGATCGCGTCGTTGGAGGCGGGAGCGACGGTAAACGAGGCGCTGGTGCTCAAGACGGAGGCGACGCAGCTCCAGGCGCACGCCTCCGACCAGTGGGCGTACTACCAGGCGAAAGGGATCAAGGGCGCCGTGGCGGCCGGCACGGTGTCGACCTGGCGTGCGGCCGGCAAGGCGCCGCCGCCGGCCGCCGACTCGGCGGTCGCGCGCTACGCCGGCGAGCAGCAGGCGATCGCCGATTCGGCGCGGGCGATCGAGCGGGAGCGCGACGCCCGGTCGGCGGCGGCCGATGGGCTACTCCGGCGCCATCATGGCTTTGCCTACGCGGTGGCGTTCTTCCAGATCGCGATCGCGCTCGGCGCAGTGGCCGCCCTCACGCGCTCACGGCCGGTGCTCGGACTCTCGCTCGCGAGCGGCACGATCGGGCTCGTGCTCTTCCTCGCGCACCTGGTCTAGCGACGTTCACGGGAGCCCCGCGCCGGGGATCGCGACCCGCGTGACCTCGATCCGGCCCGCGCGCTGGGCGCGCGTCCTGTCCGGCATGTACTCGCGGGCCGTCCCGATGTAGAGGTCGCGCCGATCGGGTCCTCCGAGCACGCACGAGAACGCGTCGCGTCCGGGGAGTGGGATCCGGTCCGTGACGCGGCCGCCGTCGAGCACCCGGATCAGTTCCTGGACGCCGGGGGAGGCGACCCAGATCCCGCCCGCCTCATCGAGGCAGATGCCGTCGGGGAGGGTCGTCTCGAACCGGGCGAAGGTGCGCCGGCCGGTGAGCGCACCGTCGGCCTGGACGTCGAAGGCGGTCAGGGCGTGGCCGAAGGTCTCGCTGACGATGAGGGTCGCGCCGTCGGGCGTGATGACGGCGCCGTTGGGAAAGAAGAGATCGTCGGCGGCGACCGTGACGGCGCCGTCGGGGTGGACGCAGTACAGGAACGTCGGGCAGGGTGGCTCGCCGGCGTTCAGGTCGCAGCCGAAGGTGCCGACGTAGGCCCGCCCCGCGCGATCGATCACCATGTCGTTGATGACGTGGGGGCAGAGGGCGCTGAGGTCCGCGACCAGCTGGGGCCCGCCGGGTGTCATCCGGAGCAACCGCCGATCGAACATCGACACGACGTACATCGCGCCGTCCGGTCCCCAGCCGAGGCCCGACGGTTGGGTCGCGAGCTCGAGGACGCGCGTGCCGCGGCCGGTCGGGTCCAGTCGCCAGACGGTGCAGCCGTGCATATCGGAGAAGAACAGCGCGCCGTCGTGCCAGCGGAGTCCCTCGGGGAACGCGAGTCCATCGAGCACCGTGTCTGGCGCGGCGATCATCGTCGGCGGCTCCGGTTGTGATGTGGCGACATGCGCCCCGGGGGGCTCCGAGCCGACCGCCCTGTCCCGGGCGTCGACCGGTTCCCGGTCGCCCGGGTGACCATGGACGATAGCACACCTCGCCATCGGCGTCATGGTCGGATCCGGGAGCCCTCGCCGCGAGCTCCGTCGACGGCGCGATCGCCGGCCACCGCCGGCGCCCCGCGCCGCGTGGGAGCCCGGGAGACGGGCGGCCGGATCGGCGCGGCCGCGCGTTAGAATTGAGGCGGCGCACGCACCGCGTGCGGCACAGCGGTCCGCCACGGTGCATGCACGGCCGGCGCCCGGCCGCCCTCCTGGCGCGCCGTACACGCCGGGGCAGGCAGTCGCGTGGGGTGCTCGGAGCGGGCGGCACGACGTGCCGCCCTACTACGGTCCCGCTGTTCCACCCTGTACGTGCTCCACACACCAACCAACTCGGGTCGATGACGAACGTTCTCGGACTGATGCTACTCGGCTTGTTCCTGGGTATGCGGCACGCAACCGATCCGGACCACGTGATCGCGGTGACGACGATCGTCTCGCGTCACCGGACGCCGGCGGGGGCGGCGGCGATCGGCGCGGCCTGGGGCCTCGGACACACGCTGACGATCTTCGTCGTTGGCGGCTGCATCATCGTCTTCGGATGGGTGGTCCCGCCCCGGCTCGGGCTCTCGACGGAGCTGTCGGTGGGTGTGATGCTGATCGGCCTCGGCCTGGTGACGCTCACCGGCGCCGTGCGCGGAGCCATGGCGGCCGCGTCGATCGACCCGGGCTCTGGCGCGCCGCAGCGCGACACTCCCGCGCAGGTACCGGCGCGTCCACAGCCACAGGGGGACGCCCAGGGGCACGCGCAGGGGCACGCCCACGCCGACCCCCCCGCCCGGGGGCACTCGCACGGGCACTCGCACGGGCAGTCGTACATGCCCTCCCGCGTGCACTCCCATCCGCACTCGCACGGCGACTACATCCACACGCATGCGCACGGACACGATCCCGAGGTGCATCCGCACGCCGACGACGCGACGCCCGTCGGGTGGCTCGACCGTCACCTGGGGGCGCTCCGCGGGTACCGGCTCGTGCGGCCGCTGCTGGTCGGGATCGTCCACGGGCTCGCCGGCTCGGCGGCGGTTGCGTTGCTCGTGCTGGCGACGATCGGCTCGCCGACGTGGGGGATGCTCTATCTGCTCGTCTTCGGGCTCGGGACGATCCTCGGCATGACGCTCATGACGACCGCGATCGTCCTCCCGTTCGCCTACAGCCAGCACCGGTTCACCCGCCTGAACGACGGGCTCCGCATCGCCTCGGGTCTCATCAGTATCGCGTTCGGCCTGTTCGTGGCCTACCAGATCGGCATCGTCGATGGCCTGTTCACCGGCCACCCGCGGTGGACCCCGCGCTGACAGCCGAGCGCCGAGCCAGTAGCTTGCAGGACAGCGGCAACTCGGGAGGGCTGGCAGAATGGCTATTGCACCGGTCTTGAAAACCGGCGGGCCGGAAGGCCCTTGCAGGTTCGAATCCTGCGCCCTCCGCTAGGCGACCCCACTGCTCCGTCGCTCCGATTCTCGGAGCCTGACGCCCGTTGGCCGGCCGATCCCCGGCCCATTTCCTGCTAGTGCGGTGACGTAGCGTGACCCGGACGAACGTGGGCCTTGGGCGGCCCTACTTACAACTGCGCGGCCAGACCTCGCGGCGCGAAAGCGATGTGCTGAGGTCTGCAGGTCTGCCATCCACCCGGCTCAGGGGTGCATGACTGACACGGTCGAGGAATACGGGACGGGTGACCAGGTCGCCCGCTCGGCGGACTCGGTTGCGAGGCTCCACCGCCTTCTCATCGAGAGCGTCGTCGACTACGCGATCTTCGTCCTCGATGCCCGCGGCCACATCCTGACCTGGAACCCCGGGGCCGAACGGCTCAAGGGGTACGCGCCCCACGAGATCATCGGGAAACACTTCAGCATCTTCTACCCGCCCGAAGACTGGGCGACACGGAAGTTCGAGCGTGAGCTTCGCGACGCGATCCGCGACGGCCGGGTCGAGGATGAGGGGTGGCGGCTCCGAAAGGACGGGAGCCGCTTCTGGGCCAACGTCGTGATCACGCGGCTCACCGACAGAGCCGGCAACCTGGTGGGCTTTGCCAAGGTGACGCGCGACCTCACGGCGCGCCGTGAGGGCGAGGAGCTGGCGCGACAGCGGGCGATCGCCGAAGGGGCACGTGCGGGAGCGGAACGGCGCGCCCAGGAGCTCGCGCAGCTCAACGAACAGCTCCAGCAGCAGGCGATCGAGTTGGAGGCGCAGACCGAGGCCGCACAGGCCCTCACCCAGGAGGTCGAGATCGCGAACGAGGCGCTCCAGGAGGCCCTCGTGGCTGCCGAGCAGGCCCGACGCGACGCCGAAGCGGCCGACCGGGCCAAGACCGATTTCCTCCGCACCGTCAGTCACGAGCTGCGCACGCCGCTCAACGCGGTCGAGGGGTACGTCCAACTGCTCCAGATGGGCATCCCCGACCCACCGTCACCGGCACAGGCGAACTACCTGGGGCGGATCCAGAACGCCGAGCGCCATCTGCTGTCGCTCGTCGACAATCTGCTGAGCCTCTCGCGCATCGAGGCCGGACACGTGGAGTCCTCGATCGAGCCGCTCGCCGTGCGCGAGCTGTGGGACGCGGTCGAGCCCCTCGTCACCCCGCAGATGCGCGCCAAGGGGCTCGGCTATCACGTCGGACCATGCAGTCCCGACATCCGAGTCCGGGCGGACCGACAGAAAGCGGTGCAGGTGCTGCTCAACCTGGTGTCGAACGCCGTCAAGTTCACCGAGCCGGGGGGCCAGATCGGACTCGAAACCGAGGTGCGGCCGACCGACGTGGCGCTTCAGGTCCGCGACACGGGGTGCGGGATCGAGCCCGATCAGCTCGCACGCGTCTTCGAGCCGTTCGTACGGGGTGAGGAGCCGGGACCACTCGCCCGGGCGTCAGGAGCGGGCCTCGGGCTCTCGATCGCACGCCAGTTCGCCCGCCTCATGGGAGGCGACGTGACGGTCGAGAGTACGGTCGGGGCCGGATCCACCTTCACGCTGACCCTCCCGCGGGCACAGTAGCCGGCGCCTCGTCGGATCCGCGCGTCGCAGCCCCGTGGTGAGCCGCGGACACTCCGGGCGCGAGCGGTCGCCATGCTGATGCACCGGGTGACTCGGCCCCGCCCCCTGGTTGCACGGGTCGAGAGCGCGAGCGCGCCCGGCGGCGCGGGCAGCGCTCGAGGTGCCGTCCCCGGAGCGTCTCCAGCCGCCGACGGCCGCTCAGACGTGGAGCGTCGGGTGGCGCGTGTGCCACTCCGTGGCCTGCTCGTACGCGTACGCGGCGCGGAGCGCGGTCGCCTCGTCGAACGGACGGCTGACCAACTGGAGGCCGATGGGGAACCCGTCTCGCGAGAAGCCGCAGGGCACCGAGAGTGCCGGCACGCCGAGCACGTCGAACGGAAAGGTGTAGCGGATCGCGTCGTCGGCCGTGAAGGCGCGGCCCTGGACCTGCGGGTACGGACCGAACGGGCGGCCGGCGAGGGGATAGGTCGGCGTGGCCAGCACCTGCACGTCCCGCGTCGCCCGCGCGTATGCCTGCTGAAGCACCCGCCGGTGCTGCGTGGCCCGGATGTAGTCGACGGCCGGGATCAGCATTCCCGCCTTGATGTCGGCTCCGCTCGCCGCCGGCGGCACGGCCCGGTCGAAGTCGTCGGGGTGATCGCGAAAGAGATCGGCCGCGGCGACCGAGTACTCGCAGGCGGCGATCGTGTTCCCGACCGCGCCGATCTGGTCGGACGGCGGGAGCGTCACGTCCACCACCGTCGCCCCGAGCGAGCGAAGCGCGTCGAGCGCCCGGTCGAACGCCGCCAACACCTCGGGCTGGCCGACGCTCACGTACGCGCGATCCACGCCGACGCGCATCCCCTTGACTCCGCCGCGGACGGTGGCCGTGTAGTCGGGGACGGGTCGGCGCGCGGTCGTCGTCTCCCCCGCGCCGTGCCCGGCCAGCACCTGGAGCGCGATCGCGCAGTCCTCGACCGTCCGCGTCAGAGGGCCGGCGTGATCGAGCGAGTAGAGCCGGGGAAAGATGCCGTCCAGGCTCGTGCGCCCGTGCGTCGGCTTGAGCCCGACGACGCCGCAGAGCGCCGCCGGGATGCGGATCGAGCCGCCGTTGTCGGTGCCGACGGAGAGCGGCACGAGACCCGCCGCCACCTGTGCGCCGGATCCCGAGCTGGACCCGCCCGGCGAGTACTCGGTGTTCCACGGGTTCCGGATCTTGCCGAAGTCCGGATTGTCTCCGGATTCGCCGTCGGCGAACTTGTTCATGTTCGCCTTCCCGATGAGGACCGCACCCGCGTCGATCAGACGACGGGCAACCGGCGCATCACGCTGCGGCACATGGCCCATGCGCGACTTGGCGCCGGCCGTGGTCGGGATGCCAGCCGTGTCGATGTGGTCCTTGATGCTGATCGGGATGCCGGCAAGTGGGCCGCCGTGCACTCCCCTGGCGATCTCCGCGTCGACCGCGCGTGCCCGCGCGAGGGCCGCGTCCGGGAGCAGCGTGATGTAGGTGTTGAGCACCTTGTCGAGCGCCCGTGTGCGGTCGAGGGTCGCCTGCACCACCTCCACGCAGGAGAAACGACGTCGCCTGAGCCCCGACGCCAGATCGGTGATCGAGGCGAACGCCAGGTCCGGGCTCACGGGTCGACCTCCGGATCGAAGTCGGCTTGCGGCTGGATCGTCGGGTCGACGTGGGCCGTGAACCGGCTCCCCTTGAAGGACCGCAGCACGCTCGGCCCCTCACCCGGCCGAAGGTCGAGGCCCGAAAGCTGCCGGAGCATCGTTCCGAGCTGCGCGTCCGATGGGTCACGTGGATCCACATCGGCTCCCGGTCGACCGGCGCACCCTCCGAGCGCCACTCCGGCGCCCGCCACGGCAAGGGACACCAACACCTCGCGACGCTTCACTGCCGCATCCTCCTCGTGACAGACTGGGGACGGCCCGCGGCCCTCGGTCCGAACCGCCCGGGCCGACTCGACGACGCATGGGTCGACGCCCGGATGGTACCACCCGTGGCGGACCACGTTAAGGGGCGAGTGGCCGACGCGGTGGGCAGCGCCTCCGGCCCCGCTGTCCCGCCAGGCTGCGGACTCATTGCGCGG